>Ga0208665_10000102_pt1 | contig 13620 bp, 23 predicted proteins | sample Methanogen_OWC_FD_187365 | JGI IMG/M metagenome (GOLD analysis project Ga0208665, IMG submission 187365) | Enriched soil microbial communities from Old Woman Creek wetland in Ohio, USA - Methanogen_OWC (SPAdes) (version 2) | ecosystem: Environmental > Terrestrial > Soil > Wetlands | place: USA...
AGTTGATTGAGGCTAGTATGGAGGAATAATCAATGTTAAAAGATCCACTTCCAAAATTTAAAATTGGTGATTGGGTAGAAACCACCTACGAACATGATAACAAATTAAAAATGAAACCAATTGTAGGGATAGTAACAGCGATAAACAGAACTCCAATGTATGAAAGAAAATATTCTGGATTATTTGGATATGCTTATATAGGCAATAAAATAAAAAATTTTGTGCAGTTAGTCACCGTAAACGATGAGAATGTTATTAATCAAGATTGGTTGCAGAAGGTATAAGGGCATCATATTTGATAACATTGATTGTGCTGAAGGAGAGTCTTATGAAATATGAACCGAAAACAATGTCAAATATGTGGAAAATGGGAAATAACAGATAAAATAGTACAACTTGGCGGTACATGGTGCTCAGAATGTTATCATATACATAAAAGTACAATAGGGTTTCCAGAAAACGGTAAAATATCAATAATCGGAGGAAATTGTTACAATAACAAAGAATTTTCCTGTTATGGGGGAGCTATATTTTCAGAGGATCTATATACAAAAGTTCTAAGACATGATCCTTTTTGTCCTAAATTTGTAGAATGTATAAATAAGCAGATACGAGTGACACAACAAACGGGAGGGAATAAATGATAGAAGAAGGAATCTTCGCTTTAATGTTAGGAAACATGAAATTCAACAAAACGAACAGTGATTGCGAGCTGCCGAATACACCATCTACATCCCAAATAAAAGATGTCCTCGATAGAGGAGGAAGCTATGAAGACATAGATGAACTATTTTATCCAGGCGAACGCGGAAGGCATAAACAAAGGGTAGCCAACTATCCAATTCCAGAAGGAACCGGTAGAGATAGATGGGCATTTGAAAGAAAACCAGGCGGTGGGAATAAAACAGACTATTATGTTGGAGATATTTTGATAGGTAGTATATATGACCACTGGAAAAATTGTGGTGGTAGAAATGGATATTATCAAACACACGATGGTGAAAAGTTTGCTCATTGGGGAGGTCCAGAAGGAGCTGAAACGTATCTAATAGAGAGATACTGGCTTTATGGTAATCCTCCTGAAAAAAAGCAGTTTTTAAAAGATGTTTGGATGAAATTAAGAGGAATGTTATGAATCTACGGGAATAACAATAAAAGTCTTCTTCCCGTTACTCTTTCCTAATTTTAAATTTCCATCACCATCTGATTCTATTTTATAATATCCTGTAGTTAGAAATGACTTTTTCTCCTTAAAGTAACCATATTTATTTATCTTCCTTTCAATTTTTATAGTGTTTTTAACTTCATTAATGTCTTCTGATACTTCCTCGTTTTCATTTCCCGGTGATTCGCTTTCTAAACTAATATCATTTGTTTCTCTCTCATCTTTCTGAGCATCTTCTTCATCTTGTTTCTGTTGTGCAAGCTCATATGCTGTAGGTCCGGAATCGGAAATTTCCTCAAAATCCGGCTCCGTTGTCTCATTTGATTTGTTAGTTTTAGATGGATTATATACAGGATTCGTTTTTACAATTGTTTCATTTAGATGCGTTTTATTCTCATTCAGTGACTCTGTTCTAATCTCTTTTATTTCCGTGGTATTCATTGCGGTTACGTCAGTTTTTGCAGTGAGTGCGCTGTGTACGCCGATGAGCAGGAGGCAGATGCCGGCTAAGATGAGTATATAAGAAAAAGATCCTATCTTCATGGAGCTCTCCAAAAAAGTGTGAATGTATGGTATTGGATTTGAGTAAAAATCGAGGAAATATAATTTTAGATTAATTAAAATGGATTCTATCATTCCAATAGTAGTATATTAATAATATAATATTAAATTAATGGAGGAAAATTATACAATTTACAGAGGATTGCTATGTCAAAATGCAAGTTTGCAATTTACAATAAACTTCTTGAAACTAATGCATGTGGAATATCATATATGCGTAGAGTAGAATGCGAAGGAAACGATGAAGATAAGTCTATGTGTCCGTTTTGGTTAACGAATTCCGTAAATACAAATGAATTAATTGAATGTATTGTAAAAGAAAACGAAAAAAGAAGGGCTACTAAAGGATATTAAAAACTGTTAAGTCTTTTCGCAAAAAGTGTTCCATTCAGTTCTTCTCCCCGAAAGGACCACTCAATTAATTCTTTTTTTATAGCTTCTTGATCTTCTTCTGAAACATTGTATTTTTCTAGAACCATGCTAGCCCCACAAAGGCCGGCGTGCTTGCATTCCTGAATTACAGACTGAAGAAACGCGTCTGTTATCTTTCCTTCGTTTATTATCTTTCCTGCTTCCATCCTCTCATCCATATTGAGACAATATTTGTTTGCGAGTTGTACTCTTTGATTCAGGGGAGTGGTCATAAGATCTTTCCAAAAAAGAGTTGGAATCATTTGAATCACCAGAACTCAACGTGGTAAGGGATTTCAAGTTTGTCCATTTTTACACAGTAGTTTATTGTGCTTTCCATGTCGTTCTTTCTTGTACATACCATTTCATTGTTTGTGAATATTAGGATCATTTGTCTCAACCTCTTATCTTACTGCATTTACCATATACGACTTTAAACTATTTAAAGTTAACTGATAAAATAAAAAGGGATTATCCGCAATAGTGATAATAACCCTTTGAATAGATTCCCCATGTTTTACCTTCGTTGTCGGCGGTTATTTCAACGCCACCATGATAAAAGATAAAAGCTGCTGCCGTGATGATTGCATCCGGTTTATTGTTTACGAGAATGGAAGCTGGATTCTTCCAGTGTTCTTTATTTTGAATTTCATCCATCTTCTCTTTGAGGATGGTACGAACATCAGATGCTTTCATTGCTTCGTTAGTCATTGCAATGGCTTTATTCCGCAGAAGAGGAACTGATTTGTGTCTCAGTACATTGTCCCATCTACATAGGACAAAATGGTTCTTGGTTGCGATTTTAGTGGTCATGGTAAGAAACTCCTTTTTGTACTAACCTAGTACAATTACTATATACAACTTCAAACTATAAATAATTAACTGATAAACATCCATACAAAAAAAATTAATCAACCACTAAAACAAGGAACTTCTTTCCCTGCCATGACCTAACTCCCTTCGCATTAATATAATTATCAGTGGCTGACTCGGACCTCAATTTGCCATCTAAAACATCATAGATTTTCATGTCTGGAAGACGTTCAATGAATACATCTACTCTATCTGCTGCACTGTCTTCTTTTATTAGTTTCCTGCCTAATACAGAACACGGAATCGAACAGTATTTTTGATTTGGTCGTGTTGGCGGTACTGTGAATAGTGTATTGCAGACAGGACATGTGTTCTGTTTTGTCATGTATTAAGCCCCGCCTTCACATACTCATTCTATCATAACAATCTGGACAACTTGATCCCGAACTCGTACTCATTACAGAACATTTCTCTACAGTATGGCCACAATCACATTTTACCATTTCTTCTTGAGGTAGTTGCTCGGAAACATCCATTTTTATTTTAGCATACCATTCGTCGTCCCAATTCAATGACTTACCAGTTTTCAGATAATCGAGTACGTCTTCTTTTGTTTTCAATTGTGCTCGACCAAGTCTCACAGCGAGCCATGATTCGCGTTTTAATATTTCTTGGATATAAAAAAATTCCTCATCAGCTTCTACTATGTCCCATGTGCCATTTGAAAAACATTTCAACAATTGCATAATCAAAACCTCTTAAATATCTTTAAAATTTGGGTTTTTTTCTTTTGCGTCTTTAATCCAGCCGTGTATGTTTTGGCTGTACCCATTGAAATAACCAGAGTTGTATGCCGAATCATCGGTTCTCTCAGCATATTCAAGACCAAGATATTTATCAAGTCTGCCCTGCCCACATCCAAGAACATACTCCCTCGTTCCCCCGAGAAGCGAAGCTGCAAAGTCTCTCTTTTTAATTGCAAACTTCTTGCCGAGTTTTGACTTGTTCTCAACATCAAATTTTTCAAGCATCTCGGGGATATCTTCTTGTGTGTGTCTTATTTTTTTCATGTCTTGTGGTGTAAGTTGGTAAATTCTGCGATCCATATCTTGTTTCTCCTTGTTAACTCGTTCTATCTTACTGCATTTACTATATACAACGTAATAGTATTTATAGTTAACTGATAATAACTATCAAAAAATAATAATCAGATTGTAATTGTCTTACAAACTGACTTCCAAGATCCACAACCATAAACCTTCAAACAAGCCTTATAAGTCCCCTTCTTCATCGAGAACCTAGGATTCTTTGAGTATGAATCCACTTTACCGTCACTGTTAATGTCCCATTTCCACGATGTGGGATTTCCAGTTGAAGTGTCAGTGAATTGCACAGTACACCTAGCAGAGCAGCACGACTTCTTAGTCCATGTAAATGAGGGAGTACATGATTGGGCAGTGGTTCCTATTGTAACAGTCTTATTATAATTAACACAGCATTTATCAGCTCCTGTTACACACATCTTGACAGTGTATGTAGCATTTCCCTTTGGAACATAACATACACAAGTGTACTTCCCTGCTTTTATGTTTGCCTGTGACACCTGACAGGAACAAACCTTCTTTCCTTTTGAATCACATGTGATAAACTGGATTGCCTTGACATCTCCTGTGATATCAGCAGTGAAATATAGTTTTCCAGAAGTAGCCGTATTGACATCTAGTCCGTTGATAGTCACGTTTTCGCATTGTGTACAATTCTTACAGGTTGTTGTACATGTTTTGCAAGTGTTGCACGCAGCACTCCCCACAGAGGCGATTGAAAAAAGAAGGAGGAGGGCTATTATAAGGGTAGATTTATTTTTCATATTGTATATTATAAGTTGTATATCATTGATATAATTTTAGTTTGGTAGTAGAATGTTAGAGAGGTTATATAGTTGGGGAGTTTGGCAGTCTAACAAAAAAATAATCCACTTGAAAATACAAACCTAGAAAATGGATCACATGATACTGTATAACACAAGTGATGAAAAATAAAGATGTATATCGTAAAACAATAATTAAAAAAAGCATATGGAAAATATTTTTAATTTGGAAACCCAGGAGCCGGCCAGCTCCGTAGGTAACCATCAAAACATCAATTGCACCCATTTGGTTAGTCATAAAACGCACTCCGTGAATATATAGATTTCTATCCAGTGACCATACCATTTAATTCACATTAATATCAACATATATTGATATCACACTACCCCCAAAACTGGATCATAATTCTTAACATATCGTTCATAAGATAAGTTTATATTTTTATAGATGTATTTAATTATAAACATCGTCTTTCATCGTCTTATGTCCAAACAATCTATTATAGTTAGGCTTGGTTTAGAATCAAGAGCAAGAGCATTATCACAAAATCCCGATGAGTCTTTGGTATCAATTGCCAAAACATTGTCTAGTGAGAGCGGGAGCCGTATTACTAAAGACATCGTCTTTAAATTTTTAAAAACCGATGAAAAGACGATAGCTGAAACCATTGAAAAGAAAGCCAAGCTTGCAAGTAAAATTACAGAAGCCGAGATATCGACCATCGAAAATAGAGAAACTGTAATTAAAGGGTTGTTAGAGCTGGCGAGTAAGGCTATAGAAGACCGTGATAGAGTTTTAGCATTTAAGGAAGCTAATATAGCTCTTGACAGTCTTGATAAGCGGATAGGGAAGCTCGCAAATAATCCAAATGTCCAGATCAATAACATGAACTCATTGAAAATAACTGATATAACCACATTAACGGATGAGCAATTGATGGCTATAATAAACAGTGAGTGAAAATCATTGCGTGTATCAAGAGATTCATAAATGAGTGCTATAAATAAGAAAGAAGCCGCAAACAGGCTTCTGCTCAGAAGGAAAGCCCGAAGTAATCTTCTTGATTTTACTCGTTTTACGATGCCTGAATACAGGGTCAACTGGCATCATGAATTGATCTGTAAAAAATTAGACGAGTTTATAACCGGAAAGAACAAAAGGTTAATTATTGCAGCTCCGCCACGTCACGGCAAGACGGAAGCTGTTTCTAGACGTTTTCCTGCTTTTCTTCTTGGGATAAATCCAAATTGTAGAATCATAGCTTGTTCTTATGGTTCAGACCTAGCCTCTCTCATTAACAGAGATATCCAGAGGATAATCGAAAGCCCTGAATACGCTGAACTATTTCCTGAAACAACTCTCAACACTTCAAATATTCGAACGGTTTCAGGAACTTATCTAAGAAATTCAGACATTTTTGAAATAGTAAACCACAAAGGAGTTTATAGAAGTGCTGGAGTTGGGGGGAGCATAACAGGAATGGGAGGCGATGTTCTAATAGTAGATGATCCATTTCGTAGTAGAGCGGACGCAGAGAGTCCAACCATAAGACAAAAAGTATTCGATTGGTATTCCTCTACGTTCAGGACCCGAAGACAAAAAGACGCATCGATTCTTGTAATCGCCACTCGTTGGCACGAACATGATCTATCTGGAAAGCTATTGGAATTATCTAAGACAGATCCAAATGCAGATCAATGGGAAATTATAAATCTACCTGCAATATCAGAAGATGAAATAGAACCATATGATTTAAGAACTGCTCCTGGTCAAGCTCTATGGTCATCTGAATTCCCATTGGATGACCTGATGAGTACAAAAGCCTCTCTAACAGTCTATGAATGGCTCTCTCTCTACCAACAAAGACCATCCGCGATATCAGGTAACCTAGTTAAAAAAGAACAATTTAAATACTGTACGTTATCAAATGGCATTCTATCACTCGAAGAAAACAAAATACACCTTCTTTCTCAATGCAGAATATTTCAAACATGTGATCCAGCAGCGAGTACTAAAACAACAGCAGACTATTTTACTCTGGGAACGTGGGCTCAAACCCCCCAAAATGATCTTGCTCTACTAGATTTGATACATACCAGATTAGAACAGCCTAGACAAGTAGAGCTTTTTGAACAGCAGTATAAGAACTGGAGACCGCGCACCCAATGGGTAGGAACTAAAGGTCTAGGTATAGGACTATTCCAAACTCTCAAAGATAAAGGACTACCTGTTGACAAGATCGAGGAAGATGTAGACAAAGTTTCAAGGTTTATTCCGGCTGCAACTCGGATATCTACAGGAACAGTATACTTCTTAGACAATTTACCAGGTAAAAACGACTTTGAAGCTGAACTGCTTGGCTTTCCGAATGCTGCACATGATGACTATGTAGACATAGTTTCGATGGCAGTAGAAGTGATAATTGAAAAACCATTTGGTGGAAAAGCACCACGTACTCCATACACTCAAACAAAACACGCAAGACCACAATGGGAAACATCAGGAATTCCAAGTATGTAATAAAAATTATATATTTAAAAATATAATTACTCCATATGAACAAAAAGAATATACCTGAATATCTAGTAAATACGATACGTGAATACGGAACGTCTCAACAGGAAATAGGAAATGCGTTTGGTGTGTCGCAGTCTACCATAAGTAGACGGTTGAATGGGGATCAAAAAAAGTGATTATTTAAAATATATACCAATATATAATTCTAATATCTCCTAAATCAATCCATCCTTCATTTTCCAAAACATCTAAATTTTCCATAGATTTCAATGTTTCTTCTGTTAGATCACTTGGGATGCCATCATATCCCATTGTCGTAGCAATACTTTCCAAATTATTAATTTTTGATAGGCTTGTTGCTACATTAGTGATTGTATTAATTTTCTTCCATGTTCCGTTTTGTTTTTCTTCGATTGATATGTATAGATCAAATCCCATGATTATATCAACTTCATATTACTCATCGATCTTTTCCCTATTTCTTCTATGTTTCCATTAAATGAAATATGTTCCATACTCCTTCTATATCATAATCTGGATATACATCTTTCAATAGTTTAGGATCTTTCGTCTTGTAAATTTCATCAAACAATGGAAGTATTTTTTCCCATATCCCGAAGTAATTATTACCTATTGAATAATCAAATCCAATGAATCTCAACAGAGTAACTATTTTTTCTTGTGATAATTGATTCAAATCTTCGTTTAAAAGAATGTTTTTAGCTTCAGTTTTGATTCGATTCTCAATAGCTTGCTCTATCAAATATTCTCCACCTTCGTCAACTAGAACCAACTGTGAGTCATCATACCACGCGCATTTGTTACCAGACTCTTGAATCATTACAGTATATTGAAATATATCACCAGTTCCAAAGAAATTATCATAGCTCCCTAATATTATTGCATTGCATAAATCGTCTTTTATATATACAAGATTTCCACGTCTAAATTTTTGTTTTAGCATGTGTTACTCCATTAATCGTTTATAGCAGTATAATTAATTCAATGTTATTAAATAGCAATGTATATAATTCTAAATCTATAAAAGAATTTAAATATTAAAGTAACTATATTAAATTATATATGACTTCCGACACTGTAACAACTCGTGTACAACGTGACACAAAATCAAAAATAAAAAAATTAAGCTCAGAACAAGGAAAATCCGAGAGCGAAATCATTGCTCAACAATTTGCAGAGACTAAAACAACACCACTCTCAAGAGGATCCGGTAAAGAACAAGGTACAATTTACATTTCTTCAGCCACCGGAAACGTGTATAAAAGTCCCAAAATAGATGTCAATAAACTCAAGGAACTACTTCAAACCCCGTATATAGTATCTAAACTAGAGAAACGATCAATTACATACTTTCCTGAAAAACCTAGAATCGAAGTCTATGACCCAAAACAAAAACTTGCACCCGATGAAACTAAAATCATGCAAAATATGTGTGATGCACCGGATGTAATGTTTTCAGATAGAATTATACAAGGCGATAGAGATTCTTTTGTGTATGGAATGGGAGCTTATAATCCCGTGTGGGTCCGGAAGGGAGGAAGAGTTTACCTCCAAAAATTAAGACATTTTCCAGCGTGGTCTTTTGATACGGCTCCTTCTGAAAGATCATCTTATGAAACGTGGTCTCCTGTACTCCAAGGTGTAATTTTAGGTGCAGATGGCACACCTGAATACTGGCAAAGAAAGAATGCTACAACATCGGATACTGAACTAATTGACAATATAATGATTGTTAAAGATCCGAAGGACGAGGGTCTAGCAGGTGATTCGGATTTAATACCTCTTGTATCTACAATTGAGATGATCAAGTACGTTCTCAATACCGAGATGCAGGTAATTTCAAGGGCAGGCGCGCCTATTTTCTTTGTAAAAATAATAAATCCGAGAGATGCGGATCATCCAGATTGTGATGGTATATCGGATGAAACATTTGCTAGGATGATCATTAAGGACACATCGAAGGATAATTCGTATGTCCTCCGTGACAATATGGAGATTCAGAATGTCCCATTCGATCCTAAGAAGGATAACCTTGCAACTGAAGCCACTCTTAAAGCCATAATTGACGACTATTTCTCAATTTCAAATCAGATCTCGAAGAATGGGACACTAATAGGCGGATCCGCCATTCCTGAATTTCAATTGTTACTTCAGGCAATCAAGGGACGCCATACATGGTTACTAGCTCCATTCGAACAGTTGTTAAATCAATATTTTGTTCTTAATGGATATCCAGAAGGATGGACTGTAAAACTATCTATTCAACTATGGGAAGAAGACAAATCCGAACTAAAATTAAAACAAGGTGATTTTGCGTGGAAATGGGGTGTAGCATTGAAAGATGAACTAAGAGCATGTGCCGGATTAGAACCGGCGGATAAAGTGACGTGGGCAGAGATTGACAAGTATTACTCGAATAGGGTAGTTAGAGAGACCGCTCAATTCACACATCATCAATTCACAGAAGAGATGGATCCGGTAGCCTCCGAGATGAAGGATAGGATGGATTCAGCTATAGACAAACTTGCGAAGAGCATTACTGAAGGCGTAATGTCCTCTATGGAGGCATGAACGTGTTCTGGTTTGATGGAAGACAATACAAGTATGAATACTTTAGAGAAGGGGAAGTCTATGCAAATGAAAGGACGATAGAACTCCCTATTTTTAAAGATGAAGTATTAAATTGCAAACGTGTTCTAGAAGTTGGAAACGTATTAAAGCCATATTATCCGGAATTAATGCATAAAGTAATTGATACAACATTAAAAGACGCGGTTTGCAAAGATTTGTTTGAGTATCAACCTAAAAAACAGTATGATCTCGTAATTTCAGTTTCCACACTTCGAACATCTGATAGACTACTCGACTCAATTGAAAAGCTGAAAGAACTTGGAAAGAGGGTGCTTATTTCACTGCCGTTGGGTTACACTCCGTCACTTGATGAACAAATTAGGAAAATAGACATTGAACGAGTCCTGATTATGAAACGGATTTCTAAGGATAATCTCTGGATTGAGCATAGAGGATTCGGCGACAGAATGAGGTATGGGATTCCTTTTGAGAATGCGAACTGGATGATGTTTTTGGAGTTTGGAGTATGAGAAATAAAATAGAAGTTGATATAACTCCTTTTGAAAACCATGTTTCCGTGACTTTAGTAAGTGGATTGATTGAACTAAGTGGCTATTATTGGAGAGCTAATAAACCGAACTTCATAGAAAGGTTGTTTGGTATCACGTTTGAATCAAATGTACTAAAAGCAGTTGAAAAGGCGAAGAGAAAAGCAGATGAATTGAATAGTAACTATCAACGCACTAAAGAAATAGCATGTAAGATACAATGCCATCAAGCAAAACGAGACATAAATGTGTCAAATCCTCCGAGAGTTGGAACCGGGCTTCCTTCAAAAGAACCAGGAAACAAATTCATCCGTGAAAATGGAAAATTAGTAAATATAGACGATCCTAATTTTACAATTTCATGCCCTGAACCAATCGAGATAGTAAATAATAGTTCAATGCAGGATGGATATCAATGAACATCCCATATTACACATTTTCAATTCCGTATTTTAAAATATATAATAATAAAATTATACAAACAAGGGGTGCTTCGATATATCTCATCACTCCAATAAGTATATCTAAATTAATATTAGGAAACATCGAAACAGATAATGATAAATTTTACCAAAATGTTTACTTCAAAACAATTACGATATTCGATGCTTTTAATATATTTCTTAAAATGTCATTGGTTGTTTTTATTTCATTTCTTGTACTCACGTTGTCATTGATTATTGTGTATATGGTGGGGGTTCAATGACAATTCCAGAACTCGATCCGTCAGACTACGATCCAGACAATCAACTACCCGAAGAACTAACAACAATAGTAGTTGCAGCCATCCTAGATTATGAATCATCTATGAATAATGTTTTAGTCGCGGGAGCCTCGAAAGGATATATTATAGGAAATAAAATCGCATATGAGCGACTTGAAAAAGAATTCATTACAGATGAAATTGAAGACGATGTATATGAATTTGTAAAAGAATATAAGAAACAAATTGATGCTGGATATACCGTAATCCAGGGAGAGAAGGTTTACTGGTTAAGAGACCGTACTTTGGCAGAACGTCAAGCTCTTTTTGATATCATTTCTAAAGGGATTATACAAGGTAAAAGTCCCAATGTTGTAACTACAGAACTACAAAAACACTTTGATACATCGAGATCATACGCCGAAACATTAGCAAGAACGGAAACAGCATACGTTCAAGCAAACGGAAGGGACAATAGGTATAAAAAACAAGGGGTTAAAAAAGTAAAATGGTTACTTGGGAAGAGGCCATGTAGTAGGTGTGCGCCTCTCGGTGGTAATGTTTTTACATGGGACGGATTGCCGTATTCTCAGCCTGTGCATCCAAGGTGTTTTACACCAGATACGGAAGTTGAAACAGCAGATGGTTTCAAATTCATAAAGGATTGTATAGTAGGTGAATATTGCCTTTCCCTTGATCCTGATACATTCGAAACTGGTTATGTAAAAATAAAAAATGTGTATCAATACGATTATTCAGGAGCCATGTTTCGCTTTAAGTCAGACGATGTAGATCTCATTGTCACTCCAGATCATCAAATGTTTATAAGAGAAAACAAGGAGTGGATATTTAAAGACGCTGAATGCGTAACGTCCATGTCTGGTTTTTTAATAATACCTCGTCCTTTGGTAGAATTACCTCAATATGTGGACGATGTTCAAATTTCAACAGAAGAATACAGTGGGTTAGTATGCTGCGTGGAACTTGAAAAGTATCACACCATCTATACCAGAAGAAACAGCAAATGTGTTTGGTCCGGAAACTGCACTTGTGATCTTGCACCAATGCCAGATGATGCAATCGTTTCAGATCCAATTAAAATAACAACTCCAATAAAAGAGCCTAAAACGCCTACTATAAAGAAACCAATCGAAACCAAACCGAAAGAAAAGTCTAAAAAAGAACCAATAAAGGAACCCACCCTTACACGCGAAGAAGTTGAAAAGCTCATCAAAGATAAAGAACTGGCGCTATTGGGTAGAACAACAGAAAAGGGTATTTTGTTTGATAAAAACGGTAAAATTCTACTTGAAAAGGAAGGCACTAAAAACAAAATACAGTTTACGCCCGACGAAGTTAAACTTTTCAAGAATAATATATTAACACATAACCACCCCCGTGGGACATCTTTCTCTTCGGCTGATGTGGAATTAGCATGTTATAGCAATATGAAAGAAATAAGGGTCGCCGCAGAAAAAAGAACATATATAATGAGGGTAAACGACGGGAGTAATTTTAATGCAAAGTTATGGAACGATAAAATATCATCAGAATATGAAAAACAATATAATAAATCACTTCGTGAATACATCCCGCGCCTACAAAGAGGTGAAATCACAGAAGATCACGCTGATTATTTAGTACATCACTTCGCGTGGGTAGGAGTGTCGAAAAACATCCCAGAGATAGAATATCTAAATATACGGAACGTGGTTAAATGAACCAAATAGATGATTCGGAATTAGATTATACAATCAGTTCAGTATGTTCATACTGCAAAAATTGGAATTTCAACGAATCTAAACCCAAACCTCAAGGAAATGTATGCACTGCCTTCCCGGATGGGATACCTGATGAAATATGGTTAGGGAAAAATGATCATAAAAAACCATATGATGGTGATCATGGGATACAATATGAAAAAATAGAATAACAGTATAACATTATATCTTAAACTTCAACTCCCTTATTTTTTAAAGCAACCTTCAACGCTTCCCTAGAAACCTCTGAAAAATTAATCTTTTCCACGGGATTACCTCTATTTCTAAAGTTGTACTCGTCTAGCTTGTCTTTTAACGTTGCGTCCATTGCTACAGGTACTGTTTTCACTGTTTTCATGTGCCCTCTTGAAAGTTATATAATATGTATTATACAATAATTATTATCCATTGTATATAAATCTATTTGTATAATAAAGTATATATTTAAGTAGTTCACTAATATTATTTTAATCAAGTTAAATTATGTCATTCGAATAATTTTAGGGAACTATGTCTGAACAACATTGGTATGGTGCTTCGCAGATCCTTAATTTTTCTCAAAATAATCATGATGCTATTATTCAGACACTTGACCGGCATCTTGGTTATGACGAGAACTTCTATCCTATTTTCTTTCCTAAGGACGTGTATGAAGCAGCTCTTGATACTGTTAACGACGCAA
>Ga0208665_10000105_pt1 | contig 13414 bp, 11 predicted proteins | sample Methanogen_OWC_FD_187365 | JGI IMG/M metagenome (GOLD analysis project Ga0208665, IMG submission 187365) | Enriched soil microbial communities from Old Woman Creek wetland in Ohio, USA - Methanogen_OWC (SPAdes) (version 2) | ecosystem: Environmental > Terrestrial > Soil > Wetlands | place: USA...
TTTCTCCGATGGACGCCCGCCGGCTCCGAGATGAAGCAAAGCAGCTTCTCTCTTCCGGTGTCGACCCCCAAGAAAAGCGCAAGGCTGAAAAGAATTCCAAGATTGAGAACGCCGCGAACACCTTCGAGGCTGTGACGCGGGAAAGGCTCGCCAAGTATTCCCCCACCCTGTCTGCAAGCCATTCAACCCGGCTCTTGCAGCTCTTTGAGCGGGACATCTTCCCGTGGATCGGCGGCAAACCCATTGTCGACCTCGCAACGCAACCCCGCGAACTGCTCCAGGTATTTCAGCGGATCGAGGGACGCGGAGCCATCGAAACGGCTCACCGGGCACGGTCACAATGCAGCAAGGTGTTTTGTTATGCTATACAGACGGGAAGAGCTGATCGGGATCCGTGTGCCGATCTTCGAGGGGCGATTCCACCGGCGAAAAAAGAACACCTTGCAGCCGTCACGGAGCCCGACAAGGTGAGCGATCTTCTCCGGATCATGGATGGTTATCATGGTAATCTAATCGTCCGTTGCGCCCTTCGCCTTGCCCCTCTCGTTTTTGTTCGCCCTGGTGAGCTTCGGCAAGCCGAATGGAAGGATATAAACCTCGAAACGGCGGAATGGAAATTTCTTGTCACGAAAACGAATACAGAACATATCGTTCCACTCGCCCGTCAGGCCGTCGAAATCCTTCGAGAACTTCACCCCTTGACGGGTGGTGGCAGATACGTTTTCCCGAGCGCCCGGTCTGCGGATCGACCGATGAGCGACAACGCAATACTTGCAGCGATGCGCCGTATGGACATTGCGAAGGAAGAAATGTGCGGACACGGCTTCCGGGCTATGGCGCGAACTCTTCTTGACGAGGTTCTGAATTACCCCGCAGATGTGATTGAGCATCAGCTCGCACACGCCGTCCGCGATCCATTGGGCCGGGCCTATAACCGAACCACGAAACTCGCTGAACGCCGGAAGATGATGCAGGAATGGGCCGATTATCTGGACGGTCTGAAAAGCGGCAACATCCGACTTGGTAAGGTGGCGTGAACGGGAAGGCGTTCAAGATGCCCATGTTCTTTGTATGAGAGCAAATTGAGCGCCTTACTCGAACGGCTCAAAAATCTGAAAAACTGCCAACATGACATACTGCAAAGCTGAACGAATCGTAAAAGCCGGGGGAGATAACCCCCGGCTTTGTGTTTTGGCATATGTTCTTCATCCTCATCAGTTGCTAGGATAAATAATTCTTTATTCGTCGATTTGCCCAGTGCCTGATCCGAAGAGGCTTTCGGACCAGTTTGGACCAAGAAAGTTTGTTGCAACGGCACCGGCCCAAGGTGAAGCGCGATGCTTCATATTTTTCACCTTGGAGGTTCAAATATGTTTTCGAACAATCCACTCCCCGCTGAAGGGCTCTTGAGAATCAGCCAGATCTGCGGTGATCGGAAGCGCGGTATCCCGCCAATCGTGCCCGTGTCGCGTTCCACGTGGTGGGCTGGCGTGGCAAACGGTCGATTCCCGAAGCCCGTCAAACTCGGTGACAAGCTCACGTTCTGGCGATCCTCAGACATTCGCGCGCTTGTAGCAAAATTGTCGGGGGTGTCGGAATGAAAAAAAGAAGCCGCACGCCGAAGCGCACGACTCAACTATACAAAAGTCATTATATCAGGTTCGCCTATCGCGCTCAACCCCTGATCTGGTGCTGCAAGAAGGGGGTGAGAGCATGAACATGAACGAAGTCATCAGACAATTCAAGGATGCAATGGCCGCGTCTGGTATAAGACCGCCGGAGTCTGTCTTTCCCGACGGAAAGATCCACCGATTTTCTGTGAATGACAACTCTCACGGTGATAGCGGATGGTATGTGCTTTACGGCGACGGCGTTCCGGCCGGCGCCTTCGGTGTATGGGGGGCAAACCCAACCGAAAAATGGCGTGCCGACATTGGGCGTAAACTGACCCAGGAAGAAGAGCATGGCCACCATGAGCGCATGGTGGCCATAATGGCTGCACGAAAGGCCGAAGAAGATCGTCGACATTCCGACGCCGCCGAGAAGGCAGCTGCGATCTGGAATGTTGCACATCAGGCCGAGGCCGATCATCCGTATCTCATCCGCAAGAACGTCAAACCAGTCATTACGCTTCGGGAAATCGCCGTCGAACAAATCAGGGATATCATTAAATATTTCCCGAAGTCGAGTGGCGAAACGCTCCGAGGGCGCCTATTAGTCGTTCCGATGAAGGCTGAGGACAAGGTATCCACGCTCGAACTGATCGATGAAGACGGCAGGAAGACCGCTCTCGCCGGCGGGGCAAAGGCTGGTGGCTACTGGGCCGCTCAGCCCCTGCCGGCGGGGGATGGGGCCGATTCACGGATCCTTATCGGAGAAGGCGTGGCGACCGTTCTCTCAGCAAAAGAGGCTACCGGACATCATGTTGTGGCCGCTCTCTGTTGCTCAAATCTTCCCAAAGTGGCTGCCACATTGAGGAAACGCTTTCCTGCAGCTCAAATCACGGTCCTCGCCGACATCGGAAACGGGCAGCAAGACGCCGAGCATGCTGCCCGGGTTGCAAACGGGACGTTTGTTGCCCCTGATTTCACCCAGGAAGAACAAGAGAAGTTCCAGAAATCTCATGTTGGTAAAAAACCAACTGATTTCAATGACCTTGCAGACCTTCGAGGTCTCGAAGGAGTCGGGTCATGTATCGAAGCATCGACGGGCACTTCGGGTTCAGGTGTCGATCAGTCGCCATGCGATGTGGCACGGTGTGAACACGATGGTGGCGTATTCGAGGTTTCAGGCAAGGGTGTATATTTCGTTCCGGCATGTATTGAAGATCAGCCACCGAAGCCTGCTCGGTTCATCTGTTCAAGCCTGCGAGTTATCGCAAAAACTCGTGATGCATCTTCAAAGGCCTGGGGCCGCTTGCTCGAATGGAAGGATGCCGATGGCGTTTTGCATCGCTGGGCAATGCCGCTCGAACTCTTACAGGGTGACGGAACCGAATTTCGGCGGGAACTGGCCAGGTCAGGATTGTATATTGCTCCTAACATTACGAGTCGCAATTTACTTTCCGCTTATCTGCAGGTCTGGCCTGTCGAACAACGTGCACGGTGCGTTGATCGTCTTGGGTGGCAGGATGATGTTTTCGTGTTGCCAAATGCCGCCGTTGGTAAATCAAAGGAAGTCGTCGTGTTCCAATCGACATGCTCTCTTGAGCCTGCTTTCAAGGTGCGGGGAACTGTTGATGAATGGAAATCTTCTGTTGCACGGCTTGCCATCGGCAATTCACGACTGATCTTCTCGATTTCGATGGCTTTTGGTGGGGCGCTTCTTCGTGATGCCGGTATTGATTCCGGTGGCATCCACTACCGAGGCATGTCCTCTATAGGGAAAACCATCTCGGCAAAAGGCGCATGTTCCGTTTGGGGGCATCACGATGGGTATAAACGCCAATGGAGAGCCACAATAAACGGTCTGGAAGGCTTGTGCCACCTCCATAACGATGGCTTCTTAGTGCTCGACGACATCGACCAGGCAAGTGAAAAAGATGTCGGGGATTCGGCCTATATGATCGCAAACGAATCAAGCAAAAATAGGGCCGATCGCAATGGGGCCGCTCGAAAGTCGGTTTCATGGCGGTTGCTCTTCTTGTCGAATGGAGAACATTCCCTTGCCGACATAATGCGGCGGGCAGGGAAATCTCCGAACGCCGGACAAGAGATCAGACTCGCTGATATTCCTGCTGATGCTGGCATGGGAATGGGGGCCTTTGAGGAACTGCACGGCATCCCAACCTCGGCACAATTCGCCGAAGAGGTTGTCGCCATGGCAGGACGCTTCTATGGCGCAGTCGGAATTGAATGGCTGAGGCGCCTTGTTGCCCACAGGACAAACCTTTCAAAATTGATCCGTGAAGCGCTGAAACAGTTTGTCGCTGATGTCGTTCCGCCAGGTGCCTCCGGTCAGATCGAGCGGGTCGCGAGGCGCTTCGCTCTTATTGGATTCGCCGGGGAGCTGGCTACTCATTTCGGGTTGACGGACTGGCCAGAAAACGAAGCACTGAAGGCTGCTAAGGCATTGTTTGGAGCTTGGCTTCAGGAATTCGGTGGTATCGAGAATCAAGAGGAGCGAAAGCTTCTCAATCAAGTAAGAGAATTCTTTGAACATCATGGCTCCAGCCGCTTTCAGCCAGCAAAAAATGATAAATTATACGACGATACAAAAATCATCAATCGAGTCGGTTTCTGGAGAGATACTGCTGTTGGGGAGCGACAATACCTCGTCCTTCCTGAATCCTTCAAAAATGAGATTGCCAAGGGATTCAATTCGACATGGGCTGGTAAAACCCTTGTTGCCCGCGGATGGATCGTTCCTGATCACGAGGACCGACCTACTCAGAAAACGTATATTGCAGGCTTCAAAAATTGCCGAGTATATATTTTCTCAGAAAGGATGTGGAAGGACGATGATGAAAATTGACTTCTCCATTCTTTACGAAACTGCTGAAACAGACTGGGGAGAGCGGGAAGACCGGGGAGCGCCTGTGTTTATGCCACATTCCGTCTCCCCAGTCGCCCGCGAGAGGGTGGAAAGTTCGGGGGACACTATTATGCAGGATAGAGATGTCTCCCCATACTCCCCAATGCCTCCCCAGCCGCCAAACCCGACGGAAATCTGTAATGATGCAAACTCCCAGCCCTCCCCATTCTCCCCGCCTGCAAATGTAACTGACCAAATGATATTGAATCCCAAGGTCATTGACTGGCGTGCTCGACGTGCCGGCGAAGTATCAGAGAATAACCCCGGGCTATGGAAGCAGCTTTATCGGTTGTTTGATCAGTCGGATGATTGCGAACGTCGTGGTGATACTCCCGGTATGGTTCGCGTGCTCGGCGAAATAGATCAGCTCTTACTGCAACAATCGCCTGCACAAGCAATGGGGGTGGGTGTTGCCACGGAACCTTTTGAGGCATACCCTGAAAGGGCTGCGGCGGGCGAGACAACAATCCCAGACATCGCCAGATTCAACTCATAGATCAGATTTAGGTAAAAGAAGCGCCCCGGCCAGTTGGATCGACCGGGGCGCTTCTCGTCTGACACACTGTTATGGCTCGCCCTGACTGGTGTCCGTTGATTCTCGCAAACTTTCCCACAGCCTTGCGTGGTTGAGCAGGATGTCCTTCATGCCGTTCTGGATTCTCGGCGAGTTCAAAGCCTGGGTGCTCATGAGGTTATGCGCGTCCAGAGCGGCCATGATGGCGTTCATCAGCTCGTTCTTCAGGTCGGGGGAGTTCGCAAACTGTTCCTTGGTGTTATTCGCGGCCTGCTGACGCAGGATCTCCGACTCCATCAGCTTGCCCTTGATGACGTTGTTCACGTAGACGAGCTTGTCTTGGTCGGTCAGTTCGCCCTCGAAAAGGTCATTCACTTTCTCGATGATCTCGGCCAGATACGCCCGCGCCTTCTCCTGAACCGTCCCGCCTCCAAGCTCGGTAGCCGGTTTCAGCAACGGCTTTTTTCCCTTGCCGGGAATCATGTCGGGCTGGGCGATCTTCTTCAGATGATGATGGGTCATCACCACCTTCGAGAGGTCGATTCCCTCCCGCTCACGTCCGAACTCCAGCAGAGGCATCAGGCGTCGGAAGAAGATCGAACGCTTTTCCAGCGCGGTGTTGCCGTAATCGAATATCTGCGACAAGAATGTATAAAGACGAATATATGACCCCATGTCGGTCTTGAAAAGAATCAGGGCATTCATCTCGTCCTGGGCCGCCTGTTCGCCCTTGTCATCCGAGATCGCCTTCGCGATGTTCAGGGCGTTCTGCGCGGCCTTGTAGCGCTTCATCAGACGGTCTGCCACGGGGGTAATCGCTGCGACGAGTTCGCTCTGTTTGGCCCCTTTCAGTTCCGCCTCCACGACCCGATCCACCTCGAACTCGTCGTAATGGCCGGCGGCATCTAACTTGGCCCGCAGGTTGAAAACGAGGTGCGGGTCAGTGGCGGCGGCGAGTTCGGCGGTGGTGTGATACATCCGGAAGGCGGTGAGGACGTCCTTGGCTTCGTTCATGAAGTCCAGAACGTAGGTGGTGTCCTTGCCGGGGTGGGCTCGGTTCAGTCGGGAAAGCGTCTGCACGGCCTGAATCCCGGCCAGCCTCTTGTCCACATACATGCCACAGAGCAACGGCTGATCGAATCCCGTCTGGAACTTGTTCGCCACGAGAAGGATCTGATACTCGTCGCCTTTGAACGCCTCGCGGATGTCGCGGCCCCGCAGGTTCGGATTGAGAATGTGACTGTTCTCCGTGAAGCCATCCGAGCCGGTTTCCTTGTCGTTCACCTCGCCCGAGAAGGCGACCACGGTCCCGATCTGATAACCGGAGTCCTTGATATATTTCTCGATCGCCAGCTTCCAACGCACGGCCTCGACGCGGCTTCCGACGACCACCATCCCCTTGGCTTTCCCGTTCAGCAAAGGCGCCACGTATTCGCGGAAGTGTTCGACGACGACCTGCACCTTCTGCGCGATGTTGTAGGAATGCAGTTTCACCCAGCCCATGATGCTCTTCACCGCCGTGCTGCGCTCGACGGTCTTCTCGTCGTATTCCTCGCCCTCGTGCGCCAGCTTGAAGGCCAGCTTGTAGGTCGTGTAGTTCTGCAGGACGTCGAGGATGAACCCCTCTTCTATAGCCTGCCGCATAGAATAGACATGGAACGGCGCCGGAAGATTCCCCGGCCCGGCCGGCTGTGTCGGGTCAGGCCGCGTGCCAAACAGCTCCATCGTCTTCGCCTTGGGCGTCGCGGTGAACGCCACGAAGGTGATCCCCCTATCGTCCGCCCGGGCCGTCATCTGCGCGGCCAGGAGGTCTTCCGTGCTTACTTCTCCTCCGTCGTCCAGTTCGGCGATCTCTTCGGGGGAAAGCACTGCCTTCAGCTTTGCCGCTGCCTCGCCGCTCTGGGAACTGTGCGCCTCGTCGGCGATGACGGCGAAGCGTTTGTTCTGGGTGGCGGCCAGCTTCCGAACGGCTTCGATGGCGAAGGGGAAGGTCTGGATCGTGCAGACAACAATCTTCTTGTCGCCGGAAAGGGCTTCCGCGAGTTTTCCGCTCTTGCTGCCGTCTTTGTTCGTGATCGTCGCCACCACGCCGGTCGTGCGCTGGAAGTCGAACAGCGCCTCCTGAAGCTGGGAATCGATCACGTTGCGGTCGGATACCACGAGCACGGTGTCGAAGACCTTCTTGTGCTCGGAATCGTGTAACTCGGCCAGAAAGTGCGCCGACCAGGCGATCGAGTTCGTCTTGCCCGATCCCGCCGAGTGCTGGATCAGATACTTGGCGCCGGCCCCGTCGGCGAGGACGGCGGCCTGGAGTTTCCTCGTCACATCGAGCTGGTGATACCGGGGGAAGATGATCTTCTCGATCTGCTTCTTCTTGTTCCGCTGGGCGATGATGTATCGACCGAGGATCTCCAGCCAGCTCTCCCGCGCCCAGACCTGGTCCCACAAATAGGCGGTGCGATGGCCGCCGGATGGATTCACAGGATTGCCGGCGGCGCCGTCATTGCCCTGGTTGAAGGGCAGGAAGGTTGTTGCCGGGCCTTCCAGCCTCGTCACCATGTGGACTTCGCTGTTGCTCACGGCGAAATGCACCAGCGCCCCGTTCGGGAAGGACAGGAGCGGTTCCGCAGGCTGGCCTTTCGGGTGGGGATGCCGGTCGAACCGATACTGGTCGATGGCGTCGCCGACGCTCTGGGTGAAATCCGTCTTCAACTCCGCCGTCGCCACCGGCACGCCGTTCAGGAACAGCACGAGGTCGAGGCAGTTCTCATTGTTCAGCGAATACTTCACCTGCCGCACCACCCGGAGCCTGTTCGCCTGATACCGGGTCATGATGTCGGCATTGATCGCCAGGGCAGGTTTGAACTGGGCCATCAGAAGCGGTTTCTTCAGGCCTAACAGTTCGATGCCGTGGCGCAGCACATCGAGTGTGCCGCGTTGATTGATCTGGTCACGCAGACGCCCCAGAAGCGTCTCTTCGGCCTTCGCCCCGTGGTTCTTGACCAGGATCTCCCAGGCCTGAGGCTGCGTCTCCTGCACCCAGGCCGTCACATCTGCCGGAAACAGCGTTCGCGCCCGGTCATACTTCGCTGCATCGCCATCGCTATACAACCACCCGTGATCGGCGAGGTGCTGACAGATCTCCGTCTCGAAGCTGATTTCCTTGTGCAGGTTCATGATTCTTCCTCGGTGGCCAGGCGTTTCAATTCGTGAAGCGTTTTGCCGGCCTTGTTCTTCCACTCTTTCCACCCGTTGGCGGTGCGTCCCAGGAGGGCTACGGCGGCCATGCTGGGGGAATTGAAGAGGTGATCCTTCGGGAACACGACGGTGTCGCCCTTCTCCTTCATCACCCCCTGCTCCACGAGCTTCTTCCGGAAACGCTCATCGCTGGAGCCGATGATCGAGGGATGGTTCGCTCGCCGGCCCACCGATCCCTTCAATACGACAAAGCCCTCGGGAGTATACAGCCCTCGCCCCTCACCACCCGTGACCTTGCAGTAGAGCGTCTCCTCCGGCGTGGACGTGTCGTCGGATGTGACGACCAGGTCGAAGATCGGGTAGCCGAGGGTGGCGAGGAGGGTGCGGCCCGTTTCGAAGATCTCCAGGCAGTCAGCGGCAAGGGGTGCCGGCGTGTGAGGCTTGCTGCCGCTGTTCCCGTTCTCGTCGGCGTAACGACTGGCCTTGCGGGCAGCTTGTAGGCAATGCCATTCCAGAAACAGCGCGTGAGTCTGCGTCAGGCTGTTCGTCCGGGAGATCAGCACCAGGGCTCGTTGCCAGAAGTCTTTCTTCTGGTTGTGATTCACCAGGCGGGCACGCAGATCGCCGGTCTGCCCGACGTAGACCTTCCGTTCCGAACCGTCCTCCGTTTCACCAAACAGGAAATACACCGCAACCTGGCCACTCTCGGGCATTTTCAGGAATTCCTGGAGCAGGCTGCGTGGAACCTCGATGACCTGCACGATACGGGTCGTGATCTCCGCCACGCGGATGCCCCGGGGATCGCCCCCGGGAAGGAAAATCTGAATGGTCTTGGGTGTGATGCTCATCCAATAGCCTTTTCAGAGAGTTTTCGAACATCGATCTGGCCGGTAACGGCAGCAGAGATCAATGTGTTTCGACGTTCTTGTAACAGATCGATTGCGCGTTGGGCCTCAGTTGTAAGTGCGTCGAATTTAGCTGTTTCAATACTGAGATATGATGCTATCGCTTGTTGCTCATTGATTGGAGGAAATGCAAAACGATATCTTCGAAGCTTTTCAGCGGGAAGATGCTCAATCGTGGTTTCATTTCCCCCAGCGACAAACACGCCTTGATTTGCTGCCCAGAACATAAGATAGAACAGGAACAGCGTGGTATCTTCGTTCGCGTTATAAGCCCTCATTCGATGAAGAGCTTTTTGGTAATAACACTCGTCAATTTCACCATTCCAAATTGCAGAACGCCCAGGATAGCTGCCACCCTCATTGACTAACAAATCTCCGGGGGAAAGCCGGTATTTTACTCGTGCATTCTCATCAAAATCCATTTGGGGCAGGTCTTCTGTGGTGATTTTCCCCCATTGAACATCAAATACGCGGAGATACGGCCTCAAATGGTCCCCAGTAATCTTCGACGTATCTAACATTTTTCCCAGTTGAACACTGTAGCGTAAGCCTATGGGCACGATGCTCCAATGCGCCGGCACGTCGCCCAACCATTCGATACCAGAGGGTTTCATGGTGGCGTTGGGGTTCAGGCCCTTGGTGACGGCGTGGGAGATGACAGCCTGGCGTTTTTCCTTCAGCAGCTCGATCAGCCGCCGCTGCTCAGCCACCAACCCATCGATCTTCGCCGTCTCCCGGTCGAGGAAATCTGTAATACAGAGCTGCTCAGACAATGGCGGAAACACAGTTGCGAAATCTCTGACGAATGCGTCGGGAACACGTTTCTGGCCACCTGCGCCATACATGTAAGATTCACCAATCTTTCGAAAATCAGGTGATATAAAAAGGCAGTGCAGATATGCTCCAGTTATTTGATCACGCTTTGGTCTTGCAACAATCAATTCTGTCGTTCCAAAGCCGATGCCATTCAGCAGTCCCTTCATCAAGGCACCTTTGCCATTTTCATAGCAGGGTGTGATCTTCGCTACGACGACATCGCCGTCACGGAAATAGGTGTATCCCGCCTCGACCTCTCCGACTGCCTTTTCCCTTTCCAAATTCAGTGAACCAGCATCTCCGATGGCTTCCATCGGAAGAAACGATACCTTCGTATCTCTGTCCAGATCACGAATCTCTGATTTCGATGGATTCAGCTCTGCAACAAAGCGAAGTCTTTTCACTTCCCAATGTTCGGGCACTTCGCCCAGCCAGGCGACGCCGCTGTCCTTGTATTTCGGATAACGCGAGAAGCTCATTCCTGGCCGCCTTTCGATGGCTCCGAGGCGGAAAGTTCCCGGGAGAGTTCCTCTTCGATCTCCTCGATGCTCGGGAGGTTCGTGTCGAGCGGGGTGGGCAAAGCCCTGACAAGCTGGTATTCGGCCACGCCGATGGGCTTGTCGATGCCGGACAGGGCATACTCAGCCACGAGACGGTTCTGCGACCGGCAGAGCAGCAGTCCGATGGTGGGCTTGTCGTCAGGCGCCTTGATCTGGGCATCCACGGCGCTGAGATAGAAGTTCAGCTGGCCGGCGTGTTCAGGCTTGAACGCGTGGGCTTTCAACTCGACGACGACATAGCATTTCAACCGGGTGTGGTAAAACAGCAGGTCGATGAAAAACTCATCCCCGGCGACTTCGAGACGGAACTGCCGTCCCACGAAGGCAAAGCCGGCTCCCAGCTCCAGCAGGAACCGGGTGATGTGACGAACAAGGGCGCTTTCGATATCCCGCTCGTGAGCCTCGTCGCCGATGCCGAGAAAATCGAAATGGTAGGGATCCTTCAGGATCTGAGTTGCGAGGCCCGCCTGGGGCGCCGCAAGCCGCTTGTCGAAATTGGTCACGGCGGCGCCCTTCCTGAGGTGGAGCTGGTTTCTGATCTGGACGAGAAGCGTCTCCCGAGGCCATGACTGCTGGAGTGCCTCGCGGGCATACCAGTCACGCAAAGCCGGATCCGTCAGCTTCGTGATGATTGCGACAATGTGGAACCAGGGCAATTGGTCAGCAGACTGCTGACCAATTTGTGCAGCAGTCTGCTGCGTAAATAGAAGACCGGGGCATTGCTCCGCGAAGAGTCTCATGTAGAGAAGGTTACGAACGGAGAACCCCTTCATGTCCGGAAAGGCGGCTCGCAGGTCGGCAGAGAGCCGGTCGATAACCCGGGCTCCCCAGCCTTGGCGCCCTTGGCGTTCCAGGATCTCGCGGCCAATGTCGTGATACAGCCGAATCTGCTCCGCATTGGCCGATAACAGAGCCCGCTGTCGAGCACCGCGAATCCGCTGCTTGAGATTCGAAAGCCAGTCGGCATAATCAGGCGGAAGGGATTGAAGGCTGTTGCTCATTTCGACAGGTCGCCAATCATTGTCAGAATGCGATCCGTGACGAGTTTCAGGTCGGCGTCGATCGCAGCCAGGGGGCGGGGCGACTTGAAGACGTAGAAGTGGCGGTTGAAGGGGATTTCGTAGCCGACCTTCGTCTTGTCCTCGTCGATCCAGGCGTCGGAGGCGTGCGGAAGAACCTCGCGCTCGAAGTATTCCTGCACATCCTCGCTCAGGGGCACGTTCTCGGTGTCGCGCAGATCGGTGTTCGGCAGGGGTTTGTCCTTCATCTTGCCCTTCGTGCCGAGAACGATCTCGCCACTCTCGTCGCGCTGGGGGCGTTCGACCGTGATGGTGCGGTAGCCGAACTCCTCGTTCTTGAAAATACGGCTGATCGGGGCGCCGTCGCGGGTGACTTCTCTGAACTCGCCGAAGAGCCGCGTGATCTCGTCGATGTGTTCGGGGCTCAGTTCCTTCCGCTTGCTGCCGAGGCTCTTGCGCATCTTCTGCCAGAAGCCGGAGGCGTCGATGAGCTGGACCTTGCCCCTGCGCTCCCCGGCTTTGCGGTTCGTGAGGACCCAGACGTAGGTGGCGATGCCGGTGTTATAGAAGAGCTGCTCGGGCAATGCGATCAGCGCTTCGAGCCAGTCGTTCTCGAGAATCCAGCGGCGGATCTTGCTCTCACCGCTTCCCGCGTCCCCAGTGAAAAGGGGCGAACCGTTCATGATGATGGCGACGCGGCCGCCACCGTTCTCCGGCTCCTTCATGTGGGCCAGCATATGCTGCAGGAAGAGAAGTTGACCGTCGCTGATCCGAGGCAGGCCCGGGCCGAAGCGGCCTGCTGTACCGCGCTCGTGCTCTCCCCGCACGGCGTCCTCGTCGCGCTTCCAGTCCTTGCCATAGGGTGGGTTGGCGATCTGGTAATCAAACTGCCGCGAGGCATGGCGGTCGTTGGAGAGGGTGCTCCCGAAGAAGATGTTCTCCGCGTCGCGCCCATCGCTTGACTTCATGAAAATGTCGGACTTGACGACCGCGAAGGTCTCGGGATTCACCTCCTGGCCGAAGAGGTGGATGTCCGCCTCGGGATTGATAGGCGCGCGGACGACCTCGCCATTCTTCCGGACGCCGACCATGATGTGGTCCTTGGTGATGGTGAGCATCCCGCCCGATCCGCAGCAGGGGTCGCAGACGGTGAGCACGACCCCTCGCTTTCGGATTCGTTCCTCGTCGCCGGCCAGGAGGAGATCCACCATGAGGTGGACTACGTCACGGGGCGTGAAGTGCTCGCCTGGGTTCTCGTTCAGCGCCTCATTGAACTTGCGGATAAGCTCCTCGAAGATGGTCCCCATGGTGGGGTTGTCAACCTTGTTCGGATGGAGATCCACGTTCTTGAAGCGCTCCAAGACCTGGAAAAGAAGCCCCGCCTCGTCGAGCTTCGAGATGGTGTTGTCGAAGTCGAACTTCTCCAGCACCTCGCGCATGTTGGGGCTGAAACCGGCAATGTAATTCCGCAAATTGGCGGCAAGATGCGGAGCATCAGCGAGGAGCTTCTCGAAGTCGTAGCGGGAGGTATTGTAGAAGGCAAAGCCAGCGGCCCGGCGGAGCTGCGGATCCAGGTTCTCGAGTTTGCCCTTGAACTTCGCCTGGGTCTCGAGCACCTTTGTTTTCGTCGGGGCGAGCACGCAGTCTAGCCGCCGCAGCACCGTGAGCGGGAGGATGACGTCCTGGTACTTGCCGCGCTTGAAGGTGTCGCGGATCAAGTCCGCAACTCCCCAGAGGAAGCTGACGATCTCGCTGTGGTTCAAGAGTGAAACTCCCGTTCCCATATGTTGGCCGAGATGGACGCTTGGAGCGCAGGGGTCCACCCGAAACCTCCGAGGGGTTTGGGGCGGACGAAGGCTGAATGACGCA
>Ga0208665_10000106_pt1 | contig 13376 bp, 10 predicted proteins | sample Methanogen_OWC_FD_187365 | JGI IMG/M metagenome (GOLD analysis project Ga0208665, IMG submission 187365) | Enriched soil microbial communities from Old Woman Creek wetland in Ohio, USA - Methanogen_OWC (SPAdes) (version 2) | ecosystem: Environmental > Terrestrial > Soil > Wetlands | place: USA...
TTTCGGAGGTTTTCGTAGACGGCATCGAAAACGATGATGCGGCTGCCCGCCGCACAGCGCTGGCCGGCGTTGCTGAACGCCGAAAGGATCGTCCATTGGGCCGCGTGTTCGAGGTCGGCGTCATCGCAGACCACGAGCGGGTTCTTGCCTCCCAGTTCCAGGGAGACCCGCGCGAGTCGCGAGCCGGCGATGCGCGCGATCTCGCGGCCCACTCCGGTCGAACCCGTGAAGCTCACCACGGCGACCCGGTCGTCTGCGACCAGAGGCGCGCCGGCTTCTTCTCCCAACCCCTGGACGATGTTCAGCACGCCGGGCGGGAGGCCGACTTCATGAGCGATGCGTCCGAACAACCAGGCGGTGCCCGGGGTGTCCTCGGCGGCCTTGAGCACGGCCGTGTTGCCGCAGATCAGCGCGGGGAAGACCTTCCAGGCGACGTTGGCGATCGGCGTGTTGGCGGCGATGATAAGCCCGGCCACCCCCAGAGGCTCGCGCACGGTCATGGCATGCCGGTGGGGTGTGGCGCTCGTGGTCGTGCGGCCATACAGTCGGCGCCCCTCGCCGGCCATGAACTCGCCCAAAGCAACCGCTCCGCCGGTTTCAGCCAGGGCGGCGTTGAACGACATGCCGGTTTCGGCGGCGACCATGGCCGCGATGTCTTCCCGGCGCCGGCGCATGGCGCGGGTGACGGCCATCAGCATGTCGCCGCGGGCGACAGGCGTTTGCGCGGACCAGGCCGGAAAGGCGTCCGCGGCTGCATCGATCGCGCTGGAGACATCGGCGGAACGCGAGCGCGCCACCCGGCACATCTCCTTGCCGGTGGCGGGAGAAAACTTCGCCAATGTTTCGCCCTTCGATGGTCCCGACGCACGGCCATCGATCCAGTTCGGTATCGTCTGCGGGAGGTCAGGCTGGTTCATGGAGACAGACGTAGTTCTTTTTTGACTCTTCAATAAAAAAATCAAGTATCCCGGCCGCAGGCCGGGATACTTGATTTTTTTACCAGACCGTGAAACCGCCGTCCACCTTCAGGTTGATCCCCGTCACATAGGCCGATGCCGGTGAGGCCAGGAACAGCAGGGGGCCGCGCAGGTCTTCTGCCGTGGCCATCCGGCCGAGGGGGACGCGGGCGCAGAACTTGCGCTTGAAGTCCTCGTCCTGCCCGCCCAGGACTCCGCCCGGGGAAAGCGCGTTGACGCGCACGCCGTGCGGGGCCAAATGGGTTGCGAGGTATTTCGTCAGGTTGACGACAGCCGCCTTGGATGCACCGTACGCCGGAGGCTTGATGAAAGGGGGATCGCTCGGGATGTGGTCGTAGAATCGCGCGTCCGGCGAGACGCTGGCGTAAAGCGAACCGATGTTGATGATGGTCCCTTTGCGGTTTGCCGCCATGGCCGCGCCGAACACCTGGGAAACCAAAAAAAGGCCGGCGGCGTTCACTTCGAGAATCCGCAGGTTCACGGCCAGCGGAATCTCTTCCAGGCGATAGCCCTTGCCTCCGGCAGCCGGCGGGGCATCGATACCGGCGTTGTTGACGAGAATGGTCGGGGAGCCGAACAGTTGCTCGCACCGGGCGAGCGCCGCTTCGAGTTCCGGGCGGCTGCAGACGTCCGCGAATGCCAGCGCCAGCCGCTCGGGCCCGAAGCGCGCCTGAGCGCTCTGGAATTCAGATGACGCCGCCTGCCCCGGTCGATCGAGGGCCAGGACCCGCGCACCCGCGTCGAGCAGTGTCTCCACCCACACCGGGCCGAGCTTCCCCAGCGCCCCGGTGACGACCCCGATGTCGCTCTCCAGGTTGAAAAGCCCCATCAGCTCGCTTTCTTCCAGCTTTCAGCGCCGTTGAGCACCTCAAAGACGACGGCGTCATCGGCCTTGAGGGGTGTGCGCGTGGTGCGGCCGATCACCTTGTCGATCTCATAGGGCTGCAGCCCGCCGCCGGGCGACTTGATGGCGATGTCCTCCCGTCGGATCGCGTGCCCCGCCGGCAGGTCCCGCGCCGCCACCAGCTGCTTGCCCATCTTCACCATCGGGGTCACCTCGCTGTCGTAGACGCGCTTGACCCCGTCGCCCATCGCCACCCGGACCCGCCGCAGGTCGCGCACCATCTTCTGAAAACCGATGGGCTCCAGCGAGAACGCATGGTCGGTCCCCTTCCAGGTGTGGTTCAGGGTGAAGTGCTTCTCCACCACCCGCGCCCCCAGCATGTAGGCCGCCACCGCCATCGCGATCCCGTTGTCGTGCGAAGACAGCCCCACCACCGTCTGCGGGAAACGCTCCCGGAAGGTGGTGATGACCTTCAGGTTCAGCTCCTCGAAGGCCGCCGGGTAGCCCGCCGTGCACTGCAGCAGGCACAGCTGCGGGTTGATCGGCATGATGGCGTCGTAGGCCCGGTTCACGTCCTGCATCGCACCGCCCCCGGTGCTCAGAACGATCGGCGTGCCCACCTGGGCCATGTAGGTCAAGAGCGGTATGTTCTTCAGGTCGCCGGAGGCCACCTTGAAGGCCGGCATCTCCAGCTTGGCCAGAAAATCCACGCTGGGAAAGTCGAAGGCGGTGGCGAACATCGTCACCCCGATCTCCTTCGCGTAGGCCTTGAGCTCCTGGTACTCGCTTTCGCCGAACTCCAGCGCCTCGCGGTGCTTGCCGTAGGTCTCCCCGTAGCTGTTCTCGTTGTCGTAGGGCTTCTCATAGCCGGCCTTGGTGTAGAGGCTCCGGTTGTCGCGCTTCTGCAGCTTCACGGCGTCCGCACCGCACTCCTTGGCCACCTTGAACATCTCCATGCAGGTCTTCAGCTTCCCCTGATGGTTGTGCCCGATCTCCGCGATCGCATAGCAGTCGGTGCTGTCGTCGATCATATGGCCGTTGATGACTAATCTTCGCATGGTATTTCCTCCTTGGACGTGAAATCTAATAGTGGCTTTCAATTTTTCCGCATCCGCGCCGGCCGCCCTCTGCCGTTCATTGTCGTGCGCCAGAAGGTCAAAGCCCGGCGGCGATGGGGTCCCGGAGCCGGAGCAACCCGGAAGGTTGTTTGATCAGGGTGACCGCCCCCTCCTTCAATTGATAGGCCCAGTCCGCACACTCCAACAGGGTCGGCTGGTGCGAAATCGCCAACATGGTGATGCGTCCCCGAAGCTGCTGCAGGGTGGCGCAGATCTCCTTTTCGGTCTTGGGATCCAGCGCGGTGGTGGCCTCGTCTAGAATCAGCAGCTTGGGGTGCTTCACCAGCGCGCGGGCAATCGCAATGCGCTGCCGTTGCCCCCCTGATAACACGCTACCGCGCTCTCCGACAACAGAAAAAACGCCCTGCGGCATCGCCTGAACGAAATCCCAGGCACCGGCGGCTCGCAGGGCTTCTTCCACGTCCTGCTGGGTGACGGTTTTCTGCCCGAGGCTGACGTTCTGCAGGACGCTGTCGTTCAACAGCAAACTTTCCTGAGTGACGTAGCCGATCATCTGCCGCCAGCGGTGAATGTCGACCTGGGACATGGGCAGCTGATCGATCCAGACTTCTCCCTGCTGCGGCCGGAGCAGGGCGATCAGCAGGTCGGCGATGGTCGTCTTGCCCGAACCGGAGGGCCCGCACAACACGGTCAGCATCCCGGCCGGTATTTCAAGAGAGGCATCCGTCAGCACCGGCCGCTCATCGTAGGCGAAGCCGACCCCGTCCATGTGAATGGAGACCTTGAGTTCCGGCGCAACGCTTCCGGTCAGGACCTCGCGCGCCCGGCCGGCGGTTTCGATTTTACCGATGAGGGACCAATAGGCGGAATCATACTCGGCCAGGTTCGCGTATTCATTTTGGATCTTCTGGACCTGTTTGAGTATTTTGCCGATGAAAAAGATCATCGCCATGATGGAGGCGAGTGAGAGGTTCCAGTACGACAGGGCGGCGTAAAGGCACAAAACCAAAAATGCCATGATGAGCGGTTCTTGAAAAGAGCCCAACGCGGCCTTGCTGAGAACCTGTTTCTGAAGCGCCCGGTTCAGTTTTCGGGTGCGATCGGTCAGAACGGCGCTTGCCGATTCCTCCCGGGCCATTGATTTGAGGGGCTTGATCGATATGAGAATATCCGTCATCTGGGCGACCAGGTCCTGCATGTGCGTGGTCTGGCTCCGGCCGGCCCGGCGCGTCTTCTTGATCAAACGCCTCAAAACGACGAGAATGAAAAATCCGCCTCCGCAGGCCAGCAAGGTCGCTTTCCATGACACCATGAACGCCAGGGCGATGTAGATCAACGACTCGATCACCATGGCCGCCATTTTGGCGCCGAAGTGAAACGCGGTGGATGCGCGATGGGCCTCGAAAGCGATCCCGTTGGTGAGCTGTCCGATGGGCTGGCGGATGAAATATTCCCACCGGCTGGCAAAAAGCGACCGCAGCAGGGTCATGCGCATTTCCGTGGCAATCAGCGCGACCGTATAGCCGATCTGCTTGTTGGCCAGAAACAGCAGAACGCATTTCAGAATGATGCAGCCGACAAACAGCGACAGCAGGGCTGCCACGGTGGGGCTCAGGCCGACGGCTGCCAGCACGCTTTGCACGACCTGGTCGAGAAGCGAAGTAAGTTCCGACGAGACGCCGCCGCCGCTCGCCTGAATTTTCTGGTTGAAAACCGTATTGAGCAGCGGCAGCAGGGCCGAGACGCCGAAGCCCTCCGAAATGCCGGCGAAAGAAATGCCCAGCAGGGTCAGCAGGGTGCGCCATGGATATTGCCGAGCAAGCGTGAGTAATAGCTTCATGGGAGGTGCGGGTTTGTCGTTTCAATGATACCGGGTTGAATTCAGAAGCAATGCCTCCGCCCCGTCAATCCAGGCCGCCCGCCGTTTGCAGGTCGGCAAACGCGTTGCCGATCGTGTCGATCTGCTCCGGCGTATGCCCCGCGCTGACGCTGCAGCGCAGCAGCGAACTGCCGTCCGGCGAGGCCGGCGGCAGCACGAGGTTGACATAGACCCCGCGCTCGATCAGCCCGGTCCAGCCCGCGAACGCCTTTTCGCGCTGGTCGAATCGGACGGCGATGATGGGGCTCGGTTCAGGGCTCAGATGAAGACCCATCCCGCTCAACCGGGCATAGAGGCGATGGGAGTTTTCCCACAACCGGTGCCGCAAGTGCGGCTGCGAGCGGAGGACCCGCAAGGCCGCGCGGGTGGAGGCGATGATGGAGGGCGAGGAGGACGCCGTGAACACATAGGGGCGGTTGGCATACCGGATGAGGTCGAGCTCCGGGTGGTCGCTGGCGCAGTAGCCGCCGATCGCGCCCAGGCTCTTGCTGAAGGTGCCGATGACGAAGTCCACTTCGGCCTCGACCCCCGCTTCCTCCGCCATCCCCCGGCCTTTCTCGCCCAGCACGCCGAGGGAGTGGGCCTCGTCGACCACGAGAAATGCGCCGGGGTAGCGGCGCTTCACCGCAGCGATGTCGGCCAGCGGCGCGCGGTCGCCGAGCATGCTGTAGATCCCCTCCACGACGATGAGGGTGTTTTCGATGCGGCCGCCCAGCCGCCGCAGGCGCTTGTCCAGGTCGGCGGCGTCGTTGTGGCGGAAGCGGATGATGTCGGCGCCGCTCAGGCGGCAGCCGTCGTAGATGCTGGCATGGCAGTCGCCGTCGATCACGAACACGTCGCCCGGCCCGGCCAGCGTGGAGAGCATGCCGAGGTTGGCCACGTAGCCGGTGGAAAAGACGATGACCCCCCGGCGGCCGAAGAAATCCGCGAGCTCGCGCTCGAGTTCAACGTGAACAGCGTAGCTGCCGTTGGCCGCCCGCGATCCCGTGGTCCCCGTGCCTTGAGTCCGGGCCGCATGGCAGGCGGCTTCGATGCAGTCGGGGTCGAAGGTGAGCCCCAGGTAATTGTTCGTGCCGGCTAAGATAAGCGGGCGGCCGTTTACGATCGCTTCGGTGGCCGAAACCACCCGGTCCATCACCACATTGATCGATTGAATGCCGCTTTCGGCGAGCGCCCGGCGAACAGCGGCCAGTTGCTGGAACTTGTCGAAGATGGCCATGTCTATTTTTCCCCGATGATGCGTTGCAGCTGAACCGTGAAATCCCTGACCGTGCGGATATCGGGCAGGATGTTCAGCGGGACCGAAACGTCGAAGCGGTCCTCCACCTGTTCGATGAGGGTCATCACCTTGAGCGAATCGAACTCGAGGTCCGACACCAGGTCGGTGTCCTCGCGAACCCCCCGGCCTTCAGGGGCCAGCGGCTTGACGAGTTCGATCACGATCTGCAGGATACTGTCGTAGGTGTGCATGATCGATCCTTTAAGGCTTTTCTCGCGTCCGGCCGATGGGACGCGTCAGCGTATGACGTGAAGGCTCATGCCGCAGGGGCCCATCTTCCATCCTGCAGACGCTGCAGGGTTTGCCGCATCCCGTCTTCAAGAAGCACCCTCGGTTTCCAGCCGGTCGCGGCCCGCAACGGCGCATCATCGCACACCCAATCGGCGTGAGTCAATTCCCGGACCTTGCCGGGCGTCAGCATCGGGCGGTAGCCAAACACGCGCGCGCCGGCGAGGTTGACGCCGGCGGCGATGCGGAGCAGTCCGCGGGGGATTCTCAGCTGCCGGACGGGTTTGCGGACGATGCGCGACACCGTGCGGATAAGGTCCCCCCAGGCGTATCCTCCCGGCCGGCCGTCATGGATCTCGAAGGGGCCAGGGGCCCACACCGGCATTTCCAGCAGATGCCGAACGGCATCGGCCAGATCATCCACATGCAACAGGGAGAATCGCGCCGTCGGAGGCCCTAAAACCGGTGCGAAACCGTGCTGCATGCATCGAACCAGAGGAAGTGTTTCCCGATCCCCTGGCCCGTAGACGGCCGAGGGACGCAGGGCGGCCCACATGAGGCCGGGCGCACCGGACCGCAACACATCCTCACCCCCGCGCTTGCTGGAGCTGTAATGCGACAACTGCGGTTCTCGGGCCGCCAGAGACGATATCAACAAAAAGCGCGGCAAAGGGTGCAATTCCCTTGCTGCTTGCACCAGCCGCGCCACACCTTCGACATTGACCTGGTTGAATTGGGTTGCCGTCGCCCCCCGCACGGCGCCGGCGCAGTGGACCACCGCCGTCACCCCGGAAACCAGGCGTTTCAGGCTCTCCGGATCCTCAAGGCATCCTTGAAACCACCGCAGCCTGGGATCGCCTTCTTCCGCTCGCCATCCCGGCGGGAGTGAACGGCCCAGCGCGTTCACGGCCCATCCGGCTTGCAGCAGGCGGTTGAGGAGTGCGGCTCCGATAAAGCCTGTGGCCCCTGTAAGGGCCAGCGTTCGGGGCATGGGTTTCATAGCAAACCGGCGAACATCCCTTCCACGGTCGGTGGGGATGATCGCCGGTGAAATATCTCTTCAAAAGGCACTTGGAGTCCTGCGCGAATGACGGCGCAAGCCAACCCTCAACCCTCAGCCCGCCCTGCGCCGCCGGATATAGAGCTCGTCGCTTGCCCCGGGCTGTTCGGTCTTGCCGTCTTCGACCCGCTGCAAGAAGTCCTTTTTGGCGCCCGACCGGGAGAGTTTGCCCGAGGTGGTCCGCGGCAGGGTGTTGCGGACCACCAACTCGATGAAGCATTCGATGCCCAAGTCCTGACGGATCAGGGCCTGGATGCGGGTAGAGAGCTCCGTCCGCTTGACGATGTTGGATTCCCGGCACTCGATCACGAGCACGGCCTTGTCCTCGCCGTCGGGGGCCGTCACTGAAAACGCGGAGGCATCGCCGGTTCTGATTTCCGGCTGGCTTTCGGCGATGTATTCCAGGTCCTGCGGCCAGATGTTGCGGCCGTTGATGATGATCAGGTCTTTCTGCCGGCCCGTGATAATGAGGCTGCCATCGACGATGTAAGCCAAGTCGCCGGTGTTCAGCCACCCCTCGGGGGAAAGCACTTCGCGAGTCAGGGCTTCTTCGCCGAAATACCCGGACATGACGCTGGGGCCGCGGACGAACAAGGTGCCCACATGCCGCTCCGGCAGCGCTTGCCCGTCGGAGCCGCGGACTTCCACTTCGAACCCCGGCAGCGGGAAACCGCAGGTGACAAAATTTTTTGACTTGCCGGAAGAATACCAGGCGGTTGGGGTGACCGGCTGGGCCTTCTGTTCATTCGCCAGGAGTTCGGGGTCGACCGTGTCCAGCTGAATCCCCAGGTCCAGTTCGGAGAAACTGACCGCCAGAGAGCACTCCGCCATGCCGTAGCAGGCGGCGAAGGCTTTCGGGTTGAATCCGCTGGGTGCGAGCATGTCCGCGAACCGGGCCATCGGTTCCGGCCGGATGGTCTCCGCGCCGACGCCGGCCAGGCGCCACGATGAGAGGTCGAACTGACCGGCCGTGTCTTCGCGCAGCCGTTGAACGCAGAGTTCATAGCCGAAGGGCGGGCCGAAGGAAACCGTGGCGTGGTTTTGTGAAATCAGCGACAGCCACAGCCGCGGCCGCATTCCGAAATCCCTGGTTTTCAAGTAGTCGACCGATGTCTGGGCTGCCATCGGCGAGAGCACCAGGCCGACCAGCCCCATGTCGTGGTAATACGGCAGCCAGGACATGCTGCGGTCGCCGGGGCGCGCCTTGACCCCGTCGCGGATGATGCTGGCCAGGTTGCTCATCACGGTTCTCTGGGTGATCATGACCCCGCGGGGGAACCGTGTGCTGCCGGAGGTGTACTGGAGATAGGCCAGTTCGTCCGGGCCCGATGGGGCCATGGGGGCGTTTGACCTTGGAAATTCCGAAAATTGCTCGGGGGTCCCGACAAACGCCAGCGGCAAACCTTCGGCGGCCTCGCTTAAAAATGATAAAAACATGCTGGGTGCGACGGCCACCTGAGCCCGGCAGTTCAGGAGCAAACGCCGGAGCTGTGCCACATACGACTTGTGTCCGCCCAGATGGATCGAGGCGGGCAAAGGTACCGGTACCATCCCGGCGTACTGACAGGCATAGAAAAAGCGCAGAAAGTCGGGGTAGGTCTCGGCAACCAGCGCCACCCGGGAACCGCGCTCCAGGTTCAGCCCCAGCAGCTGGCGGGCGATGTCGACGGCATCCTCCCGTAACACCGCGTAGGGTAGAACCGCTTCAAGCTGCCCCCTTCCGTTGTAAAAATTCGCCCCCGTCTGACCCCCTGCAGCGTAGTCCAATGCGTCCGCTAACGTGGCGAAGTCGCCGGGTCTCAGAGGTAAATTATTTTCGGTCGGTGTCGCCTCCATAATAGTCCACTATCCTTTTAGGTTTCTAATCAGGATTCGAATTCCGTTTCGATCCAATCCGCCTTATCCGCCGACGATACAACACTCCGACTGGACTATTTCATCCACCGGAGCCGAAACCGGAAAATCAAATTTCATTAGATTTATCTCAATTGGTTTGGAATGTCAAATCCCAGAACTTTTTTACCCTTTCAAGAGAGCGATTATAAACCGAGCACCTTGAAAATGCTAACAAAAAAGCGAGAAACTAATAAACCATGTTTTTCCGAAATGCAAGGGAATGTTTGAAAAAAATAAAATCAGCTTGAAAAACGAATCGACTTGTGAAAAAGTCATTTCTCCCTTTTGTTCGCAAAGTACCGTCCAGAGCGGTTTTACCGGAAACGACCTTTCCGCAGACGGCTTCGACGGCCACTCGGTTCGTGCGGGTGAAGACCCCTCAACGTGGCCCGGCACCACCTGTTGTGGGGTGCCCCATCGGAGCCCCAGCCGGGAGGATACAGCCCACCGCCGGTCCATTTTCCAGCGGGGTCTGTTTTCATTAAACCGAGGGTGCTGTTTTCCGGCCATGCTTTCTACATCAAAAATGGGGTTATCGGCATTTCAACCCGGCAGGTTTAGCCTTTACGATTCCAGGTCGGCTGCCTATCCTTAATATATATGTCGCATCGACAACCACTATGACGCCCCCCATCCACCAACCGTTTACAGCGGTGGTTCTCGCGGCCGACCGAACCGGCGAGGATCCGGTGGCGCGTGCGGCAGGAGTGCCCTGCAAAGCACTTGCTCCCGTCGGAGGGCAGCCTATGCTGTTTCGGGTGCTGGACGCCCTGGCGGCATCTCAGCAAGTCGGCACCTGTTTGCTTTGTGGGCCGCCGGCGGCCATTGTCGAGCGTGCGCCGCTGATCCGGCAGCGCTTGGCCGCGCACGGCATAGACTGGCTGGCCCCCCAGGCCACCCCCAGCACCAGCGCCCTGTCGGCGCTCAATTCCATCCACGATGGGACGCCGGTGCTCCTGACGACGGCCGACCACGCCCTTCTGACCCCTGCGATAGTCGATCATTTCTGCCGGGAAGCCCTCGCGAGCGGTTGCGACGTGGTGGCGGCCCTGGCCCCCTATGCATTGGTCATGGCCCATTACCCGGGAATGCGCCGCACCCGGACGCGCTTCAGCGACGGGGCGTTCTGCGGGTGCAACCTGTTTGCCTTCCTGACACCCGAGAGCCGCGCGGCGGCGGACTTCTGGCGGCAAGTCGAGAACGATCGCAAGCGGCCGCTCAAAATGATCGGTCGGTTGGGCTGGAGGGTGGTGCTGCGCTACCTGCTGGGGGTGTTGTCTCGCGAGGATGCGCTCCGGCTCGTCTCCGAGCGCATGGGGCTCAAGGTCGGAGCGGTCGTCCTGCCGTTTCCGGATGCGGCGGTGGACGTCGATTCGGTCAGCGATTGGCATTTTGCAGAGGCCATCGCCGCCCGGGACGGGCGCTGAAGGCGGAGCCAGGGGTAAGCCGGTGATCCTGAAGCGGTACATCATTTCGGAGATTCTCAAGCCGGCGGCGGCCATTTTCATCGTGCTGGTCATCATTTTCGCGAGTTACTGCGCCGTCACCTACCTGGCCCAAGCCGTCGCCGGGTCGCTCCCGCCGGGAACGGTGGGGTTGCTGATCCTGCTCCGGATCGGGATGGCCCTGGAAATCCTGCTGCCGACCACCTTCTATCTGTCGGTGATCATCGCCTTGGGACGCCTCTACAAGGATTCCGAGATGACCGCCCTTTCCGCCTGCGGCGTGGGCATTGCCGGCGTGTTGAAGCCGGTCTTCATGCTGTCCCTGCCGCTGGCGGTCCTGGCCGGATGCGCCTCGCTTTACATCCGTCCGGAAGCCTATGAAAAGATCTACCAGGTCCAGGACCAGGCCCAGGCTCAATTCGACATCTCGCGGCTGGAAGCCGATCATTTTCTCGATGTCCAAAAAGGCAAATACGTCTTTTTTGCCGAAGAGGTCGGCGGCAAACGCGAAGGAGCCCGGCAGGTGTTCATCCGGATCGAGGAGGGCGCCAACCGTCAGGTGATTCAGGCGCGGGAGATGATCCAGGGCGAAGCAGGGCGCGATGGACAGCGGGCGCTCTATTTTCGCGAGGGGATGTTCTACGAGTTTCCGGTTGACGGCCCGGGCGGGAAAATCACGCGCTTCACCCAAGCGGAATACCCCATGCCGACGGAGGACACGACCCGCTATCGGCGCAAAGCGGCTTCCACGCTGCAGCTCATCGGTTCCCCGCGGCTTGAAGACATCGCCGAGCTGCAATGGCGGCTGTCCACGCCGTTGTCCACCGTGCTGCTGGCGTTGCTCGGCGTCCCCTTGAGCAAAAGCAACCCGCGCAGAGGGAAATATGCCAAGCTCGGGCTCGCCATCCTCATCTTCGCCATTTATTACCAGATGTTCGTGATTGCCAAAACCTGGGTGGAAAAATCCCTGGTGCCGCCGCCGATCGGAATATGGTGGGTGCCCCTGCTGCTGGCGCTGCTGGCCGTCTTTTTTCTGTGGCGGACGGGGGAAGTGTTCTACCGGAAATGAGTGAACAGCTCAAAATCATCGATCGCTATTTGGGCCGGAACACCCTGCAGGGGGTTTTGCTGGTCCTTTCGATGCTGGTCGTGATTTTCAGTTTTCTGGAGCTGTTGATCCAGATCAACGACCTCGGCAAGGGAACCTACCGGCTGCCGGACGCATTCATGTTCGTGGCGCTGACGATCCCCAAGCGCTGCGTGGACCTCATGCCGGTCGCGGCCCTGCTCGGCAGCATCGTGTCGCTCGGGCTGCTGGCCGACCACCAGGAGCTCACGGCCATGCAGGCGGCCGGCATATCCGTTCAGCGCATCGCCTTTTCGGTGCTGGGGACGAGTGTCGTGCTCATGCTGGCGGCCGTCATCCTGGCCGAGTTCATCGCCCCCCCGCTCGACCAGAGCGCCCGTTTCATGCGATCCCGGGCGGTCTACGGCAAGGCGGTCATCATGCAGAAGGAAGGCTTCTGGGTGCGCCACGGCCAGTCCTTCGTTCATGTGGGCCGGACCTTCGGCGGTGGGGGCGCCGCGGATATTGAAATCTACGAACTCGACGAATCCGGCCGCCTGCGGCGATTCATTGCGGCCAAGCAGGCGTCCATCCAGGATGGCCAGGATTGGCTGCTGACGGATATCCAGGCAAAGGTGTTCGACGGCGAGAGCGTCAGCGTGTCCCCCATGGACCACTACCGCTTGACGTCATTCCTGACGCCCGTCCAGGTTTCCATTCTCGAGCTTCCCGCCGACAGCCTGTCCCTTTCCGATCTGTGGGGCTTCATTCGGAGCCTTAACCAGCGCTCCGAAAACTCGAAGGCCTATGCCCTGGCGTTTTGGCAGAAGGTCTGCCTTCCGGTGACCACCGGCATCATGGTGCTGCTCTCCCTCACCTTTATCTTCGGCTCCACGCGCATCCGCAACGCCAGCCAGCGGATTTTCATCGGAATGCTGGTAGGGGTGGTGTTTTATCTCGCCAACCAGATCGTCGGAAACCTGGGATTGATTCTCGACCTGCCCCCCCTTTTCACGACCCTGGCCCCGGTGAGTGTGATCCTGGTGGTGGCGTTGAAACTCCTTCGCAAAGCTTTTTGAAAAGCATCCGCGCGGGGGCGCGCGGATGCATTACAGGGCAATTTTTGGTTCAGAAATGAAGAGGCCGCTGTCGTGATCGTAGGCGTGGTCCTGATAGGTGGTGGTCCAGCCGGAGGCGGTCGGTGTGATTCGGAAGACACGGAAGGCCGCCCGGTGGAGAGGGTCGCAGCTGTTCGCCGAAGCCGAGGACACGCTCAGCACCGGCACGCTGCCTGAAGCTCCCGGCAGCTCTGCCCGGGACCGGCGGTGAGAGTGGCCGTGGAGGATGAGCTCGGCGCCGTGCCGGCGGAGGAGCGGCAGAAAGGCGTCGGCGTCCGCCAGCCGTTTGTGGTGGGAAACGGCGTTGGACACCGGCGGGTGGTGGATCAGCAGGACCCGGTAGAGATTGCGCCGCGCGGTTTCAGTCAACACCTCGGCGCAGCGCGCGAGCTGCGCGGCGCCGATGCTGCCGGCGGCCGACAGGGGCCGGGTGGGCACGGCCGTGGAGATGCCGATCAGTGCGACGGGGCCGCGGACCCTGAGGGTCGGGAAACCTGGAGAGGAT
>Ga0208665_10000107_pt1 | contig 13368 bp, 12 predicted proteins | sample Methanogen_OWC_FD_187365 | JGI IMG/M metagenome (GOLD analysis project Ga0208665, IMG submission 187365) | Enriched soil microbial communities from Old Woman Creek wetland in Ohio, USA - Methanogen_OWC (SPAdes) (version 2) | ecosystem: Environmental > Terrestrial > Soil > Wetlands | place: USA...
TGTTAGGAAATATTCCTTCCATAAAACCGTAACATACATCCTCTTGAGCAAATGCACAAACCGATGCAAGATTATCAGTACTTATTTCTTGATTGCGACCACATACGTATTTTAATTCTTTAAAAAACCCACCATATATAATAAATTCGTTGTATGATGGAAAATATTCCGTTTCTCCAAATCCTGTAATAACAACTCCTGTTGTAGTGGTTGAGAATATATAATCAAAAAAGAAGTAATTTAGAACAATTACTGATATTTTATCTAAAGACCCTTTTATCGGCAGTCTTTCAAATAATGCAATCGCGAGGTTTGATATTTCATCTTTATGGCTCTCCAAAAAATTATCTCTAAATTCATCAGGAAATAACTGACAAAAATTTATTTCACGATCTCTATTACTGTTTTTTATTGTATTAATGAAAGAAATGCTATTATTATAGTTTTCATCAACGATGTTAGTAACTATCGATTTAATATCTGTATCTGTGAGTTTTTTCCATTTTGTCCCACAGTTTATGGAAATGTAAATATGTTTTCGTATTTCATCGAGTATTGATCTTGTAAATTGGGAGAATTCCCGATTGTTATTAGCACTCAAATTCTCTTGAGTAATGGGAAAATTATTTAGATAAGCTAAAAAAGCTTGTGAATATTCGACCAATGTGTCATATTCACGATTTCCATTTTTCTTTCTATATTCTTTTATTATTGTTTCCCAAGGAATCCCACAATATTGGAGATTATTATAGATCATAATTCCAATAGGAAATTTTTTCGATAATGAAAAAATCTTATTAGTTAAAAAAATTTTTTCACCGGTTAAGGTTGCTGCACTATCTGCAGCAATGGAAACCGCTTCTTTATTCATGGCTAATACTTCAGCAGTCATAATCGAACTCTTCCAGATAACGTTATAGTTAGTCAACCATTCATCAAGTAACAGTGATCCTATTATTTACAAATTCACAAATATATTTCGAAATAATTCTGATGATGAACCATAGGCAACAAACCCTTAATACTTCAATGTATCATTTGTTTCCTATATGGGTGGTAACCATCGGATAATTCAGATTACGTACGCCCTTCTTTTTGTCATAATAACCATTTCAGCCTTCACACTTTCATACCTGAATCTCATGCAGGCAGCTACAGATGCAGAGATCTACCCCGCTTGGATGTGGCCTCTTTGCCTTGATGCCTTCATCATCATGGGTTCCTTGTTTGTACTCCAGGCAAACCTGAATCAGGAACCATCATGGCAAGGCTGGATCGTCCTACTCACGTTCACCGTAGCTTCCACCGTGTTCAATATCCTGCATTCACCTGATGATCACATCAGTCAGGCAGCTCATGCATTAGCGCCGATAGCACTTTGTGGATCCTTAGAGATGCTGATGATCCGGATCAAGAGAGACTTACTGAGGAGCTCATTAGACCCCGAACCTACACCGGAACAACAGATCGCAATTTCTTCAGAAAAGCGTGATCGTGTGCTAAAATGGTACACAGATAACCCCGATGGAAATACTGATCAGGCAAGAAAAGCGCTCCGTATGAGTTGGAATACTGTTCGGGAAATAGAAACCGTGTTGATGAAATCAGGAGAACTCAAAAGAGCAGAATGAGTTTATTTTTCATCCTTCGTTTGAATTTCTTTTAATAGTGCCCGGCCTTCAGGAGAGGTGAGAAATGATCTGATCTCATTCTCTCTTGCGCTCCTGTCGAGATGCTTCAGAACCGCTTCCATGATCAGCTCTGACCGGCTGGCATATTGTCCGGTAGATACTTCGGCGTCAATCTTGTCCAGTATCCGTTTGCTGATTTTTATATTAACTCCGAATTTCGACAAAATATACTTCCGGATTATTTGGTAGCGCTGGGAGATACCTTTGAGCAATACCATAGTATTCCTATGGTGGTCTCAATTATTAAAGATACACCCTATTAACATTTCACATTTTCAATATTATGCTCAATATTCGTCAATACAGAATAATTAGTTCATTTAACATTATATTGCTTTGCAAATATATTTCGTGAATCGAAATAATACACAAAACCAGGCACAGCAAAAGAGTCGTGCTCAGAGGAAATGAAAATGTACCAGGAGTTGAACGAGAACCCCCGGCAGATAATTGATGAACGCGATGAGATTATGAATATTTGCCAAGCAGATTGGACGGTTGTAATAAACGTCGGTATGTTTGACGTTCCACTAAAAGAGTTTAGAACTAAAGGAGCAGCTGAAATTTATTATTATCAGGTTTGCCCATTATGCAATAAATCGGTCGAGATGAAAAGATCTGATGATGTAAGGTATTTACAAGAGGTTTTCGTAAAGGATGATATTTGCATAGAAATTGAAGTATAATCGGCAGACTTTATTTAGCAATTTTTTACCGGCCAATAATAAAAGGGAATCACCCCCATTATTTATAATTCAGGCGAGATACCCATTTTTAGCCATCATTTCCAGCAACATTTCCTGCAATAATGCCGGGTTCTGAGCTAACATCCTGATACCTTGCTGCTTATGAGTTACTTCATCCGTCAATCCAACTCCACATCGGGAACAATATCGCGACGTTGGTGAGTTCTGCGTATGGCAGACCGCACAAATTCGACCCACAATCCTTCGCTCCTGTGCTTTGCTTTCTTCATCGGTGATGACCCCGGCATGTTTCAATAACACTCTATCCTGTTCCACCGGGGACATTCTGATATATGTCCGGATCTGTTTGGTGTTCTGGTTCCCCCACATGAGCTCAACGACATTCGCGATAGGGAGCCCCTGTTCTATCAGGTGTGTACCTCGTGACTTCCTGAACAAGTGAGTATTAATCTTCTTCTTCAGTCCGGCTCGTTCTGCAGCATCCTTAAAAATCCGAAGAACCCCCCAATAGGAAAGAAAATCCCCCCTTTCTGAGATGAACACATATGCTTCACCTTCAGGAGTTCCGGGATAGTCATCTCTCCAGGCTGCCATGTATTTCGAGGATATCGAATCTGTCAACCGGGCAAACCTCACTTTCCTGGTCTTCTCATCAGATATCCGGATTTTTGCCCCAAAGTCATCCCAGATCACATCTCTCCACTGCAGCCTCCCCAATTCACCAATCCGGGTGGCAGCTTCGTACTGCATGGCTATGAGTGCTCGGTCCCGGGTAGATTTGCAGGCAGAAATCATAGCAACGATCTCAGCAGGGTTTAATATTTCATCCGGATGCGTTGTGTCCTGGTTCTTTGCAGGAGGTTTGATATCGTGGATCTTCTTCTCATTCAGTGTTGTATTGATCCCGTTCTCGATCATCCATATCAGGAACCGGCGAAGAATTACCACATAATCATATCGTGTATTTTGAGCGAATGGACGGCCCTTCTGATTGTTTTCGGTTTTCAGTTTCTGGATACCGACGTACAAATCCGGCATGGTAACTCCGATATATTCAGGAAGGAGATTATTGGCTCTCCACCCCAGCAAGGTCGTGATAAGTTTCATCACCCGGTTCTGGCTGAGCTGGTGAAGTGCAGACATTTCAGAAATGTAAGCATTGATAAGATCCCGATCCCGTTCAGTGATAGCCCCCCGTTTTAGAGCCTTTTCTATTGAATGAGGATCGTTCTTGCAGGAGTAAAAAGAGGGGTATTTTCCTATCATATATATAATAGGGTAGGGTGCAGCGTTATACTTACTCATCTAACGCCCAGCCGGGGCGCTCTGTGAGTTAATCTAACGCTCACTCGTTTTTATCTCTGATTTCTGCAATGTGTTGTTCGTTCGATTTTGGTTCAAAATAGTTACATGTAGTTTATACCGTCTCAAAAAAGATAAGCCAATAGTGACCCGCTATGAGGTTACTTATTCAGCGGGCACAACGCAACCGGTATCTCAGGATAGTTCGGTATGATGAAAGTGTCTTCCCTGCTGCACCGATACAACCCATCTTCCTGATAATGCCAGACGAACGGACACACGCCGCATGAGTCGACATCCAGGGACGGCATTCAGAACCTCCCGATAGTAACTGCTTTTGCGGTCCCAGACTTACTCTGCCGGACGGGCACCCTGGTATAGTCCATAGACCGATAACCGGATATGGAGATAGTCGCGTGAGCGTTGATCGTATCTCCTGCCTTGCCCCATCCTGACGGATTGGTTGGGGAAATTCCTAATTGTACGGTTCCCATTGTTCACCTCGAAAAAACACACTGAATTGAATCATCAGAACTATTTTTGGCGCCTTCCGTCGCCTTGTTCAGGACGCATGAACCAGATGAAGCAGACTGACTGCCGCCGCCAACATCCCACCCGTCGAAGTTCAGCGACGACTGATATTTGCATCCGGTTGGTTTTAACCCCGGTTCATATGCCGGGCCTTTACCGTTTTGGATAGAACATTTCCGAGTGCCGGACCCCCCATTATACCGGGGGCATGTTCCACCGGCCCCCCCGTAACACTGCCAATAATCGCGGGCAGGATACCCGGACGCATCAAGGATTGAAGTGCCGCCGTTTATCCGTTGACCGGGAGAATTACATCCAGCCGCCGGAGTCTTTGAGCCGATTGTTGGCCCATATCTATCAATCCGCACATACGTATCCTGACCAGCCCCTTTGCAATACTCATAATGATCTATAACCCACTTTCCATTCACCAGTTTAAATACAGGGATTTTGTACGATGGACACGCGGCGCCACTCCCCCCAGGGCAATACCATTTCGTTCTCTGATACCGCCAGTTATTATCCTTGTTACCTCTCCATACCCCGGAATATTGAGAATGAATACAGAACCCGGAATTGTAGATATCGGCAGATCCGCCACTCTCGCCCCGGTTGCAGATGTATCCGTGATAGGGCGATATAGGGCATGATGCGGCGCAGGACCATCCTCCGGTGGACGGGGCAGACTGCATGCAGGACATCCCGAACCCAGACTCCCACGATGCCGGCAAATAGTTGGCAGGTTCACCGGGCAGGTATACCGACGACCCACACGGCAGAGGCATGGCCACCCCATCATCCCCGGTATAGGTATTGAACGGCCTGATCGCAACCGTTCCCCCGTCTCCGGTTGGAGCAATCAAAACCTTCTGCCCGATGACCGGATCCCTGGTAGAGATACCTACCATTCCTGAGGTAACCCCCTGCACCGTGAATGCTAAAACTCTTTCACCTATTCTGACCATGATGATCACTGATTTGGCATAGATGCGTATGCGAGAGCTCCGGAAGATGGCGATTGCACAATTGCCGTTCCGGATGGACCATACCCGACGACTGACCCATATACCACCTGCTTCGCACTACTTTCAACCGACCGCTTGATACTATCGGATATTGCAGCCCAGTCCTGTTTCATTGATATTGCAAGTTTCCTGATAGCCGACCATGACCGCTCTACTGCACATGAGCAGGTGCATACGCAGCCGCCTTCCTGGTCAATGTCATACTTGATCTCTACAATCCGCATCGGTTCAGACGGGATTGTCGCGAACCCGGAGAACTGGATCTTCTGCATAAGTTTGATATCAACCCTATCGAAGAACTTGACCGAAAACGTCTCTGCCGGAATGGTTAGAAGTGAATACAGAAGATTCGTTCGATTTGCCACAAGCGCCTGTGCCTGTGCCGTGGTCACGGTTGGGGGCATGGTGAAACAGTATTGATATGGCCGTTCCGGCCCCATCGTGGCACATGTCCAGGTTGCCGGTTTCCTGGCTGAAAAGCCTTGCATCGTTCCCTGAATGATACCATCGACCCACACGCTATTTTTCCATTTGTCCCCGTTTATCTCTGCTTCAGACTCTATCATCACCCGAGCGTTCCGGATATCCTCCTGAGAAGTTGACGCGGTGATGACAATCGGAGCAGGCAGATCAAACCCGGTATCGAGGGCTGACTCTGTCCGGAGATACGTAACCGGAGTCCAGAGATTGCCTATCTTTTTCCAGCTGTCAAGATACAATAACCCGGTATACTCACAGATATCGTCAATGCAGTTCTGAACATACGATGAGTCAGACGATTCGAACTGCTGATACGGCAGGTCTGCCGTCCCCCATCCGGTTATTGCGGTATCCCATCCACCCTTCACCAGACCACACGGGTTATCTGTCCCGTGGATGATCCGTTCCAGATACGTAAGCGGGTTCTCAACTACAATGGTGCTCCCCGATGTCGTTGTCTGCAATAACCGGTTCTCCGGTCTGATTGGCCGGTTCGCCGGATACCAGCCGTATGAATATCCTGATACCTTGGTGGACTTATCGCTATCATCGCGGGAGAACTGTTTCGTGATCGGGAAGCCGACCATCACGCAGTCAGAGCCTATCACCGCCTCAAGCGGTTCCCAGGTAGGAGGCACCGGGTAATCATGAGCCACCTGCATATCCCACCGGTACATGGCATCAGTGATAGAACGGGAAACAGAAAAACTGGTGAAATTGTAATCGAAGATCGACGTCCTCATGCGGTGATCCCCGTCATGCAAGTGTCCTGCTTAATCTCAATCTCGACACACCAGAGAGCGTAACCCTTCTTAATCTGTTTCTTCCTGATTTTGCCGACCAACATACAATTCCGGTATGGTTTCCCGTATACCCTGAGTGTCTGTTTCGTTCCAGCCATTGCGAGTAAAGACTCAATATCATTCCAGTCTCGCGGCCAAAACCGGTATGTGCCATAAAACCCGATAACCGGATCTCCATCGAGGGCTGTCGTCCCATCCCAAATTTTGGCTTCCCTGACTGACAGTTCAATCTCATCCCAGTCAATAGGCTCCGCCTTGTTCAGCGTCAGAGATCCGAACGTAATCACGTCGGTATACCCGACATTGAGTGAGAGGGACAATCCGGTTGATATGCCGATATCAGATGAGAAATACCGGTATAGTTTGAACGGATGTGAGATGAGAGACGATACTGAAATGCTGGCAGGGAACGACTCAATGACCTTCAGGAACTCGTCTTCGGTTGGTGTTGCAGACAGCCCAATTGAGAACCCGATTGTCTGTTTTCCGGCAATGTCATGACTGAACGAAATACCCGCTTCTGCCAGAGTCGGACATACATACGTGACCTTTTTTGTTGTCGCCGTTTGCAGATTTGCCAGGAGTTCTATGGTCTGAAACCCGGCGACATCATGACTAAATAAAACTCCTGCATCCATTATGATTACTCCGCTGAAACTAACATAATCTGAACCTGAATGTCCTGACCGCGTTCAGCCGTTGCCCCGCCTGCGGTGATGGTCTGACGTATCCAGATTGGAATATCTGACCCGGTTGCAACCTCATCGAACACTGGTGTCAGCGTTCCAAATGTTGAATCATTCGGTTTATCAGTCATGTTATCAGATGACGTTCCTACTGCTATGGCGACCGACTCACGGGAGAACTGAGAAGATGAGTTCGTCGTAACTTCAACCCTTACATTTTCCCAATTATCACCTACATTATGCCAGAAGGTTTTGTAGTAGTTGATTGCCCCGTTCTGATTATCTGATACTGAAACCCGTTGGAATATTGTGTTCTTTCCGTCAAATATCCGGGTTGTGCCTTTCGCCCCTCCGTGGCTTCCTCCAAGAGTCCAGTTTGCACATTGATAGATTACCAGGCCAGTAATGTCCGAGCCGAAGACAATATCGAACCCGGACAGGTCACAAGCGTCTAAATCACACTGCATTTAGGATCTCGTCCGCCTCTGCTTGGGTTATGAGTTTTGGCACATATGATGATACCTTTTCGGCAGTAATAGCACCAGCCATATACCTACTCTTGATAATCGTTGCCCAATATACCGTCATACTCCTGCAACCTCCAATAACGCCATTTCAACCGCTGCGAGTCGTTCTTCTATCGTCGGGGGCTGCGGTTCTGGGTCTACAATCTCAACCCTTTCAAATGGAGTGATGGAATCTTGCACCATCAGTTTTCTATAATCTCGATTTTCCGGATTCGCTGGAATGCTAACATTATCACTGTCAATTCTCACAACGAAACCAGTTTTTGTATATACCGTAGTCGTCATAATTCGGCCTCCAATACAATGAACGATGAGGCGGAACCTGATGCTAACAAACAGAACTGACCCGCAGAATACCCGGATTGAGTTGCATATGTGCACTCAAGTGTTGTCCTGCTACTTCCCGAATTTGTCGTACTAATTGATATCCCGGTGCATTGTGCGCCAAGAGCAAATGATGAGATGGAAAAGGATCCAACGAATGTGCCCGAAGGGGGATAAGCCATATCTGGGTGATGTATTACCGGATATGCTTTTGTCGTAGACTGTATACCACCAATGGCAATTATTGTATTATTTTGTCCGGTTCCTACAACATTTTCAGGGGTATAAATTTGGCACCTTCGAATACATTCGGCAAAATGATCTTCATGAATGAAATATCCAACTGTTGAAGCATTGACCATCTGAATTTCGCCCAGATACAACAAATCATCAACTGCCGCATCAGTATCATCAACCCATACAAATACTGCAAGATTGTTGCACGACCCCCCGACTGTCAAATTTTCAACTTTAAACGTTTGTTCTGATGTTGAAAGCGTAAGGTTTGCAGGGGTATTTAAGACCGCCCATGATGCCGCCCATGTCGGAGTAGTTCCCTGGTTGCCCCAAGCCGAAACAACATCTGATATAACTGCGTCGGCGGCCCCTGTCCATTCAAGCACAGCAACCCGGATGTTGTTTATGATTTTGTTTGTTGCAGTTTTTGCTGCAACCGAGAGGCTGACATTTTGCCCTCGTAGAGGGATGCATGAGTTTGCCTCAATTATCTGGCAGAAGCCAAATTTCTTATTGGATGTTTCTACTTCGGCCTTTAGTGCATACCGGGAACGGGCGAATTTTAGTGTATCCTGCGATACATCAACAATATCATTCCCATCAGATAACAGCAACCACCTATCCAGAAGATAACTATCGTCAGAGTTTGGCCTCCATGTCGATGAGGTATAACTCGTTCCCCGTTGAGCAATAGAAAACTCCCCATTAATGATTAGGTTTTTTCGCGGTTCTGCGTGCGGATTTGAAATACTGTCGATATGTGCCTGAATATTTGAATTTGCGGGCTCTTTTCCAGTTATTGCATTCTCTGCTGATCCGAGTCTTGTTTCATGGTCTCCGATGTTTGCCTGAAGAACATCAAAGTCCCGCTTATTCACGTTCCGGGCTGCCTTTGCGCCGGCAGTCCATGATAATGCGGTTCCACTTGATGATGACGAATGATCATCACCGGACCTAACAATGGTCAGATATCCGGCACCGTTCGTCGTAGCCACCTTCGCGGTGTATTTGCATACCTCCCATACGGCCTTACTACTCCATATCGTTACCCGGTTGTTGGTTGACCCTACATCAGGGAATGCTGCGATATCGGCCACATCGAGCCGGGTATCTGTCTGGTTGATATCTGCCGTGATGGTGGTCTGAAGAGATCCTCCCATCAGCGGCATCATTGCTATCTGTGCCATGAGATCACACCTGGTTAATGTTCAGCGTCAGTTCAACCGTAACTGTGTCCTGACTCCCGACATTTTGAACGGATGCCAGTTTCCCCCGGCCCATCATGTTACTCCCGGCAGTAGCGGAAGAACAGAGGCATATGGCATTGATACCGAGTGCCCCGGTGAACACATAGTCAGTCTTCAGTTTCGCTGAAATCGTAGATCCGGCGGATAGGTCTGTCCATCCCGCCGCCTGTCTCCCTGCTCCATACGTGTTCAATTCACCAGCCGGTGCCGTGGCCGTTCGTGACTCTGCCGAAGTGTCCGAGTCAAGCGTGAAATACGACCCATTGACCCCATATTGAAGAATGCGGATGAGCCCGTGGTTTGTTAAAGTAAATGTGTTAGTCATCTTGAATCTTTACCTCCTGAATCTCGGTATGTTTGACCTGTCCGTCAGGGCCTCGGATCGTGATCTTCATTTGCCCGGTGATTTGTGTGTTAATTTTTGGATCTTCCATGATTACCGTCCTGATGCGGTTGCTGCCCCTACTGCCCAACTGATGAACTGTTGGGTTCCGTTTGCTCCGCTGACTTTCACATTGTTGAAATTGATATTCTGAATCTGTGCGGCAGAATTTCCAGTCATCCTGCTAACCGGAACAGTCGGGTCTGTTGGGTATTTACCCACCTGACTTTTCACCTGGTTGATATACTGATTGGCAGATGCGACCGCTGCGTTTGCTTGTGCTAACGCTGCCCTGATTTGATTATACGATGATACGGCACTATTGGTTAACCCCTGCAATGCTGCGGATGCTTGACCAATCTGCCCGGCGGCGGTTGTAGATGTAGATCCGACAATGGACGCTGCTTGTGAATGCAAATTACTCCCGATTTGAGCGAGTTTTGAGGATTCTGATGTATCTTTCCAGGCGATGTTTAACCGAGATGATCCATCGGTTGCGACTTTCGACGTCGAAGTCAGATCAGATACCGCATCGTTGATTGATTTGACCGGAGCATCTCCATACGTCCCGGCATAAATCCGGCGGAGTGACTCCTTTATATTGTTCTCAAATTCGAGAACGGCGGTTTTCTGCTGCCCGGTCAGGGAATTGGTGCTTCGGCTTAATGTGTCGGTTTCAACCGATGCCCGCCGGATTCCGTCAAGATACGCATTCTGGTCTATGGCGCCTGAACTAAATGCCCGGTTCAGGTCAGCGAATTTACTTTGTATCCCGGCGAATGTCCGGTCTGATAACGAGTCGCCCGATGAGGGCGATGCCTTTGTATCCGGTTTGGTGATGTCTACGCCGGCTTTGCTTGCATCTCCTGAAACCCCGTCGATGATACCCTTTATTTCATCAAAGAGTTTTTTCAATGCCGGGGACAGCCCGCCGATCCCTTCGGTGGTGTCAAGTCCCTGGGATTGCAGATCCTTCAATACCTGGTTATATTTCTCGGATACATCGTTCTGTTCTTCCTGAGAGAATTTTGAGTCGGATGTTGCTTTTACGTAGGCATCAAGCAGACTGGAAGAATCTTTGTAGGCATCAGCCAACTTCGATGTCTTGATGGCGGCCGATGCGGTGAACTCGTTGCTCTGACCTACTGACGAATTGAGCGAGTCCCAGAGTGCTTTTGCTTTGCCATAGTCCGATGTTCCGGCGGTGATGAAGTCTGATAATGCTGATTTTATCGTTGATGCTGCGCTGTTTGCTTCTGTATTGGGGAGATATTTCTCATATTCGTGGTTCTGCATTTCCGGCATACTGCCCGAATAGAGCCGGGTTGCCATGTCGGATTTATTTTTCTCATATAATTCGGTGATTTGCTCATCACTCATCAGGGACATGGGGGCAGTGATGCCATACGCATTACGGTACATGCCCCGCATCTGTTCAGTGGTTGGGGTTGCCGTCGCCTCTCCGAACCCGGAAGACTTGCCGGTGTAGGGAGTGACTGCGATGTCTTTTATCCCGGCTGCTGCTGTTGATAACGCCCCATCAAATGATCCGAGGCTTGATGTGACGTTTGAGAGAGCAGTTCCGAGTGTGGTCAGTTCAGCCTGCTCTTCTGCTAATTTCGCACCAGCTTCTGATACCTTCTTTTGAGCAGACTCCCAGGTCTTTGAAGTTGCACCGGAAGCATCAGTGAGAGCCTTGTCATACGCCTCCTGTGCCTTTGCAACAACTTCAGCCTGTTTATTGTAAGCATCGGTTGAACCCTGAACTACCTTCGCAGATGCGTTAAAAGCATCGGCAACTATCTTCCCGGCATTATCTACTTTTATCTGGTATGTGTCGTCGCCAACGGTGAAGTTTTTCTTTTCAGCCGCATTAATCCCGCCATATTGCTGAACTGCACTTAACAGGGCTTTATTTACATCTGTTCCTTTATCGAACTTGATTCCTATCTCTTCGGTCTTTTTCGCGGTTTCCTTGGCTATGGCGTTTGATTCTTTGTTTGCCGTTGAACCGCCGGTATTGGCGTATTTCGCTGCTCTCGGATCAGGATCTCCCGGTTTCCACCCGCTCCCCGAATCGCCTGAACCAGTCGCAGGTGTGGTGACAAGCGGGTTGGATTGGGTTCCGGCGGTCGGGGTTGTGGTTTTAGGAGTAAATTTCCGGGCCAGAGACGGAGAATCGTTTAACTGTTGTTCGGCAAATGACCGGTCTGTCAGTTTATATTTCGTCATATAGGCTGATACGACATCGGCGGCGACCGTTGCAGCAATGGGTTGAACGGATTGTGGAGTTGAGGGTTTATCCACCATACTGAACCCTCCATATTGCGGATTTCCTGTAGTGGAATTTGTCGAAAGCGGGACATAGGGGGTATTAACAACCGGTGCAAACGGATTATTTTTTGTTTGTGATTTATAGAACGCAGTTTTTTGTGCTTCGGTCATCCCAGCAATATCGCCAGCATTGGTTCCATATACAAAGTCGATTGGGATTGTAAGAGCCCCGCCTAACCACCCCGGGAAATCCGATTTGATTTTTTCTGCTCTTTCCCGGAGCTCCGCTTCGGTTTTATTCATCACAGAAAGCAGCATATCTCCGACACCGGAAGTGGCAGATTCAACGGCACCGCTAATTATGGGGCCCCAGACAGCACCAAATTGGATGGAACAGAACCCATCTGAGAGTGTTTGACCCAATGCCCGACCCTCAATATCGAGAGAGAACCCTGAAAACCAACTCCTGATAGCTGCAGGGATCTCGCTCTTTGCCGCATTTTCTGAGGTGAGTAGCCGGATGGCATCCGTAATCGGACCTTCCATTGCTTTTGCTCCCTCTACAATACCTTCACCGAGCCCACGACCAAATTCTTTTCCGGGATTTTTCTGATTAAATCCGGTTTCTAATGTTGAACTTACGGCAGATGGAATATCTTTGACTACCTGGGTTGCAAGGTCGCCAATTGATTCAAAACCTTTGCCAATTGCTTCTGCCATATCTTTACCGGCAGCCTCAAAGTTCCCGGTTGAGATATTACTTAAGGCGGAACCTAACTCTCCAATTAACGAATTTATATTATCTCTGAATGAACCGAAATTCGTGGTATAGGCTGCAAGACCTATTCCTAATGCAGCCAGGGCAGTCACGGTAACCGGTCCACCCAGTGCAGCGATGGCTGTTGAGAGTAGCCCGACTTCGCCAGCTACCCCCGTTGCAGCTGGGCCTATGGGAGTAAGATACTGAACAACCCCCCCTCCTGCAATCGCAGCAGTTCCCAGTCCGGATAAAGATGATACCAGCGGTGCCACGGCGGCGGTTGCTACAGGTGCAGCAGCCGTTATGGAACCCAGCAGAGACAGGGCTGACGAAATTGGGGATAACGCAATCCCGGCACCTAATAGAACCGGACCACCAATTGCGGCACCGGC
>Ga0208665_10000108_pt1 | contig 13231 bp, 8 predicted proteins | sample Methanogen_OWC_FD_187365 | JGI IMG/M metagenome (GOLD analysis project Ga0208665, IMG submission 187365) | Enriched soil microbial communities from Old Woman Creek wetland in Ohio, USA - Methanogen_OWC (SPAdes) (version 2) | ecosystem: Environmental > Terrestrial > Soil > Wetlands | place: USA...
GTACAAATCGACGGCCTTTGAAAGCGCCCCGGTGAGATCGAAAGAGAATGACGCATGCAGGGCGATTTCGATAATTCCAAGAGCGGCCCGGCGCAGAGCGTAGGGATCGCCCGATCCGGTAGGGATCATCTTTATAATGAAGCAGCCGGCTATGGTGTCAAGTTTGTCGGCAATACCGACACATTGCCCTTCGATGGTCTCGGGAAGCGAATCACCCTTGAAGCAAGGCTTATAATGCTCGAATATCCCTTTCGCGACCTCAGGGCAGGCTCCATCGAGTCCGGCGTATACCATTCCGGCATATCCCTGAAGCTCAGTAAACTCCTTGACGACCTCGGAAGTGAGGTCGGCCTTGCAAAGCTCGCCGCATTTACCGATTTTTTCAAGTTTTTCCGCCCGGTATTCAGGGTTCGGCGGAACCTTGAAAAGCAGATTTTCATAAATAAAGCGCGCCAGAGCGGAAATTCTGCGGGATTTTTCATGCATGGTGCCGAGTTTCTGTTGAAATACGACGTTCTTGAGCTTTTCGGCCTTGCCTTCGAGGGTCGTCTTGCAGTCTTCCCTGTAATAGAACTGGGCGTCGGCGAACCGCGCCGCGATTACTTTCTGGTTGCCGTACCTGACCTCATCGACAAGTCCGGGTTTTCCGTCGGAGAACACGACGAATTTTTCCGTAAGGTTGCCCTGCGAATCGTAAAGAGGAAAATATCTTTGCTTCTTGATCATCGTAGAAGTGAGGATTCTGTCGGGAATTTTCAGATAGTCGCGATTGAATTCGCACAAAATGGCGAATGGATTTTCCGTAAGGTTCGCGACTTCATTTATAAGGGCCTCATCTTTGTAGGGCTTGAGTCCCAGTTTTTCGGCGGCCGAATTGAGTTCGGTGATAATGGTATTGCAGCGGATCTTGGGATCGGCGACTACCTGCAATTCTCTAAGGACTTCCAAATAAGCGTTAGCCGATTTTACTTTCGCTTTCTGTCCCGACCTGCGAAGCCCGAGAGTCTCGTCGGATGATTCGACTCCGCCGAATCTGAATTTGATCGGTTCTTCGCCGAAAAGGCATACTATCCATCTGACCGGCCTGGCGAAGCGAGCTTCCGTCGCATCCCATTTCATGGATTTCGGAAATGTAATCGACTGGATGGCGCCAGCCAGAAGATTTGGAAGGATCGATGCTGTCGCCGCTCCCTTCGTAGTCTTCGTAATGAAAAGATATTCACCCTTTCCCGTCGATTTGATGGCTATATCGTTGAGCGTGGCGTTGTTCGTCTGTATGAAACCGAGGGCCGCCTGAGTCGGGCGGCCGAGATCCGAAAAAGCTACTTTTTTGGGAGGCCCTTTTATCTCCTCGACGAGGTCCTTCTGGTTTTCTTCCATTCCCGTAATATAAACAGCCATGCGGCGGGGAGTGGAGTAATAATAAGATTTTTCATAACCGATCAGAGACGAGCGTATCTTTTCCGTGAGCCCGTTGTGAAAATTCTCTATCGCTTCGTTGATGAAACCCGCGGGTATCTCTTCGGTCCCTATTTCTATTATGAAGTCGCGCTTCATGCGTTATTCGCTCCTTTTAAAAGCGGGAAATTCAGTTCCTCGCGTTTTTTGAGGTAGGCCGCAGCGACGGTTTTGGCCATCTCGCGTATGCGGCCTATATATTTAACCCTCTCCGTGACAGATATCGCGCCGCGCGCGTCGAGAAGGTTGAATGCGTGGGAACTTTTCATCACGTAATCGTATGACGGCAGGACGAGTCCGCATTCAATTAGCCTTTTTGCCTCGGTTTCGTACATGGTAAATAAATTCAGCAGCATTTTAGTGTCGGCCAGCTCGAAATTATATTTCGACTGCTCGACCTCGTTCTGGTGGAAGATTTCGCCGTAAGTGATCCCGTTGACCCACTCGATATCGAACAGGGAATCGACTTTCTGGATGTACATCGCCAGACGCTCGATTCCATAGGTTATTTCGGAAGTAATCGGATTGAGGTCTATGCCTCCGATTTGCTGGAAGTAGGTAAACTGCGTGATTTCCATCCCATTGAGCCATACCTCCCACCCGAGTCCCCAGGCGCCAAGGGTCGGCGATTCCCAGTCGTCCTCGACGAAACGGATGTCGTGCTCGCTGCGACGTATACCGAGCCTCTCGAGGCTTTCCAGATAAAGATCCTGGATGTTCCCGGGAGCGGGTTTCATGACGACCTGGAATTGAAAATAATGCTGGCCCCTGTTTGGATTTTCACCATAACGCCCGTCCGTAGGACGACGGCAGGGCTCCACATACGCCGCATTCCAGGGTTCGGGTCCGAGCGAGCGAAGGAATGTGGCCGGATTGAAAGTGCCGGCGCCTTTCTCGACATCGTAAGGCTGAACCACAGCGCATTTCTGGTCCGCCCAGAAATTCTGAAGGTTCATGATGATCTGTTGAAAGTTCATTTACCACCTCTCGGCATGGCCGATTTTAATATTTTACCATTTTTTTTAATCGCAAAGGTTGCCCGAATGGGCAACCCTTCAAATTTTTTTATTCTTTTAACGCCGTTTTTCGTTCTGATTCGGTCTTTAAGGATCATATTATATTATCATAAACACATAGGTTTTGTCAAACCTGGGAATCTTTTTTGCGCCCACCGGCATCCATCTTTTGGTACTCGTCAAGCACCTCGTTAATGCGTCCGAAACACTTCGTGAAAACGCTCGAATATTTTTCTGTCGCGAATGCAAAATACGAGATTACCCCTGCGGCGATGCCAAAAAGCAGGCATTTTTGTGGCGAAAACGTGATCGCCCCGCAGACGCCTCCCATGATTCCTATCACCACGAGAAATAGGATAAGATCCCGAAACTCATCGTCATTACGTGTCTTTTTGATGAACACCCTTTCGAGAAATATTCCCAGCGCCGGCGTAAGAATGATGGCCATGACCGCCCCCAGAAACTCGCTCATCTTTCCCGCGCCCATGATATGGACGGTGTCTATTCCAGTCATACCGGCGAAAAAAAATGAAAGGACCGCCATAATGCCGATATAGGTCCTGTCGATACGTTGAGTGGCATTTACGGCGTTTATAATCTTTTCATCGACGGATTTCCAGGCCACTTCGCAGGATTTCAAGGCGCAGGCATATGAGGTTAGTTTTTCCCCCGCTTCAGTCTGCAGGCCCGATAAATTCAAAATTATCTTTTCCAGAACAGGAAAATAAACGGGCCGCACCTTGTTTTTTACGATTTTTTGCATCTTCAGATAATTTTCAAGCGACCTGGCGGAAGACCTGATCTTTTCAGCGTATGAAGGGTCGACATTGACATAATCGCGAGCGTCATCGAGCGAAATGAGATTGCCTGCCGAATGAAGTTCTTTAAGTTTTTTGACGGCCTCGCCATACTTCGAGGTTTCGGCTGACGGCAGACCGGCACGAATCTCTTCGGGAATAATATATTTTTTTTCTATCTCGACGTATTCACTCCTCAGAAAAAGAAGACCGAGTTTGCGCAGCTTTAAAAGTTCCTTTGCCGCCGCCAGGAATTTTTCGGCATCCCCGCCCGCAACGGACGATATGATCGGTTCCGCAACGATATATTTTTCGCTCAGCTCAGACAACTCCTGACGTGAAAACAGCAATCCGTCACGAAAAAGCGACGAAAAAACCACGTACTTTTGAAGGTTTTCAAAAGCCCCTCTGACGACCTGCTCGGGAATCACGAACCTGTCGGGAATTATCGTTTCGGCGAAGTCACGTTCGTCAATTACGGCGTCAATGTTTTGAAATGCGTTTTCAAGGTTTCCGAATGTCGAAGTGGAGTCGGAACCCATGAAGTTTTTTTCGAATTCGGAACGGGTTATGAGCCGGCCGACATTTTCACACAAAAATCTGAGTTTTTCGCAAAGTTCGGATATGTCCCGCTCCTCCCGCGGCCATTTGTTTTCGACATCTCCGGCATCCGAAAGCCATGCCGAAATCAACTCCGACGCCCTGTCGAGTTTTTTTGGAAGAACGAATCCTGAAAGGCCGAAAAGTGTATCGAGGACCGCCTTGATCTTCGACGCTTTCTGAAAGAAGTCCTTTTCGGGTATCCTGTTGAAATAGTCAAGAAGAGTATGGAAAAGGTCGAAATTTTTATTGAAGGAACGCCCGCGCGAGTCGGAATACATTTTGATCAGCGATCCGTTGATGAACGCCTCGGCCGCTTTCTGCTCGTCCCTTGAAGAGAAACCTTTCACCGCGCCGGCAACCAGCGTCCTCAGATATTCCGGGGTCACCGGAACATTTCCGAGCTTGAAATTAAAAAAAGAATTGCGGTCGTTCATCCTGTCACTTGATGACGATCCGCCCCTCGATCTTGTAATCGACGGGCTGCGATTGCTGTTTGAGGAAGTTGAGAATAATGTCGCTTATTTTGACCATCTCCGTATTGTCATATTTCTGCTTCGCGAAGACAGCATGGCCGTCGCCGCCGTTGGCGTTGAAATCGGTCGTGGCCACCTTGTAATTCTTTTCAGGCTCGATCGGCCGTCCCTGAAAGGTGAACGATTCGAGCCTGCCTCCGTTTATAACGAGGCGACAGCCGGAAGAAACGTGCAAAAAGCCTCCGGGAATTTTCTGCAGCCCTGAAAGCGTCTGGTCGATTTCAGACACTATGTCTTTTCCCTTCATTTCACATGAAACCAGTATATCGTCAAACGGAAAAGCGGTCAATACATCTTCCGTCGTCACCTTTGGGCCGCTAATCGACGATCTGAAAGAACCGCCGTTTATGAAAGCCATATCGGCACCCGCGTAATTCTTCATAAGGTCGGCGGTCATGTTGCACAAATTCGATTCGCCGAATCTGACGCTCTTGAAGCTTCCGTCCAGTGGAGTGACGATATACGCTATCACTTTTCTGACATCCTCGCCGATCCTTTTCGAATATTCCTCGACGAGCGCGCTGACAGTCGGGTCTTGCGCGTGTTTCGCCTCTATCGGCAGCAGGCCGCCCGAATCCAGCTCTACCGCGGGCCCAAGGCCGTCGGGCTGAGGCGGATAAACTTTAGCCTTCAGAAATCCCAGATAATTCAAATGCTGACCGGCCTGGCAAATTATGCATTTCGTCCCGTCGCGTCTCTTTACAATGACCGGCTTGTTTATAGGAGTATGCGTGTGACCTCCGATGATAATGTCGATACCCGAAACGTTTTCAGCCAGTTCGACGTCATCGTTGTTACCGATATGGGTCAGCGCGACTACCACATCGCATTTTCCACGGACCTCCGCGACCGCCTTCGCCATCGACTGGATCTGGGGGATTATCATAACGTCGGCGACGCACGCCGGATTCGTGACGTACGCCAGTTTATCGGTGGTAAGCCCGATGACGGCGACCTTCAGGCCGCACCGTTCGATAATGACGTACGGCGATACGAGCTTTTGCAGCTCCGGATTGCCGCCGAAGTAGAGATTGCATGAAACGAGTTTGAAATTAGCTTTTTGCATGGCCTTTTCAAGCGGATCGCACCCGCGGTCGAATTCGTGATTTCCGAAGGTCATCGCGTCGACTCCCAGAAAGTTGAACGCCTCCACTTCAGCCATTCCCGAAAAGAAATGATAAAATAGCGTTCCCTGAAAAATGTCGCCGGCGTTCAGGAATAGAAATTCCTCGCTTGCGCGTTTTTCTTTGATCATCGACGCCAGGCTGGCTATCCCTCCGCGCTCGGATTTTGAAAAAGGATCGAAGTGCGGTTTCAGAAAAGAATGAACGTCATTGACGTGATAGATGGCGAGAGTTTTGAAATCACCAATCGGCGGGCCGGTTCTGACTTCAATCGTCTCCTGGGCGACAAGGGGCTGACATAACAGAAACATCAGCAAAAAAGAATATATGATTTGCATAATATATCTCGGCATGATTCCGGCCTTTCCGATCACTGCTTTCAATATATAATTATACCAGCGCGGCAGCCTTAAATCAATATAATTCCGGTGCAAAAAAAGGCGGGCGCGAAACCGTTGTTTCACGCCCGCGCAGATTATGTCCGAAACTTATATTGTTCGATCCTTATTTTTGAGCCGAGGCGGTTTTTTTTCTCGTTTCGCGCGACGATTCTTCCTTTTGAGAAGAAGGGGCCGGACAGCCGTCACATGCGCAGCAGCGCAATACAGGCATTCTGGCCGCCCGTGTCTCGTCGAGCCTGGAAACGGGAGTGTTTTGAGGAGCGTTCTTGAGGACGTCCGGGGACGTCTCCGCCTCTTTCGCGATCTGGATCATCGTTGCGATGAATTCGTCAAGGCGTTCCTTGCATTCTGTCTCGGTTGGTTCGATCATTATCGCCTCGTGCACGATAATGGGAAAATATATCGTAGGGGCGTGATAACCGAGTTCGAGCAGGCGCTTGGCGACGTCGAGGGTGGTCACGCCGAATTTAGCGAGATTATCCGACGACAATACGAATTCGTGCATGCAGGTATGATCGAATTTGAGATTGTAATGCTTTTTGAGGTGATTCATCAGGTAGTTCGCGTTCAAAACAGCGTTCTGCGAGCATTTCAGAATGCCGGACGCTCCGAGGGAAATTATGTAAGCGTAAGCGCGCGCGATGATTCCGAAATTGCCGTGGAACGATGCGACCCTGCCGATCGAGTCGATATTGTCAAATTTCAGGCTGTATCGCTTCGAGGAATCGTCGTATTCGACTGTAGGAGACGGCAGGAATTTCACGAGGCGTTCGGAGACGCCGACGGGACCTGAGCCGGGACCGCCGCCGCCATGAGGAGTGGAGAAGGTCTTGTGAAGGTTGACGTGTGTGACGTCAAATCCCATGTCGCCTGGCCTTGCGATTCCCATGATCGCGTTGAGGTTGGCGCCGTCGTAGTACAAAAGCGCGCCGGAATCGTGAACGACCTTGGCGATCTTCTCGATGTTAACATCGAAAAGGCCGAGAGTGTTGGGATTGGTCAGCATGAATGCCGCCACCTGATCGTTCATGACCGATCGGAGCTCGTCCAGATCGACGCAGCCGTTGGCGTCGGACTTGATAGAAACGAGCTCGAAGCCGCACATCGCCGCCGTAGCCGGATTGGTGCCGTGCGACGAATCGGGCACTACCACTTTCGTCCTTTTTTCGCCCCTGCTCTCGTGATATTTTTTTATCATCATAATGCCCGTCAGCTCTCCGTGAGCTCCGGCGAGAGGCTGCATGGTAACGCGCTTCATGCCGAGAATCTCGCACAGATATTTTTCCATATCGTAGATGATCTCGAGCATTCCCTGACAGTATCTGTCAGGGAGAAGCGGATGGACGTCGGCGATCCCCGGAAGCATCGATACGGCTTCGTTAACCTTCGGGTTGTACTTCATAGTACAGGACCCGAGAGGATAGAATCCGACATCGAGCGAGTAATTCAGCCTTGAAAGGTTGGTAAAGTGCCTGATAAGCTCGGTTTCGACGACCTGAGGAAGCTTGGGCAGCTCGCCCGCGCCGCGTATCATTCCGGCCGGAAAATTCTGGCCGGCGGTCGAATCTGGCAGATCGGCCTTGGGAAGGCTGAAGCTCGTCCTTCCTTCCTCAGAATATTCGAAAATCAGTTTTTCGGTTCTGTTTACCATTTCAATTCCCCCAGTCTCTTCACGTATGCGTCGATATCCTGCTTCGTGCGCACTTCTGTAGCGCAGACGAGCATCTGATTGGGCTCGCCGGGGAAGAAGTCGGAAAGCGAGACTCCCGGAAGCATTTTAGCTTCGTGGAAATGATCGAATATCCGATCGAAAGTGAGCGATGAGGGATATTTCACTACGAATTCGTGGAAGAACGCCGTGCCTTCGAAAGAAACCTCGAAGCCCCTGACTTTCGCTATCTCGCGCGCCATGTAATGAGCCAGGTCCGAGCATCTGGCGGCGACGTCGCGAAGTCCGTAAGGGCCGACGTAACTTAAGTACACGGTCGAAGCGAGCGCGCACAGAGCCTGGTTGGAACATATATTCGACGACGCTTTTTCGCGCCTGATATGCTGTTCGCGGGCCTGAAGCGTAAGAACGTAAGCTTTTTTGCCGTTTTTGTCGACCGTTTCGCCGACGATGCGGCCGGGCATCCTTCTCATCTGCTTCTGAGTCGATGCCATGAATCCGAGGTTCGGACCGCCGAACGAAGTCGGTATTCCGAGAGGCTGGCCTTCGCCGCTGACTATGTCGGCGCCATAGGAAGATGGCGGAGCGAGCAGTCCGAGCGAGATCGGATTGGCCGAAACGGCGAATAAGGCTCCGTTTTTATGGGCGATTTCGGAAAAAGACGAGAAATTTTCTACGACTCCGAGATAAGAGGGATTTTGAACCAGAATTGCCGCCGTCGAATCGGAAATATTGGTTTTCACGAATTCGGCGTCGAGCTTTCCTGTATGCCTGTCAGCAGGAATGATTTTGATGATAAAATCGGCGGCGGCGGCGTATGTTTTGAGTACCGTCATGTAACGCGGATTCACGCTTTCGGCGACGAGGAATTCGCGTCTTCCGTTCACGTTATGCGACATTATCATGGACTCGGCGAACGCCGTGGCGCCGTCGTAATGCGAAGCGTTCGACACTTCCATTCCGGTAAGGTTGCAAATCATCGTCTGGTATTCGAAGATCGACATCAGGGTTCCCTGCGAAATCTCCGGCTGGTATGGGGTATAAGCCGTGTAGAAATCGGATCTTCCAATGACGGCCTGAACGGCCGACGGAATGAAATGCTCGTAGGAGCCTGCTCCCATGAAGTTTTTATATTCGGATAACGAAGAATTCCGGCCGGCCAGCGACCGGAACTTCGTCATAACCTCCATTTCGGACGCCGGCTCGGGAAGTTTCAACAGTCCCTTCAACCGGAGCCTTTCCGGAACGTCCGAAAAAAGAGCATCCACAGAGGCGGCGCCAATGTCATGAAGCATCGCGGCCTGGTCTTGCTGCGTGTTAGCCACGTAGTTCATTAAGATGCAGCCTCCTCTATGAAGTTTTTATATTCGGCGGCCGTCATGAGACTTTGAACCTCTTCGGGGTTCGTCATCTCGATCTCGACCATCCATCCTTCTCCGTAAGCATCCTCGTTGACGATCTCGGGATTGTCCTCGAGGTCTATGTTGATCGTTATCACTTTACCCGATACCGGCGAATAAACGTCGGATACCGTCTTGACTGACTCGACCACGCATATTTTTTCCGACACTTCGATCATCTGATTAACGCTGGGAAGCTCGACATACACTATGTCGCCGAGTTCGTGCTGCGCGTGATCCGTCACGCCTACGTATGCACTCTTACCCTCGACCCGCACCCATTCGTGCTGCTCCGTATATCTGAGATCCTCCGGATAATTGCTCATTTATTAACGCACCTCCTTTCTGTTGTATTATTTTTTCTCTCTTTTATAAAACGGCAGATTTACCACTTTTGCCTTCAGGAATTTTTCACGGATTTTAATTTCCAGTTCTGTTCCAACGGTCGAAAAAGAAGGGGGGACAAACGCCAGAGCAAGACATTTTTTGAAAAACGGCGATTGGGTACCCGTCGTGACATAGCCTATTTTTTTGCCTTTGTCGAACACTTCGTAGTGCGCCCTGGGAACTCCCTTATCGATCATTTCCATTCCGACGAGTATTTTTTTCGTTCCGTTGTCCTTCTGTTCCTGAAGAACCGCTTTCCCGAGGAACGAAGGTTTGTTCAACTTGACCGTCCACGCTATAGTGGCCTCGATGGGGGTCGTTTCGTCGTCGAGTTCGTGGCCGTAAAGCATGAGCTTGGATTCGAACCGCAGCGTATCGCGCGCGCCAAGCCCTATCGGCATGATGTCGGAACCGCCCGCAGCGAGGATTTTTTCAAACATTTCGGTCCCTCTGGCGGGATCGTAATAAACCTCGAAGCCGTCTTCGCCGGTATATCCGGTACGGCTTATTATGCAGGGAATGCCGTCTACCTCGCCTTCGGTGAACCAGTAGAACTTTATCTTCGAAAGGTCGGTCTTCGTAAGTTTCTGAAGGATAGATTCGGCCTTCGGTCCCTGGATGGCAAGCTGCGCGTATTTTTCAGAAAGGTTCTGAAGCTTTACGTCGGCCTTGAGTTTCTGGCAGACCTCCTGACACCATTTGAAATCCTTGTCGATATTCGCGGCATTGACGACCAGAAAAATTTTTGTATCGGAATACTTATAAACGAGAAGATCGTCCACCACGGTGCCGTTCTCACGGCACATCGGCGTGTAAATAACCTGATTGACGCTTTGCCTGGCGACATCATTGGTTACGAGGTTATCGACGAAACGAAGGGCTTCCCTGCCTTCTACCAGGAATTCGCCCATATGTGAAACATCGAATAAACCGCAGGAGCTGCGAACGAAATTATGCTCCTCGATTATTCCCTTGAATTGAACGGGAAGGAGCCAATCACCGAACTCGATAATCTTGCCGCCGTGCTTTACGTGATTATCGTAAAACGGCGTTTTTTTAAGATTCGCGCTCATTCATACCACACCCTTACAAATAGCCCGTCCTGTCTTGCAGTATCAAGATACTCTATAAATTCGACAAAACTCGGCTTTGCATAACTTTACAACAAATCGGTTTAAAATGCAATAGTTTATGTCACGTTTTTTAACGCGGCCAAAATCATTGTCCATGCTGATTTTTCAACCAAAAACGCAGTCTTTTTAAAAAGTTTTCAGACGATTTCATGAACGTAAGCCGCCGTAAAAAACCGGCCGGAATATCGTTCCGGCCGGTTTTTTATTTAATGGGCTCAGATTATTTTTTTCGGTTAAAAACCCGTGTTGGTGGGGTTCGTATTCCCTTTTAAAATGCGTTTGGTATCGATAATCTTGTTGGTAACCGGTATTACGCCGGGCTTGACGGTAGTAGTCGTCGTGCCGGCCGGGACAACGACCGTTCCCGGATCGTTAACCGGAAGCGTCGGCCTGACCTGCTTATCGTTAGACATGATGATCGTGCGTTCGTTCACCTTTACGTTGACTTCACTCGAATCCCGGGATTGCGGAGGAACCGGCGGCAGAAAATCCACCGGCTTGTTGACGTTTCTTATCACGCCGGTTTCGCTGGAATCCGTCTTCTGGGAAAGGAACCCGGGGCGTTCTAAATTCGAAGGCTTCTGAACGTTGGTTTTTTGATCGTCATTCACGACTTCGCCCGGCAGGGGCGGCAGATTGCGTCCCGGACGGAAAATCGAAGGCGGCACGCCGGTGTTGACGACGGTTTTTCCTGTCTCATCGCGTTCGTATTCCGGTCTTTTCAACGGAGGCTTTTCGAGAATTTTCGCCTCGCCAGTAAAAGCCGAATCGACATTATTGGTTCCGGTTATGTAACCGGGACGATACCTCTGATCGGCAACGCGGTCGTACGGGGGAACGACCGTTTTATCGGTCAGGGTTCCTTCGCCGGTGTCGAATGAATTGAAAACAGGACGTTTCGTTTTCGCATCCGTCTGATCATTTTCGTTCGTCTGCAAAAAGCCCGGACGGCCGGCGATATTCTGGACCGGTTTAACAAGGCGGTTGTCTTCCAGCGCATCGGGAGGAAGCGGAGGAAGCTCTCCGGGCTTTACGAACTGGCTCTTCGAATCGATTTCGAAGGTGTCCAGAATTCCCATTTCGGGACGCTTGTAATTGTAGTAATCGGGATGGTCGCTTGTAAATACGGTGGTGGAAGAGGCTGGTATGGTGCCGAGGGCCCTGTCGATGGGGCGCGCGATTTCCGGACGATTATACGCCGGGCGATCGTAAATGGTTGTTTTTTCAGAGTTGTCGATTGTCGTTTTATCACCGGTCCGTGTGCTGGCGGTCTTATCGCTCGTAGTCTTATCGCTAGTGGCGATATCGAATTCCTTTTTTGTCGACGTAACTTTTTCGGGCAGGGAGAAAGCCGGAACATCGGCGTCCGGACGGTCCAGGACGGGTCTGCCGAAAGTGGGCTTCACCGATGAAGTCTGGTCCTGACTGCCGGTCGCGTTATTTTCGGTTTCCTTGAAGGCAGGTTTCCTGGTCCCCGGAGGATCGAATTCCGGCTTGTCCGGAGCGTCAATGAAAGGCCTGTCGAAAGTGGGTTTTTCCGCTGGCGGCTTACCGAAATCGGGTTTGGGAAGGCTATTCGTATCGGACTTGTTCGTCGCGCCACCGGGCTCCGTGCCGCTCGATTCGTTCAGAGCTGGCCTGGATGGCTTTTCGAAAACCGGTTTTGTTTGAGAAGCGGATGAATCGTTTACGGATTCCTTCTTTGCCGGTACGGCGGTTTCGGCCGCGTCCGTGGTATTCTTAACGCCGGCCGGAACGGTTTTTTCAATCGCCGGCGGAATGGCCGGAACGGTCTTTTCGGCGGCGGGCTGAACCGGCGCTGGAGGAGTCTTTTCGGCGGCGACCGAAGCCGGCGGAATAGAAGCCTGAGATGCCGGTTTCTTTACTATCATATCGCCTTTGACCACTTCGCCTTTATCGACGCTTCTTTCGGCGGCGTCAGATGCATTGAGACTCCTGGAGTCATTGTCGCCGCCGGAAATCGCTCCGCCTGAATCCGCCTTGGCAGAAACTGCGGCAGATTCGACAGGCGCGGCGCCCGGCGCCTCCGTCCGGGGAGCGGCCGAAGCATCCTGGGCGGCGTTCGATTTGCCGGTTTCACTCACGTTGACCTTGATTCCGGTCACGGCCTGTGAATTGCCTTCGCCCGTGGAACCGGTCGAAGTTACATGGGATACTGTGTTGCTGATCTTATCGCCGGTTGAAAGGTTAGTATTGTTCTCACGATTGGCGAACTTTACCTCCGATTCCGAAGTGATCGTCCTGACTTCGCCGTCGGTAAAAAGAAGATCGACGGTCGAATTCGCCTCGGTGTTCACCCTGTCGCCTACGAATATCTGATCGCCGTTTTTGAGTTCCACCTTCGTACCGTCGGCTCTCACGGCGAAAGCCTTTCCTTTGGTCTCTGTTACCGAAGCAAGCGATTCGGCTGCCATCGCGGTCGCGACAGCGGTCAATAATAAAAACGAAATAAAAACCATGGCAAAAAATAAAACAGGATACCTTTTCATTGTAAGTACCTCCTTGCCGGTATATAAGCGTATGTATATATATTTTACCATAAAAACGATAAAATTAAAAATTTATTTTAGAGGCGTATTGCGTCGGAAAATTTTTTCAGGTACGCCGGTGCTGGCGTCTGAACGAGAAAATAACGAACCGGAATTTGCAGGGGAACCGTGTCAGGAGGGCCGCTTTTATTCGTCCTCGA
>Ga0208665_10000109_pt1 | contig 13145 bp, 15 predicted proteins | sample Methanogen_OWC_FD_187365 | JGI IMG/M metagenome (GOLD analysis project Ga0208665, IMG submission 187365) | Enriched soil microbial communities from Old Woman Creek wetland in Ohio, USA - Methanogen_OWC (SPAdes) (version 2) | ecosystem: Environmental > Terrestrial > Soil > Wetlands | place: USA...
TGTATTTGATGTAGCAACTGCTGGTGGAACTGGTACATCCGGGCAAGGCAATACCGGTGGCGGAGGTACAACCCCAAATTATGGTGGCGGGGGTGGGGGTGCTGGAGGAGTTGGTGGAAGTTCAGCACCATCGGGTAATGGAGGTGGAATAGGAATTTCATCGTTTATCACTGGAACTGCAACTTATTACGCTGGGGGTGGCGGAGGTAAAGGAACATCTGTTGCGGCTGTCGCTGGTGGTGGTGGAAAAGGATACTATGTTACTGGGACTGCCACGGATGGAACCAATGGCCTCGGTGGTGGAGGGGGCGGTGGTTCCGGTGGCGGTGATAATGGAAATCAGCTCGGTTCAGGTGCTGGTGGATCAGGTGTTGTAATCCTTCAATACGATGCCCCAAAAGTACTCATGCGAACAAGAGTGTATCAGGTGATAACATGACAGTAAATAACAAAACAGCAATTGGACGATTAGGTACAGGATTTATTGTGTCCAACGGAGTAGTTTCCGTGGACTTTTCTAGCATAGCAAGTGGAATATCTTTTAAGGGAGGTCTGGATGCATCCACAAATCCAAACTTTCCAGCAGGTACACAAGGTGATATGTATAAGATAACTGTCGCTGGTAAAGTTGGTGGAACTTCTGGTGCTACTGTTGAAATAGGCGATACGTTGTTATGTTTTACAACATCAGCAACTGGAGACCTAGCAACGGTGGGAGCGAATTGGCTGATATTGCAAACTAATATTGATTCGACATTATTAACTACCGCATATAATCATTCACAATCTGTACACTGTGATCCAGCACATACTCACCCAACGATCATTAGTGCCCTTACAGAAGGAACACCATCTACTGATGACTTCTTCATGTTCTACGACAACACGGGTGCTACTAATTTAAAGGTTCCATTATCCACACTCAATACTCTTATTGATCGTTGGATTCAAGTTTCCAACTTTACATCAGCACCAACCAGTACGAGTACTATTACTACAACGTCTGATCTGACTGGGTCTATCAAAGTTGGAAATGCACTCCGTTACACAATTGGTGGCGTTGATTACTTTGGTATCATTACTGCAATTACATCAACACTTATCACCATTGCTGGTGCTCCACTATCTGGTACAATCACTGCACTGTACTTTACAAATAACCCAAACGCCACAGTACAAGTAGACTTTATGATTCCTGGTAAGTTTGCTGACTCTGCAAATACTAATCTGCTAGCGTCTGATGCATTTACAAAGTTTGCATGGATGCTTTCGGAAGCACGTCTTGTTCAGTTCCGTGCAACTGTTTTCACTGCAGATACTGGAGCAGCAAATCCAATTGTTAACGTATCTGTCGGAGGAAATAATGTTTGCACTTCGAACTCCAATGCTGGTCTTACAGTTGGAACATCATGGGTTTCAACGACGGTTGATATATCAACGGCTAACTATGTAGTAAGTAGAGGTGCTGCATTTGAAATTGTTACAGATGCAAGTGGTACGAATGATGATGCAACATATCTGACAATCTCGATGGTATTAGTGGTATTGTAACATGGGATATATTAAGAGACTACCAATTCCAATCTTTATTCCACCTGTACCATTATATCGTGCAATTACATCTGGTGGTTCACTTGCATCTTCTGGTAAAAGTGCAACGAGGGATTATGTCACAATTACGACTTTAGGAAATGCACAAGACTTTGGAAATCTAGCACAAACTATCATATATCCTTGTGGTGTATCGTCTTCAACTAAAATTGTAATCGGAGGTGGAACATATGGATCTACTGCGAATTCTACCGCTCTACTTTATTTTGTATTTGCAACATTAGGTGGAACTACTTCATTTGGTACACTTATAAATCCACGTACATATTCTATAGGACTTTCATCAAATACCAGAGGGATAATGTGCGGTGGGTATTTGGGTATCTCATCTACAGAATACATTACAATCGCTTCCAATGGTAATGGAACCAACTTTGGGAATTTGACAGTAGGGAGGTACTATCCTGGTGCCGTTGCGTCTCCAACAAGGGGAGTAATTGCCGGGGGAAATAATTCTTCACATACTGCACAAACTACAATTGATTATCTTACAATTGCAACTCTTGGTGCAGCATCGGCGTTTGGTTCATTACCGGTAGCAGCGTCCCCCGTTATTGGTACATCTTCTGATGTTAGAGGTGTGTTTTATTATTATTCCAGTCCGTCATCGGTAATGAAATACATTACAATTGCAACCACAGGTACTATTTCAGACTTTGCATCATTGACACCATACCAAATGAGTCCTTCTGCGTCTGGTTCGAAAGAACGAGGATTATTTTGCGGGGGTCAATACTCCAGTCCAAATACAACTATAAATTATATAACATACACAATACTATCTACAATTAGTAACTTTGGTAATCTCACAGTTGGAAGAATGACTGCTGTAACAAATTCAGATTGCCACGGGGGCATTGCGTAATGAATTACATTGAAGAGATCAAATCTATAATCGAACTCCCACCAACGTTCGATAGTATGCTAGAAGAGATTAATGAATCAGCAAAAGATGTACATGCTGTAACAAACCTATTTAATAAAACACAATCACAGTTCATGGACAACATGATGACTGTAAGTCATCCAACACCGTTTCGTAATCTCCGACAGGTTCTTGCAGAGATGAAAATGACAAGTATGGCGTTAGGAGAAACATACTTTTCTATGGAACGAAAGAAAATCGAGATCGAAGAACTCACCGATAAACTAAATAACGTTTCTCTCACATCATTTGAACGTCGTCTCGTTGAACTTGACATTGCAGAAAAGCAATGGCAAATCCAACAAACCCTTGAAAGTGTTGGTGGTGCAATTCGTAAACAAGTAAATTACACCCATCAATTCAACTTACTCAAGTCCCAACTTCCCGAACTCTCCGAGGTTGCATTCGAAGAGGAAGAGGAGCGTTATCATATCATAACGGCATTTACCCAGGCCCTTTGCTCGGCACGTTCTCGTGGTGGTGCTATTGACGAAGGTAACCAAATATACTTCTCCCAAATTGGTATCAACGGCACAGTCGCACAAGTTGAAATGACAAACTATCTCAACAATGAAGCATATCTACTTTCTCCAGTTGATGAAAATGGTAATCCAAAATCAATTATTGAACCAACAATCGCTGACCAGGTTGAATGGCTTAATTTTATGGCTGAAAAGTTTAAAGGTTGCTCTCGTATCCTCAGTTCTCTTAAAGGTACAGATATCACTACTCCATCTGCTTTACTAGAAAATTGCATTAAATAACATTATCTAATAATTACTTAGATATAGACAATTTATTTATATTTGTAAGTAAGATTTGTATGAGCCAAAACCCAAAAGATCGGAATGTTGGATGATCTCCTTCGTTCCATCTTATGATCGCGGCCCTCTATCCTTTCACCAGGCTTACACATTGCAACGCTATTGAACTTTTGTATCTGTAGTCGATGTAGTTTACGTTTATGATATTTGTTCAACCTCGACCCGCTATGATTAATATCCGCAACTTTATATATTGCTAAAATATATATTACTAGGACGGGTCAGTGTGTGCAAGAACCCCGCCTTTTCCGAGTATTCAGTACTCGTGGGTTCAAGCAGAGATATATTCGTTAAAATCTACGGATTCAGGATATCTCTCGGCTAGTCTTTCGGTTGGTGCGAATTGCTCCCCACCAACCATTTTAAAAAATTATTCTTGTATTAAATTATTAGCCGCCGATTGTAAATCGTGCATTGTATAATGATCTACTATGTTATCGCAATATCTGCAGTTATCGCAATCTCTATCGCAGTTCGCTACTTTTTCTACGAATCCATCAGGGATATCCATCTTCATTTTAGATAAGAATATATTCATTCCACAGGAGGGCGTAACAATCGAAAGTATACCTTCCTTTGGTGTTTTTCTATTTATATATGGTAGAGCGTACATAATTGCTTCTTCAGTGGGGCGTTGTCTGCCTTCTAATTTGAATACATTGATACAATCTTCATAATACCAAAGATCTTCTGGTCTGATGAAGGGGCATTTTATCATGTTTATTCCTTCACGTACATGATTTAAAAGATTGTTATGAGCCGCAATATACTCAATTTCTTCATTTGATGGGTTTACTACACTCATTATAGCATGATGAGCCTGGTAAAATGCGCAGCTATATGTGCACGTGGTATTACAAATAACAGATAATTGTTTACTTGTTGATGCTCGGATCTTTCTTAATGTTTTCATATCGCGGCAGAGATCATTTTTAAGACAGATTTCGTCAATGCCGAGTTTTTCTAGTTGCTTTACTTTATCTACATTGTATACATCGAATAAAACAGACGATCTTACTTTTAATTCTGGATAATCGTATTTGAAGAATGGAATTAAGAATGGGTCTGATACTACCACAGTTTCCAACCCGTGTATAATAAGGAATGTAAGATAGTTATCTAACCGTGAAATTTCTGATTCTGTTATCATTCCATATTTATTATTTCCATTAAAAAGTAATACTGGTTTAATATTTGCTATTGTAAGTTTTCTGCATATTTCTCCCATTGATTTAGCATGTTCTTCTTCGTTTAATTTGGAGTTGAACATTCGTGCAGATGGTCTGAATACACTAGGATGCGCGGGGAAATACATATCATAGATTCTATCTTTGTGTTCTATGTAAAAGTCAACCAGGGCGGGATCTTGGTTATAAGGCACGGAAAGATTCTTCATGTAGTTATATTATCTGTAATATAATATAACTCATTTGTATAAAATAGGTTAGATTGAGATTGCTTTTTTCTTGACTACTTTGCCGTTTTGCCCGGTTATCCAGTCACTTACTGTTAATCCCACGGTATAGGTACCTTGCCCTAGTGTTTTACTTGTTGACTGACCGGTAGTTCCTACAACCTTGCCATTACTGGTAAATTGCCATGACCATACAGTAAACGGTGATAGCGCGCTCCCAGATGTTTGATATCCATTGACGTATACCGTATTGCCCTCTTTTGCAATGGTAAAGTCGAATGTGATCGGCGTATACGGGGCCGGGGTTGGTTCTGGCGTAGGATATACGTGTGGCGGTGCAAACAGTGCAGATGCGTTGGTTGACGTCAATGCTACAACCAAAATTAACAAAAGAAAGGTTTTGAGTTGCATACTTGATACTTGGACGAACAAGTATATAAATGCTTCTCAATTATGCATCGAGATTGAATTCTATACGCTTAATGGCGTCAATCGCTATAGCGTATCCTTCAACGGCGATGTTTGTGTTGGAATCGACCAGGACCTTTAGGACTATGAGGCCGTGGTCATCATCAAATTCCATATCCGTAATTTTCTCGAATTTCTCTTCTGAACCATCTTTGTAAGTAATTTTATATTTCTGCATGTTAGTTACTCCCATCCATCTCTGATTGCGCGAATGATAACGTATAGTATCAGTATGAAGATAACGAGCATTATAATACTGATGATTATACCAACGATTGAATAATCTCCAACCATTACACTAGAACCAGGCATATAGTAGCCACCGTAGATTGGGCCACCATGAAGCATACTTCCAAGGAACATTCCGCCCCAGAACCCATTGCCGCCGAAGAATCCGCCACCATACCCACCATTGTCATAATAATGATTATTTACAGTAGAGCCGCCAACAGCGGATGATGACGAGGTTGAAGTTTTAGCAGATGCTGCAGTTCCGGTAGTTGTAGTATATCCTGTCTTACCAGATAGAACACTATCAGATTTTCCAGCAGTAGACCCAGTAGAACCAGATGAGCCAGAGAATGTAGATGATGCCCCTGCACCTATGGCCGCACTTGCTCCTACACCCATTGCTGCAGATTTACCAGATCCAAATGTACTAGATGATTTCGCAGTTGATACAGACGTAGTCTTTACAGATGCCGCAGGAGTAGATACTTTAACGGAAGACACCTTAGCACCACTGAAACTATGACTGCCTCCTCCAAAGCTCTTTCCTCCACTACTGAACCCGCCACCTTTGGCGCTTGCGATTCCTGCCATTGCAATGACAACGGCTAGAATAAATAATACGAGAACTGCTTTCTTAAGCATATATCTATATTAGATGTCATATATTAAAAATCTTAACTATTAAATCATGGCGTTCTGCGAAGTAAATCATATTACACGTGCCCGGAGTTCCATATGGTTGCTTGTAAAATGCCAATAAATGAGTGGCACTTATTGCCATATTCCAATTACGGCGCGGTCCTGCAGACTTTCCGTATTTATCCCAATCAGCAAAGTAGCGCTCATATTCCATACTACTTTGGGTGCATAACTCAGCGGTAATAGTATCAACACCCGGTGCATCACCTGTTATAATTTTAGATATATCTAAATCAATTATTGCATCGATGAGCGCATCAGAAATTACTTCACGATCAAAAAAGTTACGTGGTCCCGCCACAATTAAAACATTACCAGGTAATCGAGATTGCATAATTATTGTTTGCCTACTTTGCATTCATTGTGCATAATATGCCAAAGTCTACATCGCTCTTTTATGCAGCGGGTTTCATTAAATGTTGCTTTACCATATTTGTTAGCAGTCCAATTACTCATAAAAGGACAAATCGTATCATACATAGTGGACAAGGCGGGCTCTGCCCCCGCAGCCTCTTAATTGCAAATCAAGCGTTCTATCTAGTTGGAACTACCTGCCCAAAAAGAAGGATTTGTTCTGGGGCAAATCCATTAAGCCCTCTGATCTTCGGGTTCATCAGTAACCCAGTTAGTTTATCGTCCTAACCCGCCCGGCTGATTTATCGGTTCTATCAGCAACGCTCCCATTCTTACATCGATGGGTGTGGATGTCATCTGCAGATGAGAGCCGTGAATGGGATTTGAACCCACAACCTCAGGTTTACAGGACCAGTGCACCGCCAATTGTGCTACCACGGCTTAATTTGCGCGGCGGATGGATTTTACCAACTTTGAAATCGCCTATTCGCGCTTCAGTTACGCCACGCATACACCCGTACTGGGAATTGAACCCAGCTCTGGAAGTTCGCAACCTCCGGTGATTATCCAATACACTATACGGGTAAAGTGTTCTAATAATTATATTACCTTATAATATAAAAGGATTTAGGTATTAGTCCTTTAATATAAGTTATAGACCTGATATACCGTTGATCCGTTTTTCAATAGCGAAACTGTGATCCTCCGGGAGATTGCGTTTAGACAGATACGCACTTCATAATGGATATCTCTCCAATAGCCATCTTCGGTAAAGAAGAATCTTGCAGTTTCTTTTTCTCCAGCGCATCCATATCTGTCTACATATCCGGAGGTGGACCTGATGTTAATATCCTTGAGATCTCCAATATCAAGATATATGTTGTTCAGGCACGGAAACGCAATGCAACCACTATATGTAGTAATTGTAACTTCATTGTGTTTTACCGATAGATAGTAGGTGTTTCCAATGAACTCGAATGCTGCTTTGAATCCACTCGTGCGTCTACCGCATGAATTCGTATACCGTTCATAGATCCTTGGATTGCAGATGTAGTTGTAGCGATGTGCTCCATTGCACCAATTGTAAATGTATGGGTCATTGCTTCTAATTGGTGGAGTTTCTATACATTTGTTTTCAGGTGCTGGTACAGATCGACTACACGGGATGCAGGCATTTACATCATTGAAAAAAATGCCCATAGTTAGATCACTCCGATTTTCCGGCTGGGAGTGCGACTAATGATGCTGGGAATTCACTGTCGTCAGTTGGTACATATGCTTTTCTGAATACGTCATCGGTGAAGATCTTGAGATTACCGAATCCATCCTGACCTACCCAGTGACCAGCCTTAACATCGACTTTGCAGCCGTTGTGTTCGATTGTGAAATCTTTCTTGGCCTGCCATGCTTCTACTTCATCAAACTCTGGGTTCTTCTTAAACTTCATTGTTTTACCCCGTGCATTCCACTGACTAATTCTCTGTATCACAGATGCATCGATCCACTGTCTTGCTGCTCTATATTTATTGACAATCAAATGTGATGTCTTTGAAATACCATGATAAACAAGACCAGTTAAACATCGTGGACTATGATCTTTAGTCAGAGTGATAGTCAATACAATAAATACCAATTCCAGTATAACATACCAGAATATAATAGCCATTATCATACTAACCAAATCAAATGCAGGTGACATAGTCTGTGCGACTGCCTGGTCAACCATCTCGTCGGTAAGGACTCTAACGGCGCCGTCGCTTGACGTAATCACAACATGCATACAAAATAATAGAGTTTCTAGTATTTATGTTTGTTTATATTTATGAATGAAATTGAAGCATTCACGATATAAAAACGGCGATTCATCAGCATATGTCTTTGAATCGTATTCTGGCGCAGATGTTAATGTGCTGGTACTGCGGGATTTAGCCTTAAATTTAATAGTCAATTGCGGGTATTGATCTAATTGTTCTTTATGTGTATCAATGTCTGTAACTTCGAGTTTCACGTTTCTATAAACCGTCACTTCGTGAAAATCCTTGACTGGGTTCTTATAAAACAAGACATTATGCTTCTTTCCATCTTCTATGCAATTAAGAACAAATCTGCGTGGTGCACAGGTTATTGTTCCTGTAGCCTCTCCGGTTTCCTTATCGACCTCTTCGTAAAAAGAGGTAACCCTAATAAGGTAACCGTCTAATATTATTGCATTCATATTATAATATATAAAGGTTATTATATATTAATCTTATTATTAAAATATAATAAGTAACATAAAAATTTACTCGCCTGACGGGAGTTGAACCCGCCTAATCCAGATTAGAAGTCTGGTGCATAATCCGATATGCTACAGGCGATTCTCGCGGAGGGAATCGAACCCACAACCAACGCCTTATAAGAACGCTGCTCTACCATTGAGCCACGCGAGAAGGCTGAAGAGGGAATCGAACCCTCAATCTCTTGCTTACCATGCAAGTGCATTACCATTGTGCTACACAGCCAATAATCGAACCAGGTCTATGATCACTTGACCTGGTCTTACTATAACTCTTTCGAGCCGTCTGAATTATAGAGGACGTGGACACTATTGCGGTTTACATCCCAGAGGGTGACGCGAATGTCCTTTTCATGGCTTACGTCCTCATGGACGAGGGTGGATTCGAACCACCGTGCTCCTACCGGCGCCTTATATGGTAGATGGGTTAGCCCAGTCTTCCCTACTCGTCCTCATCGGGCTGGGTGGAATCGAACCCCTCTTCTGACGACACTATAGATAGTCAGTGTGCTGCCTTTACACTACAGCCCCATTTGAAAGAAGAGAGGGTCGCATTTACCTCTCTTCAATGTGAATTGTCCTCATGCCCGTCAGAGGAGAAAAACATCACTAAAACTACTCATCGGGGCACATACTCCGCGTGGGAATTGAACCCACTGCGCAAGGCTGAGAACCTTGCATGTTTCCGGTACACTAGCGGAGCGCATTGAACTACGATTTAGTTTCGTTGATGGTTACTTGCGATATAGCATCAGATACCATCATATTATCAACGGTTATACATTTAATAATATCTGGAACGAACTTTCTTAACAATTTACCATCTCTCATTAATATTAATAATGTATTAATATCATCTTTTGATAATTTGTTAAACTCTATACCTTTTCTACGTAATGCTATTGGTAATTCACCATACATCCACGCACATAGGTTATACCATTTTTGTTGTTCCATTTTAAGTTAGAGACCCCGTTGGTGGGATTTAAACCCACTTTAGAATCACCAGTTCTGCGGCGTTGCTGCAGCACCGAACGGATTTTCTACCTCATGCTTAGTTACAACGGGACGTAATAATTATTGTATGGTGGCGTTAGTATCACCATTGCGCCACTTCTCTGCAAGTTCCATCGATGCACCATACCAATCCCAGTTATCTACGCCTCCCTGTTCGAGCGCAGAAAGGATAAGGTCACGATCTACAAGTTCATCATACTCTGATTTTGGAATGGTTACCATTTCTGCATTGTTGCCACGAACTGGGTTAAACATTTGGTTTAATCTCCAATACGAACCAATCTTTCGGGTCAACTTTGCGTGGATGTTCGTCTCTGTAATCAGCATCAACAGCAATAAATTCACGAATTAAGTAAATCGTTTTCTTATTGTTGTCTGCAATGAACTGTAGACCCTTGAGATCCTTTTCTTTCTCAGTGTCGTAGGTATACTGTCCAATTTTACCATCAGGGCTTCTTATGAAACCTTCTTTGTCGATCCAGATAGATGCATTTTCATAGACTGTCATGGAGTACTCCGTGCGGGAATTGAACCCGCCTCTCAGGATTGAAAATCCTGAATGATTCGCCAGTACACTAACGGAGCATTTGGGCCGGGGCGATCAACCCCCGGTTACGATTGCATTTAGGGATTTTACCCACGGGGCACTTCGTGAATTGGCCGCCTTTTTAACTACATTTGGTGCGCCCGTAACCTTCCATGGACGATTACGGAGGTAGAAGCCGGGTAACGCTCCCGATCCTGCAGGGTCACAACCTGCCGTGGTACTTTTCCACTACATCTACAAGGTAAAGGCAGGAATCGAACCTACTTCCTCCGCTCTGCAGGCGGGTACTTAACCATTCAGCCACTTTACCACTAAAGTCCGGGTGATGAGTCCGGACAAACCATTTCAAGTAACATTTTTGGGTTCTCAGGCCCACCACCGCCAGAGGTTCTGGACGGTGAATGTGCTCGGCAGGATTCGAACCTGCGTGTTAGCGCTTACGCACTGCGTTCTTAGCGCAGCTCCTTCAGCCTCTTGGATACGAACACTCGAAATGTATAGGAGATTAGTCACATTGGGATGTAGTTTCTCGGCTTGCCGAGACTTTCCGTATTCATGGACGAAGTATCCCGTTGTTACGCAACCTATATACAATAGGTCCGGAGGGATTTGAACCCTCGTGGACTAACACAGCGGTCTAAACGCTGCCTCTGACCAGGCTAGAGCACGGACCTATTACATCATTAATGTTATTCGGCCAAGTATATAATACTTATCGAATACATGCGCCCGGACGGATTCGAACCGTCGATCTTAAGCACTTAGCACCAGATCTTAAGTCTGGCCCTTTGGACCACTCAGGCACGGACGCATACGAAGGTATTGGGAGATTAGTTGCATCAGGAGGTGTCATAGATGTTAATTATTAGTTGAAAACCCCATGGGGAAACTAACTATCTATAATTACCTTTTGGCAAGGTATGATCGCATCTTATTAAAGACGATAATTCAAATTTATAATTCATTAATTTTGAAGTATCCCTTTGCTGCACAACCCAATACCCATGGGACAGATGGGAATCGAACCCACACGATACTCGGTCTTCAGCCGAGCGCACTCCCGTTTATGCTACCGTCCCTGATAATTGCCGGTCTTTCCCGGCTGCCAACTATCGTAACTTTTTCCATTTTGGTTGGATTAATTACGTTTCTACATAGTCTCCTATGCAGATTGTGGATAAGGGAATCGAACCCCTACATAAGCGGTGTAAACGCTTCATACTGCCATTATATTAATCCACATCGTTGAGCGGGTCCAGAGGGATTCGAACCCTCGATCCCCGGATTAAAAGTCCGGTGCGTTAGGCCGACTTTGCTATGAACCCATGAATGATGACTTTCAGGCCGTTATCGTGTTCCGTGTCATCTCCCGACCTACACGCCGAAGCGTATTTCAACAATAGGTCGGAGCGGGATCACTGGGGGTCGAACCCAGACGAGCAGATTAAGAGTCTGCCATGCATAGCCGATACATCATGAACCCATAACCGATAAGGAGATCGGGCGGATCGGGCGTTGTTTATAATAAACTTTATTCCCTAATGGCGGGAATAATAGGATTTGAACCTATAATTTCTGATTAATAGTCAGATGTTTTACCGAAGTAACCCTTTCCTACGCAGCCTTATCGGCAGTGGACGTAAAGGGATTTGAACCCTCGGCCCCCACCTTATCAGAGTGGTGCGCTAACCTGCTGCGCCATACGTCCGATAATAAAGTTGTTCGTCCAAGTATTTAAACCTTACGCATATTCAACCAGGTCATCTACCCAGACATCCTCAATGACTTCGACAAATTTAAAAGAGCAGCGACCATCTATCTCAGTACAAACGGAGGCATTATCGTAGCCCTCTGGTGGAACCATCTTCTTAACGGTCTTTTTTACCATCGGCATAATGATCACTATATAAACATAGTTTTATTATTATATAAAGATAAAGATGCTCACCAGCGCATATACAAAAATAGTTTTTAGATGAATTTATGACATACCACATTAAAGGCAGTTAAATACTCTGATACACGAAGTTGTTTTTTAATAGCATATAATGGTTCTAAAGGAATATTAGTTTCTCCGTAATATGCACCAGCAATTGAACCAGCAACAGCCCCTACGGTGTCTGCATCATCTCCAAGATTAACCGCCTTAATAATGCATGACATTATCGAATCGGTGTTTAGAAATGACCACATTGCTGCAGCAAAGGTATCACCTACAAAACCACTACTACGAACAGAGTCACGTGGAAGTGACATAAGTGCTTGATATCTTTGTTCAAATACTGATTTATCCGTACCTTGTAATATTTCAAATATTATTTTGCTGTATGTTCTGCAATATTCTAAACATGCTTTAGACGAGTGTGTCGTAGCACTAGTTACATCGGATGCATGCTCTACCAGAGTAGCATCCTTGAATTGGTACATAAACAATGGAACTGGAGCATGTCTCATCAATGAACCATTACCACTAAATTCATTGCCATAATAAGGACTCTCTATAGCATGTGTTGCAATATAATTACGTAGCGACATGCGGGTCAAGTTTCCAATATCAAAGCATTTGCCATTTACTGAATATTTGCCATTCATATACCATTTTACATACCGATTTAATTGATCCTCTGGATTAATACCAAGACACTTGGTTATACTATCCATCAATGCAAGGGTCATAGAAGTATCATCGGTCCATGACCCAGGGTCTAAATTCCAGTGATGCTTTGGTAAAAATTCTGTTACTTCTGGAAATGAATCTCTTTCTTTAAATTCAACTGGCA
>Ga0208665_10000110_pt1 | contig 13092 bp, 24 predicted proteins | sample Methanogen_OWC_FD_187365 | JGI IMG/M metagenome (GOLD analysis project Ga0208665, IMG submission 187365) | Enriched soil microbial communities from Old Woman Creek wetland in Ohio, USA - Methanogen_OWC (SPAdes) (version 2) | ecosystem: Environmental > Terrestrial > Soil > Wetlands | place: USA...
GAGAAGTTCCATCTTTCTGATTCCCCAGTTGCAACCGTCCACCTGACACCCGTCTGGTTCGGCGAATACTCCGTAGGATTGTGGTTTTGTGGTCCGGTGACCTGAAGGACAGCGATAGACGGCTAATGTGATCCGAGGTTGAACTTCTGTTGATTTCCTAACTATCCCTTCAACTGATATTAACTGGCCGATGTGCTGGGATCTTATATCCCTGATGCTGATTCTCCTTACGATGGGGAGATTTATGATCCTGATATTCAGTTCTACGGGGTCTTTCTTTTTTGACTTGACCAGATGATGAGTGGTTATCGTGTCGTGGATATCATCAAGTGTTCTTGAAGGGGTGTAGAGGAGATCATCAGCCATTCTCGTTCCGGCTACCCCGAATGCTTCAACGTCCGTGTACTTGATGAACAGCGTCCGTCTGAATGGGTATTCCCGGTTCAGTTCTTCCAGGTCGTTGGCATGTCGTGATTTTAAGAACCGGGTCCATTCTGCATCTGCATCAAAGGTGTCTATCTGGATTGATGATTCCTGATTCCCGGTTGATGCATAATCTGCCAGGGAGGAGGTCATGGAGAATCACCCTGGACATAACTGATGAAGTGATGGAATACCGGGTCGAACTTGTCTTCAGGGATTATCTCTTTCCGTTCGTCGACATTGTTGAAGACTTTCATTAAGCGGGGTTCTGGTTTTGGTTCCTGTGTAAGAAGCTCAGTCTGACAAAGAGACTCCCGAATCTTTTCATCTCGTAATTTTTCAAGATAATCAGCATTCCTCTGCATTACTTTATTAAATTCATCAAGAATGCTAGAAGAGAGAAGGCCTCCCTCAGCAAGGGCATTGCAATATGTGATTACCCCCAGCCTTGTGAACTGACCTACACTCCGATCGAGTTTTTTTATAAGATTGAACAGAGCCCGCTCTTCTCTAGATGATCGAGTAACAGGATCCACATAGAGCCGATCAGACATGGACACCCCAAAAGAGAGAGAACACTATACTTAGAGTACTGTACGTACAGTACCGTACTCTAAGTATAGTGCTCGGTATAGTCAGGTATTTTTTTGAGAGAGAGGTCATTCCCTAACCACCCACTTCTCGAAAAATTCTGCTCTCTTCAGAATGGTATCTTCGTCAGCTTCAACACATACCTTCCCTGGGTTACCATTAATCCAGAGTTCTACAGCCCGGTTCAAGACGTTTTCACGAACCATCAATAACTGTCGCCTTGCCTCTGCGACCGGGTCCCTCTGATATCCTCCCCTTCCTCTGCCGGTGTCAACCTCTATCTCATGCAGTGTTGCAGTTTTTCCACCACCTGAAAACTTAACCGAAATCTTCTCCCCAACTTTGAACCGATTTAATGATCCTTTTGCCTGATCAGTAAACTTGGAAAATTCCTGTATCGCTGATTTCGGTTCGTTGGTCTGCTTATCCTTCCATGTGAATTCATAGGACAGGAACGGTTTATCCAGGTCAATGAATTTGATGGTTCCGTGACCGTTCCTGAGCTCTGCCGGAGATGGCTGTGCAACTTCAATCGAAACGAGTTTATTCCCTTGAATTTTCCCGTTTACCTTTGTGCCTTCCTTGATGTCTTTCAGGTCCACACCGTTAATGAAAACCATCTCATGAGAACCGATCTTAATGCCCTTCTCGGTCAGCATGGACACATCACCGATAGCCAGGGTGATCGGTTCCTGCTTCGGCGGTTCTGCCGGGGTGACGGGCACTTTAACCGGTTCAAGTTCTCTGAATGCCTGTATCCGGTGGTTTACGATTTGGAACTCGTAATCCCGACCGGGTGCAATGTTACTGATATCACAATTTGCAGAGTATACATACGGGACATACTTGTCATCGGTAAGGGTGACTTCCTTCTTGGAGGTTGATATGGTGCTTACATGGAACGGGGTCCACACCGGTGATTGTGGGGCTGATACGGCTTCGGTCATACTGTCACCTGCACTAAACAATCACAAAGAAACCCCCCGGTTTTACCCTCAAGGAGGACAACTTGATCGCCACATCCGAGAGCCCAGGGATCGCTTCTTACAACCCATATTTTTTCCGGGTTCTTCAGAGCCTCGAAGCAGTTTATCATCTTCACCCGGTCACCTGTCTTGAAAGTCATGCTGTCACCTCAAGCCGTGTCTGATTAATCGGGATAACAGGCTCTTCCCATATCTCTGCTGCAGCCTGGTTACCGTGAATGACTTCGTGAAGACTGTCTCTTCTCATTCTGAACTTGCGACCGTCGATCAAGAAAAAGATTGAACGGTTTTCACCGAGTCGGGCTTCTGCGATGTGGGTCATAGTTCCACCGCTGCTGATGCCTGTTCGGGCATCGGGGAGATAGGCTTGAGTTCGTACCCGACAACGGTGACCATCCCGGGTATGAGGATCTCGTCTGCTTTCTTTCCGAAGGTTGCTTCAACTACCTTTACTGTAGGGGTAAAGGACTCCTCAAGATCCTCAATCGCTGATTCTAACAGACCTTCATACTTCTTTTTGAATTTTTCTGATAGGAGCACTTCCCGATTTACTTTCCGGTTGGTTTTCTTCTCTACAGGAACGATCCTGAAATCTCCCTCTTCCAAAACCCCTGCATCATACCTGTCTTTGATGAACAGATCTGCCTTCTCATGCAAGTGGGTCTTCATCCGGGAGAAATGAGTGATGATGAGATCAAGTTCTATTTCTGCTTCTTTGAGCCGGTTGGCATCATTCAGTGTACCGGTGAGCAGATCTACTGCTGCAGGGAGGTCTTCGTCAAAGTGTGAAATCCGCTTATCCTCAGCAAATGATTTGACAACATCGAGTACTGGATTAATTGCCAGTTCTTCAGCCTGTTTTGACTTCCCCATCTCCCAGGCAGTGCGAAACTCTGACACAAGGGATGCCTGTGGGGTCATGCTGTCAACTCCCGGCAGAGTTGTTTATCCTTCAAGACCTCATACGCGAAGTCTGAACCTACGCCGGGGTTTTGTTCCGGCAGACTCTCTGCACCCAGTTTCGTGATATAGTATTGAAGAATTCCCACAACCGAATCCCGGTCATCGGATGTTTTTATCTCCATGTCCTGCAGTTCCGACATGAGTTCTCCTAAAACCTCATCGGCGGTCATGCCGACACCGTCCTTGCGTCGATGCAGGATTGGAGGAGTTCTTCGTGAAGGAGGTCAGCAGTGAGGTTGTGATGCTCCTGTTCCATCCGGTCTGCACATTCCCGGAGGTAATCAATCCAGACGATGTATTCATCAGGTCTCATCAGGAAACCAGTTCCTAATTGCTTGGTTGCATCCTGGATTAATCCCTGAAGTACAAAACGCCCGTTTCCGGAATTTGGCATCATGCTGACACCCCCTGCCAGCATAGGTTTGTCTCTCGATCTGGTGATTGATGGAGGCACGGGTTGAATACCGGTTCTGCATACCCGCCGGGGGCCGCCTTGTACCACTTGCCAGGACGACAATGATAACAGGTGAAACAGGCTCCTTGTGGGTTCATTCAGGCCACCTCGTCTATAATAGTCAGGCCATATAACTTGACCATCGAGTGCTCAAAGATCTCATACTCCATGGCTCCGTAACAGTCCTTATGTGCCTGCTGAAGATCTTCTCTGGTGATCTTTCCGATTTTTCTGACGATGTCTTGGTAAGAACCCTCAAATACTTCACAATCAACCCGAAGCGGGGTTCTTCTCATCATTTCCTCGTTGGCTGGCTGGTTTTGCAGAGTTCGGGTCAGCGTTGAGGTCATTCGCCCCGCCCTCGGATCTCATCTTCTGAATCAGGTCTACATGCCGCTTCCCTGATCATAACACCCTTACGACCCCAGGTGTTTGAAGCCGGGTCTCTTGGAGCCATCATAGCCTTCCGCCGTTCCGGAAGAATTATGCAGTCAGAAGTCGATACATTATCAATAACCCGGTCTCTAATTTGATTGGCGTCGGTTAAGTGGCCGGGGGTCATTTCTTTATGGCATTTTTTCATGCTGTTGCTCCCTGCGATGCTTTGAGTTCTTCATTCATTCGTTCGAGCGCCCGGCGGTACATCTTTGATTTGTCCCGAATTCCGAGCATCGTTAAATTTTCCTCAATTATTTTCAGACCAGTTTCATCAGTCTGAAAAGATTGATTGAATTTTGCACTAGTCATCTTGTGCATAGTTAGTATTCGCTTACTCAAGTATTTAATACTAATTAGTTAGTTAGTCAGGAGTTATTATAATAGTTTAAAAAACAGGTTTATTTAAACTGGAGTAAGCTGATGAACTTAGTTATGGTGGAACGTGACGGGGGAATCAATGTACCTATCAAACAAGTGATGGTGAGATTGCCAAAGGAAGATGCTCAGGCGCTTGATGATGAGGCGAGAAATAAGGGCACCACACTTGCAGCATATTGTAGGGAGATATTATTGGACCATCTCAAAGGAAGAGAGAACAAAGAGGAGTTACTCCCTATTGTGCGTGAGATAGTGCAAGACCTCTTAAAGTCTGATGATCTGGATGAAGAGTTCGGCAAAAAGGTCGCAAAGTCACTTTCAAAGAGATATCAGTAAGTTTTCACTTTCACGCCGCGCACTACATACATTATCTACTCCCGGATCATAGAAATGATATGGATTCCGGTAGCCTTCTATTTTTAATCCGTTCTGAAGTTATTAATTTTATAAATTCTGCAGATGGAGAGAAGAAAATAGATGCGCAAGTGGAGTTACTCTTCTGCTCAACAGTCATTGATGACTAAGTAAATACTAACTATTTTTAACCTATACCACGTATTACTATTCATGGTCAAGTTGGCCGTGATGTATATTGATCCCGAAACTCGCTCACGCTTGAAGCAGTTGAAAGGAAAGGGAAAATCTTATGATAGATTTCTTACTGAATTGATGGATGAAAAAGAACACCGGTCCCCTTCGGCGCCAACCTATGAGACCGGTAACTCCGATGAAGGAGCATCAAATGTCTGATTTTATCACGGTTAATTCTACTGTGTTTAATTCATGGTTTGAAACCATCCAAGGTAAAGAACTTGTCAATATCAAGAGGCTCGCAGAAGCTTTTGATAAAGAAGAAAAACATTGTATTGAAATCGTCACAGAAAACACCAAAATCTTCATTGGAGAGCATTTTGAATTTAGCCGCCAGAAGACGGGAAAAAGAGGTAGACCTGAAAAAGACCATTATCTAACTCGTGACGGATGTTTGGCTTTCCTAAATCGGCTGGACTATAACCGTTATGACCCAGTAATCAGTAACTTCATCATTGAGTTTCAGAAGTGGATCGTCTCCACGGCCGGTAAGGTAATTGATGGGAAACTCACTCCTGCACAAAACCTGAAACTGAATTATACCGAAGAGCGAGTGGCAGCTTCTGACAATCATAAACTCTTGATGGCTTCTGTCAAGAAGTACGAGGCACCGAAGTATCCGAGCAAATCACACCTCCCTTACCAACGTGAATCCAGAGCAATCAATGAAGATGTAGCAGGAGTTCACATCAAAGGGCTAAATGATAAATTAAACTCAGTCGGTCTTCGAATCAAGAACGAAGCCTATGTAGCAGACCGGGCTCTAATGGAAGTAGGTATTCCTTTCGAAACCCGACACCCTGTAGTCCGCCGGGTTCTTGACTCATCCTATCCTCGAAGAGAACTCACCGACATGCTCATGTCCACTGAACAGAGGGCTCGAATATCAAATAAGTGCCCGGAGAGTCAGCGAGGAATATCAGACTTCTGTGCGGTGACAGCATGATTCATTTACCACGTATAGATCAATTGACTCGTCCACGAGTAATAATCAGATTCAGAGTATTTTATCTGGAAATTCTTAATATCTCCGGTGACTTCAGAAACATCTGCAAAAGATTGAATCTGGGTCATATTTTCAATGTTATCGGCCATGAGTCCAACTGTTCCGTTTTCAATATTAACAACCCAAAATCGCGTTTGGGTTCTCTCTACTTTCGTACGGGTTTGAGAAATTGCATTCGTATGGGGTTCTCCGGGAATGGGTTTTACCGAATACGAGAAGAAATCTTCTCCAAATGGCGGGGAGACTTTAGATTCAAGAGTTCCAGATCGATTAAAGATGGTGTCTCCAGTAGTATATCGATTATCAGATCCAAGGTCGTCGTTAATTTCACCCAGATTCCCGGTATGAGAACTCATTACACCGGACCCGTTTGTTTGAAATGTGATCAGGGTTTTAGCAGTGATGGGGGTGAATTTACGAACCTCACTAAGATTACCGCCGGAAGTCATGGTTTTTTCAAATTGAGAGATTTTGTTAGAGATGCCATTATGTGCGTCAAGATCTCCATCGGCGGTGTCAATATATGTAGATTGATGAGTAATCATCCCGTCAACATTAATCAGCATCGTTGTGGAGAAATCATCTGTGTCCCCAAATGCCATTGAAACCGGAAATGAAAAGAATGCAACCATTACTATCACCAATCTGCAACAAAAACCCCATGACATGCCTGATCATGTTTACTGATCGACCGCTTAACGGTTGTGAAATGGTATCGCCTGAAGAACAAGAACCAGCCCCTACAGACTTGGTGGGTTGAAAGGGCTGGTTATCTCGGTGAGGAGACAATAAATGTTAGACTCAAAGATTGAAGTAATCACCGCACAGACTGAAGACAACTTAACTGGAATAGTAATTGATGGCATACCTCATGTCTACTGGTTAAACCTGTATAAAACTCTGGGAATTGCCCAGGAACACGGCAGTAAGATTATCAAATCACTATCCGAAGGGAAACATTACCGAAAATTCACCCGTTCAGAAATTAAAGATGTTCTGAATGGTAATGCCAAATTGGCATTACTGCCTGCAGTTAGTGTTTACTATTTTCTAACTGCCGAAGGGTGGAATCGGGCTGTAATGGAGATCAGCACCGGGTCAATGGACAATCTGGAAGTCATCAAAAAAATTGAACAGATCAAGGACGAGATGGCAAACATCTACACCCGGTATCAGAAGGGTGAGACTCTTTCTCTTGCATCAGATAAGGCCAAGGCAGAACTCCCCGGTGATTCGAAAGCAGCGGAGATCATTGATGAGAACCTCGCGATTGCGAACTCTTTCATCAAATATGCCTGCCCTCATGTGAAAATTGACCCCGGCTTGGTGATTTCAACCTCACTTACTCGAGCAGAGCAATTAATCCAAACCTATGGGGGAAAAACAGACCTCACCCATCTGAAAGGGATGCTTCCTCGGGTATTGCCTGATCAACCTGCTACCACCACCCCTTCCCAAATAGGCCAATACTTCAGCCTGCAGGCAATGAGAGTCAATGATATCCTCGAAAAATTAGGATATCAGGAGAGTAGTTACCGGGTTAGTGAAACATCAGGTCTTAGGCACAAGGAATGGAAACCAACCCCGAAGGGAGAACCTCACGGCGAATGGAAACCGATAACAAAAGGCCATCATAACGGCAGTATCCATACCGGCTATAAGTGGTATTGGAAGGAGTCCATCATTCAGGAGTTCCGATCAGGATTGTTCGGGGAGTGCCAGTCTAGTCAAAGTACTTTGGCTGCTGTTGGAGGGGCCTAATCATGAAAGTCAAAGTCACTCTCTCTTCTGAAGATGGGATTCAGTGGGATGCTGAAGCTAAGGATATTGGATTAGTTGCCACCGGTGCTAGTATGATGAGTGCCCTGGAACAAATGGAAGAGAATATCAAGGAATTCTTTGCAGATGCATTCGATTCAAAGAAAAAGATTGAAGTTGTGTGTTCAAAAATTAAAGCAACTGCAGCCGTTACAGTTTCACCTCTCGACCCCCGGCCTGAACAACCCCTTGATACTTTTTGCCAGGTTGATCCATTACTCATCGAGGGCCAGGATCTAATCGAAGGGAAAAATCAGTTATCTCTTCCACCCGGTGAAGAAGAAATCGAGATTGAATATGATGATGTAATACCCCCAAATACTTCAGGCAACATCATCGATGCTGAATTCTCTCAGTTACCTCAGATCGGAGCAGTGGGGGAATGAATGAATTTTCAATTGACCCTAACTTGTTTTCTGATGAAATGATACAGAAAGCAAAAGAAGGAATGACTGCTGTTATTTCCGATTCTTCAATTAATGACATTAAACTTGTTGGAGTTTCTTTGATTTTTCTTGACATAAAGAACGATGTTTGCATGCAACAGCGGTTTTTATCAAAAGATTTCGATTCAGAGGAATATGATTTATGACCTCCCGACACATCACCCGAATCACCGCCGAAAACTTCATGAGGTTGAAGGCAGTCGATATTTCTCCTGATGGTAACATCGTCTATATCACAGGTGCAAACGGGGAAGGGAAATCTTCAGTGCTCAACGCGATTTGTGCAGCATTGAACTGGAGAGATGCAGCCGGGTCCATCCCGGAACCAATCCACAAAGGTGAAAAAAAGGCAATCGTCACTGTTGACCTCGGAGACATGGCGGTCACCCGGACATGGACCCCTTCCGGTACTCAGCTCAAGGTTGAATCAAAAGACGGTGCTTCATACAAAAGCCCTCAAGCAATGCTGGATAAATTCTTCAGCCAGATTGGTTTCGATCCGTTAGAATTCATCCGGATGCAGCCAAAGGACCAACGGCAGACCCTCATGGACCTGTTAGGAATAGACTTCTCGAAATTGGATGAAGAGAGAACACAATTACTGCAGCAGAAAGGGCCGATTCTTTCTCAGGTGAACACTCTTGAAACCCAACTGAATGAATATCCGGATATACCTGATTATACTCCTGATACTGAAGTCTCTGTATCGGATATAATTCAAGAGATTCAGGCTGCACATGCCCGGATATCAGAGTATGAGCAGTCAAGAATTTTTCATTCTCAAGAACTTGAAGAATTGTGTGAGGTTGAAAGACAAATTCAACACCTTGAGACCAGATGGTCTGAACTAAATGGAAGCATAAAGGCCCGTGTTAAATTTCATGCTGAATTTGTAAGACCAGATGTTTCACACTTGCAGGATCAACTCAATAATATTGAAACTATCAACCGGGCAGTCAGGGCGAAAACTCAAAAGACAGAGATTGAAAGGAAATGGAGAAACTCAAGGTCTGAGTTATCCCGGATTCTCACAGACATTGATACTATTGATCTAAACAGAAGAGACGTTCTTCAGGCTGCACAATTCCCGGTGTCAGGATTAACCTTCGATGAGTCAGGAGTTCTCTTTCAGGGAGTACCACTAAAGCAAGCATCTTCAGCTGAACAGATCCGGGTATCACTTGCTATCGGTATAGCCATGAATCCGTCACTTAAATTCCTGATTATCAGGGACGGTTCACTGATGGATTCTAAGAGCCGGGCATTGGTGGCGGATATGGCTGCTGAGCACAATATGCAAGTCTTTATCGAAGCGGTTGATGAATCGGGGTCGATGGGTTTTGTTATTGAGAACGGAGAGGTTAGAGCTCCAGTAGAACCTGGTCAACAGGTGTTAGCATGACCTTTCTTCATCTCGTGAGTGCATGGCTCGGATGTGTCCTGAACTATGTAGCCAGGTATGGCCACCAGGATCAAACAACCCTCCACGGAAGATCTGCAATCTCACCGGCAAGATTCCGGGAAATATGGGAAAGTGTCCAAGAGGGTTGGAATGACCTCCTCTATCGAGCGTGAGATACTGATGGATGTCGATAAGAACCCATACTCGACTCGCGATCAGGTTCGTTACCGGTTGGAAGGGCATTCCCCGGTCACTATCAACCGGATTATTGAGCGGTTGATAGATAGGGGCAATTTGTGTTACTTGTCAAACAGACTTGCAATCACCAACACGGGGAGAAAGGAAATTTACCATGTGCGGGTGCTGGCATGAAAAATAGATCACGGAAATCGATCGGTATCACCCTCTGCAAATACCGTATCTCGTTACGACCACACTTACCATATGCAGATCCCGGCCACCAGTGCGTAGGCTCAACCTGTTCCGGGTTTGGGTCGTGTAATGAACAGATTTACAAGGAGATGAGGGCATGAGATATCTCGTCACCTACACGGTTACCCACATAAAAGAGTTCGACGTTCCGAAAGCTGATTACATCGAATCGGTGCTGTCAGAAAGCAATGGTTGCGAGATCCTTGAGATTAAGGAGGTTCCGGAATGAATTCACTCGACCTCTCCATTCTCCGGGAAGTCTCACTAAACCCTGGTATCAGTTATCAGGATCTCCTTTCGAGAATTGATATCCCGAAGAATAACAGGGGTGAATATGACGTGAAGGTCGGAAATAGCGCTGTATATCGACTTGGTGTCAGCGGAATGATCAAGATCGATAAGGGATCTGAACATATCACGATCACTAATGCCGGTGAACGGGAATTGGTGAGCCAATGAGCGACGAAATTTGCCCATTAATGTCAGGACCAATTAAACTTCCAGATGGGTACAGGGAATGGTATGATGTCATCGAAGTGCCTTGTATTGAAGATCGGTGCAAAATGTGGAAAGATACACACTGTGGGTTTACACGATGACCATCCCCCCAGTGAGCGAAAGGCAGGTCAGACAGTGCCTTGAATTGGGTGGCTCTAATGATTGTATTTTTATCAAATTGCTCAATTGTTCTAAAGAATGTTATCCGGATGGAGAATATAGAAGAGACAGAAAATGTCCCCGGCATTTCACTCAATCTGAACTTTGGGAGTTGATCGACCACCACAACCAGCAGCAGGAGCAAGCATGAACCGAAGTCAATACTTACTTGCGATCGCGTTCGCGTGTGGGTTTTCTGCATGTGTCGTTTTTACTGATGTGGCGCTTCTTGGTGTTGATGCCGGCTCAGTAATCCCTTGTATCATATTTGGGGCAAGTGGTTATGAGTTCTTAGATACGTTCAGGAAGTGTAACCCATGACCTACTTCTCTCACCCCCTGGTCGCTTCAGGTTTGGTTGAGCTGAGGGAATACCAAACCTCGATCGCGACCGAAGCACTGAACCAGAACACCTTAGTCATCCTGCCAACCGGGCTTGGGAAGACCGCCATAGCACTCATGGTCATGGCAGAACGCCTTTCGTGTTCCAACAAAGTGATCCTGGTCGCTCCCACGAAACCTCTTTGTGAACAGCATTTCCAGAACTTTGAAAAATACCTTCCGTACACTGCGGTAAGATTATTGACCGGAGAACTTCCTGCATCTGAACGACTGAAGGAGTGGAACGATGCACAACTGATCATAGCCACCCCTCAGACAATAGAGAACGATCTCAAGTCGGGAACCTACGATATCAAAGATGTCTCGCTCCTGGTTATTGATGAAGCTCATCGGGCAGTAGGAGCATACGCATACACCTTCATTGCAGGCGAATATTACGCAACGTCACAAACCCCGCTCATTCTCGCGATGACCGCGTCACCCGGGGGAGACGAGGAGAAGGTGAACCTGATAAAGGATGCTCTGTTCATATCCAGGGTCATCAGCAAATCAGAAGATGATGACGATGTAAAGCCATACCTCCACGAAAAAGAGATCGTAAAACTGAATGTTGAACTCCCGGACCTGCTGAAGAGAGCGTCATCCACATTCAAAGAGATAATTCAGTCCCGGTGTAAAGCCTTGAACGAATCCGGGCATAAGATCAACTCGAATCCTACTCAATCGCAATTGAATAAATTGCGGCATGACTTCATGGAGTTGATAAAGGAGAAGAACGGTGCCGGGTATGAACTTGCCAGGCTTTACGGCGAGATCATGAAGATGAGACATGCGGCCAAGGTTGCAGAGACTCAGGGACTGATTCCGCTCCGGAAATACCTGAACGAACTCTTCAACGAAGGGATGAAAGCAGACGCGAAGGGAGCAACAAAAAGACTGTGCCAAGATCCTAACCTGCAGGAGATCTATGATGAGATCGCTGAAGCAGGGAACGACGAGATCCACCCAAAGGCGATCAGGCTCCCGGGTCTGGTAGAGACTCAGCTGAAAAAGAACCCTGACGTGAAGATCCTCATATTTGCAGAGTTCAGAGATACTGTCTCATTAATCGTCTCCCTCCTCAAAGAGCGGGGAATTGCTGCAACATCCTTTACCGGACAATCGAAGAAGGGGGATGAGAAAGGCATGAACCAGAAGAAGCAGGTTGAGACATTGAACCGGTTCAGGTCCGGAGAGATCAGAGTCCTGGTATCTACATCAGTAGGTGAAGAGGGATTAGATATTCCGTCAACTGACGTGGTGATCTTCTATGAACCGGTTCCGTCAGAGGTCCGGAGCATTCAGAGGAGAGGAAGAACCGGGAGGTTTGCAACCGGTACCGTTCTGGTATTGATCACGAAGGGTACTCAAGACGAAATAAACTTCTATGCCAGCCAGAGGAAAGAGCAGGCGATGAAGACCATGGATCACAGCACCCGGCAAACGAAGGTGAGCATATGAAGGAGACGTGTGCAACCTGCAATTACCGAGGTTATTGGTCTACGGGCAAACTCTGGCAATGCACCGCCACAAGCCCATACTTCAACATCTTGAACTACCCGGAGAGACCGAAAGATTGTCCGAAGGTGAAGAGAATATGATAATGTTTGATTATAATCGAATAATCAAATCTACATTCGCCCTTCTTTTCGTCATTATTACAATCTCTTCTTTTACTCTATCATATCTGAATCTCATGGAAGCGGCAGCTGAGGCAGATATATACCCGGCGTGGATGTGGCCCTTATGTTTGGATGCCTTCATCATCATGGGGTCGCTTTTCGTCCTGCAGGCAAACCTAAACGATGAACCATCATGGCAGGGGTGGATCGTCCTACTTTCATTCACCGTTGCTTCTACCGTGTTCAATATTCTGCATTCACCAGATGATTACCTCAGTCAGGCCGCTCATGCACTAGCGCCGATAGCACTTTGCGGATCCTTGGAGATGCTGATGATCAGGATCAAGAGAGACTTGCTGAGGAGCTCAGTAGACCCCGAACATACACCGGAACAACAGATCGCAATTTCTTCAGAAAAGCGTGATCGTGTGCTAAAATGGTACACAGATAACCCCGATGGAAATACTGATCAGGCAAGAAAAGCGCTCCGAATGAGTTGGAATAC
>Ga0208665_10000113_pt1 | contig 12924 bp, 22 predicted proteins | sample Methanogen_OWC_FD_187365 | JGI IMG/M metagenome (GOLD analysis project Ga0208665, IMG submission 187365) | Enriched soil microbial communities from Old Woman Creek wetland in Ohio, USA - Methanogen_OWC (SPAdes) (version 2) | ecosystem: Environmental > Terrestrial > Soil > Wetlands | place: USA...
TATTCATAATTTCAACTTTTTCTAACGCTAATGTTGTTTCTCTATGTTTTTCTTCTATATGCTCTTTTTCTATAGTCACTTCTTTTTTATTGTAATCAATACAATTACCTAAATGATTAATATTTAAACTAACTGCTTCTGCAAACTTTTCACAATTACCATATCCACAAGCAAAACAATTAATTTTTCTATCTTCTAGTTTTTCCTTATGCAATTTATTGTAAATATCATTTAATTCTTTTTGGTTTAATGTATGTTGTTGAATTTGATGATTATTGTAATTACGTTTAAAATCATTTAATTTTAATTCTTTATCAAATTTCTTAAACAAATCATATTGTTTTTTAAATAATCCTTTTTCTTGTTGCTGTTGTTTTTCTTTTTTAATTTCATTAAATTGAATATCTATATCATCTAATGATTTATCTTTACATGTTCCAGTACCTAGATTACAACCATATAAACAATTAAGAATATCTACTAATTGCGGTACTGGTTTATTTGTTAAAACACGTTGATCATATTCATCTAAATAATGTTTAAAATGTTCTTGACCTTCTATTTGTCTTACAAAAACATTTTGATTATGATAATGTACATTTTCTTTTAATCCACCGGTGCGGCTAAACACAACACCTATTCCACTAATGTTATCAAAATCTTTTTGTGTATACTGAAATAAATTAATCTTATTATCATCTATATATTGTTTTAATTTTTTATAAGTGACATTGTACTTTATAATCCCATGAGTATTACTATCATTTATTTCATCAATTTTACCAATACATGGTGATAGAAACGCTATATCATTATTTATGTTTAAGTGTTTTTTCAAATAAATTGCCATACACATCATTGGGCTATGAACAGGTGCAAGATTTTTTATTAAGCTTGGTCTGAATTTTTGAATATAATTTACAATAGCAGGACATGGTTGAGCGATAATTGAAGTTAAATTATATTCTTTTATAGCTTTTAAATATGCCCAAGTGGTGATATCTGCACCATAAGATACATCGTAAAATCCTTTAACACCTAATTGAGATAAGTATCCAAATAAATTAGTATAATTGGTAAAATTACAATAAATTGCAGGTGCGGCTATAACAGTTATTCGTTTGCCTTGTTTTAAATCTTTTATAAACTGTTCTGTGTCATCATTATAATCTCTTGCTTCATGATCACATACATCAATACATTGTCCACAATGTATACATTTATCTTGATCTACTTTTACTTTGTTTTCATTGTCTTTTAAATAAGCAATGTTAGCTAAACTAATTGGGCATTTTGCAATACACTTATTGCATCCTACACATTTGTCTTCTTTAGTTACGATTATTTCTTTCATTTTTAAGAACACTCTCCATATGTGAAAACTTCTACAAAAAAAATATATCACAACTCTCTTTTTATTTCAAAGAAATTTGTGGTATATTTTACATTTTTTATTCAAAATTTTGTTCTTTTTCCGCAATAGTTTTTAAAAACATCTTAGCTAAACCAAGATTAGATTCAATTTGATGTTTCATAATATAAATTTGATCTAAATATTCAGGAAAATAATTCCTTGTATTTATGCACAATGGTAGTACGAACTTTTCTGTTTCTATAATGTATTTTTCAATTTTTTCATTTGTGAAAACTCCTGCCATTGTGGATAGATTATGGCATCTGTCTGCAATTTTAACTAATGCACATTGTGGATTAGCAGAAATTTTATTATAATAAACCTCAGTAGATATTCCTTGAATTTTTGTCAATGTTTCTACATTTACAATTACTCTTCTACTAATCTTATAATCACTTTCTAGCGCATTAGGAGTTATATTGCAATCTTCTAATACATCATGCAATAATGATGTAGCCAAAATGTCATCATTGTGGATTTTTTGAGAAATCAGATAAGCGGCAACAGCTATAGGATGTGAAAAGTACGGTTCACCAGATTTTCTCGTTTGCCCATCATGCAACATCTTTCCTGCATTCAAAGCATTTAATGTATTGTTGAATTCTTTACCATAGGCAAATCCTTTAATAAAACATCTTGTTTTATCGAAATTCATAACACTCACCCCTTTCATATATTTTAATACAAAACATTATATTTGTAAACATTATTTTAAACTAATAGTCTTTGTATATAAAATAAATCTTTCTAAAAAACACAAAAAATTATTTTTTATTTCATCTTCACTTTTATATTCATAAATGTAATTAATAAATGAAACTTTTTGAAAATTTTCATATTTAAATTCAAAATCAATAAAATCACGATCTATAAAAAACATTTCATCAAAATTAATATAAGGATATGTATATGATATTTCTGGCAAAATTGTTTCTTTTAAAACATCTTTGAATTCTTTTTGTTTTTTTAAATCATTTAATACTGATTTAGAAAAATTTATTTTACTATTAGATTTTTTTTTAATTAAAATATCATAATGTATTTCTAAATAGCCATGCATTTCATGAAAACATGGTGGCAAAAACCAAAGTTTAAACTCATTACTTTTATAATTAAAAATCATCTTTTTCTCTTTTTGATGCTATTTTTAATACTACATTAATTACTCTATTTGTTATTGTTTTTAATTCTTGTTTGTCTATATAATAAATCCATAATTTAAAAACACCTTTACCCCAATTTTCTTTTAACCATTCATAACCTTCTGGTGATTCTTTATATATTGTTTCTAAAAACATATGGTTTGTATATGTTTTACAAAACCAATTATCTATTTCTTTATTGTAAAAAAACACACTGACTTTTTTATTTAATTTGTCAAAATCTAAATATTTAAACATATAATTATATTGCTTTTGATTTATACATCTTTCATTTATATATGCAAAATACCAATTATCATTTGATTTTCTTAATTTAATTTTCACTATTAGTATCCTTCCTTATTAACTCAATATTGATAAATCTATTAATAATAGTTTTTAACTCTTGTTTGTCTTCATAAAAAACAGATATCCTAAACCTACCATTTCCCCAATTATTTTTCAACCATTGATAACCATCTGGTGAATTATTATATATTTCTTTTAAATGACACCTATTTATATATGTTTCACAAAACCATTCTTCTGCATTTTGACTATTAAAAATTATATAAGAATGTTTATTTAATTTATCAAAATCTAAATGTTTAAACATATAATCAAAAGATTTTTTATAAAATTTTCCATACATATTGTCATAAAACCAATAGTTATCACATTGCTTAATTTTAATTTTCATATTTTTCATTCCTTATTAATTTCACATTAATTAATCTATTTACAATAGTTTTTAATTCTTGTTTATCTGAATAATAAATAGCTATTTTAAAAATTCCTTTGCCCCAATTATTTTTTAGCCATTTATAACCTTTTTTGGAATGGCAATGTATTTCATCTAAACAATAATAATTTACATATGTTTCATGAAACCATATTTTTGTAATTTTATTTTTAAATCTTATAACATTTGTATTTTTGATTTTTTCTAAATTTAAAAATTTATAAACATAATCATATTGTTCTTGTGAAAAAAAATAATCCATAACTAAATAATTATATTTCGTTTTAGTCAATGATAAATTTATTTTAATTTTCATATTTATTTCCTTATTAATTTTATATTGATTCTTTTATTAACAATAGTTTTTAATTCTTGTTTGTCTGAATAATAAACATATAATTTAAAAACACCTTTACCCCAATTGTTTTTTAACCATTGATAACCTAATGGTGAATTATTATATATTATATCTAACCAACTTTTATCTGTATATGTTTTCTTAAACCACATTTCAATATTTTCGTCATTAAAAACCACAAAACAATCTTCTTGTAACTTATCAAAATACAAAAACTTAAATATATAATCATATTCTTCTTGTGTGTAAATACATGGATTTATCTTATAATGCCAGTTGTGTGTAACCATTTTGCTAATTTCAATCTTCATGTTTCCTCCATAATTAATTCTATATTTATTACTTTATTTACAATAGTTTTTAATATTTGTTTATCTGAATACATAATCCCCAAAATAAAAACTCCTTTACTCCAATTGTTTTTTAAATACTCATATCCTTTTGGTGAATATTTATATATATTTATTAACGATATAAGGTGATGTGCTTCATATGTTTGTTTAAACCAATATTTTACATTTTCATCATCAAACCATATACTGAAATCCATACATAATTTATTAAAATCTAAATATTTAAATATATAATCAAATTGTTTTTGCTTGTATTTCCATTCTTTTATCATCTTATAACCGTAATATTCTTTCCCAAACGATGTTTTTACTTCTATTTTCATTATTTACCCCTTATTAATTTTATGTTAATCACTTTATTAACTATAGTTTTTAATTCTTGTTTATCTGAATACCAAATGGCTATTTTAAATACACCATTACCCCAATTGTTTTTTAACCATTTATATCCATCTAACGAGTTATTACATATACTTTCTAAACAATAATAATTTGTATACGTTTTATGAAACCATTCTTCTGTTTTTTTATCATTAAAACTCATCAGTCGGTTTTTATCTAATTTATCAAAATCTAAATATTTAAAAACATAATCAAATTGTTTTTGCCTATAATTGAGATAAATTATATTATAACGCCAACCCTTACCATAATTTTTTATTTCAATTTTCAATATATATACCCCTTATTAATTTTATGTTAATCACTTTATTAACTATAGTTTTTAATTCTTGTTTATCTGAATAATAAACATAATATAATTTAAACACACTTTTACTCCAATTGTTTTTTAACCACTCATAACCCTTTGGAGAATTTCTATGTATATTGTCTAATAAATCATTATTTATATATGTTTTATGGAACCATTCTTCTGTTTCTTCATTATTAAAATATATCCATTCACTTTTATATAATTTATCAAAATCTAAATATTTATATATATAATCAAATTGTTTTTGTTTATAAGTACAAGCATGAATATGATAACATAGATAATTACTCCATTTTTCAATTTTAATTTTCATTATTTATACTCCTAGTAATTAATATAAACGCTACCCCACCTTTTAAGGTGGGGTAAATTTCATTTGACAGTTCTTTTATAAGAAACAATTTTCAAATCATTTTCATTTGGTATGTTTAATTCTTTTTTTACTTCTTCAAATGTTTTATATTTAAAATCACCTTGATTTACTTCATCAACAGCTTGTATTAATGATTGTCTTTTTTCTTCTATCTGTTCTACATCATAACCTAAATAAGTCATTTCAAATAAACAATGAATTAAAATTTCTTTTTCGTCAAACTTAGATAAATTAACCTTGGAACCCAACCAACGCTCCCACGGTTCAAATTCAATAGCATAATGAACCCCTTCTTTTTCACCATATACATCTTTCCAAGTTTCTATATCCACTTCCCCATTATTCCAATGTGTTTCATCTGTTACTTCATCTATAGAAATAATAAAATCTGTTTCAATTGGATTTAAAGTTTTCAATTTATTAAGAACACATTTATAACCATCCAAATTTTTTTCTTCTTCTGGATATTCTTTTATAAATAAACTCAAAATTTCTTCTTCATTATATTTATCTACTAATTCTTTAAATATCATTGTTTTCCTCCAATGCTACGTCTACTAGAAGTTGCAAATCTACAATTAATGAATTTTTTCAACAGTTGATCGAACTGTTGGTTTATATCAGCAAATGGATTATTAACCAATATAATAAAAAACAATTTATTTTTTCTATAATAAGTCATTGAAAAATTTTCTTTATTTTGAACTTCTTCACTTTTTTGGCAAGTAAGCGTCATCTGATTAAGGATTTTTTCAAATTTCATTTTAGCATAATCAACAAAAACTTCATTCTTTTTTAATAAATTAAACATATGACTATTTACTTTTTCTTTGTCAATTAAAGACTTTCCTTCAAATATAACACCAACTATATCACAATTAGATTGTTTTTGTTTGTTTTGAATTAATGCTTTTTCCATCAATAATTTAAAAGGTTTTCCATCTACATCAAAAAACAATTCTTCATCTTTAATGGCAACATTTGTTACACTTTTTGGTCTAGGTTTCTGTTTAATAACCTTCACTTTAGAACTATCAACCAATTCTAAAGTTTTACCTATAGAACGCCAATGTAAATTAAGCACTTTATCATTGTTTAAAAATGTTACTATCTTATATTTTCTATCTTTTTTTTCTACTTTAAGTCTAGTTCCCTCATAGAAATTAATCTCTTTTGTTATATAATCTATAATATCTTCTGTAATACTAAAAACCATTCCTCGTTTTACTTGTGAAAAGTTCATATTAGACACTCCTTATTCATTTTCAACAATAATACTTAATTGTCCACAAGCGGCTCCATTCGCAATCTCTGCTTCAGTAGCAATTGCAATAGCATATTCAAAACCTTGTTCTTTTAATTCTTTCATAATTTCATCCATTTTTCCATCTCCCTTAAATTATATAATTATTTTACCATTAAAGCCTAATCTTAAATTTTCTCCATCATATACCAAAGTGCTTTCACAATTATTTGAATTAACATAATATCTTGAATACATTTTTACAATATTAGCATCACTTTCACTAATATATAAAAAATTAGAGCATCTGCAATTATTATTGTGATTCCATATTTTTGTTTGTTTTATACTTTTGAAATTAGAAAAATCAAAATCAATAAAATCAATATGGTTATTTTTACAAAAATCATTTACTTTCATTAAACTGACAAACCCTACATCATATACTCCTAACTCACTACTTTTTTCTAAATATTTAATCACTTCCTGTTCAGAATCAATATAGTTTTTTATTAAATTACAACTAAGATGTAAAATATTTTTGTTTTTGAATTTTTTAATTATCTCACTATTGATTTTGAATCCTAAGATTTCATTATTAATTTTATCATCATAATGGTGTCTACTTAATGCAATGCTATCTGCTTTTAAATTATCCATTTGGATTAAATTAATACCATTAGTATTAACTACTGTAAAAATGTTTTTATCAACGGCTTTTACATACCTAACACATTTAAACAACAAATCTAAATCTAAAGTAGGCTCTCCACCTGTAAACGATAATTTATTAATAACAATTTTTTCTCTTATTTTTTTTAATAATGTTACAAATTTATTGTAATTAAATATTCTTTTTTCTCCACGAAACTCACAAAATTTGCAATTAGCATTACAATGATTTTGTAATTTAACATACAGATTTAAATACGGTATATCAATATTATACTTTACTTGATCTTCTTTTAATGAACAATGTTCTGAACGAAGTGTGATTTCAGTTCCAAATAACTCCACATTTAACACCCACTTCTGCTAACAGAACAACTACTTGACGAAGAAGGAGTGGGTTTTATTATTTTTCTTTTTGATATTGCATTAGTTTCTATTTTGTTACATTCTACACCAATACCAATAAATGTTTTAATTACATTAACATTATCTGGATTTAATGGTTCACCAATAATATTACCTATTTCAACACAATTAGTAATGATTTTGCCAATTTCTTCATCAATTTCATTACTTTTCACAAGAAAATCAACCTGCTTTAAAAATCTTGTTACTACATCTTTACCATCTTTTGTTTTAAATATTTCAAAATATTGTTTTAAAAATTCAATTTGTTCCATTTTAGTCATAATAATTATCCTTTCTAAATTACATTTTTTACATCAATAACAGTTTCCATATGATTTTCTTTAGAAATGCAATTTTCATTTAATGGACTTAATTTAATGAAAAAATATTGTGGGTCAAAATACTCTCTTAATTTTTTAACATCCAATTTTTCTTGATTAGTTAAAGTTAAATTTAAAGTTGTTTTTAAATTACTTTGCGTTCTTATTTGTCCCAATTCTTTTAATGTCATTTTATTCTTAATAGGAATTAACCAATCACGATATTCTTCATTTAAAGAGTGAACACTAATTTGTAAAGTAATGTTGTCTTTTACCCAACTAAAATCGTCATTTTTTACGCCTACAGTAGAAATAAAATGATGTACATTAGGATATTTTTTATTAATAATTTCAATAGCAGTTTTAATTTCATCTTTATTTAAAGAATATTCGCCCATGCGAGTATAATTAATTTTAAATTCTTTTGATTGATTTGGGTCTTGTTTATTTTGAGAAATTATAAATTCTACTTGTTGAATAATCTCTTCTGCACTTAAATTTCTCCATTTTTTCAATTGTCCCGTTGCACAAAATTTACAATGTACAGGACACCCACTTTGTACTGAAACTCCAATCATCCATCGTTCACTTCTATCACCAATGTAATCATTTTTTAAAGAATTACTATGTCCATTAATACAATCTTTTGTATATAAAGGCAAAAAAGTATCTGTGGTTTCAACTAAATATCCATCTTTTGTTTTTAATGCATATACAATACCATTTGTGAATTCTTTTTTTCTCATTTCAATCATTATGTATTCAATCCTTTCGTTTTTTAAATTATAACATACAGATGATTGTTTGTAAAGAAAAAAACCACTTATTATAAGTGGTTAACGGGTTTATTCTATGTTTAAATTTAACAATTTAATCCAATCTAATACATTTGTTCTAATTCTTGTATCATCAGAAATAAAAATTGTATCCATAACAACATTAATCCCTCTCAAACCACTACATCTTCTTTCAATAATGGCTTGCAAAAGATTTTTTGTATTTAAGTTTTTTATATTTTCAAGTTCTAATTGAAAAGGTAATTCAAGAAAAATAAACAAAACATTGTCGTTTTTGATTTCAGCAAAAAAACAATCTGTTTTATTGAATTGTTTTTCTACTATATCTTTTATAATATTTAATTTATTAAACAAGTTTTGTTTTTCTTTACAAATTTCTTCATGATTTTTACAAGATATTTCACTTTCAAACTCTTTATCACAAAAACTACAAATATATGTGCGTGTTATTTTCTCAATCATTTTTTCACCCTTCGTTAAGCCTGTCTAACTAAATAAATATTCATATTTTCAGGAATGTTGCATTGTTTTTTAATTTCATTAAAATCTTCTTCATTTAATTCATCTTCTTCAACCAAACATGGTTCATTATACAATGCATACAAACCAAGCAATTCATTACCTTTATTAATTGAAAAAGCTAAACTAGAATCATCAGTGAATTCAAAAGGCCCACCAATATAGCTTTCATGTTTATATACTTTGACTATTTCATTTTTTTCAACTTCGATATAATCTTTAACAGTATAGCTTTCTTTTTCAGTTTCAAAATCATAATCCATTTCAATCAAAACGATAAAAAATGGCCCATGTAATTTGTCAAATTTATTTTGGTTTAAATCTTCAGGAAAATCACTAAAATCGTTTTGTAAAATTGCACAAACATAGGATTCATCTCTAACATGTGCTTTCATTAACAAACACCATCTTTCTATAAATTTTATTATAGTACAATATTAAACTTTTTTTGTAAATTTGTCAATATTTTTTAATTAAAATCTATTCGTGACATACTCCCACCACCTACGCTAACACTTAAAAGTGGGAGACTTCTTGGTCAATACTACTAACGTAGCAAGTTTTCCCAAGCTCTTAGGACAGTACCTGCCCCGATTAATTATATATCTTATATTACACAGCTAACTTTAATAAATTTAAACTTGCATTGTAATCCCTATCCAATTCCAAACCACAAACAGGACACACATAAGTTCTGCAATTCAAATTTTTCGTTTTTTAAATGGTTCTTTCTTTGATTGGTAAATAGTAACATTCCCTATAAATATTGCAGTTTTAACTATTATTGTTAATAAAAACAATAAAAAAAGTGGAATAACATCAATTATAAAATATATCAAATGATACAATTTGATATTATTCATATCAAAATTTATATATTCTTTATAATTTTTCAAAATCAATGAAAAAGGTTTATTAAAAATTCCGCGAACTATATTATCTATACCTATAAAAATACATCTAAAAATGATTAATGGAATTATAACTGCAAAAAACAATGCCATCACAATAATCACGTACCTTTATTAATTTTAAATATATTGATATTGCATATAGTTATTCCTATTGAAATAATTGCACTGGCTATAATTAAAAAACACAATGGGATGAAATCTATAATAGGCATAAATAAATGATACAATTTAACATTTTCCCCATTAAAATTTATACTTTTTTTATACATAGTCAATGCAGATGAAAAAGATTTTGTTTTAATAAAATCTTCAGTCATAAATGCTAAAATCAAAATTCTTACAAGCACTGTAATTGCAAAACTCATTAAAAGCACAAAATATAAAATCTCTAGCAAAATAAACAACTCCCTTTTAATTATTAACCTATAGCAAAATTAACAATCAATTTTAATTCTTCTGGTTCTTCACTTTCAAAAAACCCTTTTTTAACATCATCATATATAAAAAAACCTTTTTTCTCTGCAATATAATGAATACCTTCTCCAATATATTCTATATATGCATAATTATATAAATGTTCATACATATCACAACAATTTTCATTCAAAGCTTGTCGTGCTTCACTTTCTTTTTTGAAATAACCAAAACATCTAGACGCTTGTATCTGCTTATCTTTCCATAAAAAACAAGTTATAAAATACATTTATTTTATCCTCCCATATTGTTTAAATCTTTTAATTAATGATTCTATTGATTCTAAACCATATTCAATGTTTGCTTTTATATATTCTTTTTCAAATATAGGGTTATTTATTTTTGTTTTTCTATAACTTATCAATTTAATTTTTAAGCTATTTAAATATTCTAAAACTGAACTATCATATTCTTTGATTAGCAAAGTTTTATCAAAAACATTTTCACATTTTTCTTCTTTTATATTGTAATATTTATTTAAGTCCTTATAAAATAAATCAAGATTACTTGAAACATCAAAATATAGAGTGCAAACATTGTCTTTATCAATAACAACTCGCAAATGATATAATTTTGACATTATTTTTAAATCCCAAAAACAATCAGAAAAAACCTGCAATGATTGTAGAAATTTAATCAACTTCAATGAATCATCATTGTAGAAATAAAATGTAACATATGGGTCGCAATGTTTTGCACCATCACAACTAGCAAATGTTCTAAACCCTAACTTATTAATATAGTCGCAAAATGGCAAAATAGCTGAATCAATTGGTTCATCTGTGCCAACAGAAAATTGTCTTATATCTCCTAGGATATCAACTAAATCGTTATCCACATAATCATTCCAATCGTTTATTATTTTCAAAATCATCAACAGTCAAGTCACAGTACCTCATAACTATAAAAATTATGAAGTTAATAAAAAATTACTTTTTAATGTAACTTTTAATGGCGTACTGCACACCTCTACTAAATTTATATAATTATATATATCTTTAGTTTCTTTTGTTAAATACTTCTTTAGTATATTATAACTACCATTTACGTCTGCATTTATATAAATGTTTTCACTTGTTTTAAATAATCCTCGTTTTACTCTTTTACCTAAGTAGTTTTTATGCTTTTTAATTTCTTCTTTATCTAGAAAACTACATTTGCTTGTATAACTTTCTTCTTGTAAAACTAACTTTATTCCTTTTAACAAACATTTATATCCCAACATATTTACCAACTTGTAAAATGGTATATTAACAAAATTTTGATTATTCTTCTTACCTAAATTAATGTCTTGTTTCCAATTCTTATTGTATCCTACTACTAATGTAGTTACATGATTGGAATCTAATTGATTCACTAAATAGGTGGTTGTTCTATGTAAATAATCTTTTATTTTGTTATTTCTTTTTAAGCTTAAAAATTTCAATCTATTACTTGTTTTTTTGCCATTTTGTTTTTCTAAAATACTTTGATAATATGCTTTCTGCTTATTGTAATATTGATTTATTGATTTTAATGGTTTACCATTTATTATAAATGGTTTGAAACTTGTACTTGTTACTGTCATTAAATTATTTAATCCTAAATCTATACTTGCATAACTATCATTATTTATAAATTGTTTTTCTTTTACTTTATATCCTATTTCTACTGTTATATGTTTTTTAAATGGTACTATTCTTACAAATTGTATTTGTTCTTTAGAAATACTTGTTTTTATAAATATATCTGTTTTGGATAATTTTACATAACCTTCTTTTACTAAAGATAAAGCTTGTTTAGTATATGTAGTTGCAAATCTTCCATCTTTTGGTAAATATCTAGGTATATTCTTTTTTCTAGTTTTATTTTTCAATAAAGCGAAAAAAGATTTAAAATTATTTTCTACTTCCTTTTGTACCATTTTTGATACTTTTGCTGGCAACATTCTATAATCTACTTGATCTTCATAAGTAAATTGTTTATTTACTGTAAAGTAAGATAAGTATTTTTTGTTTTCAAAAAAGTATTGTCTAACAGCATATAAAGTAGCATTATATAAATTTTTAGATAAGAAACAAATATTATCTAATGTTTTATAATCTTTATGTGATGGTTTATAGATATGTTGTTGAACTAATAACAATTATTGTTTTCACCTCCTTATCATTTTATTATAAATACAAAACAAAATTTTTTATATTATTCGTTTTTTATTTGTCTTATATTAACTAAATTATTATCCATATTTTAACAATATTCATTTTAATATAATTATTTTTCCAATATTTCAACTTCTTTTTTTAGTTTTAATATTTTCCTATCTTGTTTTTTAATAGTTGAAATTAAATCAAGTTATAATTTGTGGAGTATTAGCAATAAATTCTGCATCACTATAAAACAGATTATCATCTTCAAAGCTTTCAACTGTTTTAATACAATTTTCTGCCTTATTTTTAATTTCTTTTATTCTTCATGTTTATTTTCTTTCTTATAATGTT
>Ga0208665_10000116_pt1 | contig 12764 bp, 11 predicted proteins | sample Methanogen_OWC_FD_187365 | JGI IMG/M metagenome (GOLD analysis project Ga0208665, IMG submission 187365) | Enriched soil microbial communities from Old Woman Creek wetland in Ohio, USA - Methanogen_OWC (SPAdes) (version 2) | ecosystem: Environmental > Terrestrial > Soil > Wetlands | place: USA...
GGCCCGGGCCGCCGGCGTGCGGTCGTTTGCGCTGCCGACCGGGGCATGCACTTCCCGGGAGCTGCGGGATGCCGGCGCCGACTGGGTCGGCCCGGACCTGGGCGCGCTCCTGGCATGCCTGCTGAACGGGGACGGCCCAGAAAAAGCTTGAATCGGAAAAACCCGCGGCCGTTGCATTTTATTACTCCTTGGTTGCGGTGCGCCGCGGCGGGCACCCCGCTCCACCTCTGCGGGAGGTGATGGTATTAGACATCTTTACTTGCCGGAGTAATATAAGCCCGTGGGAGGAGATGCATGCAGACGAGGACCGACGACCTGAGAGTCAAAGGCTACACCCGCCTGATTTCACCGCGGGAGATGAAGCAGGCGATTCCGGTAAGCGAGGCGGCCGGCCGGACCGTGCTTTCGGCCCGCGAGACCATCGGCCGGATCCTGCTCAAGGAGGACCGCCGGCTGCTGCTGGTGGCCGGCCCCTGCTCCATCCACGACGAAAAAGGCGCACTCGAATACGCCGAGCGCCTGCTGGCGCTGCAGCAGAAGGTCGGCGATGTCCTTTACATCGTCATGCGGGTCTACTTTGAAAAACCCCGGACGACGATCGGGTGGAAGGGGTTCGTCAACGACCCCGGCCTGGACGGCAGCTGCGATCTCAACCAGGGGCTGCGCCGGGCCCGCAAACTGCTGCAGAGGATCAACGAGATGGGCCTGCCCGCCGGCACCGAGATGGTGGAGATGGTGACGCCCCAGTACCTCGCCGATCTGGTCAGCTGGGGCGCCATCGGCGCCCGCACGACGGAAAGCCAGGCCCACCGGGAACTGGCCAGCGGGCTTTCGATGCCCATGGGGTACAAGAACGGCACCGACGGGAACCTTCAGTCGGCGATCCACGCCATGGTGGCGGCCCGCGTCCCCCAGACCTTCATCGGGGTCGACCAGGAAGGCTACGCCTGCATCGTTCAGACCAGGGGCAACCCTCTCGGCCACGTCGTTTTGCGCGGCGGCAAACGGCCGAACTACGACCCCATCAGCATCGCCGAGGCGCGGCTGGGGTTGATCGGCCACCGGCTCCCGGAGGCGATCATGGTCGACTGCTCCCACGCCAACTCGTGGAAGAAATTCCAGGGGCAGGAGATGGTCTGGCGCAGCGTCGTCGAGCAGCGGGTCGGCGGAAACGACTGCCTGGTCGGCCTCATGCTCGAGAGCAATCTTTGCGAAGGCAGCCAGAAATTCGGCGGCGACCCATCGCAGCTGAAGCACGGCGTCTCGATCACCGACGAGTGCATTTCCTGGGAGACGACCGAAAAACTGGTGCTGTGGGCGGCGCACAAGATCGCCGGCGCCGCGTAGCGTGGTGAAACCATGAGAAACCGGGTGCCTCATGCATGCCATTGAGATTACCGGCGCTGCGCGACCGTCCACCATCCTGGTCGGGGAGTCCATCGAAAAGCTCGGCCGCTATCTTCCGGCGGGGAGGGTCGTCGTGGTCACCGACGGCAACGTCCGGCAGCTCTACCAGGACCGCTTCCCCCCGGCCGCCCCGGTGCTGAGCATCGGCGGCGGAGAGGCCTTCAAGACCCTGGAGACGGCGAAGGACCTCTACGAGGCCCTGCTCGGCCTGGAGGTCGACCGGGGCACCTTCATCCTGGGGATCGGCGGCGGGATCGTCTGCGACGTGGCCGGTTTCGTCGCCTCGACGTACATGCGGGGGCTGCGATTCGGCTTCGTCGCCACGACCCTGCTGGCCCAGGTCGACGCGAGTGTCGGCGGCAAGAACGGGGTCAACCTGGAAGGGTACAAGAACCTCGTCGGCACCTTCAACCAGCCCGAATTCGTGCTCTGCGACATGCGCCTGCTGCAGACGCTGCCGGAGGCCGAAGTGGTCAACGGCATGGCGGAGATCGTCAAGCACGCCCTGATCGCCGACGCCGGCCTGTTTGCGTTTCTGGAGGAGCATGCCGCCGGCGCCCTGAGCCTGGATCCGCCCGTGATCGAACGGCTGGTCAGGGACTCGGTGGTGATCAAATCCGGCGTGGTCGGCCGCGACGAACGCGAAACCGGCGAGCGCCGGAAACTCAACTTCGGCCACACCTTCGGGCACGCCCTGGAAAAAGTGAGCGGCCTTTCCCACGGCGAGGCCGTCGGCGTGGGCATGGCGCTCGCCGCCTCCTTTTCGGTCCGGCGGGGCCGGCTGGCGGCGGCCGCGCACGAGCGGGTTGCCCGCCTGCTGCGGTCCCTGCGGCTGCCCTGCGCAGCGCGCGCCGACGCCGGCCGGGTGGTGGATGCGGTCCTCAGGGACAAGAAGCGCGACGCGGACCGGATACACTTTGTCATGCTCGAGGAGATCGGCCGGGCCGTCGTCGAGGAGGTTCCCATCGCGGAGTTGAAAGCGGCGGCGGCGGCGTTTGAAGACATCCTGCAACCGACGGGGCGGCGCGACGTTCCATGAACACGACACGCACATCCAAAGGCGAAACCGGGCCCGCCGCGGAGGAGGCTGCAAAGCAGCTCGACGAGCAGCGGCGCATCATCGACCGGCTGGACGGTGAGATCCTGCGGCTGTTCAACGAACGGCTGGAAGTCGCCGCCCGGATCGGCGCCGTCAAATCGCGGCTCGGGCTCGGCATCCGCGACACCCGGCGGGAGGCCCGGGTGTTCCAGCGCCTGATGAGCCTGAACCGGGGGAGCCTGCTTTCCAACCGCTACGTGGTCAAAGTGTTTGCCGCGCTCATGGCGGCCGCTCGCGACGTCCAGGGCTCGGCCGCCCACCCGGCCGACGGTTTCGGGACGCCCGCCATCTTCGCGGTGTTCGGCAACCCCGTGGTGCACAGCCTGAGCCCGGTGATGCACAATGCGGCCTTCGCGGCCACCGGCTACAACGGCATCTATGCGGCCATCCGGGTGAAGGACATCCGGCCGGCCGTCGCCGGGATGCGGGCCCTGGGGCTCAAGGGCGCCAGCATCACCATCCCGCACAAGGAGTCCGTCCTGGCCTGCCTGGACGACATCGACCCGACCGCTCGACGCATCCGGGCCGTGAACACCATCGTGAACGACGACGGGTCGTTGAAGGGCTTCAACACGGACTGCGACGGCGTCATGCAGGCGCTGGCCGAAAAAATTTCCATCGAGGGCCGGCGCGTGGGCATCCTCGGGGCCGGCGGCGCCGCCCGGGCCGTGGCGTTTGCCGTCATCGGCCGGGGCGCCGCGGCGACGATCTTCAACCGGTCCAGGGAAAAAGGGGAGGCGCTGGCGGCCGACCTCGGCGCGGATTTCAAGCCCCTGTCCGAATTCGCCGCGGAGCGCTGCGACATCCTGGTCAACACGACCCCGGTGGGAATGTCCCCGCAGGGGCAGGACACCCCTCTCCTCGGCGAGAAGCTGAAACCCGGGCTGGTGGTCATGGACATCGTCTACAATCCGCTGAAGACCCGGCTGCTGAGGGAGGCGGAGGCCGCCGGCTGCGAGACCATCGACGGCCTGTCCATGTTCGTCCACCAGGGGGCGCGGCAGTTCGAGCTCTGGACGGGGCTGGCGGCGCCGGTGGACATCATGCGGATGGCCGTCGAAGCCGAACTGTTGACGAAGTAGAAAACCCAATCTCCGCGTTGCGCTGCGCCCCGCGGTCACTGCGGCGCACGAAGAGTGCGCCTCGCGCCGCGGGGCTCGCGCGCCTTGATCTTGGGCTTTCCACTTCGTCAACTGCTCTTTTTTTCGATGCTTTTAACTTACAGGAAACTTCCATGCGTGAAATCAAAACGCTTCCCTCCACCCGGGCCGCGGTGGCGGTGCCGGGGTCGAAGAGCTACACCCACCGGGTGCTCATCGCGGCGGCGCTTTCCGACGGGCGCTGCATGATCGAGAACGCCCTGGAGAGCGAAGACACCCACCTGACGCGCGACACATTGAAAAAATGGGGCGTAGCGATGGCGCCGGAAGGCGAGGCGCTGGCCGTTGCGGGTTGCAAGGGGGAATTCAAAAGCTGCCGAAGCCCCCTTTTTTTAGGCAACTCGGGGACCTCCATGCGCCTGCTCACGGCGGTCGCGGCCCTGGTGCCCGGGACATCCATCCTGACCGGCAGCGACCGGCTCAGGGCCCGACCTATCCAGGACCTGCTGGACGGCCTCGCCCAGGCGGGCGTGGCCGCGCGGTCGCTTGACGCAAACGGGTGCCCGCCGGTGGCGATCGAGGGGGGCGGGCTCACCGGGGGGCGCGTCGACTTGAACTGCGCCCTCAGCAGCCAGTTCCTCTCCGCGCTGCTGCTCGTCGGCCCGCACGCGCGCGAAGGGGTCGAGCTGCGCGTCACCCACGGGCCGGTGTCGCGGCCCTACATCGACATCACCATCGACACCATGGCGAGCTTCGGCGTGCAGGCCGAGCGCGACGGCTACGCCTGGTTCAAGGTGCCGGGCGGGCAACGCTACCGCGCCGGGAGGCACCGGGTCGAGCCCGACTGCTCTCAGGCCGGGTATTTCTGGGCAGCCGCGGCCGTCACGGCGTCCACGGTCAGCGTGCGGGGGACGCGCCGCGGTTCGCGCCAGGGGGACATCCGGATCCTGGACATCCTGGAGCGGATGGGCTGCCGCGTGGCCTCGCAGGCGGACGGGGTCGCGGTTTCGGGCGGAGCGCTTTCGGCGGTCGATGTCGACATGGGGGACATCCCGGACGTGGTACCCACGGTGGCCGTCGTGGCGGCTTTTGCCCGCGGGCGAACCGTCATTCGCAACGTGGCGCACTTGCGGGGGAAGGAGAGCGACCGGCTGTCGGCCGTGAGCGCCGGCCTGAATCAAATGGGGATCGCGGCGGGCTGCGATGCGGACCGCCTCTGGATCGAGGGCGGCACGCCGCAGCCGGCGGCCATCGACTGCTGCAACGACCACCGCATCGCCATGAGTTTTGCCGTCGCCGGGCTGAAGGCGCCCGGCGTTCGGATCCTGGACGAGGCCTGTGTCCAGAAATCGTTTCCGGGTTTCTGGGACACGCTCGAAGGGCTTTACCGATGAACGGCACCATCGGGGTTATCGGCTTCGGGCGCTTCGGCAAACTGATGGCGCGCTACCTGGCCCCGGACGGCAAGGTCCGGGTGTGGGACCCTGCGGCCGCTGCGCCGGAGGTCCTTTCGACCGGCGCCGAACCGGCCGATCTCGCCGCGGCCGCCCGGTGCGACATCGTCATCCCGGCGGTGCCGATCTCGCGGTTTCAGGAGGTGCTGAGCGAGGTCAAACCCCATCTCAAAGCCGGGAGCCTGGTGGTCGATGTCTGCTCGGTGAAAGAGCTGCCGGTCCGCTGGATGCAGGCGCTGCTCCCGGCGGGGGTGGACATCCTGGGGACCCACCCCATGTTCGGGCCGGACAGCGCCGCCGATTCGCTGAAAGGCCGCAAAATAGTCCTCTGCCGGGTGCGCGTGGGCGCTGAGCGCTACGCGAGGATAAAAAACTACCTTGACGCCAAGGGGCTGGCGGTGATCGAGTCGAGCCCGGCCGAGCACGACCGGCAGATCGCGGTGAGCCTCGCCCTCACGCACTTCATCGGCCGGGCCCTGGCCGGGATGGGGGCGAAGCCGCAAGAGATCGACACCGAGGGCTACAAGCGCCTGCTGCGCATTCTGGAAGTGGTCGAAAACGACACCTGGCAGCTGTTCGAAGACATGAACCGTTTCAATCCGCATGCCGAAACCGCTCGGCATGCGTTCATGAGGGCCATGGAGGAGATTGAGAAAAGGTTGAACGGGGGGAATACGTTTAAGGTTTAAAGTTTAAGGTTTAAAGAATAACCAATAGAAATCATGATTTTTATCCTTCACTTTAAACTTTAAACCTTAAAACCTTAAACTCCTGCCTCTCACGACCCGAGAGGCCGTTTTCCATCAGCCGCGGGCAATCTCGACGAAGTACTCGTGGAATCGCAGGTCGGTGGAGAGCTCCGGGTGGAACGAGGTGGCGAGCCACCGGCCCTCGACGGCCGCGACCGCCGTGCCGTTTGCCAGCCGGGCAATGACCCGCGCCTGCCCCCGGGCGTGGACCAGGCGCGGCGCCCTTATGAAAATCCCCGGAAACGGGCGGGCGGCGCCGTCCTTGAGAACCTCCACGGTCAACGCCTCCTCGAAGCTGTCGATCTGCCGGCCGAAGGCGTTGCGCTCCACGGCGATGTCCATCAGGCCCAGCAGCGGTTGTTCCCGCCCGATCTCCCTGGCCATCACGATCATACCGGCGCAGGTCCCCCACACCGCGTGCTGCCCGGCGAATTCCCGGACGGGGTCCATCAACCCATAGCCGTCCATGAGCTTGCCGATGGCGGTGCTCTCGCCGCCCGGGATGATCAGGCCGTCCAGCTGCTGAAGGTCCCGGGGCAGGCGCACCTCGGTCGCGGCGAGGCCGAGCCCGCCCAGCTTGCGGATGTGCTCGATGAAGGCGCCCTGCAGCGCGAGGACCCCGATGCGCATGCTTCACCAGCCCCGGCCTGCCAGCTTTTCCTTATCCGTCAATGCGGAAACGTTGATGCCGACCATGGGCTCCCCCAGGCCGGCGCTGAGGTCTGCCAGGATGGCGGGGTTGTTGTACTGGGCCGTGGCCATCACGATCGCCTTGGCGCGCTTGGCCGGCTCGCCGCTCTTGAAGATCCCCGAGCCCACGAAGACGCCGTCCACGCCCAGCTGCATCATCAGGGCCGCGTCCGCGGGGGTGGCAATACCCCCGGCGGCGAAATTCACCACCGGCAGGCGCCCCAGCTGCTTGACCTGCCGTACCAGCTCAAAGGGCGCCGCGATCCCCTTGGCGTAGGCCATGAGTTCGTCGTCGGGCATGGCCTGCAGCATGCGGATCTCGCCCAGGACGGTCCGGGCGTGGCGCACGGCCTCCACCACGTCGCCGGTCCCGGCCTCGCCCTTGGTGCGGATCATGGCCGCGCCCTCCCCGATGCGGCGCAGGGCCTCGCCCAGGTTGCGGCAGCCGCAGACAAACGGGACCCCGAAGGCCTGCTTGTTGATGTGGTGGTGCTCATCGGCCGGGGTGAGGACCTCGCTCTCGTCCACGTAGTCGACGCCGATGGCCTCCAGGATTTGAGCTTCCACGAAGTGGCCGATGCGGCACTTGGCCATCACCGGGATGCTGACGGCGGCCATGATGTCCCGGATGAGCCCGGGGTCGGACATGCGCGCCACCCCGCCCTGGACGCGGATGTCGGCCGGGACGCGTTCCAGCGCCATCACGGCCACGGCGCCGGCCTCCTCCGCGATGACGGCGTGCTCGCGCGACACCACGTCCATGATGACGCCGCCCTTCAGCATCTGCGCCAGGCCGCTTTTTACAGTGAAGCTCTCGGATCGTTCGGGTTTTCGGGTGCGTGAAGCTTTCATCGCCTGCTCTCCCTGTGCGTGTGATCGTGCGGGTCGGATTTTCTTGCGCGCAGCATACCGGTTGTGCTAATAAAAAACAGATACAGAATTTTAAAAAAAAAGCCATAACAGATGCGCCGGGCTGCGCCCGGCGCATGCAGGAGTCGATCAAGTCGAATGCCCCATCGGTTGGGTTCTCTCGCAGGAAAAACCGCCAGCTCGCATGGGTTCCGCTACCGGCAGCTGGCGGCCGAGATCGAGAAACGAATTCTGGACGGGACCTGCCAGCCGGGCGAGAAGCTGCCGTCCCTTCGCCGGCTTCACCGCCGCAGCGGCTTGAGCATCTCGACGGTGTATCAGGCCTACCAGGAGCTCGAAAGTTCGGGTTTCGTTGAGTCGCGCCCCAAGTCGGGCTACTTCGTGCTACCGGTTTCCCTGAAGAAGCTCGAAGCGCCGGTGGTCCGAAAAAAAGCGTCGGTTCCGCAGCCGATCGATCTGGCACCGGTCGTCAACTCGGTCGTCGCGGCCATCAGCAACCCGCGTTTTGTGCCTTTCGGCAACACCGGCATGGACCCGGCGCTTTTGCCGGTGAAGCCGCTGGCCCGCACGCTCAAGTCGCTGAACCACGCCGACCTGCGGGCGCTGCTGTCCTATTCGCCCTCCGAGGGCCACCCGGACCTGCGGCGGCAGATCGCGCTGCAGACGCTGGGGGTGCTAGAGAGCATCGAGCCGGAGGACATCGTCATCACCAACGGCTGCACCGAGGCGGTCGCCCTGTCGCTTCTGGCCGTAACGCGGCCGGGCGACACCGTTGCCATCGAAGCGCCGACGAATCTGACCTTCCTGCAGCTGCTCAAGGAGCTCGGCCTGCTCGTGGCCGAGGTGGCCACGGACCCGAAGGACGGGGTGGACCTCGAGGAGCTCGAGAAGTGCATCCGCGGGAACAAAATCGGGGCCTGCCTGTTCATGCCCAATTTTCAGAACCCCCTCGGCGCGCTGATGCCCGATGGGAAAAAGAAAGCCCTGGTCGACCTGTTGACCCGCCGTGAGATTCCCGTCATCGAGGACGATATCAGCAGCCAGCTCTACTTCGGCGAGCATCGGCCGGTCCCGCTGAAGGCCTATGACCGCGAAGGCCTCGTGCTGACCTGCTCCTCCTTCTCGAAAACGCTGGCGCCCGGGCTGCGGCTGGGCTATGTCATCCCGGGCGAACGCTTCAGCCGGAAGATCCAGCGTTTGAAGGCGGGCATGACGATTTGCACCTCCACGCTCGACCAGTACCTCGTGTCCGAATTTTTAGCCGGCGGCGCCTACGAGAGGCATTTGCGGGTGCTGCGGGGCGCTTTGAAAAAACAGACGCTCCGGACGGCACTCGCCATCCAGAACCACTTCCCGGAGCAGACGCGGCTGGCCGTGCCGCAGGGCGGCTCGCTGCTGTGGGTGCAGCTGCCTGCGGAGGTCGACGGGCTGGATGTGTACCAGCGGGCGTTCGATCGACATATCGCGATCATACCGGGCGCGGTCTGTTCGAACTCGAAACACTTCAGCAACTACATCCAGGTCAGCTGCGCCATGCCGTTCAGCAGGAAGGTCGACGCGGCGCTGGGGACCCTGGGGGGGATGGTTCGCGAGCTGTCGCAGCCGGCAGCCCGATGAGCGTCACGGCCGCAAGGACGGAAGAGAGGAGGGACGACGATGGGTCACGCGCTTGAAGAGGGCATGGGCTTCGAGTTCGCTTACACGGTCCCGCTGGAAAAAACCGTGCCGCACTTGTTCCCCGAGTTTCCCGAGGGCGGGCGGATGCCGGAGGTGCTGGCCACGGGGTTCCTGGTGGGGCTGCTCGAGTTCGCGTGCATCAAGTTTATCAACCCGCACATCGACTGGCCGCGGCAGCAGACCGTGGGCATCGGCATCCAGCTGACCCACACCGCCGCGACCCCGCCGGGGTTCACCGTGACCGTCAAGGGCCGGCTGGAAAAGGTGGAGGGGCGCAAGCTCTCTTTCGCGCTTGAGGCCGGCGACGGCCTGGATCCCATCTGCAAGGCCACCCACGAGCGCTTCATCATCGACGCAGAGAAGTTCAACGCCGCGGTGGCCAGGAAGAAAGCCTCGGGCTGAGGTCGACGGCCTTGAATGAAGGGCAATAAATTAGGGCAAATTCCAGCAGCCGACGTACCGGCGGATGGGGTGCCCGCCGCGGCCAGCCGCAACCAATGCTTCAGGCGACTCTGCCACGCCCCCCAGCCGTCTCATGGAACCGATGGCAGGCAGCGGCGGCCCACGGCTCCGTGAAAGAGGCTTCTCTGGGGCTGGCCTGCTCCGTGTGAGCGGGTTGGCTGCCGTACGCGGGTGCGTGGAACGGGTGGTTGCGGCTGGCCGCGGCGGGCACCCCATCCGCCGGCGCCTCATCCAGCGTTGCCCTATTTGATTGCAGGTTTAATGATTGCTCCGGCAATCAAACCGGGTGCTGCTATTTTTTGAGGATGACCGGCCGCGGCTCGTAGTTTCCGGATGCCACCTGCTCCCAGAACGTTTTTTCGTTTTCCATCCACTGGGAGCCGAATTTTTTGTTGAAGATGCCTCCCAGCCGCTGGAACATCCGTTTCAGATTCGAGCGGTGCTCCAGGGTCAAGACATCCTCCAGGAAGGCGGCGATGTCGAACATTTTTTCCTTCGGGATGTAGGCGCGGGCGCCCATTTCGATGGCCTTCCTGAGGTCCGCCGCGGAAAACGCGTGGGCGGTGAGCATGACCGTCGGAAACCCGAGGTGCACGGAGGCATTGAGAAGGTCGAACCCCCGCACGCCCATGATGTCCAGGATGACCGCGTCGTAGCTCCAGGAGCGCAGCAGGTGAAAGCCGGTCTCATAATCCAGGGCGCGGTCGAGCACCAGGCCTTCGTTGTCCTCGAGAATCTCCTGCAGCGTGTCGAGCACGTCCGGTTCGTCGTCCACGGCCAATATGCGTTTGTCCTTCAGTGTGTCCGATGCCATTATCCTTCGCTCCCGGCCCGGCGTTGAGGCGTCTGGTCCTTTGAAATCTTCCGCCGCTCTTCATCCCGCACCTCGCGGCGAAGCAGTTTCCCGACCTTGGATTTGGGCAGCATGTCCCGGAACTCGACGTAGGAGGGGACCTTGTAGGGGGCCAGGCGTTCCCGGCACCACTGCAGCAGCTCGGTCCCGCCGACGCCGCGCGCATCCTCCTTGAGCACCACAATGGCCTTGATGCGCTCCCCGACCTTGGGGTCGGGGACGCCCACCACGCAGGCGCCGATGACCGTCGGGTGGTCCTGCAGGGCCGCTTCCACCTCGGAGGCCGAGACCCGGTAGCCCTTGTGCTTGATGATGTCCGCGGAGCGCTCCACGTAAATCAATTCCCCGGAAGGCTTCGCGCTGACGAAATCGCCCATGCGGCACCACGTCCGGCCGTCGATTTCGACGAAGGTCCGGCGGGTCTCCTCGGGTTTATTGTAATACTGCTTCAATGTGTGCTCCGAGGTGACCAGCAATTCCCCGCTTTCACCTTCGGCGACGGGCGTCAAGGTCTCAGGATTCACGACCAGGCACGCCCGGCTTCTCAGCGGGTAGCCGATGGCGCGCGGGCTGGGCTCCTCCCCGATCCGGCTGTAGGCCACATGCCCCACTTCGGTGGAGCCGTAAACCTGATAGATGGGGATGCCGCAGCGCTCCCGCCAGCGATCCTTGACCTCCTCCGGGAGGACGTCCCCGCCGCAGAAGCAGTACTTCAGAGAGTCCAGCCGGTAGCGGTCGAAGCGGTCGTTTTCGAGGATCATCCGGTACAGGGCCGGCACGCCGAGCAGCCATCGGATGCGGTGGCGCTGGATGGACTCCAAAATGGCATCCACTTCCGGAACCGGCATCAGGGATACGGTGTTGGCCTTGTTCAGCCCGACGGCCATGAAAAGCCCCAGCGCCATGATGTGAAAAAGAGGGTTGACGGCGATGTAGGTGTCCCCGCCCTCCAAGAGGTGCCCGGCCGCCACGTCCTCGGTGACGTCGTTCACGTAGGAGGTCATTCCGATGTGGGTGCCCGGGACCCCTTTCGGGAAACCCGTGGTGCCGCCGGTGTAAAGAATGTAGGACAGATCGGCTGCGGGGTCGATCGGGGTCGCCGCCGCGATGGGGGCGTGCCGGAGCAGTGCACGAAAGCGGTGCACCCCGCCGTCCCGCCCCACCTTGCCGGAGGGTATTTTGTCGAAAAGGGTGCCGAGCACTCTTTTCCAGCCCGGCAGAAGATCGGTCAGGTTCGTGACGATCACCTGCTTGGGGCCGGTTTTCGCCAGGGCGTCATCGACGTAGCCGTAGTTGGTGTCCATGCAGACGATGGCCCGGGCGCCGGAGTCCTGAATCATGTAGGCGATTTCATGCGAGGTGTAGATGGGGGAGACCGGCACGATGACGGCGCCGATCTTCTGAATCCCCAGGAAGGCGATCACCCATTGCACCGAGTTGGCGATGTAGACCATCACCCGGTCGCCCTTGCGAACCCCGAGGCCGGCCAGCGCGCCGGCGAACCGCTCGCTCAACCCCCGCAGCCGCCGGTAGGAAAAGGATTCGCCGAGATAGATGATGGCGGTGCGCCCCGGATAGGCTTCGCTCATGCGGTCGAACCGGGTGAAAGTCGCCTCGTTCTTCAAAGCATCGGCCGTCGTCGGCATACGTTCTTTAGACCATTGTCAATTGAGTAGTTCAATTCAAATCCCGAAGTAGGCCGAGCGGACATCCGGGTTGTCCATCAATTCCTGCCGGGTGCCCGACATGACGGCCGAGCCGTTTTCGAGGATGAAGGCGTAGTCGACGATCGGGATGACGGGGCGCGCGTATTGCTCGGTGATGATAATGGCGATCTTCCTCTCCTCCCGGATCTCCCGCGTGGCGCGCATGAGCATGGCTTGCATCAGCGGGCTGAGGCCCAGCAGCGGCTCGTCAAGCAGGAGGATCTTCGGCTGCGCCATCAGCGCCCGGCCGATGGCCAGCATCTGCTGCTCCCCGCCGCTGAGAAACCCGCCGACCCTGTTTTTCAGTTTTTTCAAAGCGGGGAACACGCGAAAAACGAAGTCCAGGGTCTCGCCGGCCTGGGAGGCCCCCGCCAGGTAGGCGCCGATCTTCAGGTTTTCGAGCACCGTGCTCTCCCCGAAAATCCGGCGCCGTTCGGGGCACAACACGATACCCATGCGCGCCCTTTGGCTGGGTTTTACGGAGGCTATTTCGCGCCCGTCCCAGCGGATGCTGCCCGCCAGGGTGACGCGCTCGCCGCCGGCCATTTCCTCTTTCTTGCGGATGTCGAGGATGATCCCGGAGAGCATATACATCAGGGTGGACTTCCCGGCGCTGTTGGCGCCGAACACGCCGACGATCTGGTCTGTTTCGCAGCGGATGCCGACGTTGTTCAGCGCCAGCATGTTTTCGTAGAAA
>Ga0208665_10000120_pt1 | contig 12520 bp, 10 predicted proteins | sample Methanogen_OWC_FD_187365 | JGI IMG/M metagenome (GOLD analysis project Ga0208665, IMG submission 187365) | Enriched soil microbial communities from Old Woman Creek wetland in Ohio, USA - Methanogen_OWC (SPAdes) (version 2) | ecosystem: Environmental > Terrestrial > Soil > Wetlands | place: USA...
GCCACGGGGATGAACGTGGTCTTGCCGGTATATGCCGTCACGCGGGCCACCGCGTTCAGCATTTCGCCGACGCTCCAGCGGGAGCGGTCCGTGATGTTGAAAACCTCGCCGCGCAGCCCGCTTTCACCCGCGCGCAGGTAGGCGTCCGCGAGGTCGTCGGCATGGACCACCGTCCAACGGTTGCCTCCGTCTCCGACCGCCGTGAGCGCTTTCTCCTTGACCGCGGCCGCAAACCACATGCCCGTGAGCCCGCCCTGGTAGCCGTAGACGCATCCGGGGCGAAGAACAAGCCCCCGCACGCCGGCCGCATCGAGCACCATTTGCTCGGCGGCCGGCCGCCGGGCGACCAGCTTCGGGGGGTCCAAAGGGGTGGTCTCGTCGACCAGTGCGCCCCGGGTGTTGCCGTAAACCCACACGCCGCTAGTGTAGATGAGCGTCTTGGGCTGCGGCCCCTGTCGGGCGACAGACAGCAGGAATTCAACCGTCTGTAGGTCGAGTGCAAACGTATCGGCCTGGTAATCGACCGCCGCATGGATCAGGACGGAGCAGTTCTTCGCCGTCGACGCCCACCGCGCGGCTTCCTGCATGCGGCCCACCACCGGCCGGATCTCGTGCCGTGCGAGCAGCTGCGCTTTTTGCTCGCTGCGAGTGAGCCCCCACACCGCATGGCCTGCCCGGCGATAGGCCATGGCGACGTTGAAGCCGATGTATCCCGTTGCGCCTGTGATGAAGACGTTCATGCGTGGCCTCCTCAATTTGACAGGGTTGAATCTCAGTGTGAACCACTTGTTATTCACCGCGGCACGGTTTGGCAAGTGCGGCGGGTTTTTCGCGCCGGGGCGGAATGGGGGTTGACAATCCGAACCCGTTGGCGTATAAAGATGAATAGGTGCTCGAACCACCTGTAATTTGTCGGGTAAAAATCCAGTCGTCACAAGCCCATTGGATTTTTGTCGAATCCAATGGGCTTTTTTTATTCACACATTCATCAAGAAAGAAGAAACATCAATGAGTTTTGAACTGTTCAACTTGCATTCATCCATCACTGCCGGCGTGAAAGCGCTCGGCTACGCCACACCCACCCCCATCCAGCGTGAAGCCATCCCTCCGGTCATGGAAGGCCGGGATGTGATGGGCTTGGCCCAGACGGGCACCGGCAAGACCGCGGCGTTCGTGCTGCCGATCCTGCAGCGCCTGCTCGCCGGGCCGCAAGGCAAGGTCCGCGCCCTGATCCTGGGGCCCACCCGGGAGTTGACCGAACAAACCCACCAGGCCATCGGCCGGATGGGGCGCGGCACGCGCATCCGCAGCGCCGCCGTGTACGGCGGCGTCGGCATGCAGCCGCAGCTGAACGCCCTGCGCCGGGGGGTGGACATGGTGGCGGCCTGCCCGGGCCGGCTGATGGACCACATCCAGCGGGGCACGATCGACCTGTCCCGCGTCGAGGTGCTCGTCCTGGACGAGGCCGACCAGATGTTCGACATGGGGTTTCTGCCGGAGATCCGCAAGATCCTGAAGCACCTGCCGCGGAAACGCCAGACGCTACTTTTCTCCGCCACCATGCCGTCCGACATCAAGAAACTGGCCGACGAGGTCCTGCACGACCCCGTGCGGGTGCAGATCGGGCAGACGGCACCGGCCGAAGGCGTCGCGCACACCTTTTACCCGGTGGCCGTCCAGTCCAAGGACGCCCTGTTGAAGAACATCCTGGACACGACGCAAACCGCGGCGGTGCTGGTCTTCACCCGCACCAAGCGGCGTTCCAAGAACCTGGCCCGGCTGCTCGAGGAATCCGGCTACGAGGCCGCGGCCCTGCACGGCAACCTCAGCCAGACCAACCGCCGCAAGGCCATGGACGGTTTTCGCAGCGGCCGCTATAAAATCCTGGTGGCCACCGACGTGGCCGCCCGCGGGATCGATGTCCGCGGGGTTTCGCACGTGATCAACTACGACATCCCGGGGACGGTGGACGCCTACACCCATCGCATCGGCCGCACGGGCCGTGCGAGCGACACCGGGGATGCGTTCACGTTCGTCTGCCAGGAGGACCAGGGGCTTCTGCGTGCGATCACGCACCTGCTGGGGGACCGGGGCAAGTATCGCGTCATGGAAAGATTCGGCGGCCTCGACCGACCGCGCGCCGGCGCCGGCGCTTACGAACGGGCGGCTGCGCCGCGCCGGCCGTCCTATCGCTCCTTCAGCGCCAAGCCGCGGGGCCGGTTCGCTCCCCGGAAGGCTCAAAGCGTCTGATCCACCGGGTCCGCCCGATCGAACACGGCCAAAAAAAACAGGAGGGGGCAACCCGCCCCCTCCTGTTTTTTTTGGTTTGATCGAATCAGTATTCCGCGTGGCGGAAAATTTCGCCTTCCACGAGGTAGATCACCTCTTCGGCGACGTTGGTGGCGTGGTCGGCCAGCCGCTCCAGGTGGCGGGAGATCAGCAGCAGGTTGATGTAGTATCCCACTCGCTCCGGCAGGTCCTTGATGGCCTGCTTGATCTGGTCGTAGGCCTCGTTCTTGATCTGGTCCACCTCGTCGTCCATGGTGATCACCTTGTAGGCGAGGTCCACATCGAGGTTGACGAAGGCATCCAGGCTCATCTTGAGCATGCGCTGGACCTTTTCAGCCATCACGGAGTAGTCGAACATGAACGGCGGCTTCGGCCGCTTGGCGATGATCTCCACGCGCTGCGCAATGTTAACGGCCTGGTCGCCGATGCGCTCCAGGTCGTTGTTGATCTTGATCACGGCGATGATGAAGCGCAGGTCGACCGCCACCGGCTGGTGCAGGGCCAGGACCTTGAGGCACTCCTCCTCGACCTCGACCTCCATGGCATCGACCTCGTAGTCGGTCTTGATGATGCGCCCGGCGATCTCGGCATCGATCCGGTCGACGGATTGGACCGCCAGACGGACGCGGTCCTCGACCAGGGCCCCCAGAGTGAGAATGCGCTTCTTGATGCTCTCCAATTCCTTGCGGAAGTGCTTGGTCATAAACTCGTCCTTCCCGAACCGGCGGTTTGCGGATTTTTACGAATATCATACCAAAAATTTAGGCGAATGTGAGAAAATGGTTAAGATTTGGTTAGTCGTTTCTGCGCCAAGCGCTTTTGCCTGAATTTCCAAAAGCGCCTAATGGTTTTCGATCAAACAGCCAAAGGCCGCTTGCTTTCGGTTAATTTATCTGCCTCTGTCTTCTTCCCGCTTAATGTTTTCAAGGCCTCATCAACAGCTCACCGTTTTCTAATATTCCCCTAACTTGCTGTGACTATCAAAGTTCACATGAATACGTTGTTTGGCCAAACGATGCCCTTAAAACAGGGAGATCCTTGTGGCAGACTGGATGGTAGTTCTTATCATCGGTGTGTGTGTCGCCATCAGCATTTATGCAATGGTTCGAAGCCCTCACTGAAAAGTGCCGCACGAAGGCATTAAGGAAAGGATCTCAGGTCGATGGCGCCTGTTTCATTGCTGGTGGTTCTGTTGGCACTCTCGACGGCGGCCTATTTTTTCGGACGGCGCAAGGCCTTCGCCCTCGACGGTCGCGCCGAGGGAGGGGTCAAGATGCACTCCCGTCCGACCTATCACGGCGCGCTGGCAGCGCTGTGGTGCGCTATTCCCGCTCTGCTCATTTTCGGGTTCTGGCTGGCCTTCGAAAACCAGGTCATCACCCACCTGGTGGTGAAAGACATGCCGGAAACCACCCGCATCCTTCCGGCGGACCGACTGAGCCTCGTCATCAACGACATCCGCAACATCGAGAGCGGCAGCTTCGGATCCCGGACCATCGACCCCGCCCTGCAGGCCGCTGCCGACCATTACCGCGGCCTGCGGTCCCTCAGCCGTCAAGCGCTGGCGGCAATAACGATCGCATCGATGGTTGCCGTCGCCCTTTTCGTTCGGAGTCGGATCGCATCGGGCCTGCGGGCCCGCAACCATGTGGAGGGCATTCTCACCGTCATCCTGGTCGCCTGTTCCACCATCGCCATCTTTACCACCATCGGGATCATTTTGTCGGTTCTTTACGAAGCCATCCGGTTTTTCAAGGTCGTCCCGGTCGCCGACTTCCTGTTCGGTCTGGACTGGAGCCCCCAGATGGCCATCCGCGCCGACCAGGTGGGCTCCTCGGGGGCCTTCGGGGCCGTGCCCGTCTTTTTGGGGACCGCGCTGATATCGGCCATCGCCATGGTGGTGGCGGTTCCCGTCGGCCTGATGTCCGCGATCTACCTTTCCGAATACGCCGGCAAGCGTTTGCGGGCGGTCGCCAAGCCGCTGATCGAGGTGCTCGCGGGCATTCCCACGGTGGTGTATGGGTTTTTTGCGGCCTTGACCGTGGCGCCGTTCATCCGCGAGGCGGGCGGGGTGCTGGGTTTGAGTGTCGCTTCGGAGAGTGCGCTGGCGGCCGGCCTGGTCATGGGCATCATGATCATTCCCTTCATGTCCTCGCTTTCCGACGACTTCATCAACGCGGTGCCGCAGTCCCTGCGGGACGGCTCCTACAGCCTGGGGGCCACGCAATCGGAGACCATCCGGAAGGTGGTCCTGCCGGCGGCGATCCCGGGCATCATCGGCGGCGTGCTGCTGGCGGTGTCCCGGGCCATCGGGGAGACCATGATCGTCGTCATGGCGGCGGGCCTCTCGGCCAACCTGACCGTCAATCCGCTCAAGGCCGTGACCACCGTAACCGTCCAGATCGTGACATTGCTGGTCGGCGACCAGGAATTCGACAGCCCCAAAACGCTCGCCGCTTTTGCGCTGGGGTTGGTCCTGTTCGTCGTCACCCTTTGCCTCAACATCATCGCCTTGTACGTCGTCCGAAAGTATCGGGAGCAGTATGAATAACCATTCCACCCCGGAGGTCGCCGCAGCCGCCCCGCGCACGATCGACATTGTCAACCGCAGCCTCAAGCGCCGCTACGGCGCCGAGCGGCGGTTTCGCTTTTACGGGCTTGCGGCGATCGTGCTGAGCATCGTGTTTCTGGCCCTGCTTTTTGTCAGCATCGTCGGCAAGGGCTATTCCGCGTTCTGGCAGACTTCCGTTCGACTCACCGTCTTCTTCGACCCCGAGGTGCTCAAGCAGGACACCTTGGTCAGCGCGGATTACGGCGCTCTTGTCCGCGAATCGCTTTTTAAAATGTTCCCCCAGGTGGAGGGGCGGCAGGACAAACGCCAGCTGAACGCGCTGGTCAGCAGCGGTGCGGTCTACCAACTGCGCTCGATGGCATTAAAAGACCCCGAGATCATCGGCCGGACCGTCGAGGTCTGGCTGCCGGCCGGCGCCGATGTCGACATGCTGATCAAGGGGCATTTCCGGCGGGACCTTCCAGAAGACGAGCGCCGGGTCTCGGATAAGCAGATCGCCTGGATCGACCGTCTGGCCGCCGAGGGGCACCTGGAACGGAAGTTCAACATCACCTTCCTCACGACCGGCGATTCGCGGGAGCCGGAACTGGCGGGTATCTGGGGGGCAGTTTCCGGTTCCTTTTTCACTCTGTTGATCACCCTGGTCCTGTCGTTCCCGATCGGGGTGGCCGCCGCCGTTTACCTGGAGGAATTCGCCAAAAAGAACCGCTGGACCGACCTGATCGAAGTCAACATCAACAATCTGGCGGCGGTCCCCTCCATCGTGTTCGGCCTGCTGGGGCTGGCGGTGTTCCTTAATCTTTTCGGTCTGCCGCGCTCGGCGCCCCTGGTCGGCGGACTGGTGCTGACACTGATGACGCTGCCCACCATCATTATCGCCAGCCGCTCGGCGCTGAAATCCGTGCCGCCGTCGATCCGCGAGGCGGCGCTGGGCGTAGGGGCCTCCAAGATGCAGATGGTCGTGCACCACGTGCTGCCGCTTGCGCTGCCGGGCATGCTGACGGGCGCCATCATCGGCATGGCGCGCGCCCTGGGGGAGAGCGCGCCGTTGCTGATGATCGGGATGGTGGCCTTCATCGTGGACATCCCCAAGGGCGTCACCGACCCCGCAACGGTACTGCCCGTTCAGATCTACCTCTGGGCGGACAGCCCGGAACGGGCCTTCGTGGAGCGGACCTCGGCGGCCATCATGGTGCTGCTGGCATTTTTGGTGGTGATGAACGCCGGGGCCATCATCCTGCGGAAAAAATTTGAACGCCGTTGGTAATCCGCCGGCGGCGGCTTACCCAATCAATTTCTAATATTTGTTTAACACCGCTCTCTCAATCGGGGCCTATGTTGCGAATGCATCATGGTTCGAAATGTTGGATATTTAAACCCAAGGAGGAATCAAATGAAGAAAACAGTTGTATTTGTCATCGTCGCCGCTTTGGTCGCGGCGACAGCGGGCGTGGTCCATGCGCAGCAGCGGGACAGCATCAGCATCGTCGGCTCCTCGACGGTTTACCCGTTTGCCACGGTCGTCGCCGAGAAATTCGGCAAGGCCGGATCGTTCAAGACCCCCAAAATCGAATCCACCGGCACCGGCGGGGGCTTCAAGCTCTTCTGCGGCGGCGTCGGAGTTCAGCACCCGGACATGTCGAATGCCTCGCGGGCCATCAAGGCCACCGAGTTCGAGGCCTGTCAGAAAAACGGGGTCACGGACATCGTCGAGGTCAAGATCGGCTACGACGGCATCGTGGTGGCCAACTCCAAAAAAGCTTCGTCCCTGAAGCTGACCACCAAGGATATCTTCCTGGCGCTGGCGAAGGAGGTCCCGGACCCCAAGGGCGGGGAGGGCCTGGTGGCCAACCCCTACAAGACCTGGAAGGAAGTCAACGCCTCGCTCCCGGACGTCAAGATCGAGGTCCTCGGACCGCCGCCGACCTCCGGCACCCGCGACGCCTTCCTGGAGCTGGGGATGGAGCCGGGCGCGATCAAGTTCGAAGGCTTGAAAAAACTTTCCAAGGATGACCCCAAGAAATTCCAAAAGGTATTTGGTTCCATCCGTGAGGACGGCGCCTACGTCGAGGCCGGTGAGAACGACAACCTCATCGTCCAGAAACTGGGCGCGAACCCGAACGCGCTGGGCATTTTCGGGTTCAGCTTCCTGGATCAGAACACCGACAAAATCCAGGGCTCCTATGTGGACGGCAACCCGCCGACCTTTGAGAACATCGCCAGCGGCAAGTACCCGATGTCCCGGCCGCTGTTTTTTTATGTGAAGAAGGCCCACGTCGGGGTGATCCCCGGCATCAAGGAGTATCTGGCCGAGTTCACCAGCGAGAAGGCCTGGGGCAAGGACGGCTACCTCAGCGAAAAGGGGCTGATCCCCTTGCCGGATGCGGAGCGCAAGCAGGTGGCCGATTCCGTCAAGGCGCTGAAAGCCCTGACGGAAGTGAAATAAGCCTTGCTTGTTTTCAGCGCGGGCAGGCCATGGGCCCATGGCCTGCCCGGCTGAACAAACACCTTTACTTATTCCGTGGCGCCTAATAGATTCCTGGACGCAGAGACATGTTGTCGCTGACACGCATGGATGAAACCGCCTTGGCAGGCAAGATGGCTGAAACCGCTCTAAAGCAAAAAGCCGGCGCCGATATGGGCAGACCCCGCGTCAGCCGGGAAAAGCGCGAAACCGTCGGCACCATCACGGTCGAAAACCCGCGCATGGTCTGCCGCAACGTGAACGTCTATTACGGCGACAAGCAGGCCATTCGAAACCTGTCGATCGAGATCGGCCGCAACGAAGTGTTGGCCATGATCGGCCCCTCGGGCTGCGGCAAGTCCACCTTCATCCGCTGCCTGAACCGCATGAACGACACCATCGACGGCTGCCGCGTGACGGGAGAGATCGTGCTGGACGGCGTCAACATCTACGACAGGAACGTCGATGTCGTGCCGCTGCGGGCCCAAGTGGGCATGGTGTTTCAGAAGCCCAACCCTTTCCCCAAATCGATCTACGAAAACGTGGCCTACGGGCCGCGCATCCACGGGCTCGCCAGAACCCAAGCCGAGCTGGATGAGATCGTGGAAACCTCGCTCAAGAAAGCCGGGCTGTGGGAGGAGGTCAAGGACCGTATGGGCCAGCCCGGGACCGGGCTTTCCGGCGGCCAGCAGCAGCGGCTTTGCATCGCCCGGACCATCGCGGTGAACCCCGAAATCATCCTCATGGACGAACCCTGCTCGGCCCTGGACCCGATCGCCACTTCGGTCATCGAGGACCTCATGCTCGAGCTGCGCACCCAGTACTCCATCTGCATCGTGACCCACTCCATGCAGCAGGCCGCGCGGGTCTCCCAGCGCACGGCCTATTTCCACCTCGGCGATTTGATCGAGGTCGGCCCCACCGAGCGGATTTTCACCAACCCCCGCCACGAGCTGACGCAGGACTACATCACCGGCCGCTTCGGCTGATGATCCAAGCTGATGATTTACGCCCTGCCTGCGGCAGACGTGCGTCCCGTCCGTTTGGATTTCGCTTGCCTTGCATCCAGGCGCTATCGATCAGACTGGATATGGTAAAGGAAAAGACCTCAGGAGTGCTCCGAGTCCCGCGGCAGGTGGATGGTAAAAAGGCTTCCTTCGCCCAGGCGGCTCTCCACCGCGACGTGGCCGCCATGGGCCTGGGCGATGTGTTTGACGATGGCCAGCCCCAGGCCCGTTCCTCCTGCCGCCCGGCTGCGAGCCTTGTCGACGCGGTAAAAGCGTTCGAATAGCCGGGGCAGATGCTTTTTCTCGATGCCGATCCCGTGGTCCCGCACGCTGAGCTGGATTTCGTTGCCGGAAGTCCTTGCCTCCAGCAGCACTGATTTCTCGGGATCACTGTATTTGACGGCGTTGTCCAGAAGGTTCACCACGGCCTGCTCGAGCAGCACCGGGTCCACCGCCGCCGAAAGCCTCTCGTCTCCGCCGATTTCGATCCGGATCTGCTTCTCGTCGGCCCGCGGCCGGCAGATCTGAACGGCGTTCTGAAAAATGTCGCGCAGGCGGGTCTTTTCGCGCTTGACGTCGCCGCGCTCCCCCTCGTTTTCGATGCGCGAGAGCATCAGTAGGTCTTCGATGATAGTGTTCAGCCGGTCCACGTGCCTGGAAATGATGCCGAGAAACCGCTCCGCCTCCTCCGGGGTGGCGTCGGTGTTCTGGTGCAGCGTCTCCACGAACCCCTTGATCGCTGTGAGAGGCGTCTTGATTTCGTGGGAGACGTTGGCGACGAAGTCGCGGCGCATGTCCTCCAGGCGGCGCAGCTGGGTGACGTCGCTGAACACGATCAGCATGCCGATCGGCTCCGGCCCGACGTCCAGCAGCGGCGCGCTCTTGATGTTCAGGACCCGCTCGCCGTTGCGGTACACCGTGATGTCGTCTTCCACGGGAGTGCGGTCTTGCAGGGATCGGTTGACGAACTTCTGGATCGCGAGGTTGCGGATCGCCTCCGGGAGGCTGCGGCCCCGCACTTTTTCAGGGTCGATGTCGAACCATCGGGCCGCGGCCGGGTTGATGCTGATGATGCGTTCATCGCGGCTGACGGCGATGACGCCCTCGAGCATGCTGGAAAGAACGGCTTCCAGCTGGTTGCGCTGGCTCACGACGGTCTGCATGCGGCTTTCCAGCTGGGAGGCCATGCGGTTCAGGGATTCGGCCAGGCCGCCCAGCTCCTCTGAATCGGGGATGGCGAGGCGGTGCGCCAGTTCGCCCTCGGCCAGGCGCGCGGCGCCCTGTTTGAGCTCATCCATTTTCCGGCCGTATTGCCTTGAGATGGCGAGCGTCACCCCCAGCGCCAGGAGGGCAACGATCCCGCCGATGGCCCAAAACTCCGCCCGTATGCGTGCAACCTGGGCTTCCATGCGCGCCAGCGGGATGGCCGCGCGGACCACACCGGCCGTCTGCGAACCACGCTTGACGGCGACGGCCACGTAGACGACGTTTTGCTGCAGGGTGTTGCTGAAGCGCCTGGAGGTCGCCTTGCCGTTTGCCAGGGCGCCGGCGATCTCCGGCCGGGCGGCGTGGTTGTCCATGTTCCGGGGCGTTTCCCACGTGTCGCCGATGACGGCGCCGGAAGGCAGAACAACGGTGAAGCGCGTTTCAGAGGCCTTTCCGGAGAGCTTGCAGATGGCATCGACGGCGGCCATATCCGGCGGGTCCAGATACGGGGCGATCTGGTTTTCGATCAGGCGTGCGCGGTCGAAGAGTTCGACCGCGGTCTCTTGCTCGAGAAACGCGTCCAGTGAGTGCGTAAAATACCAGCCGGCCGCCACCAGAGCGCCCAGCGCGATGAAGATGTAGGAGAAAAACAGGCGCCAGACCAGTTTCCTGGGCTTTCTCATGGCCTTTCCTTGAAGCGGTAGCCCACGCCGCGCACGGTCTCGATGTAATGCCCGTAGGGTCCCAGTTTCTTTCGCAGGCCGACTACCTGGACGTCCACGCTGCGGTCGGTGACGGGGTAGTCGCTGCCGCGCACGGCATCGACGATCTGGGAGCGGGTGAAGACCCATCCCGGCCGGCGCGTCAGTACGCAGAGCAGCTGGAACTCCGTGTAGGTCAGCTCCAGGGGTTTGCCGCCGGCGAGCACCGTGCGGCGTCCCGGGTGGATCTCGAGCTCGTGGATCGTGATGACCCGGGTGTCGTCCAGGGCCGCCTTGGAACGGCGCCGCAGCACGGCTTTGACCCGCGCCGTCAACACCCGTGGGCTGAACGGTTTGGTGATGTAGTCGTCCGCCCCGATCTCAAGCCCGGAAACGATGTCCGCGTCCTCGCCCTTGGCGGTCAGCATGACGATCGGAACGCCCTTGCTCCGGGTGTCGGCTTTCAGCGCCTTGGCCACCTCCAGTCCGTCCACCCCCGGCAGCATCAGGTCCAGCACGATCAGGTCGAACGTTTCGAGTTTTGCCTTCTTCAACGCATCCTCCCCGGTTGCCGCCAGCGTCAATTGGTAGCCTTCGCGGGTCAGGTGGAAGCGCACCAGCTCCAGTATGTCTTCTTCATCATCGACGACCAGGATGCGCTCTTTGGCCATGTCGGTTCATCCTTATTCAGGTTTGGCTCAGATTAGCGATATTTCAATCGGTGATCAATTTATTTGTTCCAAATTGGCGTATGGCTAGTATAGGGTTAGATTACGGTTAGAATGCCAGGGAGTCGTCGGGCCGGTTGCTTTCCGCATCCGCCACCGCCGCAGGTGAAGCCCGGCCGCAACGCCGGAACGGTCTTTTCTCCTCTGCTTGACCCGGCTTGCAAAGCGTTCAACGGTATTCTAACTTTAGAATACGATCGTTGAATGGAGGCTTTCGGTGACCCTGGAACAGGCGGTGGGTGTCCGCAAGCGCCTCGGGCAGATAGGCGCGTTGATCTTTATTCTCTTTTTCGCTTCGCTGCTCGACAGCTGCGTCGCGCGGTTTCGGGAGCCGCTATTTACCGTGCACCTGTTGCCGGGCGGAAGCGCACTGGTCGACGGGCAGGTCGACCATGACGTGAAAGAGTCGTCCCGGTTGCGCGTCGAGGCATCATCGGAAAGCGTGGGGTTGAAGATCGACCGGTTCCAACCCAGCTTCTGGCTGGGGGGCAACATGTGGGTCGGCGAGATTTCGGCTGCAGCCGATGCGGCTGCCGGCGCCTACGATCTGCGCGTGTTTGACCGCAGCCAGACGGCCCAACCGCCGGTGGCGGCCTTTCGCGCCGTCGTGTATCCGGACGACGCCGCGCTGCGGGAAAGTTATCTCTCCCTCATTCGACGAACCTTCGACGTGCACCCGGGGATGGTCTCCCTGGCCTGCATCGCCGCACTTGGATTCGTCATGGGCATGATGTTTCTGCTTGGCCGACGCGTGGAGCGATTGCTTGCGGACCGGGGACAGGCGGAAATTTTCATGGTGAAAACAGCCGCCGGCGGGTTCGAGGTCTGGTTCGGCCTCGGGAGGCGCCACGGCGTCGAACCGGGCATGCGGGTGAATATCAGCACCGAGAACGGCCAGCCGATTGGCCATGCCGTTGTGCAGCGCGTGGAAACGGAGAACAGCATGGCGCTGGCCGACGGGCGTACCGAACGGTTGCCGAAGGGTGCGATCGCTGCCCTGTCGGCAGTCCGCACCAGAAAGAAATAGGGAGGTATCCTATGGAATATGTAGTCATTGCCGTCGTTTTGCTGGGTTCCGTCCTCATCGGGTTGCAGATCGGTGCCCGCATCCGGAAAAAGCGCGAACCATAGGGCGTTGCGCGATCCGCAAGAGCTCCCTGCCGAAATTCCCACCGCTCGTTGTATCGGGGTTCCCTTAAGGTTTTGAAAAATCGGCCGAAAACAACACCAAGGGGAACCCGGTGAACGGCATCGACACCTTTGATTCGAACCAGGTCATTGGAGCCACCCTCGGCAGCGCCACGATCCTCACGGAGCTGGCGCGGGGCTCCATGGGAGTGGTGTTCGCCGCCTTCCAACAGAGCCTGAAACGCCGGATCGCGGTCAAGGTCCTGCCGCAATGCATGTACACCGAGGAGTCCGTTCGGCTCTTCGAGCAGGAAGCCGAGGCGGTGGCCGGGTTGTCGCACCCCAACATCGTGCCGATCTACGAAATCGGTGAAGCGCAGGGCTTCCGCTGGTTCACCATGCAGCTGATCGAGGGGGCGTCCCTG
>Ga0208665_10000121_pt1 | contig 12444 bp, 11 predicted proteins | sample Methanogen_OWC_FD_187365 | JGI IMG/M metagenome (GOLD analysis project Ga0208665, IMG submission 187365) | Enriched soil microbial communities from Old Woman Creek wetland in Ohio, USA - Methanogen_OWC (SPAdes) (version 2) | ecosystem: Environmental > Terrestrial > Soil > Wetlands | place: USA...
GCAAGTCCGGCATCGATTAATATTTTTTTGGGGTTGGAGACGAACGTTTTTTTGTAGCCTTCGTCCTGCCAGCATTTTGCAATGATCTCACCGATAACCGCTCTTGGATTTACGGGCTTTTTATTGTCGGCCATAGAATTCCTCCCGCTCATTTTTTAATATCAATGAACAATCCGATATGCCTTATTATATCAAAAAATGGGTGAAATTTGGAATTTTTTTAATATAGGCGCGAAGGTGGCGGTTAATTATTCAGGCGACGAGTACTACTAAATCAGGGCCGGCCGTCGTCATGGAAACTACCGGCGTCGGGCCGATCATGACGGCGACCATGGCGAACTGTATTTGATGTATGCCGGTTCCGCGGGCGGTCATGTCCGCAACGTCATCCGCGGATTTGCCGTATGCCGGTTTCGCGGGAATTATGAAATATTGAAGTGCGGCCGTATTTTGTACGAAACGCAATTCTCCGTTTTCCGGAAGTTTAAATCCGTTGTCAATGGCGCTATTTATAATTTCACGCGCCAGTTTTTGAAGGATCTCGATATTTAATTTTTGCGGCAGGACAACGTAAGTTATTTTTGGATTCTGTTCGATGACTTTTATTTTCATTTTTCCGGAAATATTAATTCCGGCTTCGACTAAATATTTTTTTGGATCTGCCAGGAACGATTTTTTGTAGCCTTCATCCTGCCAGCATTTTGCGATGATTTCACCAATAATTACTCTTGGATTAACTGCTTTTTTCTTGAAAGTCATCATTTTTCCTGCGCCTGAAATTTTAATAAAATACCTCCGCTATGAACATAAACGGAGGTATCTTATTAAGTATGAAATGTTGTGCGCCTTGAATTATCAGATAAGAACTATTGCGCCGAAAGCTACGACTTCCGCGGCCACTTCGAAATTTGTCGCGGCCGTGGTCATGGCATAAGCGACCTCGACGGCAACGGCTTCGACGACGGCGTAAACATTGGTTTTTGCGGCGGCAACGTCTTTATGTTTGGCTTTTCCGCCGGCCACGAGTTCGAGATCGGCGTCGGTTAGTTCGTCGTCGGCCGGTTTTGCGGGAAGAATAATATATTGAGTGGAAGCGGTGTTCTGAACGAAACGAAGTTCGCCGCCTTCGGGCAGTTTGAGTCCGCTGGATACGCCATGATTTACGATGTTAGTCATTATTTTCTGTAAAACATCCAGGGACAACTTCATCGGCAATACCGCGTACATTGTTTTGGGGGTCGATTCGATAACTTTTATCTTGGTTTTTTCGGGAATCGCCATTCCGGCTTCGACTAAATATTTTTTAGGATTGGCCAGGAACGATTTTTTGTAGCCTTCATCCTGCCAGCATTTTGCGATGATTTCACCGATAACTGCCCTTTGATTGACTACCGGTTTTTTCTTGTCTGCCACTTTAAAATCCCCCCGTTTATATATATTCAACTGGATAGTTTGAAAATCCCGACCAAGTAACTTGATTGAATTATTATACCATAATTATGATATTTTTTCCATATACATTGCATTATTTGGCGTAGTCGTTCATGCCGGCTGGGAATAAAGCGGTAGTCGAGCCGTCGGTGGAATATTTTTTCTCCCAGAAGGCGATGTCGAATATCGTCAATTTTATTTCTCCGATCAGTTTTGTCAGGGCGTCTATCTTACCGGTGACCAGCCCTCTCAATCCGAACTTCAGGTCCAGATCGGCGGAAGGCTTGCCGTTTGAGACCTGGGCGTTCGCGTCGGCGCTGAAGTAAAGGTCAACTCCGATGGCCGGTCCTCCGATATCATAGAAGCTGGCTTCGACTTCGGGGCCTACGGCGATGTCCAGGGCGGCGTTGAGGCCGAGAGTCTGGGTCGGAGGGGTGACATTAAATACGGGGCCTTCGGAGTACGGTTTTAATTTGCCGTCGACTACCTGCATTCCGGCGGCGAGCGAAAATGTCTGAGTGAAACCGATGGAGGCCTGCATCGATATGCTGCCGTCGAAGGTCAGATTAAGTTCGATCTTAGGTTCGATTATGACCGGAATTATGCCGACCAGAAACGTTATCGGCTCGATATCGATATGGCCGAGCGGTATGACTTTTTTCACTCTCAGGCCCTTGCTGGCGGTGATCTTCAGGTCCAACTGTTCCTTGACCTTTCCATAAAGCTTGAAATGTTCGAGCTTGAACCAGTGGATCTTTATTACGCCGTCGAGAGACATCTGAATGGCGATATTTCCGGTCGCCCTTATCTGATCGTTCGTCGTTTTTTCGTTTCCGTCCTCGTCGTGGATGAGAATGTCGATGCCGAGCGATATATTGTCGTGCATGAATTCCTTGTCATTGAGTTTAACGCCCGCCATCGCCGGAGAGAACGAGGTCACGTTTTTTTTCTTCACTGGATGGCTGATATTCATGTGGGCTTCCTGGACCGCTTCCTCGAGAGGAACATTTTCGGTATCGATAAATATGTTGCCGTTTTCCTTCCTGACCGATTTGACCTTTTTCAAATATCCCTTCGGTTTCGCGGTTGAGATCGGCCCGGCGAGAATATGACCGGGCTGGATGTTCAATTCCTCGGTAGTGAACGCAAAATTTACCGAACGAAGCGCAGGGGAGCCCGCGGGGAGCGGAGATAACGTTATAGCATCGGTCGAATGCGCGACGTTGGCGGGAAAGGTTGTAAGCCTCTGATCCAGAGTGTAAGAGGTGGCTGGTACCACCGGGTCGATGATGTGGGTCACGCCGCTGGCCGTCGAGGGTTCTATGTGGGTCTGAGTGGCCGAATCGTCGCCGCCGGTTAAACCGGAGCATCCGAAGCTCAACGAGCAGATGAAAAGCAGGATGAGGAATACGTTCAATTTAGTAAAGTCAAGACGGTTAAGCATAGTCAGTTATTCCTTTTCAATAAATTTAATTGATTTTTATCGTTATGCTTGATTCGACGGTGTCGCCGGTCTGCCTGGCCTGGACCCTGACGAGGTTGTCGCCGGCGGTCAAAGTTTTGACCGGAATAGTATATTCCCAGAAATCGTTCGCGGTATTCTGCATGGCGTTCCACGAGTCGCCGCCGCCTATGTTGCACATGACGCTCATGCCGGCGCTTGCGTCGTTCGTGTAGATCTTTGCCTGCAGTTTCGGGTTCGACCCGGCGGTCGAATAAGTTTTTGCGTGCGGATTCGTGCCGCCGAGTTTGCTGTCGGCCGGTGAAGTGATGAAGACGATCGGCCAGTCTACGATGGACGCGCTCGAGTTATTTGCCTTTACCAGTTTGGCGGCGGGGCCGGTGAACATGTCATAGGCGACGAGATAAAAACTCGACGGCAAATCGTTTTTACCGAAGTCGTCCGCCTGAACGACAAGAGTGTTTATGGGCGCGTTTTCCAGCCACATTATAGCGGGTTCGTGAACGTGCCCGCACAGGTAGATAGGCGCCGCGACCTGGGCTATCAGCCCCTTCATTATATCGTTTCCGACGGAGATCTGTTTTAGATCCTTGCCGGTGACGACCGGCTTGATCGGATGGTGGCCGAGCACTACGCTGAAAGCCGCCGCGGGGCTGGATTTAAGCTTATCGGTAATATAATCGACCTGCGTCTGGGTAAAGTAGCCGTTTATATTTTGCGCGTTATAATCCGAATCCGACATATCCGCCGCGGCGGTATTCGTGCGGATCAAACATACCGGAATCGTGTTGTCGAGGTTGGTGATGCCGTAGAATTTGCCGCCGGCCGTACCGGTAACTGAATTTTCCGTGAAATAATTCCGGCCGTTAAAGATACCGATCGTTTTAACGTCATGATTGCCGAGTATATCGACGTATTTCGGATATGTTCTGGTGTCGGTGACTATAGATTTATAGCTCGTCCAATAACCGCGCATATAGCCCTGATCGACCATGTCGCCGGTGTGGATAACCGCCAGCGGATTTACTTTTGGGACGACATAAGTGAAAAGGGCTTTTGTGACGTTTTCGCCCTTGCCGGTGTCCAGCCCGAAGTGCGTGTCGGAGATGTGAATAAAGACGACGGGTTCGACGATGGCCTGGCCCGCTCTGACGAGAGTGGCGCTTTCCTGAGTGCCGGCGTTATTGTCGTCGCTTTGTAAAAGCGAACAACCAGTTAAAAATACTCCCGTGATGAAAGCCGAAACCAGAAATAAAACCAGAAATACCCTGTATTTTCTAATCGATGGTTCGGGTTGTTCGTTCATTATATCTCCTTATGAAAGCGAATGCAGTATTTTTCCTTTATTTTTTCAGGAACTTCTGAGTTCTGACGGCGGCGTTTTCCCTGATATTGTTGTAATAAAAGGGATAATCGAAACTGTGGTATACGCCTTTGCCGAACACTTTGTTTCCGGGAGACAGTTTGTTTACGTCGGCTGTGCTGCAGATCAAGACGCCCTTGCTTTTACTGACCTGTGCGTCGGCGTAATTTTTTACGTCCTTCGATTCGATTTCCCCGTTCGGTTTTAATACTATGGATCCAAGATTTTCCGAGGCTTTCGCAAGCGTTTCTTCCCTGGTCCAGCTGATCGGGTTTATGGCGATGGCGCCGGGCAGCACTACGGGATTGTTTCCCTCGACCGTTGGCGCCTCGGTATTATATGAAATTATGACTCCGGTATCGTCGGCGCCCTGCGCGAATTTCAGGTGCGGATTTTTAGCGAGGTAGTCCGCCGTGACGGAATATCCGATAACGTACGCCGCGATCATTCTTTCATAAACCTTCGGATTTTCCTTCATGTACTCCGACAATAAATAGACCAGCAGGTTCGAGCCCTGTGAATGTCCGGCCAGAATGAACGGGCGGCCGTTGTTGTGATTCTTGATGTAATAGTCGAATGCGGCGAATGTTTGCGATTTCGGTATATCTCCGAGGACCTTCGCCTGTTCGGGAAGCGACAGGGACAGGCAGTATGCCGCGTCGGCCTGTCTGTAATACGGTGCGTAGATATTCGCGGTGTTCTCAAAAGCGGTGGCCTGTCTTTCAAATGCCAATTTCGAATATTTGCGCATTACGGGATTATCGATCGCGCAGATATTGTCTTCGGCCGTGGATAGTTTTTGAAATGAGGTCGGATAAAGATAGAAAACGTCCACTTTTTTGTCGACCGAAGAAGGCAGGGATAACCAGTTTTCGGATTTCGAATAATCGACGGCATTTTCTTCAGCCGCGTACGCCGCGAAATTCAAACCGAAAAAAAGCGCAGCGACTAAAAGCGTTACGAGAGCATATTTGTTTGTGCGTTTATTCATCATATTATCTCCTATTTCTGATTCAGGCCCGTTATCGCCTGCGATTCGGAAAATCTGGTTATGGTTCCTTCATTGGAATATTTATAGAGATTGACGAATCCGGCCGCAGCGTCGCCAGATTTGGGAAGGGTTATCACGACGAAATCCATGGTCGGACCGGCCGGGTTGTGGTCTATCCATGTGCCGGAGTTCGCGTATATAGTCTTTTGTGACTTAGTGTTGGTCGACGCTTTTACCAGCGGCACGTGGGTGTGACCGAATACGACGATCCTTTTGTTCGATGCAGGGTTTTTGAAGTACTGGGATTCTGATTTCTCGTCCAGGTCGGTAGAAAATGCCGCATTTGCGATCGCGGTGCGGCCGGGGATCATGACGGGCACGAGATTGGCTTTTTGTCTCTGCTCCCAGGTGTCCTGCGCTCCGGCGTATAATTTGACTTCTATCGGGCCGTTCGGCACGCTCTGGAAAGGAAATACGTCGCTGAGCGAGTAGTCGGCGGTATAACCGTCTATATTCGTTTTTATGAATTTTTCATCGAACTTTTCCCTGACGGGCAAGTTGGTCAAAACGTCTTTGAAAGACTGGTAATAAAGATATAACATCGTCTGACTGTCGCTGAGCCTGTTGTCGGTCACCGGCGGTATCACGTAGCCTGCTGGCGGACGTTTTTCGACGATAGAGGCCGTCGCGATCCTGGTGAAAAAATATCCGGGGGGCAGTATCGAATCGGTTCCGGTTATCGACCTGTTGGATATCGGGTCCGGCGCGCAGAAATAATTGTATCTGTGGCCGTGTTCGACGGCGATCTCGGGCCGGTCCGCCGGAGAATATACGCCGAGGCCCCGAACGTCGCGCGCCTGCGATATGCCGGGCAGGATGCTCTCGATGTCTTCGGCGGTGATGAGTATGTCGTGATTTCCGGGCACGTAGGTGACCTTTATCTTGCCGTCTCTGATAATGGCGTTGAGGGCGTCGATCGAGGGTTTGTGCGCCGCGGCGACCCTTTTGACGAAGTCGGCCTGGTCTTTTCCCCTGAACGTGTCCACCCGGGCGGGAACGAACCATTCGTCGACGAGGTCGCCGGCGATGACGAGTTCCTTCACGTCGGGCGACTGCCTGATCCTGCCCATGAGATCGGCGAAGGCTTTTTCGTTCCTGTAAAATTCGCTGTAAGCGTTGTCGGCGCCAAGGTGAATGTCGCTCACGCAGATTATCAGCGACCTTTTTTTGTTCAGTTCGGCGATGCCTTCGCCATCGAGTTTGAGCGAATAGTTGACGGCGAAATAACCCGCGAATTCTTTTTCGAGGGAGGCGCCGTTCACCGATTTTACTCTGCCGCCAACAGTGATTTTATACACGTCGCCGGCGGTAAATTTAGTTCCGTCTTTTCTGGCGATCGTCAAAAGCGTCGGCGCGTTCCTGTCGAAATTCTTGACCGACGGCACTTCAGCCTGTTCGCCGGCGGCTTTTACCATGTAGAGTTTTACGTTGCCGGCGATCGTGCTGAAATTAAGCGGTTCGCTGAATTCAAGAGTGACCGACTGCGTCGAATCGTTGACCGTCGGGTCGTCCGCGTTATCGGACATGGCGATGTTCGATTTTACCGTCAAAGCCGCAACCGAGGCGGAAGCCGGAGATGATAACGCAAATATAGAGAGAATCGCGATGGCTAAAAGAAAAGCGATGATCTTTTTCATGTGTTCTCCTTATGATAAATTAGTTTATTATGATATAACGATACAATAGGTATCTGACATCGGGAGGTTATTTTTCAGGCCCGCCCGGTGGCGCTTTTGAATCCGCATGCATTCGAGCGGGCCGGAAAATCCGACGGTATTTCTGCTGAAAACGAAGCCGGAAAAACAAATTCATGTTTGTCCGGCTTCTTATCTGTTTTCCCGTTATGACTGCATCGTATTACTGAAGCGTGATGGCCTGGGCGTCCATTTTTCTCATATTTCCGCCCCTGAAATATTGATAGAGATGGACGAATTCGGGAGCCGAACCGGCGGCCGTCTTCGGGGGAGTTACGACGACGAAATTCATCGTGGTGCCGGCAGGGTTGGAATCTATCCAGGTTCCCGTGTTGGCGTATACGCATTTCTTGGCGCCGAGGTTATTTGAAGTGATTATGCGGGCCTCGTGAGAATGACCGAATATGGCGACTCTCTTGCCGAAATAATAATCGCCGGCCGCGGTTTTTGTATTTGAAAAATACTGGACCTTCGCCTGGTTGTCCAGGTCGCTGGCGAGCGCGGCGTTGATGATCGCGGTCGACGTCGGGATGTCCATGGGCACGTTGTTCTGCACGCAGCGGGCGGGCCAGTTGTCCTGTATTCCCTTGTAAAGGTTGACGTCGATTATTCCGCCGGGTGCCGCCTGGGAAGGAAAGAAATCGGCCAGCCCGTATTTTTCGGTGTATCCGTCGATATTGGTCACTATGAACTTGTCGGTGAACGATTCGTTTACATATAAGCCGGTCAGTATGCCTTTCCACGACTGCCAGTAGTAGAAAAGGTTGTCCTGGCTCGCGCTGAGCCCGTTTTTGGTTACGGTAGGTATCTCGTAAGTTTTAGCCGGCAGGCCTTCGGTGACGCTGGTCGTGCCGACCCTGGCGAAGAAATATCCGGCGGGCAGTATCGAACCGGGTTTGGAGAACGTGTCCGGAGCCGCGAAGATATTGTATCTGTGGCCGTGTTCGATTCCGAGTTCCGAGCGGCCGGCGGGCGAATATTTAGCTACGCCCCGAACGTCCATGGCGGCCTGGTTTATGCCCGGCAGTATCCTGGTGAGGTCGGACGGGTCCACGAGCATGTCGTGATTTCCTATAACGTATGTTACGGTGACTCCGCTTGCCATTACGTTTTTAATGGCAGTTATGACGGCCGCATGCGTCACGGCGATTCTATCTATGAAAGTGGCCTGGGTGCCGCCATGTGCCGTGTCAAACGTATCTACCGCTCCGGGTATGATCCATTCGTCGAGCAGATCGCCGGCGATGACCAGTTCCTTTACGTTAGGCGATACGCTGATCTTGTTAAGAAATTCGATGAACGCGGCTCCGTTGCCGGCGCCGTTGGCGTCGAACTGGCTGTATCTGGTGTCGGCGCCCAGGTGTATGTCGCTCACCGCGATGACCATGGATCTTTCATTGCCCATATCGGGAATGCCCGCGGCGGAGAGGGCGAACGTGTAGTTGGTGGCGAAATATCCTTCGAAAGCGCTCGTCAGGGCGAGTTCGCCGGTCGATTTCACGCTGGCGCTTATCGTCAGCTTATATTCTTCGCCTTCGGTCAGTTTCGATCCGTCCGTTTTGGCGATATTAAGCTTCGTGGGGGCCATTTCGTCGTAGATCAACGCGACTGGAACCGTTTCGGGCGCCCCGGCGGCTTTCATTTTAAAGAGCTTGATTTCGCTTGTCGCGATGGAACTCGCTTTCAGCGGCGAGCTGAACTCGAGGGCTATCGTCTGTACGGAATCGTTGACGGGCGGATTGCCGGCATCAGTTGACATGGACACGTTCGACTTCAGGGTCATTCCGGTTGCGATCGCGACGGTGTCGGAGTCGTCCGAGGCAAAACATCCGAACGATGCGACGGCCCCGATCAATAATAGAAAAACAACCAACTTTTTCATACTTTCTCCTTTTTTATTTTGGCGGCTGAAATTAAACTCATTTTAATCTTTTTCAGCATGCCGTGATTTTTAAATTTCCATGCGGGATTTGACGATTTATCAACAGGACGCAGGATCACGCCGCGAACGGACAAGACTTTGAATCGCCTGTAATATATTGTTATCATTATTACCTTGGCATTACTAGCGGAAAGAGATGAAATTTTTAAGAGATTTTAAATGAAATGTTATATGATATTAAAAAAATATTCTCTAAAACAGGCGAGAATATTATAAAAGTTTGAAGCAAAATAATACAACTATTATTTAAAGTCAATTTATTAGACGATAAATCTTAACACAGGAATATTCATAATGTCAAGAAAAATCAAATATCGCGTTTCATAATTTTTTACCGCCGAATTTCAGGAAGGTCACGGCGCCGCGGTTGCCGTCGATGTGGATGCCGATGGGCGTGAAGCCATTATTCACGTATTCGTCGATGACCTTGTTTATGCCCTTTTCATCGAATTTGCCGCAGTAGATGTCCCAGCCGGTCACGCCCAGACCGCCGGCCTTCAACATCATGACCGAGACGCCGCCTTTTTTGACCGACGTGACGCCGGCCGGGAAATAGCCCTTCATCCAGAATTCTTCTATCTTTTCCCTTATGTCCGCTGGTTTTTTAGACGGGGTGTCCGTCATTTTGTCGCTCGAAACCATCTGCCACGCCTCGAACGTCGATGGCACCTTCACGAAAAGAATGTTCAAATGGGCCGCCTTCGGGTCTTTTTTGTCGCCCGAGAAATCGACGTCGAAGGGGACGTAGCCTTTTTTCGACATCGACATTATCGACTGCTGAAGCCCCTCGAGCGAGCCGGCGTCGATGATCGTCCAGTCAGAGGCGCCGATCTGCGAGTTCGCGGCCGACAGCGCGAAGATATATTTGAGCGTGCACGCGATGCCGACGGGCGTCATGTCGGAACCGCCGGATTTTTTGATGCCCTCGGTGACCTTCGCCCAGTCGCCTGCGTAGCGCGCGAGCGTCCATCCGGCCGCGAAAACGTCGGAAAATGAAATCGACAGAAATGACAGAACTATCAGAAGCGTTAACAGACGTTTTTTCATCGCGGTTTCTCCTTCGTTTTATTTTTCGATTTTCGGGGCGCGCCCGGGCGAATGAAACTCGCTTGCAATCGGGCGCCCCGGTAAAAGAGTTAATTGACGATCTCGCATTTATTACGTTTGCGCCTTGCCGGAGTCGAATAAAGTGTATTAATCTCATCCCTTATGATCATTGCAATTATTATCCGTCCCTGAAAAGAATGACTGGCAGACGCCTTTCTTCGGGTGCGCGACCTCGGCCGTCAGGCTCGCAACGGCGCATCCAAACCCCAGAGTGACGGTGCTTGTTATTATTCCGATCTGTTTTTGAGTGATCCCGCCGGCAACGCTGCCCAGATCGCTGTCAGAAAGTTCCTTTCCAGAATTGGCTTTATCGACGAATTCGACGCGGGCGGCAAACAGGTCTTCCATTGAAAATTCGAATCCGGCCGTCTTGCCGAATTCCAGAAGTTTACCCGAAAGAATTTTTTCGGTTTCCTTATGATGTTCCTGTATCAGGGCCGTATATTTTTTCTGAAGTTCAGCGTCTTTTTCCATTTTGCCGAATAACTGTTTTACGTTTTCTTTACTCATCGCGTCATCTCCATGCAGCGAGGTTTATGGTGCCTCAACGGTGCCAAACAAGAGTCTTTAAATATTACTTTTTATGATTGTTGCAATTATTATCTGTTCCTGAAAAGTATGACTGGCAGGCGCCTTTATTCGGGCGCGTGAACTCGGCCGCCAGACTCATGGCGGCGCATCCCAATCCCAGAGTGACGGCGCTTGTTATTATTCCGATCTGTTTTTGAGTGATCCCGCCGGCAACGCTGCCCATATCGCTGTCAGAAAGTTCCTTACCCGAATGGTTTTTATCGATGAATTCGGCGCGGGCGGCAAACAGGTCTTCCATTGAAAATTCGAATCCGGCCGTCTTGCCGAATTCCAGGAGTTTACCCGAAAGAATTTTTTCGGTTTCCTTATGATGTTCCTGTATCAGGGCCGTATATTTTTTCTGAAGTTCAGCGTCTTTTTCCATTTTGCCGAATAACTGTTTTACGTTTTCTTTACTCATCAGATCATCTCCCGGTATTTATGTTTTGAAGTATTATATCATAATATCATGCGCGCAAGAAATATTTCGAACCATTATTTATACGACCGATGGTAAAAAGTATCTCACTTACCCCGGGTTCCTCCGGACGTTAAGATTAAGAAGGCACGGGCGGAAAATCTTGAAATTGCGCGGCCCGAAATGTCAGGATCGTGAAAACATATAATTGAATAAATAGTACATTATATACATTGACAATGATATGTTAAATTGATATCATCATTACGTTTTCTTTAACGCGCGCGGAAAAGTTTACGGCCGGGATGAAAGATGAACGAAAATCAAAAGACCACGGAAAATTTCAAGATCGCGCTGGTCATCAACGAATATTCCAGCGGCGGAAGCTTCAAGCCTCTCATCAACGACGAGCTTTATAACCAGGTCAACATCTTTCAGAAAGAGACCGGCCACAATATCGCCATCTCGTTTACCCGCTCCCGTGACCACATTCCTAAGGTCATGGGCTCGCTCCAGAGGTCGGGGCACAACCTTTTCATCGCCGTCGGCGGCGACGGAACGATCAACGACATCATCCAGTTTCTCGACAGGGGCAACATACTCGTGCCGATTCCGGCCGGAAACGCCAACGATTTTTCCGGAAGGCTGCACATCACCCACTGGCGCGACACGATCAAGGCGGTCAAGGGGATCATCGAGGGTACGCTCAACGTCGTCGGCGTCGATCTGGGCGAGATAGTCTTCATGGACGGCGAGGGCCGGCAGCACAGGCGCCGCTTCATCAATAACTGCGGGTTCGGCGTCACGGCCGACACCGTCAGAAGGGTGGAAGGGAAGGTCATGAAAATGTACGTGTGGAACGGACTTATCAGTCTCCTTACCGCAAAACCCTTCGATCTTACCTATTATTCGACGATCATGAAGAAAAACGTCCGGATGAGCTGCGTCGGCGTCGAGATGCTGTTGTGCAAAAAAGTCGGCCGCCACGCGAATTTCGCGCCATACAAACATGAAAACGACGGGACGCTTCATTTTTCGATCTTCAAGAACCTGCCGTTTTACAAAAGGCTCGGCCTCATCATGCTCATCAATTTCGGAAGGTTCCTGGTGAAATCCGGGTTCGTCGAATATTTTCACGACAGGCCCGACAATCCCGACATCAACGACACCAATATGATGGGTCTCACGATCAGGGGGATTTCGAGCGTGTGGGGGATGATCCACGATAAGGTGCTTCTGCACACCGACGGCAATCTCGTGCCCGAATTTTCCGAGGTGGCCCAGAAGGACTGCCGGGTTAACGTTCTGGCGAAGTACATTCGCACGGTCGCCCCGCTGTGACGTCTCGGTCTTGTTATATGCGCGCTCGATTGCCGATCCGGAAAATTGACGCGGGTGCGCACGGA
>Ga0208665_10000126_pt1 | contig 12314 bp, 6 predicted proteins | sample Methanogen_OWC_FD_187365 | JGI IMG/M metagenome (GOLD analysis project Ga0208665, IMG submission 187365) | Enriched soil microbial communities from Old Woman Creek wetland in Ohio, USA - Methanogen_OWC (SPAdes) (version 2) | ecosystem: Environmental > Terrestrial > Soil > Wetlands | place: USA...
AAATCCTTCGGACGATACTGCTGGTTATTTTCGTCATTTTTTCGCTCTGCGGCTTAATATACTTATTCTCGAAATAAATCCGGAAAGACGGAGGGCATCAATTCTAAAGATTCACGAGGCAACGGCGCCCGCCGATCTTTTAAAGGCGAAAAAATAGAATTGCCGGGCCGCCCGAATGACGTTCGATTTCTAATGGCGTCTGCGCGGCCCTGAAAAGCGAGCTGGATTCATACTGTATCCGGGTGCGTTTTCAGATATTTTTGGTGAGAGTGACGATGTTTTTTCCGCCGGCCCTCTCGTACGTGAAGCCGTCCATGAGATTGTTGACGAAGTGAATTCCGAGGCCGCCGATTTCCCTTTCCATGAGGGACTTATCCAGGTCGTCCGGCGCCGAGGCCTTCAGCGGGTCGAATTCCCGGCCGTCATCCGCTATCCTTATTTTGATGGCCCGTTCCTCGAGGCTCACGCCGATTTCTATTTCATGTTCGCCGGCGTCGGGATAGCCGTAAGATATAGTGTTTACGATAAGCTCCTCCATGCAGACGTTTATGTCGGTGACGGCCTTTTTCGAGATACCCCATTTGTCGCCGATTTCTTCGATGAACGAGGCCAACCTGGTGAGTTCGTCGATCCTGTTTTTTATGGCCAGTTTTTTGTCCCCGGTGATTCCGGCCATTTTTTTAATCGTCCTGGCTAAAAATTTTATCTGCAGCTCGGTAATGTCATCGGACTGCTCCGCGCCTTCGGCGAATGCCTTTATGTCCGCGAGGACTTCGCATACGATGTCCTTCGACGCCCTGCCGGCCGTGTTTTTCAGGATGGTTTTGAGGCGCTCTTCGCCGTAGAATTTGTTCTGGTTGCTTACCGCCTCGGTGACGCCGTCGGTATATAAAAATATCGAATCGCCGATACCCAGCGACATATTTCCGACGCTGAACTGCCTGGTCGTTATTCCGAGCGGGATGTCTTTCGACATGGGCATCTGCTCGACATCGCCGTTACTTCTGACCACGAACGGAGGATTGTGGCCGGCGTTGCAATATTCGATCGAACCGTCGGACGTGTCGAGTATCCCGACGAAAAATGTCACGAACAGCGTGTTTTCATTGTTGGTGGAAAGGTCTTCGTTTATACTTTCGACTATTCGCGCGAGTTTCAGGGACCGTGAGAACTTGGCGTGAAGAAGCGTTCTGGTTATGGCCATAAATAGCGAAGCGGGAACGCCTTTGCCGGCGACATCGCCGACGGCGAAGCAGAAACGGGTGTCGTCGATCAGGAAGAAATCGTAAAGGTCGCCGCCTACCTCCTTGGCCGGTTCCAGAATGGCGTAAATATCGAATTCGGACCTGTCGGGGTACGGCGGAAATGATTTGGGGATAATGCCCATCTGGATGTCGTGGGCGACCTTGAGCTCGCTTTCGATGCGTTCCTTGACCAAAGTGGTATTTTTGAGGTTGATGATGTATTCCTTCAGCGCTTTTTGCATCGTCGCGAACGCGCCGTTGAGCTTTCCGATCTCGTCGTTGGAATATTGAACCGGTAGCGTTACGTCGAAATCGCCGCCGCCTATGAATTTAGTGGCTTCCGCGAGTTCGCGCAGGGGCCGCGTGAATCTTTTCGAAAAGAATATGATGAACGTGAAAAGCGCTATGAATCCGGCCAGAGCGATAATCGCCAGCTTCGTGAAAAGGCGGTTGAGATCGGAGAACAGCTCGTCTTCGAGGAAGATGGCGGCGAGCGACCAGCCGCATGAAGACAGGGGCGCGAAAAAAAACCAGCGGTTCCTGTCTCCGCCGACGCCCTGGCTCCGGAAAAAACCGCTTTCCCCGGCGATCATTTTCCGGCCGGTCTCGCGAAGCTGCGGATCGCGGCCTTCCTCGGCGATGCTGAAAATGCTTTCATTCATTATGAATTCTTTCTGCGGATGGGTGACTATCATGCCGTTATTGGAAATGAGGAATCCGTATCCGGAATTGAAAATATTTATCGAGGACACTATTTTATCGAGCCAAGAAAGGGAAATATCTATCGACACGACGCCCCTGACGATCTTCTTTCCGTCTTTATTTTCGAAGAACGGAACGGAATAAGTCGTAATGATCGTATTGCCGCCCTTTTCGTCGTAGTAAGGCGCGCTCCAGTGAGAGCGGCCTAATTCGCGGGGGATCTGATACCAGTCAAGAAAGAAATACTGATAAGTCTTTTTTTCGATGAATACCGTCTCGATTGTATTGTTGGCGTTGAAGCAATATATGGAAAAATACTTTTCGTCCTTTTTGAATGTGTACGGCTCGTAAGCGGCGCAGACGCCGCATATCTCCCTGTTGGCGGCGAGCGACGATCTGAGCAGTTCCCGTATGCCTTCTTCGGTCGATACGGCGCCGCTTTCGATGCAGGTGGCGATGTTTTCGGAAATTTTTCCGGCGGCGAGAAGGACTTTTTCTATCTGATGGGTTTTCGAGGTGGTGAGGTTTTTGGCGTTTTCCATGACCTTGTCGAGAATGATCTGCCTCGAAGTCTCATAATTATACAGGAAAATCACCGCGAAGATCGCGGTGCAGCAGGAGAGTATGAAAAAAGTGAGTTTGAACGCAAGTCCTCTATTTTGAAACATCTTTTACACAACTTTTAAAGATGGATTTATATTCGGGCCGGGATTTAATCGAACCGGATTCGAATAAAACCTTGACCGTTTTTTGATAATCGCTTTCGAGCAGTTCGCCGTTTTTTTGATTAGAGCCTTCGGGGGCGATAAGGTCGCGCATGCGCTTGAGCATCCAGCGCTGATGAGCCCTGTTCGCCGCCATGTGGCTGCGCTTTATATATTCGATGACGATGTCCAGGGTTTTATCTTCGTTTTCAAAAGCATACCGCCATCCTTCGATGGCCGCCCTGACGAAATTTTTGCAGGTCTCGGGGTCGCTGTCGTATAATTCTTCGCGGCAGTATATTCCGTCTTCGGGGAAGTTGAGGTCGTGGTCGAAAAAGAAGAAAGTCGTAAGTTCGTCCGGGTTGATGCCGGAGTTGATGATCTTGTGATATTCGTTGTACCACATGACGGTCATGGCGTCGATCCCGTCGGCCAGGAACATTTCGACCGAAGAGTCGATCGGGAAGAACTGCGCGTTGATGTCGTACCTCTTCAAAAATGCCTTCGGCATGCCCTGGAAGTCGTTTCTCCAGTAGCCTATCTTCTTGCCGTTCATGTCCTTCGGCGTTAAAATCCCGCTTTTTCTTTTCGCGACGAAAAGAAGCGCCGACCGGCACATTATCTGGGTTATATTTATAATTTTCATGCCTTCAGACCGTTTTTCGATCGCGGCCGAAAGCTGCATGGTGGCGAAATCGGTTTTCTTTTCATCTAGGGCCTGCGCCGGTGGGGAATCCGGCCCTCCGGCCAGTATCGTGACGTCGAGCCCGTATTTCTCGAAAATCCCGAGTTCCTTGGCGACGTAATATCCGGCGAACTGCGACTGCGGAAGCCATTGCGGCATGAACGTGACTTTTTTGAGCTTGCGCTCCCCGGCGCCCAGAGCGTTAGGCGCTATCATTATTAGCAGCAGGACCGATATCGCGCACCTGATTATGTATTTCATCTTAATCGACAGCCATCCCGGTTTAAATTCGTAACTTAAATCTTTTATCACAGATATGGACAAAATGCAAGCGTCACGGAGAGACTTCAAGCCGGCGCTCCGGAGAGTTATCCGTCAGGCGATCTGCCGTTCCGCGAGTTTTTTGAAAAGGCCGTTTTGCTTCATCAATTCGTCATAGGTCCCGGATTCTACCACTCGGCCGCTTTCTATGACGAAAATGCGGTCGGCTTTTATGATAGTGCTGAGCCTGTGAGCTATAACGATTCGCGTCGACTGAAGATTTTCCAGGCTCTCGGACACTATCGCCTGAGTCTTGTTATCCAGCGCGCTCGTCGCTTCGTCGAAAATTATTATGCGCGGCTTTTTCACCAGCGCTCGCGCTATCAGGATCCTCTGCTTCTGGCCGCCCGATATCGTGGATGCGCCTTCGCTTATCATGGTGTGCATTCCCATCGGCATCATTTCTATGTCTTCGGCGAGGCCGGCGTTGCGCGCGGCTTCCCATGCGTCGTCGATAGTCAGAGTCGAAGACCCCGTTATGTTCGACATTATATTGCCGGACATGAGCTGGCCGTTTTGCAGTACAACGCCGATCTGCCGCCTGACGGCCCTGACGTCGACGCTGGCCAGGTCGTGACCGTCGTATAATATCGTTCCGTACAGGGGCTTGTCGAAACCAAGCAAAAGCCTTATGAGAGTTGATTTGCCGCTGCCCGACGGCCCGACGATAGCAGCGAATTCACCAGGCTTGACGCTCAGCGACACATCGTTCAACGCCGGAGCGCTGCCGCCCTCGTATTTAAAAGTGACTCCGCTTATTTCGACCGCGCCGTTCAATTCGCCCGGATCTTCCTTGGCTTCATCGAATTCGGGTACTGTTTCCAGGATGGGTTTCGCCCTTTCATAAAGAGTGAATACGTTGAGAAAGGACATCATCGAGGACGAAATCTCGATCATGCCTGAGAAGAAAGTCCCGAAAGCCGAATTGAAGGCCACGAAGGACCCCGCAGTCATGGACTTGTCCGTTTCGGAATAGTTTATGATGCACCAGAAAAATATCCCGGAGCATATCATCATATAGGCCGAATTGAAAACGGCCATCACGTTGGCAAGAATGTAAACCGGGATTTCTTTCTTTTCTTTGAAAAGCTTCGCCCACAGGCCGAACGCTCTGCTTTCGGCTCCGGCTACGCGGAACTTCGCCACGCCGTTGATCAACCCGAAAACGAGCCCCGAAAGTTTTCCGTCCAGGTCCATCGTCATTTTCGAATATTTGTATTGAAGCAGCATGATTACCAGGTAGATGATAACGGCGACGGCCGTCAGCCCGACTGAAATCAAGGCCAGCTTCATATTGTAATAAAATAGAAGGAAAAAATTGAAAACCGAAAACGTGCCCGTTAAAAAAGCGCTGAAAACGGTTCCGGAAATCGTCTGGCGTATCGTGTTGATGCTCATCGCCCGCATCGCGAGATCGCCGGTGGAAAATTTCCTGAAAAAAGGCACCGGCAGGGCCAGAAGCCTGTCCCAGACGGCGGCCTGCAGCGAGGCGTCGATTTTATTTTCGAAACGCATGGTCGCGATGGAGCGGAAAAATTGAAAGAGCAGGACGCAGAAGGCCGAGGAAATTAAAATGGCGGTCATCTGGACCATCTGTGAACGCTCTATCTCGGGTATGATTGAATCGAAAGCTATTCCGGTCGCCATGGGAATAAGCATATTCACGCCGCTTAGAACCAGACCGGCGAGGACCATCATTATGACGTCGGGCAATATGCCTGCGTTCAGGGCGTATAAGCTTATATCGCGTATCTGAAGCGGCCGCGCCGGAAGAGGCCGGTAAAACATGTAGCCGACTCCCGAAAGCATGGCGCCTTCTTTGCGCCCGACCTTCAGGATTTTGCCGCTTCCCGGAATGTGCATTTTATATCGCGATGTCGATTCCGGAATAAGAGCTACCGGCTGCCCGTTTTCAAGGAACGCCAGGAGCGGGCCTGAATCTTTGGTCCACCAGTCGTCGCGCAGGAGGATCCTGCGATGCCGGATCATCGAATAACGCGCCACTTCGGAAACCGGGTCCGCTATTTTTTCGCCTTTTTTTATCGCCGGCGGTATTATTATTTCGATTCCTGCGGCCTTGCCCACGAGAAGACACGCCGATGAAAATTCTTCGCTGTCTTCGGCTTTGATAGTCGCTTCGCCGAATTTGTCGTCGATTATCGAGGCGAAACCGGCCAGGGAGCGTTCCAATATGCTCTCGTCGCGAGCCGTTTTTCTTTCAAGCCTGGATTTTTCGTCTATATCCGTGTTTTCGCTTTTTTCAATCAGCAGCCAGAGGACGATAGCGTGAAAAGCCGCCATGCTGCCGGCAACGTCCTGAAGAGCGAGGAATTTTGCGCTGGTGCAGGCAAAAACCGAAGGCGTAACTTCCGAACCCGGGTTTTCTGCGTGAATTTTAAACCAGAAACGGTTCGTAACGGGAAAATATCCGGCGTGCCCCTTGAAAAATGCCATATAGCTGGCAAGGGTTTCCACTTCCCCTTCGAGAAGCTTTACCCAGAGGATTTCGCCCTGTTTCGTGCCGTATGAAAAACCGTCGAGCAGCGCGATCGTTTCGCCGGGCTCTATTAATTTGAGGTTTTTGGGCGGAAGCTTGAAACCGACGAGCGCGAATGTGAGATTGTCGGTCCACTTGTTGAGACACTTCACGTACGAAGCTATCGTTTCGGCGTTTCCGGAGTGAGCGCCGAGAAAATCGATGTTCTTTTCTTCGAGCTTCGCAAGGGGCGCGGCGCTGGCGATTATTCTGTAAGGGCTTTTGGCGCCGAAATCGAAACCGGCCAGCATATCGTCTTTTTCGGCGGTGAAAAGCCATGTCCGCCTTCCGTATGAACCGTCGTCGGCCAGCCTGGTGAGAAAAACGTTCACGGCGCCGTCCATGACGATCCATGCGCGTTTACTGCCTTCGAGCGGGAATATGTCTTTCGATTTCAGAATAGTTTCCATAAGCCTTTCTCCGGGAATTCGTTCAATGCATCTTGATTAATTGTGAATAGGCGCTGTCAGGGTCGGCTGTGAGTTCCTCGTGCGTTCCGCGGCAGACTATTTTTCCGTATTCCATGACTATTATTTCGTCGCAGTCGCGAACGGTACTGAGCCTGTGCGCGACGATGATGCACGTGCATCCGCGGCGCCTGAGGCTTTCGTCAATGATCTTTTCCGTCTGAGGATCAAGGGCGCTGGTGGCCTCGTCGAGGATCATGACGGTCGGCCTGATGGCGAGCGCCCTCGCTATTTCGAGCCTCTGGCGCTGGCCGCCGCTGAAATTCTTTCCGCCCTCTTCGATTTTCGCGTCATACGCCGACGGCCTGTGCGATACGTCTTCGTGAATGGCGGCGTCTATGGTGGCCGAGAAAACCGACGTGTCCGGGATCGAATGGTCCCACAGGATGATATTTTCCTTGATTGTGCCTTCGAACATGGAAATGTCCTGATCGACTATGGCGACCGAATTCGTGATTATCTGGTTGGAAATTTCAGAACGCCGCCGGCCGTCGAAAAGTATTTCGCCAGACCACGGGGAATAGAGCCCGGAGACGAGTTTGGCGACGGTAGATTTTCCAGAGCCCGAGCTTCCGACCAGCGCGACGCGCATTCCGGGCTTGAGCTTGAGGTTGAAGCCTTCGATAAGAGGCGGCTCGAGTTTGCTGTAGCCGAAGGTGACGTTTTTCAATTCGACGAACCCGGATAGCTTCGATATGTTTTCATCGACGGCGGGAGTCACCTCGAAACGCCTGTCTTCATGGTAATTCATGACGTCGTCTATTCTGTTCATGCTGCCTTCCAGCTCCTGAAGCGAAGAACCGAGCTGGACGAGCCTGTTTACAGGATCTATGAAACTCGACATCAGGCTTTGAAAAGCCACGAGCATGCCAAGCGTGAGCTTGCCGTCCATGACGAGAAATCCGCCGAAACCGAGAATCAGGGCGTTGTTGAGCGCGCTCAAAAAAGTGGGGACGCCGGCGAGGAATTGATTGGTCACATCCATTTCCTGCGAAGCGCAGACGACGTTCGCGTGAAGCCCGCCGATCTTGGCGAAGAAATCAGATTCCGCCCCCGACGCCTTCAGCGTTTCGATTATCGAAAGCCCGCTCACGGCGTCGCCCATGAACTTGCCCCTTATCTGGAGCAGTTTCTGGTTCTGGTCGACTTTGCGGCGGGAAACCGCCCTCAAGATAATTATATTCAAAAGCGCTATGGAAATTCCCACCGCGGTGAGAAAAACGTCGTACTGGAACATCAAGAATGCATAAAAAACTATCAGGAGGCAATTGAGGGCGTTCGTGGCCAGTTCGCCGGAGAAAAGGCTGGCGACCTGATCGTTGGATTGCAGTCTGGCGCTTAAGTCGCCAGCGAAGCGCTGCGAGAAAAATTCGATAGGAAGGTGCAGCAAATGGCGGAAAAATTTCGCCGAACTCGTTACGGCGATCTTTATTTCGAGCATCGCCAGATGGTGCTGCTGAAGCGCGGTTAGGGCCGCGCGCAATATCGCGGTGATGGTCATGCCGATCAGAAGCGGCCTAAGCCAGTCGGTCGTTTTTCCGATCAGGATGTTGTCGATGAAAACTTTAGAGAAAGTCGGGACCACGAGACCTGGAATTACGAGGAAAAGTCCGGCCAGAATCGAGTAGGATAGAGCCAGCCTCGTGCCCGGGAGCCTTTTGAGCAGCGCCTTGAACATGCTCTTTTTATGGCCGCCGGTCTTGAATTCGGGCGTCGTTTCGAAAGTCAGCACTACGCCCGTATATGACTCGTTGAATTCGTCGTATGATACGACGCGCGGTCCTTCGGCGGGATCGTTCAGATAAACGTTCTTTCCGGAAAATCCCTCGAGCACCAGAAAATGATTGAAGTTCCAGTGGATTATCGCCGGAAACCTCACGTATTTGAGCTCGGCCGGCTCGTACTTGTAGCCCTTGGCCACGAGGTTATAGCCCCTCGCCGCCTTGAGGACGTTGATGGCCTTGCTTCCGTCGCGTGAAATCCCGCATTTTTCGCGCAGTTCTTCGAGCGTTATGAAAAGCCCGTAATAGCTAAGGATTATTCCCAGCGCGGCGGCGCCGCATTCGACGGCCTCCATTTGAATCAGCGTCGGGGTCTTGACCCTTTTATATATTTTTTTTACTTCATCCTCGGGCATTCGACGGCCTTTTTTAAAAATTCTATTGCTTCAAGTTAATACAAGTTAATAATAGATGCCTGTCCATTTTCTCAATATGGGGATTACCAGATTGATCGGTCTTTCGACTTTATACGTCACGAGGGTTTCGCAGAAAGTGCCGCTCTGGATTTTCAGCGGCGGCCCTTTTTCGGTCGACCACTTAAAGCCGCTCACGGTCGTATTGTCGTTTATCAGATCGGCCTTGACTTCGATTACCGCTCCCATTTTCGTGATTGACGAGACGACCTGATCGTTGGCCAGAAGCTCCATCATCTTGGCCGAGGTGACGGGATATTCTGAAACCTCGGTCACCTTGCCGAGGATGAAGCCGTATTCTTCCTTCTTGACTATCGTGGGCGAAATTCTTATGTCCATGCCGGTTTTCACAAGCTTGCCTTCGCTTATGGGAACGTAAACGATGGCCTCGATGTCCTTTATATTTTTGCCCGTGAGCTCGAGGGTGACGATTGGTTCGCCTGGATTGACGGTTTTTCCGATGGACGCGGCGACCAGAACGACTTTTCCGGCGTAAGGGCTCACGATCTTGGACGAGTCCTCATATTTTTTCAAAAGAGAATTCATGTTGTCCTTGAGGTCTTTTATCTGGCTGTCGATATTGAATATTTCAGAATTCTGGTTCTTCTGGTTATCCACCTTTTTCTGGTCCAGCGACTTGAGCTGGTTATTGGCCGAAGCTATCGATTCCTCGATGCTGTTTATCTGCTGTTTTGTCGCGAGCGCGGAATCCTTTGTCAAAAGCCCTTTTTCAAGAAGCGTCTTCTGGTTGGCCAGTTTTTCGTTCAGAAGGTTCAAATTCTCCGTGCTGCTTCTGATCGTATCGCTGAGTTTTTTCGATTCGTTCTCGATGTACTGGAGGTTGTTTCTGTTGCTTTCGGAATTGAACGACAGCGTTTTTTCCTTCTGCAGGTTGAGCTCTTTTATTTTATCCTGAAGGTCGACGATCTGGCTGAGAGTATTGCTCTGGTCTATCCTGGCGACGACGTCGCCTTCCCTTATGAAATCGCCCTCGTGAACACGTATGTCGACGAGCTTGCCGCTGAAATTATGGCAGACGTTGAAAAGCCCGCCGGTTTTAATGAGCATTCCCGTGCCGTTGACCTTGTAGGAAATGGTCCCGAAAATACCCCAAAAAAGGGCAGTGGCGAGAGCTATCGCGATGGCCAGTAACGCCAGCCAGCCGCGCGGGCCGGTTATCACTATGAGCCGGTCGAGCTGGTCGGGCGTCGATAATTTTTCGAGCGCCGCTTTTCTGAAAAGGCTGCCAGACATTATTTCACTCCATTTTCACTATTTTTCGAGCGATTTTTTAATATATTCCACTTCGTTGGATGAATCGAGGTATATGAATTTTTTTCCGCTCACTATTTTGAGGAAAACTTTTTTATTTATTACCTCGCCGCGCTCGTCGAAGCTATAAGAATTCGCAACGCCCTCCTCGTTTTTGAGCGAGCGAAGGGCCTCGGCTATTTTTTGAGGGTTCGTATTCTGAGCTCGTTTAATGGCTTCGGCGACGAGTTTTAATGTGTCGTACGCGCCCGTGGCGAAGCTGTCGGGTAGAACGCCGAATCTGTTTTTATAATCAGTTACGAACTTCGAGCCTTTTGCGGATACGGCGGAAGGATTGAAAAACGACGATACGATGGCGCCTTCAGCGTCGCCGCCCGCGATGTTTATCAGCTCAGGCGAATTCATGGCGTCGCCGCAGAAAACGGGAACGGCTATTTTTTCCTTCCTGATGGCTTTGATAAATTCGGGGCCGCCCACGTCATCGCCGAACAATATGACGCAGTCGAATTTAAGGAGCTTCCAGCAGTCAGTGATCTGATTGAACTCGGCGACGCTGCCGGATATGTAAGGCCTTCTGTCGATCACGGAGATCAGAAGGTTTTTCAATTCGTCCTCGCAGGCGTTAGCGGCGGTCAGGCCGTAATCGTTTTTTACATAGCATAAAACGGCTTTTTTATAGCCGAGCCTGTTAATAACGTCGGCTATTTTTTTCGCGATATCGCTTCCGTTGGCGACAGTCCTGAAAAGAAGAGGGCTCCTGACCGGATTGAAGCCGGGGGCGGTGGACGCCGTCGTGACCATGAGAATTCCGGCGGCTTCGTATATATAAGAAACCGGAAGAGTGACGTATGAATTGCAGAAGCCGATCGCGGCGCAGACTTCAGGATCGGCGGCCAGCTGGTCGGCTATGATCATGCCCCGCGAGACGTTGGACTCGTCGTCCTTCAAACGCAGGCTGATCTTTTTGCCGAGAACGCCTCCTGAAAGGTTGATCTCGTCGGAGGCCATGACGATACCGTTGATGAACGACTTGTAGTCCGAGGCGAAAGGCCAGACGACGCCAATGTTTATCGTCTGCGCCGTCTGCGATTTTTCCTTCCTCAGCGCGGCTTTGTCGCCGGAGCCGTAGCAGCCCGGCGTCAACGTTAAAAGCGTAAGCAATAAAAGGCATTTTAAAAAAGACTGGACGGTAAAAAAAGAACTGGCGTATGAATTATTTTTCAAGGTTCTTCACTTCCGGCAATGCCATTATGTCTTCGAATTTTATTTCACATTCGGATGTCGTCATGGTCCCCAGGCAACCCGCTTCGTATCTAAGGTTCACGATGGCGGAAGCGTATTCGAGAACGGCCGATTCCAGGCTGAGTTCAGCCTGCCCGAGGCGGTCTTCGAGGTTGACTACGTCCAGAAGGGTCGAAACGCCCATTCTGTTTTTTTCCCTTTCGTTTTGAAGCGCTTTATCGTAGAGCCGGCCTGATTCGATCATGCTTTTGTAGCGGTTGATGATGGATGAGACAGCATTTACGCGGGTTTCGAGCGTAAAGTTTATCAGTCTGACTATCTCGTCGGCTTTGATTCTGGCCTGCATGTATTGTTCTTCCTGTTTGACTACGTCGGCTCTGGCCGACCTCCGGCCTATCGGAATCGAGTAATTGACCGTCGCGCTGACATTCGTTCCCGGAACGTTGTCGTGTAACGCAGAAATGATGGCCGCGGCGCCCTTGTCGTCCTGCCTGCCGTTGTAGCCGGCGGCGATCTGGAGGTCGATCTGGGGTTTTAAAGAGTCTCTGGCGGCCGTTATTGTGAATTTGAAGGACTCGAGGCGTTTTTTGGCCGCCAGATAATCGTTTCTGTTGGCCAGCGCGAAATCCATGAGCTTTTTCGTGAGAGACGCCACTTCGACGGTGCCGTTAACTATTTTTTCGGTCGGAAAAAAATCGGCCGGGGGCCCGATTTCGAATGACGAGTCTCCGGTTATTCCCATGGCGATCTTCAGGTCGTTTTTCGTTTGCAGAAGCGACTGGGAAGCTTTCTCGCAGTCGGCCAGTTTCTGGTTGAGACTGGCCTGGAGTTGATCGAGTTCGGCGGGGGGGACCTCGGAGCTTTCGACGAGCGTTTTGGTATCGTTATAAAGTTTTTCGGAACGCGCCTTCGATTCTTGGGCTATTTTGAGCGCCTTGTAGGAATAC
>Ga0208665_10000128_pt1 | contig 12253 bp, 11 predicted proteins | sample Methanogen_OWC_FD_187365 | JGI IMG/M metagenome (GOLD analysis project Ga0208665, IMG submission 187365) | Enriched soil microbial communities from Old Woman Creek wetland in Ohio, USA - Methanogen_OWC (SPAdes) (version 2) | ecosystem: Environmental > Terrestrial > Soil > Wetlands | place: USA...
TCAGCGTCACCAAAGAGAAATTTTTAGGCGAAAGAAAATTCAACAAAAGAGGGGTAAGGGCGATAAACAGCACCCCGATGCCGACGACGACTTCAATTAGAGTGAAGGCCCCCGATTTTCTCATTTCTGTTTCAGCCCGCTTATGAGATCGTGCGTTTTGCCATACGAGCCTATAACATCGGTATCGATTTTATATCCGGCGGCTTTGAGTTCGGAAAGAATTTTTTCCGGCCTTACGGTAATATAATTCGTTTCGAAGTCCGGTTCCCTGGAAACATCTATTTTTTCGGTATTGATAGTAGATTCTCCCGACCTGCAGACAATTTTTTTTGAATTTATCATGAGAAAACGGAGCATTTCGTTGATAAAATATATTTGAGTTCCGGCCCCCGCGACGCCTGAAATATATGGTTTCCCAGCCGAAGCTATAATGTTATCGTCCGGATTCGCAGAGCCGTCAAGTTTTAAAGGATACTTCAGCCTGGAATTGGATTTCTCGATATCGGCCTTCAGTTTAGACGCGTTTCTTTTTATCGATTCCCTGATCTGCCATACGGGGCTTATGGCGTTGAACGGCCTGTATCCTTCGAAGGCATGGCCTTCCGGATAATCCGGGAAAACCGGTTGAGCGATGGCGTTTGCCGGAACGGCCATGGTAGTTGAATTATCGTAATAAATTGGATGCCCCGAAATAATGCCGAGTTTTTTTCTTCTTTCGACTACATCCATGTCACGGTATTTCTGGCTCATTGATACAAAAAATGTATCGATGATCTTTAATATCTCATCATCCGTCACGACATCATGACCGGTAAAAATGGAAGAATCCGGAACCGCGACCGAAGAAGAAAAACCGGACAGCACGTTTTCCAGTTCTATTTCGATTATTTTTCTGGCAATTTCTTTAATAAGGCCGTCAGAATCGGAAGTCAGCTTGAATGAAATTGAAGCCGCAAATATGTCGATCGTTTCCTTCACTTTTCGTTCTATATAATTAATATCAACATCCGGTGGAAAATCGAAAGGAATGTTCGGCCGGATAACTCCTGACTGCTCCTGATTCGTCGATGACACAACCGTCGGCCCGCTCCCGGGCCTCACAAGCGAGGTTGGAACGACAGGATAACCCTTGACGGTAGGGTAACCCGGAAATTCATTTTTAGGCCCCAGCGAATAACCGGGGGGTAAATCGACATTGATAACGGTCGAAGATATGCCGGAATTAACGATGGGTATATTTTCCTTCGGAACGACGGGTTTCACAGGAACGACCGGAACCGGCTTGACCGGTTTGGGAACGACAACGACGGGGGTAACCGGATCAGGTTCCTGAGGATCGGTCGGCGGCGCCGTCTGAGTTCCGCTCATATAGCCGAAATCATTGGCCGGTGATGCAAGGTCCACCTTTGAACCGTCATTCAAAATTACGCTCGTATAAACCAATTTTATTCTGGAACACACCTGGTTGGTGGCTTTATTCAAATAAACCGTAGTTTCCCTCGTGCCCACATAAGCCTTGACGCCTTCAGGCGCTCCCGGAATAGTGGTATTTATAAACCGCGCGGGAATTTCGGCGGGCTGGGATGGAAACTTCGTCAGAACCGTAAGGCCGGAAACTTCGAAGGCCGTACCGCTCGTGTTTGAAAGCGTCCAGCTGCCGTATTTACCAGATTTATATGAAAAATTGAAACCGGAACCGTTAAATGCGTAACCCGGACTTAAGGCGGCGTGCAATAACAGCGCTAACGATATAATGCAAATGATACTGAATTTCCGGTCGAAAGCAAATGGCATGATCACACTCCGGCATACACTGCAAACATTTTTACTTCAGTTAAATTATATCACAAAAAATTTAAAAGTCGATAAAAATTATCAGGTATTCCGGCATTAAAAATTTCCGGAATACCTGATAATCGTTATTTTCAATTGTTTATAAAAGTTTTAACCATATCGTCCCACATGAGCTTTGAAAAGGCGAGTTTCGTGTATTCAGCGCTGAAAACGAATTTGGGAAAGTATATCGCCAGCCCCGCCGCCCTCGCGACACCCTGACCGGTGGTGTTATTCTGAATGACGGCCTTCGAAAAAAACGCAAGCGTTCTTTCGGCAGCTTCTCTGACCTTTTTAGTGGGTGTTTTGTCGCGTATCATTTCGATCATATTTCCAAAATCGATGTGTTCTTTGTAATCGAAATACTGGACAGAGTTAATAGCCGACCTCATGGCCATGCGGTTTTCCTCGACTGATTCGATAAGCGCGGCGCACAACGCGTCGAGAGAATCGGCCAGCGGGCCGATCATTTCGCAATCCAGGGCCGACATTGTCGTGTTATGCTGGGCTGGATAGCTTTTCGCATAAGCCTGGCACACCAGTTTCGAGAAATCGCCGGGAGTCATTCCGGGTTCCCTGGTAAGCGCGTCCAGAACGAGGTCGTACGGCCAGCCCTTGCCGGGCACGACTTCTTCCGACGCCACGTAGTAGCCCACGAATTCTTTTATTTCATACGCGATTTCCATCATCTGCATCAGGCAGGCGTCCATGGCGAGCACGTCGAGTTTTTTTCCGAGAAGCGAATTGATCTCGTACATCGCCTGGGCCAGCTGCACTGTCGTTATGTTATTTCCAGACTGATAATCGAACGAAACGCCCCTGAAAGTTTCACGCGCGCGGTTCTTCGCCCAGCCGTTGCCATGATTCCATATTACCATCGCGTATTTTTTCGCGGGATATTTTTCGGCCGACCATTTGAAAAAATTCACGAGCTCGCGATAATCTCCCATATCGATTTCGCCCAGCTCCTGAAGGTTTTCGGAAACGAGGCCCCAGTCGTCTTCCTGCATGCCGGGCTGTCTGTACTTTATATGGTAACGCCTGGCCGGCAGCTCATCCCTGTCGACCTGCACCAATATATTTATTTTATCGGAAAAAGCGACCTTTTCCATTTCTCTCATGTCCTCGACGCTGAAGCGGTCAAGGTCGTTGTCGCCGTTTAAAAATACCATGAACGTCCATTCGGCCGAAGCGGCGAGCGCGACATGCGAAAGTGCCGGCATCACAACGAGCGCAGCCAGAACGATAATAAAGATTATTTTTTTCATTGATGTTTCTCCTTATTTTGCATTCAAGCGCTGCGCATGGCGGACTTTCGCCTTGCCTGCCTCGAGATACGTTTTGATGAACGTGGTCCAGCTGTTTTTGCTGAATTTCAGGGCGTAGTAATCGAGCGTCAGAGTGGTGTAATTCTGGGGAAAATAGATCGACAGCCCGTTCGAATTCTTTTCGAAGTCGTTGCGCCATATATTGGCGATTATCGCCTTCGAAGGCAGTCCCGCCAGAACCGCATACAGTTCCGACAGGGCGTTATTTATTTTCTCGTCGATATTTTCCGCCGTCAAAAGCTGGCAGAAATGGACGAGATCATAGGTATTGTCGTCATACCACGCGAGATTCTTAACGACCTTGATCATGCTGGAATCGAAACCGGCCTCTCCGACTTTCGGGGCCAGTAATTTGCCGACGACGTCAAGTTTATCGTAAACCGCATCGATCTTCGAACAATCGACAGCCGACATGGTGACCGGCGGCATATCGCCGGGATACGCCGCACCATATGCGTTAACGATTACCTTGGAAAATTCTTCCGCTGAAATCGCGGGATTATCGACCAGAGGTTTCAAAACAAGATGATAAGGCCATCCGGTAGCCGGCTCCGCTTCCTCGGACGCCACGACGAAATTCGTATAATCTTTTACTTCATACACTACTTCCATCATCTGCATCTGGCAGGCGTCCATTCCGAAAACGTCGATTTTTTTGCCGGCCGCCGCGGATATTTCGGCGATGGCGGTACCGAGCTGGGGGGTGTTTATGTAGTGACCCGAGCTGTAATCATAGGAAATACCGCGCTGGTCGATTTTTTTTCTTTTCTGCCAGCCGTCGCCATGGTTCCAGATGTCGAGAAGATAGTGCTCGGCCGGGAATTTTTCGACGGCCCATTTTCCGAATTTGGCGAGTTCTCTGTAATCGCCCATATCTACTTTTCCAAGTGTTTCAAGAACCTGGACTTCGCCTTTTTTTATGTACAAAAGCATCGCGGGTTTGGATTTTCTGTCGTGAAGAACGACTATATTGACGTCGGCGCTCGATCCGATGCGCTTCATTTCGGCGACATCGCCTATTTCCCAGTCGGAATAGGTGTCCAGATCGTTATCCGCATTCAAAAATATCATGAACGTCCACTTTTTCGTCTCGGCGGAATTCGTTCCCGCGAAAGCGAAACTCGAAACAATCAATACCAGGACCAATGATAATACCACTGGGTACTTCATTTTTCCACTCCTTTAACTATATGCGCCAGTCGTCGCGAAATGAATACGCCATACTGATAACACGCGCGAATCTGGCTGAACACGATGGTTTCCATATATAAGACGAATGCCGCCGGATTTTTTTTAATTTTTCATGCCGGACAGCCGGTTCCAACTCCTGACATTGCATATACTCCGGACCCGATAAATCGAAGCCCGGAGTATGTCTCTTTTTCCTTCAACGACTGTTATCGATTAATCCCAGGGCCATAATGACGCAAGCGCCTTCAGGCGTTTTTCGGCGTCCTGCGCCAGCGTCGTATTAGGATACATTTTTATAAGTTTTTTGTATGCCTCGGCCGCGCCGCCTTTGTCTTTTTGCAATTCACAGCACTGGCCGAGCTTGAAAAGGCCTTCGGCATGGAATTTCGAGTTCGGGTAAACTTCCGTCCACCACGCGAACATGCTTTTGGCTTTCTGATAGTACCTGTGAGTTGCAAAACCGAGAATGCCGCCAGCTTTAACGTCTTTCAGAAGCGAAGCGACATAAAACATGGTTTCTTCCTTATTCGTATCGGGGTAGTCCACCATTGACAGAATGAAAAAAATCAGTGCTGGAGCGCAATCGTTAGTTATCATCCTGGTATATCCCGAAATCCAGATAGTCTGTTGGAATAATTCACCATTGTCTTTGCTTTCGAGCAATATCAGATTGAACCGGAGCATCGCCTGGTCGTATTTCTTTTCATTATACGCATACATGCCAAGCGCGAATTGCCCTTCGTCCGTCAGCGCGACTCCGTTTGTATCGGTATGCAGCTTTTTATACATGTCTTTTTTTCCATCGGCGATGCCTTTATCTAAACCGCTTTTATTATAATCATAATGGTTGTGAGATCTTTGAGCAGCCGGTTTTTCTTCTCTCTTTCCAGGCGTCATATTCAATAAATCGCATAGTCTTTTTTCTATTTTCGATGAACCGTCCAGTATGATTTCCGGTAATTGACCATTAGTTTCAAGCTTCGAGCCGGCCGCTTCATCTTCCACGGCGGCAGAGCCCTCAAAGTTCAGTTTCGCCAGCAATGCTTCGAACGTATCGACATTGCCAACTCCGCATTTGCGGATAAAATTTGCGTAACGGTTATACACGGCATTGCTTCCACGCTTCCAGCCCTCTTTATAACTATAATCATAGGAATACTGAATGTGATGGTCGTGATTATTGTTATTAAGAATACTACTGGCTTTAAGCCGGGAAGGCTGAGTGGAATTGGCCGTCGAGTTCACTCCGTCGGCTAAAGCCGCCGAATAGCCTGAGAATAATAAAGTTACCAATACAACTACCGACAATGTAATTTTTTTCACCCGAAATTCTCCTTTTTTTAGTTAACACGCCAGTATCGTCACGATCCGTATGCGCAATACTACATTCACGCGCAAACCTGGCGAACACCAAAAGTTCCGTAAATAATCACGGACTTCCGGAAATATTAAATTTTCCGAAACTAAATTAAAGGACTTTGCGCTGCCGGCAAAACGCGCGGCCACGAAAAAACGAGTCTTCAGCGCGCCGTAGCGGCGCTGCTGCGTTACCCGGCGCATGGAAAGCGCCGGGCGCGAGAATTTCTTTCTTCAAAATCCTGGACGGCCCGAATTTATCGAAACGCCCATTATTAAATTGTTTAACTACAAAAATATAGAGATTTTCATAGCTAAGAGTAGTATCTTTAAAAATTGAAAAAGGTTTGAAAAATTTTTTTAAAATATAAAAAACAGGCTGAAAAATTTTTCAGCCTGTCGTTATATTTGTAACGGATTAATTCGTTCTATCGGAAGGCCCGCACCGCGACGAATAAAATTCGATCGCCTCCGAGCGGGCCGGAAAATAAAAACTTATTATTTCCTGCCCTTTTCCGGCATCGGCACTTCCTTGGCGCCTTCAGGTTTTTTGAACAGCGCGTCGTCGATCTTGTCGAATTTCCAGTCGGAATAGGTAGCCTCGGTGAGGAGCTCGCCTTTTCCGTTATGGACTGACATTTTGACGTAGCAGCCGGTTTTCGAATCTATCGCGTAGGTATTTTTATTTTTCGATTCTTTGTCGACGATGGTGAAAACGCGGTTGTCGCCGTCCTTCGACTCGGTAATCTCGGACGATTCCTTCTGCTTCTCGATGAGTTCCTTCACGTTGAAGTTGCCTGCCGCGGCAGGGTCCATCGTCATGATTACGTTGCTGGATTCGACGAATGTCCACGCGGCGGCGGGAGTGACGACCATCCTCATTTTCTGGCCGTTGGTATCGGAATCCATCCTGAAATTCTTCATGTCCTTGAAATATAATTTCAGTTTCGTGACGAATTCCTTGCCATTCATGGTCGACTTCGCTTCCATTGAAACTGAGGCGTTGTTCGTGCATTTTTCGGCGATCTTCAGCAGGTCGTCGAAGAGGGCCTTCGTTTTTTCGTCGGCCGCCAGCGACGCCGAGGCGACGGCGAAAAACATGATCAGAGCCAGAATAATTGATATTTTTTTCATTTGATCCTCCAGAACCACGATTATTTATTTTGTTTCAGCGGGAGGCATGGCGGGCATCTTCATTTCCTTGGCATCCGCGGGTTTGGCGAACATGGAATCCTCGATTTTTTCGAACTTCCAGTCTTTGTATACTATCTCGGAAACGGTTTCGCCTTTTTCGTTGGCCGTGACGCTCTTGACCGGAAGGCTTTCCTTGGGATCGACGGTGATGACGACTTTGTATTTCGAGGTCGGGTCGGTATAGGTGTAAGTGACGAAGTTTCCTTCTTTGCCTTCGGTGTAATCGATGTCTTTTCTCTCAAAGGAAGTTTCGGGGGCCTTATCCATGACCATGAGCATCTTGTTGGCTTCCATGTAGGTCCATGTGGCTTCAGGAGTTACGACCATTCTGGTCTTCTGGCCCATGGTCTCGGTGTCCATTCTGTAGCTCTTCTTGTCTTTGAAATAAGCTTTGGTCGCCGCCTTGAATTCCTGTCCGCCGGTTTTGGAAGTGGATTCAAGAGTATATGAAGCGTTCGTAGAACTCTTTTCGTAAGCCTTCATGAGCAGTTCAGGAATTTTTTTCTCGTCTTTTTTTGCGTCCTCGGCGAATGCCACCGTCGCAAGCATTGAAACTACTATCAGAATAGCCATGATGCCCAGAAATTTTTTCATTGATATACCTCCAGAAAAATTATTTTTTTAATGAAATTAAGATAACACAATACAAAATAATTATCAAGTCTGACGAAATCGACGAAATCGACAATGAGTCCGGGCGGTCAAATTTCATTTCATTCGATAAAAAAGGGATTTATTTAACAGAACGCCTTCAAATGAATCATCCACATTCGAAGTGGTTTCGCCGACTCCTAAGAGAAGATAGCCGTCTTTCTTCAAATTGCGCTTGATTTTTCTCAAAATATTTTTCTTAACGTCCAGATTAAAATATATCAAAACATGGCGTAAAAAAATTAAATCCATGGGAGGCACGCCATACCAGTCGTCAAGCAGATTGATTTCACAGGTCGACACCATTTTTTTTATTTGCCTGTTTATGATCCACTCGTTCGCGCACATGACGAAATATTTGTTTATAATCTCTCTGGTAAGCCCTCGATTGATTTCAATTTCGTTGAACGCTCCTTCGCTGACGCGCGCAAGCATTTCACGCGAAATGTCGCTGGCGATGATGTTTATTTTCCAGTTCAGGATTTCAGGGAACTTCTCGTGAATGAGTATGGCTATGCTGTAAGGTTCCTGGCCGCTTGAACATGCGGCGCACCATATATTAAGAGCACGCTCCTTTCTTCGTTCCTTAATCAATTCGGGAAGCACGATATTGGCGAGGCACTCGAAAGGATGGATATCTCTGAAAAACGACGTTTCGTGGGTAGTTATCGACTCTATAACCATCTGGTGAAGAATGTTCTGGCGGTCGTTTTTAAGGCGGTTGACCAGCTCCTTTAATGAACTTATATTAAAAACGTTAATAACTTCAGCCATTCTCGAATCGACAAGGTACCGCTTGTCTTCATCGATCGTAATTCCGGTTTTTTCGAGTATGAACTTTTGCATAAAATAGAATTCTTCGGTGTTTAATGGTTCCATATATCTCTTTATTTTATTCTCCTGAGTATTTCGACCGCCATTTCATTTATGGGAAATATTCCGTCGGCTACTCCGGCGCTCACTATACTGCCGGGCATGCTCCAGACGACGCTTGAAGGCTTGTCCTGGACCACGACCGTACCTCCGGCCTGGTTTATCCTGATCGCGCCTTTCATTCCGTCCTGACCCATTCCGGTGAGCACTATCGCGAGCGCCCCCCTTCCGTAAACTCTGGCGACGGAAGAAAATAAAACATCGACCGAAGGCCTGCACGAATTTTCCGGAGGCTCCCTGGTCAAGGACGTTTTAATCTGAATTCCTTCCCTTTTAACGGTCAGATGGAAATCGCTCGGCGCTATATAAACGCAATTTGCCGCTATAACATCTTCGTCCGACGCTTCGACGACTTTTAGTTTGACCTGCATCGCGAGCCTGTTTACAAGAAGCTTCGTGAAATACTGAGGTATGTGCTGAACGACAACTATCGGCACGCCTATATCTTTGGGAAGCCCTGAAAAAAAAGTCAGCAAAGCTTCAGGTCCGCCCGTTGAAACGCCTATCGCGATTATATCGATTTTCGCCTTTTCGACCGGGTTGGTGCCCTGCGGTGGCCGTTTGACTTCAGATTGAATTAAAACCGGACTCGCCTTTTTTTTCAGCATTTTGATTTTATGGGCAAGTTCGGTTTTAATGAATTTGATCGAATCCTCGATTTTTTCCATATTGGAAGATATGGCAACAAATTCATTGGCCCCGTTAACCATAGCTTCAACAGCGCGGGCGGCGCTTTTTTCACAAACACTCGAAAAAATTATTACCGGCAATTTGGGTTGCAGTTTTCTGATCTCGCAAAGAGTTACCATGCCATCCGTTTCAGGCATATCGATATCAAGCAATATAACATCAGGATTCAGCAACGAAATTTTAGCGATAGCCGCAGCGCCGGTAGAGGCAACCCCTGCGACTTCGAATTCCGGATCAGAAGAAATAATGCTTATGAGTATCTTCCTGTATAAGACAGAATCGTCAACTATAAAGACCCTTGTTTTTTCAACCACTTTTACCCGGCCTTAATAATTAAATTCGGAAGTAATATCTTTTAAATTTTCCGATATTTTAATCAGGTCGTTCGTAGATTTCAAAACTTCCTTAGTTCCGCCTGAAGTGGTTTGCGCAAGTTTGGCCACGCTGGCTATGTTTTTGGCGATTTCACTGCTGCCCGTCGAAATATCGATGATATTGCGGCTGATCTCACTCGTAGTGGCGGTTTGCTCTTCGACGGCGCTGGCTATGGTATTTTGAAAATCATTTATTTTGTTGATGACGGTACTGATCTGATTGATATCATCGATCGCGGTTTTCGCGTCATTTTGTATTGCCTCAATTTTCCTGCTGATATCTTCAGTCGCCTTGGCGGTTTCCTTGGCCAGCTCCTTAACTTCGTTAGCGACTACGGCAAAACCTTTTCCGGCCTCGCCGGCCCTTGCCGCTTCGATCGTGGCATTTAACGCAAGAAGGTTCGTCTGCTCCGCGATAGAATTTATTACCTTAATGACCTTGCCTATTTCGGCGCTGCTGACTCCGAGCTTCGCTATGTTTATATTGGTCTTTGAAGCTATGTCTACCGACGAATTGGCAACCTTCGCGGCTTCATTGGCATTTCTCGCGATTTCGTTGATGCTCACATTCATTTCTTCGGTGCCCGCGGAAACCGTCTGCATGATATTTTGTACTTCCTCGGCGGCTGAAGAAACTACGATCGCGCTGCTATACGTCTCGTCGGCGTTTTTTCCCATTTGCTGGCTCATAATCGTTATGCCGTCTGAATTTTTATTTAAAACTTCTACTAATTGCTTTATGGTCATTACAAAATTCTTCAGTTTCTTGATTACCTGATTGGTGACCAGGCCGAGCTGGTTGAACAGGTCATCTCCGGTGTTTTCATTCGCCATTACACCAAGATTGCCGCCGCCAAGGCCTGAAAGCACTAAAAAATAATCGGTCAATTGCATTGACAGGTTCATCAGGCTGCCATGCATTTCAGCCTCGACATTATTGGATTTTTCAACCATTTCCATGAGCTGTTTCCTGTAAGCGGCCGCTTCTTTTTTTATGTCGTATATCCATTTCATGCTCAGAAGAAGAAGCGCCAGAATCAGTACCATAAATATAATTATTTTATCGCTCGATTCTTTCGCGCCATTTTGTAATTCCGCGTTACGCAAATCGATCATACCGTCGATTTTAGCCTGCAATATAAGCGCCAGCGGCACAAGCCGCTCCTCGAATTCTCTGTATTGGGATTTCTTATTATAAAGCGTCGTGAATTCATCGGCATATCTTGCGACGTCAATTTTCATGTCTCCGAAACGCTCGGATTTCGCTTTTAGTGCATCCGCCGATTTATTGAAGCCGGCAACGCTTTCAGTGTCGCTCTGAAGCATGTAACTTTTCTCGTATCGCCTGGCTTCAAGAAGATTAGCCTTGAAATCATTGGCGGCAGCAAGCCAATTACGAGTTTCCGTCACTTTGCCCGTCACCGTCAGAGAGAGGAAAAGAGAAAAAAGAATCAAAATTACTACTGCACCCAACAAAAAAATTGATTTGCTTTCTTTATCTAATTTTTCATACATTTCTGTTATTTTTCCTCCGAAATAATGTTAATTTTGGAAATAAAAAAAACGTTTTCTTGAAAAATATTTTCAAGAAGCACAATAATGCCTTATAAAAATATCAGCCACGGTCAATTGCCAGACTAAAACTGGATCTGAGCCTTGAATTTTCCGCCGCCTTCATCACGGCAGAACAGCAGCGTTTTTTTAGCGCGTTCGCACCACATCTTAACGTCTTTGGCAAAAGTTTCACAATCGGCCATAACTTCGAGAATGTCGCCTGCCTTCAATTCGGGAAGTTTCGTCGTGATCTTGAGTATGGGCTGAGGGCACTTCAAACCGTTCGCGTCCAATATTATTACCGCCATTTAAAACACCTCTTTTTTTTATTAAGCTAAAACTGGATCTGAGCCTTGAATTTTCCGCCGCCTTCATCACGGCAGAACAGCAGCGTTTTTTTAGCGCGTTCGCACCACATCTTAACGTCTTTGGCAAAAGTTTCGCAATCGGCCATAACTTCGAGAATGTCGCCTGCCTTCAATTCGGGAAGTTTCGTCGTGATCTTGAGTATGGGCTGAGGGCACTTCAAGCCGTTCGCGTCCAATATTATTACTGCCATATAAAACACCTCTTTCGTAAAATTAATTTATTTATCCCGTAACCTGAATTTATCTACGACGTCATGAGCAAACCGAATTCATCCTGCAACAATCGTCTTGTTATTGATGGAATGTTATCGCTGATCCTTTTATCAACCGATTCTCCGAACTCACGAACGTTCCTGGCGGATATCGCGTAAATAGAAATCTCAACGGCTGTTAAGACGCCGAGCATTTTCGCAAGTTTCAGGGTTTCGAAAAAACCTATTCCGTGTGATGATTTTAGCCTCAGCGTAAGCGATTCGGAAATGTCATCTATTTTAACCAGCGTTCCCGATTCGCTTTCATAATCTTCGATCGCATCGATAATGACTATTTTGTCGTACCCATGAAAAAAGTCAATAAGCCTCCAGCCGCCGCATGATAGTTCGACGAAATCGACGTCCTTTTTTTCAAGTTTAATAACGGTTTCATATAAACTTTTGGCCGCCAGTATCCCGGAAGCGTCATCGGACAATATGGTATTGCCCATGCCTATTATCAGGGTCTTCAAAATTTTCAATCCCTTCTTATGACGTTTACAAGGTTTCCTGAAAAATCATACAAATTC
>Ga0208665_10000129_pt1 | contig 12247 bp, 9 predicted proteins | sample Methanogen_OWC_FD_187365 | JGI IMG/M metagenome (GOLD analysis project Ga0208665, IMG submission 187365) | Enriched soil microbial communities from Old Woman Creek wetland in Ohio, USA - Methanogen_OWC (SPAdes) (version 2) | ecosystem: Environmental > Terrestrial > Soil > Wetlands | place: USA...
GTTCAGTTCCCTTCAATGCCTCTAATCAGATACAGGCGTGTGGTATTATACCGGATGTCGCATCCCGCGACAAATTGCATCTGAACCGGAAGAAATCAAATGAAGCGTTTTACCGCCGAAGACTTTGATACGGCCGCTCTCGACCCGAATTCCGTGGCGGTGGTCGGTTTCACGGCAGCCTGGTGCCAGCCATCTCTCCGCCAGCAGGAGTCTCTTGAAAAACTTGCCGTGGAGTATGCCGGCAAAGCCGTCATCGGAACCGTCGATGTCGATACGGACGAACCACTCGCCGACCGATTCGAAGTCCGCACGCTTCCGGGAATTCTGCTTTTCGCACGTGGAGAACTTGTTGAAGCGCTTCCTGGCTTTCAGCCCGAGGATTTTCTCCGTGCCTGCATCGAGCAGCTCATTCAACCGCCGGCCTGAGCTGCCTCACGTCCGAAGTTCAATTTTCCCCGTCATCGCCTGCCGCCGCTGCCGGCCCGATTTCCCGTACACGCCTGATCGACACGGCTTTTGCATCAGGTCCGATTTCCAGGACCACGCCCTCGAGCACGACTTCCCCGGTCGCCGGCTGGAACTTGTCGCTGAATCCCCTGTAGAATCGGTTGATCACCAGCTCGCGATCGACGCCGAGAACTCCATTACGGGGGCCGGTCATGCCCAGATCAGTAATGACCGCGGTTCCGCCGGGAAGGATCCGCTCATCGGCGGTTTGAACATGCGTATGAGAACCGACCACGGCGGCAACACGGCCGTTCAGGTGCCATGAAAGCGCGATTTTTTCCGAGGTCGCCTCGGCATGGATATCGACAAGGACGGGAACTCCCGCCGGGAACTCTTCAAGCAGCCTGTCGGCGGTCCGGAACGGGCAGTCGCCCGGCTCCATAAAAACGCGGCCGGCCAGATTGATGACTCCGAATGCAAGGGAGGTTCCGCGTCCCAGGAGCGCCCAGCCCCGTCCCGGCCAGTCGTCACCGCCGAGATTATGAGGCCGCAGCACGTTCCCGTTTTCGGATTTCAAAAGCTCGGGCCAGTCCGGTCTTGCAAAAATGTGATTTCCGCTCGTCAAAAGATCGATGCCGGCGGCAAGCAATCCATTCCTGTGCCGGGGCGACAGGCCGGCTCCCCCGGTCGCATTCTCTCCGTTGGCGACGACCCAGTCGAGCTCCCAGCGGCGGCGAAGTTCCGGCACCAGTTCGCAGGCCGCGCGCCGTCCCGGCTTCCCGTAAATGTCTCCCAGCATCAAGACGCGCATCATTCGCGACTCCAGAGTCTGATATAAAATATTCTGATATAAAATATCTCGTATAAATGAACACGGGAATTTGCCTGCCTGGCAAACGCGACACGGATCATTCCAACGGAAAAAACCGGCGCCGGGAAACGGAAAACCGCTGCCCGGCGCCTTTGATCTCTGTTTCTACCCTGTCAGTGTGCCACTTCCACGCTTCGGACCTCGCGGATAAGGACGACCTTGACCTGCCCCGGATACTCGAGATCGCTCTCGATCTTCTTCGTGATGTCGCGGCACAGTTTCGGTGCAGCGGCATCATCGATTCTCTCCGGATTGACGATGATGCGGATTTCACGGCCGGCCTGGATAGCATACGCCGAGTTCACGCCATCGAACCCCTTCGCGATGTTCTCGAGATTTTCAAGCCGCTTCACATACGCATCGAGAGACTCGTTGCGGGCTCCGCGACGCGATGCCGAGATGGCGTCCGCCGCCGCGACCAGAACGGCCTCCACCGACTCGAACGGCAGATCCTCGTGGTGCGCACCGATCGCGTTCACCACGCGGGGCGATTCCTGATACTTACGGGCAAAGTCGGCTCCGAGCGAGGCGTGGTTCCCCTCGTCGCTCTCGATGACCTTACCGATGTCATGAAGCAGCCCGGCCCGTTTCGCCAGCGGAATGTTCGCCCCGATCTCGGCGGCGAGATTGCTGGCCAGGTGAGCCACTTCGATCGAGTGCTGAAGGACGTTCTGACCGTAGGAGGTCCGGTAATTCAGCCGCCCGACGATTTCGACGAGTTCAGGATGCAGCGCCGGAATTCCAAGAGCGAGCATGGCCTGCTCGCCGGCTTCCTTGATGCGGAGCTGTATTTCTTTTTTCGCCTTTTCGTACATCTCTTCGATCTTGGCCGGGTGGATGCGACCGTCGAGGGTAAGCATCTCAAGCGTGACACGGGCCGTTTCGCGCTTGATCGGATCGAAGCCCGAAAGAACGACCGCCTCGGGCGTATCGTCGATGATCACGTCGACACCCGTAATGTTCTCGAACGTGCGGATGTTCCGGCCTTCGCGACCGATAATGCGCCCCTTCATTTCTTCACTGGGCAGGGCAACAACCGACACGATCGGATCCACGGAATGATCCGTCGCACATCGTTGTATAGCACTTGCTACAACCTCGCGGGACTTCTTGTCGCTGGTTTCCTTGATGCGCTGCTCGGCATCCTTGATCTTGACCGCGATGTCGTATTGGAGCTCCTCTTCGACCTTCTTGAGGAGCTGTTCACGCGCCTGCTCGGGACTGAGACCGGCAACCCGCTCGAGTTCACGACGCTGGTTTTCGATCAGCTTGTCTATTTCCTGGCGCTGAACATCGAGAGCCTGTTCACGCTGGCGGAACTCATCCGTGCGTTTTTCAAGCACATCCGCCTTGGCATCCACCTTTTCCATCTTCCCAAGGAGCTGAGCTTCAAGCTTATCGAGGTCGTGCTTGCGCTTTTTCGCTTCTTTCTCGGTGTTTTTCCGAAGAAGAAGCTCTCTCTCCTTGATCTCCCTGGCCCGTTTCTGAGCCTGTTCAAGTTCAGTCTGTGCGGTGGTCTTGGCATCGTCGACGATCTTTTTTCCCTCTGCCTGAGCCTTTGCCAGGGCTTCTTCGTCCTGGCGCCGGCGCATCGCGCTGGAAATCTGATATCCGACAAAGCCAGCCAACGCCATCAATATGACGTACCACATGGCCGGTCCTCGGGAACCTCCTGGATTTTTTGTTGATGAAGCAAGCAAAGCCTTCAGCCCGCCTCTCGAGTTCTGGTCGATCATGCGATTTCTGCGATATCCGATCTTGTCGTGGAGGCGGCCCGTTCGACGGGAACGGGCCGCCCGCTCAGGTCACAGTTTGTCTGCAAATTCCTGGACGGGGTGAGCCTTTTTCAGATCGCTTACATACTGTTCCAGGGCGGCCTTCTGCCGCTCGGGAAGCAGCTGGCTGCGAATCTGTTCCTTCACCTCGTCCAGAGGCTTGGAACCGGCTGCACGTCGCTCGTCGACACGAATGACGTGCCAGCCAAACTGGGTCTTGACCGGCCCGGTGACCTTGCCGATCTCGGCCTTGTTCACCGCATCGTCAAATTCCGGAACCATCTGCCCCTTGCCAAAGAAGCCCAGATCGCCACCTTCCTTGCCCGACGGGCATTTGGATTCGGCGCTGGCGATATCTTCGAACTTCGAGCCCTTTCCAAGCAGGTCGATAATGCTCTTTGCCTTGTCTTCGGCTTCAACGAGAATGTGATGCGCCCGCGACTGTTCGGGAGTCGAGAACTGCGCAAGGTTCTTTTCATAGAAAGCCTTCACATCGTCATCGCTGACGGTGACCTTGCCGGAAACCTGCTCTTTCAGAAGCGCATCAAGCGCCACGCGACGACGCGCATTCTTGACGGCCTCGGGATACTGTTTTTCAAGATCTGCCCGGTTGCGCTGAACATACCGCTTTACCAGTTCGCGATAGCAGAACTGTTTAACGAAATCATTCAGGCCATCCCCCTCGAGAAGCTGGGGCCGAATGAACGGTGGAATGCGTTCGAGATCGGGCGCGATCGCAGCGACCTTGACGGCATCGGTTCCGATGGTGCAGAGGGTCTTTTCGAGATCTGCCGGCTTGATATCGGCTTCGCGAAGCACAGCGACGCCGTCCGAAGCGACGACAAGCTGAAACTCTTTCTGAATTTCCGCCATGCGGGCTTCATACGCTTCGCGACGCTTGGAATCAGCGAGTTCACGCTTGATCTGGCCGGTGACATCCGCGAGCGGCTTGATCTTGCCTTCCTGCTTTTCTGAATACTTGACCACCATCCAGGTGCCATCATCGGCTTTGACCGGCTCGGACACCTGGTTGTCTTTCAGGGATGAAAGGAGCTGAGCAACGGCCGGAGAGGTCTCGCCAAGGGTGACAAATCCACGGTCTCCGCCGCTGGCTTTTGACGTGTCGGTCGAGGACGCCTTCGCGACTTCGGCGAACGATTTGCCGCCGTCGACTTCCTGTTTCAGCTTTTTCGCGGCTGCTTCATCGGCTGCGCTGATCTGGTGAAGATGGAACTTTGCCGGTTCGGCATACTGGTCTTTGTGCTCATTGTAGAACTTCTCGACATCAGCGGCCGGCGCATCGATTTTTTCGAGCAGGCCGCGCATGTAATACTGGGAAAGCATGTTGACGGAAACATCTTCGATGTCGGCTTTCAGTCCGGGCCGATCGGAGATACCGAGTTTCATCGCTTCCTGCTCGAGCAGCGTGATTTCGACGAGCTGCTTGAGGAACTGCTGTCTGCCTTCCTTGCTCTCGAAATGAGCACGCACCTGCGGATTCACCGAGGTAATGAACTGACCGAGTTCGCGGTCATACTCTTCACGAGTGACAGTGTACGAACCGATGTTCGCGAGAACATCCTGCGGGGAACCAGCGGCCGGCGTGGCGGCGACCTGGGTGCCCGTGGCCGGAGCGGCGGCCGGTGCTGGTTCGGCAGCGTTAAGAACGCTCCCGAGACCGAAAGCGGCCACAAAAAACAGGACAACGGCGCTAAAGCGCCTGTCATGCGATGACATGAAAGCCTCCCGAAATAATTTGGACGATGGGAAAGTATACACCGCCCCTCCGGTGAATGCAACGAGGCCCTCCACGCACCGCGCAAAACGAAACCGCCCCTTCCCGGTCATCCCGGAAAGAGGCGGTTGATTCTTGTGAAACCCTGTCTCAGGGCGCTCTCACAAATGCCAGCGCATCGAAGAACAGGTTGGCGCCACCGCCAGCACCGGCATTGATCGCCGTCATCTGAATGACAACGCCTTCGACACCGGAGTTGAGAATGATCTGCCCGAGGGCGATCTGGGTTCTGCCCTTGTTGATCGAGGAATACCCGCTGACGTCCTTTTCGAGGATCGACGTGGTGAGAACGCCGTTTTCGCGGATCTGTATGCGCCAGTTCCCACTGCTCGTATGCGGGAAGATGTATGCGTAGACATTGTATCTGTAGGAACCGCTTGTGGGGGACGGAAGCTTGTAATACAACGTCGAGAACAGGCCGGTATTTCCGAACTGGTAGCCATCGCCATTTCCGGGCGTTCCGACCGTATCGGCCAGGAGCATCGCCAGACCGGCACCGGAATAGTAATCGATATTTTTGTAATCCTTCGAGTTGTAGACCAGGTAGCTCCCGTCGATGGTGCCGGCGGTTCCATTCTCATCGAATTCCCAGAGGGTGTCTTCACCTTCGAGGAGGCCGACCCACATGCCGCCCGGGTATGCCTTCACGTAGTTGCTCAGGTCGCTTTCCTTGCCCGACGAGCTGACCGCGGAAACCTTGAAGAAGTAGGGAATGCCAAACTCGAGCTTCTGGCCCTTCTTTTCAGGATTCTGCATGAAACTGCTCGGATAGGTGTTGATGACATAGGCGGATGCTTCCGTCCACTGAGGCTGGCCGGTCACGAACTTGGTGTACCCGCCATCGGCAACGGTCGAAAAGTAGATATTATAGCTTGATGCATTCTTCGCGGCATTCCAGGAAAGCTTGATGCCCGCTTCCGTGCTCGTCGAGGACCAGGCCACGAGACCGGCCGGAATTTGGGGAATATCGGCATCGGCCGACTGGGTGACAATCGAGCTCAGATCGCTAACCATGCCGTTCCGGTCGACCGCGCGAACGGCATAGAGGTTATACGGGGTGCCGTTCACATCCTTGAAGCTCTGGGTGAGATTCGCCGATCCGTTGTCCTCCACGACACCAACCAGGGAGAACAGCCGGTCATTCTGATTGGCCCGGAACACCAGATACGCATCGAGATCCAGCGTCGGGTTGTTCCCTTCGAAGATCGGGGTGCCATTCTGATTGAACATCGGCTTGTGCCAGGCGATAACCGGGTCGGTATCATTGCTGACGGACAGGTCATAGGGAGCCTGAGGAGTCGTGTCGTCGCCAGAGCGCAGTGTAACCTGCACCGGATCAGAGTTTTCGCTCTCCGTATACTGCTCGTTGAACGAACGAATCACATAGGTATACTGCTCAGCAGATGTCCTGATGACCGAGGTATCGACGTATCCGGGAGTGTCCTGCGGAACGGAAGAGATCCACTGCACGCCGCCGGCGCTGGTCGAGAGACCACGGTAGATGTTGTAGCCCTTGATCTGAACACCGGTAACCTTATCCCAGGCGATGTACACATTTTCCTGGGAAGCGCGGACCTTGATGTTCACGACGCGCGGCGGCCGTTCCTCGATGGGAAGGCCGGCCCGGGCCTGAATCGCGTTCGTGCGCGCGAGATCAGATTCCTTGCCCTGCGTGTCGAAGGAGGAGAGCTTGTAATAGTAATACTGGTCGTTCACCAGCCCATTCTGGTTGTCGTTATCCAGATAGGTCGGCGCCGTCATTTTCCCAACCGTCGCGATAAGCGTGAACGGCCCGCCCGAGTTGTTCGAGCGATAGATGCGGTAACCGACCAGATCGGCCTCGGAGCCGGAACTCCAGGTAAGCATGACCGCCTTTTCCTTGCCGACACCGACGACGTTCAGCGGGATGCTTGGGGCTTCAAAATCCGTCAGTCCCGCATCCTTCTTGACGCCGGTGGTGCACCCGAAGAGGGTGAACATCATGACCAGCATGATGCCGGCCACGAAGCTCCGTCTGAATCGTGCTGACGTCACCGTTCTCAGCATAGGGTTCTCCTTTTTCATGCACAGCTTGGCAACTACCACGGATGATTCATCGGCAGTCTGCGGAAAAGAGTTAACGGAAAATTCAATCTGTTCATCAGGTTCGTCGCGACAGCTCAGCCTCGCGAATCGCCTGCTTCATATCCGCAACCGCCCTGCCGAGTCCGGCCAGAACCGCGCGGGAAATAATACTGTGGCCGATATTGAATTCTTCGAGGCCGGGCATGAAAACCAGGTCCTGAACGTTCCAGTAGGTGATTCCGTGACCGGCGTTCACACGAAGCCCCAGTTTTTGGGCTCTTTCAGCCATGTCATACAGCTTCTGCCGTTCCGATTCATGTTCGGTTTCACTCGCCGCATCGGCATATTTTCCGGTATGCAGTTCGATGAAGGAAGCGCCGGTTTTCGCGGATGCATCGACCTGCTTTGCATCGGCATCGATGAAAAGGCTTACGGTGATACCCGCTTTTTTGAGCCGCTCAACGGCAGCCTTCACAGAGTCGAACCGGCCGGCGACATCGAGCCCGCCCTCCGTCGTCACTTCCTGGCGCCGCTCGGGAACAAGCGTTGCCATGTCGGGCCTGAGCTCTTCGGCAATGCGGACAATCCCCTCGTTGACGGCCATTTCCAGGTTGAGACGGGTGCGAACGCTCTGACGAAGAATTCTCGCGTCACGGTCCTGGATATGGCGACGGTCCTCGCGCAGATGGATCGTGATCCCGTCCGCACCGGACAGCTCGGCCAGAGCTGCAGCGCCTACCGGATCCGGCTCCTTGCCCATTCTTGCCTGGCGGATCGTGGCGACATGATCAATATTGACACCGAGCTTTATCATCGCATCCCTCCGGAACATGAGTATTCTTCTGATTGAACCAGCACCTGCGGAGAACCTACGCCCGCAGGACGAAAGAAAACAGGCTTCCCTGGCGGCCTTTCTGGCCGCGATACGAGAAATACCGTTCCGGCAGACACATCGTGCAGTCGTTGACTTGTCTGATGTTTTCCAGCCGGACGCCGCGGCGCAGGCACTGGGCAGTGTTCAGACCGCGAAGATCGAGATGCCATCTGGCCCCGTGCGAAAAAAAGCCCATGAATCCTTCATCGGCATCGCAAAACATCGGCGGAACCTCGTCCCCAAGCTCAAGGCAGCAGCTGCCGATGCATGGGCCCATCGCAACGTTCATGGAGGCCGGCTCAACGCCGAACCTGTCAGAAAGAACACCGATGGTATGACCGACGATGTCGCTCCGGGTGCCTTTCCAGCCGGCATGAACGGCTGCAACCGCCAATCCGCTCCAGATCAGCACGGGAAGACAGTCTGCCGTAAAAACGCCGATAGGCAGGCCCCGCTCGGCCGTGACGAGGGCATCGCCGTCTCCCTGATCGCCCGGCTGCGAACCCGCCGTGACCTCATGAATGGCCTTGCCATGAATCTGCGTCACCCAAAACGGGGCTTTCAGTCCCGCATCGCGGACAACATCAAGATCCTGCCAGGCCGCTTCCGCCGTTTCGCGGTGCTGTCTGTAAAAGCCGAGGTCCCCGTCGGCACGTTCTGAAAACGCCGCCAGGATCTCTCCGTCACGTATCAGACGCATCTCACGAACCGGCGGTCAGAGCGGCAATCATGCGCTCAGCAAGATCATCGACCGCATCGCGCTTCATGGAGACTTCGCGCACCCGGCGAAGGGTTCTCACGGCATCATCGACACGCCCCTTTTTCGAATACAGCGATCCGAGCACGATGTATGCTTCCTTCAGCCCTCTGTCGAGCGCTATCGCGCGCTTGCACTCTTCATACGCCTCTTTCATGTTTCCCTGGTTGTAATGCAGGAGGGCGAGATCCTTGACCGCTTCCGCATCATCAGAATGCAGTTCGAGCGTCTTTCTGAATTCGGCTTCGGCCATGTCGTATTTTCCGGCCCTGAAAAAGTCCTTGCCCATTTCCAGGTGTGTCCGGGCAGACTCCTGGTTCTTCTCATCGAGCTCCTTGCGCGCCTTCAGAAGAAGGCTTCGCGCCTGACGGCCGATTCCGGCTTCACCGGCAACCGAAATGATCTTTTCCAGCTCTGACGCGGCTTCGGTAACAAGCCCCCGCTCGATGTAGGACTGGCAGAGGGCATACCGTTTCTCGAGCGAACGCTCCTGATTGACGGAAAGGTCTCCCGACCGCGCAGCAGGCATGGCCGCTGGCCTGGAAACAGCCGGCCGTGGCATCGGAAGGGAAGCGGTCTGCTGGAAGCCGACTCCCGAACCGAAGTTCGCGCCGCCAGTCGTATCGGCGCCGGGCGTTGCGCTGATCGGGGTGAACGAGGTCGAGGATTCGACCGTCTCGGTCCTGGCGTCATAGGCGCCCAGGCGGCTGCCCTTCCCTTTCCGCTGCATGAATTCTGACAGCTTGGAGCTGCCCTGGATCGACTTCACATTGGCGAAGTAATAGGACCGGCTGTTGCTGTTGAGCTGCTTGAGCTTCCGTTCGACATGGCGCTTGACGGGCGACCCCTCGGGTGCCTTCGTCAACGCCTGCTGATATATATTTATAGCTTTGTTATTCTGTCCGGTCCGCTCGTAGCATTCTCCAAGCGGGAGATAGGCCCGCATATAGCCGGGATTCAACCGGAGAGCTCCGATGAAGTTCCGGCCCGCCTCGGCGTAATTTTTCCGTGTGAACTCGCAAAGGCCGAGGTTGAAGTAGGATTTGAAAAAGTTCGCATCGAGTCGGATCGCCGTCTGGAAATGCGTGATCGCCTCATCGTGCCGGCCGGCCTTGTAACAGGCCCAGCCGAGAGAGTCGCGAAAACTGGCCGAGTCAGGCTCGAGTTCGACGGCACGCTGACACAGCTGAACGGCGCGCTGCGGATCGGCCTCAAGAGTCGCCAGAAGAAAGCCGAGATTGTTCAGAGCCGAAGCATAATTCGGATTGAGGGAAAGCGCCCTTTCGTATGCGGAAGCGGCGTTCTTCATGTCCCCCGTTTTTTCGAGGGCAAAGCCAAGGTTGTGAAACGCCTCGGCCATATCGGGCCGGGCGCGCACGGCCTGGCGAAGATCATCGGCGGCGCCGACAAAATCTCTCTCCTGGAGTTTCTGCGTGCCGCTCACATACATCCGCATCCCGGCATCCTGGTAGTTCGGCAGGGTGTCGAGCGTTATCGCGACGGCAGGAACGGCTGCCGACAGCCATGCCAGCATGAGTCCCATCCCCAGCCTTTTCATTTCATCGCCTCCGCGGATTTTATTCACCCATCCGCCAACATCGGCAAAACAGAACGAAGTCTGAAGGGGTAAAGTTCGAATCTGGACATGCACATGAGTTCGTGCTTCCGCTTAAATTCACACGCGCAAATCTACCCAGGCCGCATGTGAGCTGCGATGGTTTCGGCGGGCGCCTCACCTTCCCATAGCTCCCGCTTATTTTTGACTTGGCGGATTTTCCCTGATAGCATGGCAGCTCTGCCTCATGTTTTAAGGCAAGGCAGTACGAAAAAACGAATTTTACAAGCTCTTTTTGTTTTTTTCGGCCGGGAAAATGTATCGAGTATTGATCCCTCGTATAAAGCTCGCTCCCCTGTTGCCGGAATATCAAAGAAGATCGAGCATGGAGTATGACGGGATGAAAACAAGGTCGCCACGCGTTTTTTTCACGCTTCTGGTTCTTTTTTCGTTTCGTTTCCTTTTTTTCCCTGCTCTCCTTTTTTCGGCTTCTCCAGCCCATTTGCCCCCTGCCTCCCACAAGGAAGACGCCCTTTTACGGGTGACCTTCCTGGATGTCGGACAGGGCGATTCCATCATGATCCGCTCCAGGGAAAAGACCGTCCTCATCGATGCGGGAAATGATAATGACCATGCAGCCGAAGACATCATTCTTCCTTTCCTGGAAAAGGAAGGGATAAAAAAAATCGATACCGCCGTCATTACTCATGCCCATCGCGATCATTTCGGAGGTTTCCTCACTCTGACTCAGGCCGTTCCCATCGGTGAATTCGTATACTCCACCGATTCCACCATCGTCACACAGGCCGATCCTGAATCGAGCAAGGGAGACGATATCCTCTACAAAAAGCTTTTCAGCCTCATTCGTGAAAAATCCATTCCCCTGAAAAAAGCGCGGATGTCTGATTCTTTCAACTGGGGATCGCAGATCCATGTGAATATCCTGCATGCTGACCACCCTCACCCCGCGCCCGGCCAGGGACAACCCGCTCTTACCACCAACGACACTTCTCTGGTCTTCAAAGTCACCACAGGAACGATCAGCTACCTCTTTACCGGAGACGCTCCGGCTCTTCCGGAAAATGAAATGATCCGAGAACATTCCAGTCATTTTCCCTGTACGGTTTTGAAGGTCGGACACCATGGCAGCAAAACATCTTCTTCAGACGCTTTTCTGGATGTTGCAAAACCTCAATATGGGGTGTTCTCCGTTGGAATCAGCAATTCATACCACCATCCCGCCCCGGAAGTCCTCCAACGGTATGCCAGCCACAATGTGAAAGCTCTGAGAACTGACCAGGACGGAACCATTGATTCCACCACCGATGGAAATAGCGTGACGTTTTCCAGCAACCAAAGTGGAAGGAATTTGCGGAATATCCTGTGCAATCTCGAGAAGTCCGAAAAGCGGAACGGGCCGGAAGTCGCGTCCATCCGATATGAGGCGGTAAAAGATCTGGTCATGAATTCATTCAGGCAGTTTGTTGTGCAAGAAAATTTCGATGAAATCAGCGCTGCTTTTGGCGGCCCAAAAACGATCTATGTGGAAGAGATGAAAACTTCCTTAAAAGAATTCCTGAATTTCAGGCAGCTGCACAAAGAGGACTCTGAAGCTGAAAAGGATCTTTTTTCCTCTTTATAAGTAATCCGGTATTTTATTATCTGTTTTCAGGGATCCCCTCCGGTGCAGTGAAATTCAATGGGATCTGCCAAGCGTCATACTGATTAACCATCGATTTGAACGAAATGCCGACGCCAGTAGACGCGCGTGTTGCGGCAACGCCCGGGATGGTCTATGCTGGCATCGCTTCGGGCATTTCCTGAAACATACTGGGAGGAATCATGGAAAAACGTACAAAGATCGTCGCGACCCTCGGTCCTGCTTCGTCTGCACCTGAAATCATCGGAAAACTCATCGAATCCGGAGTGAACATTTTCCGGCTCAATTTTTCGCACGGCACTCATGAAAGCCATCAGCAGCTGATTGAAACGGTTCGCGGAGAATCCAGACGGCTTGGGAAGCATATCGGTCTGCTGGGTGATCTCTGCGGACCGAAGATTCGCATCGGCACGTTCCCTGCCGGCTCTGTGACCCTCTCCGCCGGACAA
>Ga0208665_10000130_pt1 | contig 12213 bp, 7 predicted proteins | sample Methanogen_OWC_FD_187365 | JGI IMG/M metagenome (GOLD analysis project Ga0208665, IMG submission 187365) | Enriched soil microbial communities from Old Woman Creek wetland in Ohio, USA - Methanogen_OWC (SPAdes) (version 2) | ecosystem: Environmental > Terrestrial > Soil > Wetlands | place: USA...
TTACGAACGGCCTCCCGCCGATTCCGGGGTTTCAGGCACGTCGGATTTCGAAATCATCCTCGGCCAGAAATGGATGCTTATAGTCGGTATAGTCACGCTTGTATTCGGCGTCGGCTATTTCCTGAAGTATTCCTTTGACCAGAACTGGATCGGTCCGGCCGGCCAGATTGCGCTCGCCTATATTCTGGGCTTCGCCCTCCTGGGCATCGGCAATATCTTCCATCAAAAGAAGGACTTCGACATCTTCGGCCTTTATCTGATAGGCGGCGCGATCGCCGTCTTCTATTTCGCCGCGTTCGCCGGTTTCGCGCTTTACGAGCCGAAAGTGGTCGATCAGCCGGTTTCGTTCTTCCTGATGATAATGGTCACGGTTTTCGCATGCGCGATGGCGATCCGGTTCAATACCAAATGGCTCGCCGTCCTGGGCCTGATCGGCGGATTCCTTACCCCCGCGCTGCTTTCGACCGGAGTTGACAACGTCATCGGCCTCATGTCGTACATGACCCTTTTAAATGCGGGCATACTGGCGGTCGCCTACTATAAGAAATGGGGCCTTCTCAACACGCTCGGCTTTATCTGCACGTATCTTCTTTACATGGGCTGGTTCTCGCAGCACTATGTCGACACGGCCGCGCTGTCCAAATTCTGGCCGGCGGTTATTTTTCTCAACATTTTCTTCGCCATCTATTGCCTGGTTCCGTTCGTTTATCAGTTCTTCCGCGATGATACGGGCCCCGTCAAGGGATTCACGGTCATAACGCTCAACGCGTTCGTCGCGTTCGGCTATAATTACTTCATGATTCGTGAGCATTTCGGTCTGCCATGGGTCAGCGTGATCACGGTGATTTACGCGGCCGCCTTCCTGGCGATGGGTTCTTATCTTTTCGGCAAGGGCAAGCAGCACCAGGATTCGTTCGTCATCGTGCTCGCCGAGGCCTGCCTCTTTCTGATAATAACCGTTCCGATAATCTTTTCCGAACACTGGATCACCGTGTTCTGGACGGCCCAGGCGCTCACGCTCTTCTGGATGGGGGCCAGGCTGGGTCGCGGCAGCATCGGTTTCGCGGCTTACGTCCTTCTCGGACTGGCGGTCGCTAAATTCGTGCTCTACGATTATTCGGCCGTATTCGCCTTCGACAACAATAACTTCTCGTTCAGGCCGGATTACACTTTCCGGATCATCGAAAGGCTCATAACCACCGTGGCGACGCTCGCCATGACATACGCCTTCGCCCGTGTCGGGCGTAAAACGTCCTTCCGGATGCTCCTTTCCGATTCGGATGATTCTTCGGCTTTCTTCGGGCTCTTCACGCTTGTTTTATTCATATCGCTCAATATCGAAACGGCGTGCTTTTTCTATCAGTACGCGTCCGAAGCGCGGTTCGCCATGATCTCGGTCCTGTGGGCGCTTTTTTCAATAGGGCTGATAATAGTCGGCATGAAGATCCAGAGTTATCTGGTCCGAAAGGTCGCGATCGGTCTCTTCCTTCTCACGGTTTTGAAGGTTTTCTTCTACGATATCGCGGAAATGAAGACCGTCGCGCGTATCATTTCGTTCATGTGCCTGGGCGTGATTCTTATCCTTGCGTCATTCCTTTATCACAAATTCAAGGACAGGATCAATCAGGTAATCGGCAAGGAGGATAAGTGATGTTTAGCAGACGTTCTTTATTTTTGGCGGCGACAGTTCTTTTAACCATGACCATGGCGATACCCGCCGCCGCCCAGTCGCCCCGGGACGGCTTCCAGTATTCGGTCGAGATATCCGGTCCCCTCAAGGCCAATATGCTCTATCAGGCGAAATTATCAGAGGACGTCATCGTCAGGAGCGAAAACGACATGCGGGACATCAGGCTCTTTTCTCCCGACGGGACCGAGGTTCCCTTCGTCATTCTCGACAACGAGACCCCGGCCGAGTTCCTTCAGAGTTCTTACGTTTTCGATAAAGTCGAATATTCCGAAGATACTTCCTCGGCCACGATCACGCTCAAGCTTCCCGAGAAACACCAGCCTATAAAGTCGATCGATCTGGCGGTCGCGAACTCGAACTTCAAAAAAGACGTAATCGTCTCCGGAAGCTCCGATATGACTAACTGGGCTGAAATCACGCGCGACACGATATACGACTTTTCATCCAAGATCGATCTGCGCAAGACCGAAATCAGGTTTCAGAGCGTCGAATACAGATATTTCAGGTTGAAGGTGATCGATACCGACGGCGGCTCCGGGCCGGAAGGCTCCAAGTCCATCCATCTCAAATGCGAGGACGTCGACTTCACTTTCACGAACATGAAAAAGGATGAAAAGCTACGCTTCGACAATTTTACCGGACGGACGACGAACAACCTTCGCCGCGGAAGGTCAATGGTTTTCGACAGCAAGGTTTTTACCGACCTCAAGCCCGTCATCGACAAAAATAAAAATTCGATAATTACGTTCGAGGCCAACCTGCCTCTGGACAGGATCTATTTCGATATAGCGAATCCCTACTATTTCAGGGACATCAAAATATCATACAGCGACAGCGGGAAAGAGGATTCATATCAGCCGCTGACCAACGTCTCGGTTCACAGTTTTCCCCTTTCGGACGTAAACCAGGTAAGGACAGATTTTCTGGTTTCTTCCCGCAAGCACAGGTTCTACAGGTTCGAGATCGCCAACAAGAATAATCCGGCGCTCAATATAACTTCGATAAAATTCGAATGGGTTCAGCCGATAATGTTCTTCGCCGCTCTCGGCGATGCTCCTAATTACACGCTCTGCGTGGGCAATCCGACCGCCCCGGCGCCCGAATACGATCTCAACGCTTTCGTCAGCCAGGCCAACTGGTTCAAGCAGAAATACGTCACGGTCAATTCCGCTCCGCCGAAGCGTAACGAAAATTACAAGCCCGATACGCCATTCGACCAGGGGAAGCGCGCTCAGATGGAGAAGATGGTCCTGACGGTTCTTGTCATCGGAGTCGTGATAATCCTGGGTTTCTGGATGTTCAAACTTATGTCGCAGGTCCCGCCGCGCGGCCCTGAAGGCGATAATCAAAATTAAAGGCCGTTTATTAAACGCTTATAAAAAAGACCCGCCGGATCGATCCGTCGGGTCTTTTTTATATATGAAGGAATAAATAAGCGGTTTCGTGCGCGCTAAATTCCCCCGGAATCCATGTTATCGGTTTTATCGGAATGGCTGCCGTTCTCGCATGCGGTATCGCTGTATTCCGCGATGAAGGTCTCGATGTTGTCGACGCTTCCGTTGAGATTGGAAAGCGCTATCAGGTTGGCCACGTTGGAGGAGGTGATTCTCGCCTTGAGCCTGGCCAGAACGCGCTTGAACGCATCGACGACCTTCGGGTCGAACTGCGTTCCGGAACATTTTTCTATTTCGCTCATCGCGTCCTCGAAGGAAAGTGCTATCTTGTAGACCCTGGAGGTTGTCATGACGTCGAAGCTGTCGGCGAGGGTCAATATCCTCGCTCCGAGAGGTATGTCGTCTCCCTTGAGATGGTCGGGATATCCGGTTCCGTCGAACTTTTCGTGGTGGTGGTACGTCAGCGGGGCGATCTTCTTCAAAAAGTCGACTTCGTCCATTATCGCCATTCCGAGCTTGGGATGGCTGGATATCACGTCGAACTCCTCGTCGGACAGAGATCCCTTCTTCTGGAGTATGACCTCCGAAATGCCTATCTTTCCGATGTCGTGAAGGAGCCCGGCGAACCTGATGGTCTCGATTTCGTCCTTGGAGAGCTTGAGTTCCTGGGCAATTGCTACCGAATACTCCATTACGTTTTTGGAGTGGCCGTGAGTGTAGTGGTCCTTGGCGTCGATGGCCGCCGAAAGGGCCGTTATCGTGCTGGTGTAATTTTTCTGCATGTCGCCGTAAAGCTTTGCGTTTTCAATGGAAATCGCGGCGTGGGACGCGAGCGTCTGCAGCAGCGTGATTTCAGATTGCGAGAAGTGGTGGTACTTGTGGAAGAAGCACGAGATGACGCCCATCGCCTTGTCGCGGACTATGAGGGGCACCGAGATTATCGACACGAGTCCGAGCGAGCGCAGGTAGCTCTTGTCCTTCACCAGGTCGGATTCGGCTATGTTGAAGACCGCGACCGGCTCCTTCGTGCGTATGACTTCGCCGGGAATGCCCTCGTTGCCCCTGAGTCTTCTCGTTTTCAGGTAATTATCGGGCATTCCGTATGACGCCTTGATCATCAGCTCGCCCGTGTTTTCATTCAACAACCTCAGGAACGCGACTTTCGCGTCCATCAGCTGGCCCGAAATGGAGACGATGAGTTCCAGGACGTTGTCCAGATCGAGCGTCGAAGTGATGGTCCGGGAGACCTCGAAGAGCATCGAGAGTTCCTTGATCTTCTTTTCCATGAGCTCGTAGGACCTCGAATTCTCTATGGCGACGGCGACCTGTGAGGCGAAGGTCGAAAGCGTTCGCATGTTGTCCTCTGTGAAGGCGTTTTCGATCGTGGAGTTGACGTTGAGTATCCCGCGGACCTGGCCTTTGATGATCAGCGGGACGACGAGGAAAGACTTCACCTGCGGAGTGGTGATCTCGATATTTTCGTATCCGTCGGCCGTTTCGTAATCTATGGCGATGTTGTTCTTCGACAGGGTCCTTTTCGTCATTTCGGAATATGAGCCGATTACGATGTCGCAGACGGCGTCTATGGCGTTGTGGCTGAGGTTGTCCTGGGATATCACGTTGAGCTTGTAGTTGTCCTGTTCCTCCTCGATGAAGAAGGAGCCTACCGAAAATTCCATCAGATCGGAGAGGGCGTCCATGACGAGCTTGAAAATCTCTTCGTGGTTGAGCGTGGAGTTCAACGCCTTGCCGATTTCGTTGAGCTTGACGAGCTCGTTTATACGCTGCTTTTCACTGATGTTAAGGTGCGAAATCATGATCGTGCTGGCCGCCTGGCTGCCGAATATCATCAGCGTTTCGAGGTCGGTTTCCTTGAAGATCGCCTGCGAGTTGGTGACGTTGATGACGCCGATTGGCTCGTTGGCTCCCACCAGTGGCACGGATATGCCGGACTTGACGTTGGGGCGTTCCGAATAATCGCCGAAGGGCGGGAAGAATTTGAGCTTATATTTCTGGTAATCTTTTTCGGAGATCGTGCTTCTGAGCGACTCGTGGATGGATATGATCGGCGAGCACTGGAACGCGGCCGCGCCGGAAGTGCCCTGCCCCACCTTGATTCTGAGGTGTGGGTCGACGTCGTCGGGAAGGCTGCGCGAAGCCTTGATGAAAAGTTCGTTGTTCTTCTTGTCGATGAGCATCAACGATCCGCCGTCTCCGTTGACCTCCGAGATGGCCATTTCGAGAATGTATTCGACCAGCCTGTCGTAACTCATGCTTCCGGAACTCATCGCCTGAGTGACGTCGAGAAGTCTTTTCAACGATTGCACGTTACGCGCCAGTGATTTGTGGGCCGTTACGACGCTGTCGTATAAAATGGCGTTGTATACGAGCGCCACGACGTTGTTGACTATGGCGGTGAAATTCATTATCTGCTCGACCTGCAGCGTTCTGGCCTTATGTGAAAACAGGGTTATTACGCCGAAGTTGTCCTTCTTGACCGTGAGCGGGAGCGAGATCAGCTCGCTTACGAATTCGTTCTTCACGGGAGGCAGGATGGACCTGACGAGTTCCTCGGGATTGGCTATGGAGATGTTGGTGGCGAGGTCGAAATTCGGCTCGATCTCCTTGAATTTTTCCTTCATCCTGTTGACCAGTTCGTTGAGAAAAACGTCCTCGACGCGCCGCTTTGAATGGAAATAAATCGCGTGCATATTCGACAGGTACATGATGGCATAATCATAATCGATGTTCTTCTGGATGACCTTGTGCATCTCCTGCCAGATAATGCGCATGTCTTCGACGGTGTTGATATTGGCGATGACCTCGTTGACAAGCGTCATATTCGTGATCTTGTCCTCGAGGATATGGTTGAGCAGCGAGAGCATTTTTTTGCCCTTTTTATTGCGCCGGTTATCGATGTCGTAATCTTCGAGGCTCTTTTTAAGTGCCTCGACCTCTTTTTTCAACATCTCGTTTTCATGAAGAATATCCAGCGTCTTCTTGCTGTGCTCCCTCATATCACTGTCTCCTGAACTGTTTCAATGAATTTTTGTCGTTGTAGCATACCTGGTTCCGCCCGCTGTGTTTGGCGTGGTAAAGCGCTTCGTCGGCGGCCTTTATGAGAGGGTCGACGCCTCCGGGGCACATCGACATGCTGGAAACGCCCAGCGAAATAGAAACCTTGAGGTTCATGCGATTGCCTTTAACCGTAACGGCGAAATCGTTGGATTCCACCGAATACCTGATACGTTCGGCCAGTTCCAGGGCGCCTTCGACGGAAGTGTCCGGAAGCACCAGAATGAACTCCTCGCCGCCGTATCGGGCCACTATATCGATCTTACGGGCTTCGTCGGAAAGTATCTTTCCGACTTCCCTCAGCACGTCGTCGCCTGCCTGGTGGCCGTAAGTGTCGTTGAACGACTTGAAATGATCGATATCGATCATTATCACCGAAAGGTCGGTTTTATAGCGCCGCGATCTTTGCGACTCCCTGACCAGGTGCGAGTAAAAATATCTGTAATTGTATACGCCCGTCATGCCGTCGATCGAGGCGAGCCTTTCTACCTCGTTATAAAGTCTGGCGTTCTCGATCGCGGAAATGATCTGATTGGAAGCGAGGGTGAGGAAGCGGATCGCCGTCAGATCGAGCTTCTGCAGGGACTCGCCCGTGGAGAAAATTCCGAGATATCCGCAGATGTTATTGTTGTAGTTGAGGGACAGCCATAGCGCCGATTTCAGGTTTATCGCCGGGATCCTGTTCAGCGTTCTCGCCTTCACCTGCGGCACGTCGATCTTTACGGTGAAATTATCTATATTCTCATTGAGATTGTTGCGGATATCGTCCAGGACCTGCTCGAAATTGGAGCGGATATCGACGAAGCGCTGCGATCCGGTCATGATGAGTCTGACGTCTCCGCGCGAAACGACGAAAACCGGCACCAGGTCGCGGAATTTTTTGCATATCGTCCGCACCGATATTTTGAGTATGCTTTCTATGTCGAGCGTCTTGTTGATCGAATTCGACAGCGTGTGCAGGAACTCGAAGCCCGTTTTCTGGTTCTTGGTCTCGCGGAAAAGCTTTTCGCGTTCGAAGAATATTGAAATCGGCGTGGCGATGGCCTCGATCAGGTTGGCGTCGAGTCCGTGCGCCTCGTCGTCGGCGAAATTCAGGCGCAGAACGAAGAGGCCGGTCAGCTCGCTGTTGAGGAAAAGCGGATAATAAAAATATCCGCCCGACCTGTCTTTCGGATCGGCCAGAATACGCAATTCGGGTTCGACGAAAGCGCCGGGAGCCAGCGACATTTTTTTCAAGTTCGCCGAAATAAGTTCGAGAAGTACCTTCGGTTCGACTTTGTGCGAAAGTCCTTCATGGATCTCGAAGACCGCCCTGTGCCTGTTATAGGAAAGAACGCATGCGCCGAGAACCCGGGGATTTTCCTCCAGGATCCTGAGGATGTTCTTGAACGCCTCGCCGATCGTAAAAGCTCCGGCGAGAGCATGAAGTATCCTGTTAGCGGTGAAAAGTTTTTCGAATCCTGACAATTTTTATACCACCTTTACGATCACGAATGTAACGTCGTCCTCGAATGCCTGGCCGTTCGAGAATTCCCTGATGGCCGATACGAGAAGATTTTTCATCGATTCCGCGTTCTCGCGCGAGTTCTTTTGAAGGAAGTCGGCGACCTTTCCCTGCCGAAAAAGTCCCCCGAGGAGTTCTTGAGGTCGCAAAGCCCATTAGTGTGAAGCAGCAGAATGTCTCCCCTGTCCAGCAGCAGAATCCCTTCCTTGAATTCCATGTTTTTGAGGATGCCGAGAGGGGAATTCTTGGATTCGTGAATGACCACGTTGTCGCCGTCGCGGACGTAATGAAGGACGGGGTTGTGGCCGGCGTTGCAAAAAGCCGCCCTTCCACCCATGGGAGAAAGCTGCAGAAGCAGAAGGGTGATGAAGTTATAAAGGTCAATGTCCTCGCAAATGAGGTTGTTGAGCGTGTGCAGAAGTTTACGCGGCTCCGGGTATCCGCCGATTAGTGACCTGACCTGGGCTCTGAGCATGGCCGATATCAGCGCCGATTGGACTCCCTTTCCTGAAACGTCGGCCACGAGAAGGGTTATATTTCCGTTCTCGGCGCGTATGAAGTCGAACAGGTCGCCGCCGGGCGATTGAGAAGGCTCGCAGAACGATGCCACTTCGAATTTTTCATATGTTCCGTCCGCCTTTGGAACCAGTTTTTTCTGGATCTGCCTGCATATCTCCGATTCGGCGCCGTTCTGGACGGTCAGGAGTTTTTCCGCGGCCTGGCCTGAAGAATCGAACGCCGCCTGGACGGCCCTGGAGACGGCCGCGACTAAAGTCCTGTCTGCCGCCTTCGCGATGCCGTCGCCCTCGATGTCGTGGGCGACGAAAAGGATGTTCCTGCCGTCTTCGGCCGTCACCGGAAGGCATAAAAAAAGCTTTCCGCCGTGGCGGTTCTCGTTATCGCCGGTGCGCGCGACGAGTTTGTCGCCGCTTATAGCCTGAGCCACTGAGGATTCGAAAATACTTCTGGCGGCCGCCGGCTCTAATTCAAGGGGCTTGACGGACGGGCCGGAAACGGCGTCTGAAAGATATACGTTTTTCAATCCTCCGCCGGGGTCGGCTTCAAAGGCGGCTATGGAGCCGGCCGTGAAAATCTTTCCTAGTGTTTCGGCGGTGAGCGCCGGCAGCGAAGCGACTTCCGAACGGCTTTCAAAGAGCGTCACGAGGGATTCGATAATTTTGTGGTCCGAACCCTTTTCCGCGATCCTGGATTCCGCCATGCTCTGTATCTTGACCAGATTGAGCGCGACGGACAGCATGTTGGCGATGGTCCACATCAGCTCGAAGTCCCTTTCTTCGAAATTGAGTTTTTTCGACCGGTCGAAAAGGGTTATTGCGCCCGAACTGACGCCCGAGACTCCGAAAAGGGGTATGGCGGCGATCTCGTCGGTGTCGTCGATGTAAGGACGCCTGAAATACGGTTGTCCCTTCTGGACGGCCGCCCCGGCGACTCCCGAGTCCTCGGGGATTCCCGCTTTCGCCGCGCGGGCGTGCCCGAAGGACGCCTTTTCAAGGACGAGTTCGCGCCTGTGATGGTTGTGCGAGTATATGGCGACCCTTGCTACTCCGAACATTTCACGGTACGCGGAAAGCGTGGCGTCCATGACGCCGTCGACCGTCTTCTGCGAGGCCAGCTTCCGGCTCAGGGCCAGGAGCGCCGGGGCTCTTGAGGCCCTCGCCGCTTCCTCCGACATCCTGCGCTCCGCCTCGCTGAGCGCGGAGATCATGGAGCGTGTTACCGAATGATTTTTGATGGACATCGCCGCCATGTATCCGATCACGACCATGTCCGAGGCCGTTTCGCGAGACATGTCGAGCTCCGATTCGCCGAAAATTCCGAAAATTGAATATACTCTGTTGCCGAGAAAAATCGGTATCAGGAGAGAGCCTTTGATGTCGCCCTGGCGTTTCCTGGGGTTCGGTCCGGCGGCTGCCGAGGCATCGCGCAGAACGCAGCTTTCGAATTTCAGCCGCGAAACCGGATAGCGGCCGTCCTCGAAGTTTTCGCCCGGCGAGCAATACTTGGCCAGAAGCGGCGTCATGGAATCCTCGATCCGGTCGAGAGCTTCGTCGCCTAACGGTTCCGCCGAAATGACGCTGGCCTCGAATCCGCCGGATTCAGGATAGGCGAAAACGGCCACCGAGTTCGCGCAGGTGCGCGAAACGTAGTTCCCGACGATCTCGAAGATCTGTTTTTTATCGAAGGCAAGACCGAATTTCTGAATCGCTTCAGAAATCGCCCCGTATTCCGCCATCAGTTCAAAACCTCGCAGGATTCAGATTATTTGAATAAAAAAACGCCTCGAATAGATTTTTCAAGTCACGGATTCCCGGCAAACTCAGGCATCTCGGGCGCCGGCTCTTCAGAACCGAGGCACATTATACTATATCGATAAGTTTTCTTCAATACAAATTAGTTAAAAGCGACAAAAATAGTCTTTATGTCTTTTCCAAACCCGAATTTTACGATCGGCGCCACTCCGTCTTAAAAGGCTTATCGATAAAGGGTTTTCAGTTTCACTGCCGGCGCCGGAATGAGGTCACCGGTCCTAAAGCGATAAAAAGTGTTGCGCTGCGAATGTTTTTGTGATAAAATAAAACGAAACTTGATTATTAAATGACGAGGAGGTGAACCATGCCTAATATTAAATCCCAGATATCGCGCCTCAAGACGAACCTCAGGGACCAGGAGAAAAACACGGTCAGAAAGTCCAAACTCAAAACAGCGGTTAAAAAATTCAACGCCGTCGTTGACGCCAAGGATCCCGAAAAGATGAAAGAAGCCGTGAAAGAAATTTCCCGCGCTCTCGATTCTACGGCGCGCAAGGGAGCCATCCACAAAAACAAGGCTTCCCGTTCCAAATCCAGACTTCAGAAAAAGATCAACAAGCTGACGGCGCCCGGAAAATAATCCGGTTTTCGTCTGCGGCGACCCGGTTTTTCCGGCGATCCGCGGTTGTTGTTTAAAATATTAAAAAAATACTCAAATGTCGTTTTCGAGAAATTGAAAGCCGGTGTTTGAGTATTTTTTTTTTCGTATACGCCGAATCAGGACTAAAAAACTCTTCTTTCGATTTTCGGCTCCGGAATCAGTTTTGCGCTGAATTATTTCAGGCGCGTCCGATAAAAAAGGTAGATAATTTTGCCGGAAAAGTGTATCATTTATTACGGTAAAAAAATTTAACAGGAGGTTTCGGTCATGACGAAGCTTAAACAGGTTTACAAGTGCGCATTGTGCGGAAACATGGTAGAGGTTATCCACGAAGCCGGCGGCGAGCTTTCATGCTGCGGCCAGGCCATGACGCTTCTCAATGAAAATACCGTCGACGCCAGCAAAGAAAAGCATGTCCCCGTCATCGAGAAGACGGCGACAGGTTTTCTGGTGAAAGTCGGCGCGGTCGCGCATCCGATGGAAGAAAAGCACTTCATCGAATGGATCGAACTGATCGTCGATGAAAAGATATACAGAAGACACTTGAAGCCCGGCGACAAGCCTGAAGCCGAATTCCTTTTGCCCGTAAATTCGGCCTATAAAGTCGAGGCCAGGGAATACTGCAACCTTCACGGTCTCTGGAAAAATATAATCTGACCGGTTTGATACGATTGTTCCGAATTTCATCCACCGGTTCACTTTCGAAATGCCGCGGCGCTCAAATGCCGCGGTTTTTCATTTGCAAGCGACCTGCCGCGCCCGGCAGGTCGCCGTGCGCCGCGAAAATGGAAAAAGAACAAACGCCCGAAGCGTTTTCATATGTCCCGCGTATATGCCTTTTTCGCCCCGTCCCGCAAGGAGAGGCGCGATCCCGTTTTGCGGCCACAGCTTTCAGCCTGCGACTTAAAAAGCTTCGCGTGCCAAACCGCTGCACGGGCATATGACTGAATTTGCATTATGGCGCACAAATTGACACGCCACGTGTTTTGTGCTAAAATCAGCCTGCTCGCGGCTTCTTTTTGAGCGGGCAATTTATTTTGAGGTGCCAAGATGAAAAAATCGAAAGTCGCCGTTATTCGCACGAAGCCGGAATCAGTCCTGCCCGATATCGAAAAGCTTATGTGCATGGCTGATTTCAGGGGAGCGCTCGACAGATCGGCCGGGACTATCCTGAAAGACAACATTTCCTGGCATTTTCCCATGCCCGGCGCGAACACCACGCCCTGGCAGCTCGAAGGCGTGGCTCGCACCCTCAAAATGCACGGCTATCCCGACGTCGTCTGCGTCCAGAACAAGACCGTCGTGACCAACGCGTTCAAGGGCGAGGACCTCAATAAATACGTGCCAATATTCAAAAAATATAAAATACCCGTCCTTTACAATTTCCACGACGAGGACATGAAATGGATCGTTTATCGCCCCAAATTCAAGACGCTCGTGCTTCACGAGATTTTTCCGGAGGGCATAATGATCCCCGATTATTTCATGGGCAGGAACGTCATCCATCTTCCGACCGTCAAATGCCACATCTACACCACGACGACCGGCGCGATGAAGAACGCCTTCGGCGGGCTGCTGAACACCCGCCGCCACTACACCCATTCATGGATACACCAGAC
>Ga0208665_10000133_pt1 | contig 12163 bp, 10 predicted proteins | sample Methanogen_OWC_FD_187365 | JGI IMG/M metagenome (GOLD analysis project Ga0208665, IMG submission 187365) | Enriched soil microbial communities from Old Woman Creek wetland in Ohio, USA - Methanogen_OWC (SPAdes) (version 2) | ecosystem: Environmental > Terrestrial > Soil > Wetlands | place: USA...
CAATGGGTACTCGATGATGCCTTCGGCGCCGTGCGCAAGCAGTTTGGGGATGAGGTCGCGCACGATCTCGCGGTTGACCATGATCTCCACCGAAAAGTAGGTCGAACGGTAAAGCGGGGCGACCGTCGGTGACTTCAGGCTGGGCAGCATGGCGATCACCTCTTCCATGCGCTCTTCGGGAACGTTCATCTTCAGCCCGACCATCTTCTCGCCCAGCAGCGCGCCTTTAAGAAGCAGGGCGATTTGCTCGATTTTCAAGCGCTTGTCGGCATCCGCCCAGGCTCCGTGGTTGGCGATCAGCTGGGTGTTGGTGCGCATCAGTTCGTGGATGATGCGCAAGCCGTGGGCCTTGATGGTGCTCTCCGTTTCGGTGACTTCGACAATGGCGTCCACCAGCCCCGAAACGACCTTGGCTTCGGTGGCTCCCCAGGAAAATTCGATATTGACGTCGATCCGGCGTTCGGCAAAGTAGCGCCGGGTAAATTCCACCAGTTCGGTGGCAAGCTTCTTCCCGGCGAGGTCTTCCAGGCGGCTGATCGGAGAATCGTAGGGCACGGCCAATACCCAGCGCGCCGGCCGCGCGCTCACTTTGGAGTAGACCAGATCCGCCACGACGTGCACGTCGGAGCTGTTTTCGGCGACCCAGTCCTTTCCGGTGAGACCGGCATCGAGCGTCCCGTTTTCCACGTAACGGGACATCTCCTGGGCGCGACAGATGGCGCATTCGATGAAATCATCATTGATTTCGGGGAAATAACTGCGGCTGTTGACATTGATGTTCCAGCCGGAGCGTTTGAAAAGCGAAAGGGTCGCCTCCTGAAGGCTGCCTTTAGGGATGCCCAGTTTCAGTTTCTTGGTCACTTTCGATAAACCTCCTTCGGGTCGAACACCGGTTGGCCTTCCACATGAACCGCCCCGTTTTCAACCTTCTTGTAAAAGCAACTCCGATGTCCGGTATGGCAGGCGGCGCCGCCCACCTGCTCGACCTTGAGGACCACCGCGTCGTCGTCGCAGTCGACGCGGATTTCGCGCACGCGTTGAATGTTTCCGGATGTTTCGCCTTTCACCCAGAGGCATTTCCGGCTGCGGCTGTAGTATGTGGCCCGTCCGGTTGCGAGGGTCGCGTTCCAGGCCGCTTCGTCCATGAAGGCGAGCATCAGGACCTCGCCGGTTTGATAATCCTGGGCGATCGCGGGAACCAGGCCGCCAAGTTTGTCAAAGTTGAGCCTGAGCATGCTGGGCTACCATCGCGGCGTGTGCGGAAAAGCCTTCGTTCAAACATTGAAGTCGACAAGGTTCGAACCTATTATCGGATCCGCTGCCGCTGCTTGATGAGTCTAAGTACAACCAAAAACTTATCTACTAATATTGTTACCCGGCTAAAGTCAATTATTTTTTGTTGTTAGAAACCCCATTTTCTGGTATCAGGTCCGGAATGAATTCGAACAGGCTTCAATCGGCGTAACCGCCCGGCTCCCCAGACACAAGGGTCCGGGAATTTTCAGAATCCTTCTTGCATTTGGGAAAAGGTCTAAATTAGACTTGAAATTACGAGTTTGAATTCATTCGGCGTGAGGACTCGCTCGCAGGCGGGTGCGCAAGTTACCACCCGCACCGATGAAGGCTGACGATCCATGGTTCAGAAGGTCCCTATCCCCCAGAAAAAAGCCCAGCCCCAAAGCCCCAAGAAACGGGGACGCTTCAAGCGCTTCGTCCTTTATCCCATTTTGGCGCTCTTCATTCTCGGCCTGCTTGGCGCGGCCGCGCTGATCGGCGGGTACCAGTACATCAGCCAGGACCTGCCCAGGATCAACTCCCTCATGGACTACCAGCCGGCGATCATCTCCAAGGTCTATGCCGACGATCAGCGCGTAATAGCCGAGTTTTTCAAGGAGCGCCGGGTGGTCATCCCGCTGAGCGATGTGCCGCCCCTGCTGGTCAAGGCGTTCGTTGCCGCCGAAGATTCCCGCTTTTTCCAGCACCAGGGCGTAGACCCCTTGGGCATCGTCCGTGCCGCCCTTAAAAACCTCGAGGCCGGGACTATCAAGCAGGGCGGCAGCACCATCACCCAGCAGGTGACGCGCTCTTTCCTTCTGACGCCCGAGCGCAGCTACATCCGAAAGATCAAGGAAATCATCCTGAGCTACCGCATCGAGAAGGCGTTTTCCAAGGAGGAGATTCTCTTTCTTTATCTCAACCAGATCTACCTCGGCCATGGGGCCTACGGCGTGCAGGCCGCGGCCGAGAACTATTTCGGAAAGCCGGTTCAGGAACTGAACCTGGCGGAGTGTGCGCTCCTGGCCGGCCTTCCCCAGGCCCCGACCCGCTATTCGCCCTTCCGCCACCCCGAGCAGGCACGGGCGCGGCAGGTCTACGTCCTCAATCGAATGGTCGAGGAGGGCTACGTCTCACGTGTTCAGGCCAACGAGGCGCTGGCGCTCAAGATGGACATCAAGCCCCGCCGCAACATCTACGTGGAGGAAGTGCCCTACTACACGGAACACGTTCGCCGCTACGTGGAGGCCAAATACGGCGCGGACGCCCTCTACACCCAGGGGCTTCAAATCTACACGGCGGTGAACATCGATTTCCAGAAGATGGCCGAGCAGGAGGTCAACAAGGGGCTGCAGGAACTCGACAAGCGCCAGGGCTATCGCGGGCCGCTCAAGTCGATCCCTTCCACCGACATCGAAGCCTTCGCTCGCGACCAGCAGGCGGAACTCGAGAAAAACCCCCTGGAGCCGGGCCGAATCACCCAGGCCTTGGTGGTTCAGGTGAGCGATGCGGCCAAGACGGCGAGCGTGAAGATCGGCAACGATCTCGGAACCATAGCCCTGGCAGACATGGACTGGGCGCGCAAGCCCAACCCGGACGTGGCCTATTACGAGGCCAAGGTCCGCCAGCCGAGCACGGTGCTCAAGGTCGGGGATATCGTCCTGGTGAAGGTCAAGGACAAGCGCAAGGACGCCCGTGAGCCCTGGCGCCTTTCTCTCGAGCAGGAGCCTCTGGTGCAGGGCGCGCTCTTGTGCCTGGAGGCCGGAACCGGCTTGGTGAAGGCCATGGTGGGCGGCCGCGATTTCAACGAAACCCAGTTCAATCGCGCCATCCAGTCTCGGCGTCAACCGGGTTCCTCTTTCAAGCCGATCATCTACGCGGCCGCGCTGGACCGTAAGTTCGCCGACCCGAGGAAAACCTACACGCCCGCGACGGTCATCGTCGACTCCGCCGTGGTTTTCGAGGACCGTGTACGCGACCAGACCTGGAAGCCCAAGAATTACCGTGAGACCTTTTACGGGCCGACCCTCCTGCGGGAGGCGCTGGCCCAGTCGCGCAACGTCGTGACGGTCAAAATTCTGCAGGACATCGGCATCGACTACACCATCGATTATGCCCGCAAGCTGGGAATCTCCTCTGAACTCACCCGAACGCTTTCACTCGCCCTTGGCGCCTCCGGGGTGAGCTTGTTCGAGCTCGTCCGGGCCTATTCGGTTTTCGCCAACCAGGGATTTATGGTCGAGCCGGTGTTTACCCTGAAAATCGTCGACCGGTACGGGAACGTGCTGGAGGAAGCCGTCTCCGAACGCAGGCCGGTTATCGAAAAGGATACGGCCTTCATCATGACCAGCCTGATGGAGAGCGTCGTCCAGCACGGGACGGGCCAGCGTATCAAGGCCCTGGGCAGACCGACCGCCGGCAAGACCGGAACCACCAACGACATGTACGATGCCTGGTACATCGGCTACACCCCCGAGTTCATCGCGGGGGTCTGGGTCGGTTTCGACACTGAGGCCCCGCTGGGCAAAACCGAGACCGGAGCCGTGGCGGCCAGCCCCATCTGGCTGGGCTTTATGAAGCGGGCCCTGGCCAATGAGCCGGTCAAGACGTTCCAGCCGCCGGAAGGGGTGGTTTTCGCCAAGATCGACGCCGAAACGGGGCTGCTGCCCGTGCCCGAATCGCGCAAGACGATTTTCGAATGCTTCAAGGAAGGCACGGTGCCGGTCGATTACAGCAAGCGACCGGGGGAGGTCAAAGAGACAGAGGATTTTTTCAAGAAAGACCTTTAAGAAATCTCCCCGCGCAAGGGCGCGGGGAGATTTCTTTCAGGAGTTGATCGCATAAACCGCAACCGCGCTGCCGTCCGGCAGCCCGATGGCATCCTCCCGCAAATCCGGATGTGGCGACACCTTCACGTTTGAAAATCCGAATTCCCGCTTGATGGCTTCGCAGTTGGCGTTTTTAAGACCGCGCATCCGCGACACGCTCCGCGGGTGAACACGGATTTCAAGAGTCCGTGGTGAACCGGACATGCAGCGCAGGCCTTTGCAGGCGGCGTCCAGGAAACATGCGCTTTGCACCAGATGGCCGAAGGCCGGGTGAAACGGTCCGGCCGCCACTGCGCCTTCTCGGGAGAGCTCCACCGTGGGCTGAAGCCCGGTGCGGATGACCGCGATCCCGTGCTGTCGGAAAAGGCGGTAAAGCGGCATCGTCTGCTCGACGGCTTCCTCTACCTCCAGGGGCCGGTACCGGCCCGCACGGTACCACGTCTCTAAAACGCTTCCGGCCAGGACCAGGGTCGGGTAAATTCGGACGAAGTCCGGCTTAAGATCAGCAATGCGCCGGCCGGTCTCCATGAGGCGGGCCGCGTCGTCGCCGGGCAGCCCCACCATGACCTGCAGCCCCACCGCGTAGCCGGCGGCCTTCAGCAGTTCCACGGCGGCCAATGTATCCGCAGCGGTGTGACCCCGCCGCGAGAGCATGAGGACCTCTGCATCCATTGACTGCGCCCCCAGCTCCACGGTTTGCACGGGGAAGGCGGCGATCAGGCGCAAGGTTTTGCGGTTCACGGTGTCCGGCCGGGTGGAAAATCGGATTCCGTCGACCTGCGCCCGGTGCACATATTCCGCGGCCGCTGTCAGCATCGCACGGACGCGTTCATCGGGTAATCCAAGGAAGTTGCCGCCAAAAAATGCAATTTGCGAAGTCTCTTGACGGCGGCCGCGGAAACGCAAAAATTCTCCGGCATGGGTCGCCCAGTCGTCGGCTTCGGGCCAAGCGCCGCCATGGCCGGTGACGGCGGCCTGGTTGCAAAAAACGCAGCGGTGGGGGCAGCCGGCATGCGGAATGAAGACCGGCACGATGAAAGGGCGGGCCGTCATGAGATCGTCACCGACAGATACCGGATCCGAAAGATCGTCCGTTAAGGCTTGAGCAGCTCCAGGGCCTTTCGCGCCGCATCCTGCTCGGCGGCTTTCTTGCTCTTGCCCATGCCTTGGGCCTCGATGTCCATCACCCGAAGTTGCACCCAGAAGGTCTTGTCGTGGTCGGGTCCCTCTTCCCGGGTGACCGCATAGCTCGGCATCGTCCCAGGGCGGGCCTGCACCAATTCCTGGAGCTGGCTTTTGAAATCGGCGTGCCCGTTGGCGCCCTCGAGTTGCTGCACCAAAGGCATAAAAATCCTTTGGATCAGCGTGAAAACAGCTTCGAATCCCCCATCCACGTAGACGGCCGCCATCAGCGCCTCCAACGTGCCGGCCAAGATGGAATTCTTTTCATGCCCGCCGGACTGGGCCTCTCCCCTGCCGAGCTTGACGGCGGTGCCGAGGCAAAGGCCGCGCGCCAGCTGAGCCAGCTGCTGCTCATTGACCAGGTTGGCCCGCATGCGCGACAAGTCGCCCTCCTTCAAGACGGCAAAGCGCATCAGCAGGATGTGCCCCACCACCAGGTTCAACACCGCATCCCCCAGGAACTCCAGCCGCTCATTGTCCCGCAGGCCGGCGTCCGGGACTTCGTTGACGAACGAGCTGTGCCGCAGGGCCTCCTCCAGCAGACGTCTGTCCTCGAAGGTGTAGTGGATGAGCGTTTCGACAGGGGAAACCGGGGGACGACCCATGGGAAGCTCCTCTTCTCGAGAAATGCGGGCGAAAGCTGCGGGTCGGCGGTGTCGGGTCAGCTCCCGATCAGTCTCTCGTACAGCTCGAAGGGGACATGCAAGCCTCCTCTGCCGACCCCCATCTGGACGTCCGGTTGAATGTCCCCGTGAAAGTCGGTGCCGCCGGTCATCAATAGATCGCAACGCTGCGCCAACTCGGCGAAGCGTCGGGTCTGCTCCGGGGAGTGTTCGGAGAAATAGACTTCCAATCCTTTCAGCCCCATGGACATCATCTCCCGCAGGATCTCGTCGAGCTGCTGGTCGCTCTCCAGTTCGAGCAGGCAGGGATGGGCCAGGACGGGAATGCCGCCGGCGCCGTTGATCAGCTCGATCGCCTGGCTGGATTCGATCCGAAATTTGTCCACGTAAGCCGGTTTGCCGTTGCCAAGGTACCGGTCGAACGCCTCATCGATCGTCCTCACGATACCCTTCCTCACCAGCAGCTTGGCGATGTGAGGCCTGCCCGGCTGTCCGTCGCCGGCCTCGCGCTCCAACTCTTCGAGGCCCAGGGCGATCCCCAGCTTGTTCAGGCGGGCAATGATCTGCGGATTGCGGTCTTTGCGGGCATCCTGCAGTTTCTCGAGTGTCCCGTTCAATTCGGGGTCGTCCAGGCGCATCCCGTAACCCAGGATGTGGATGCTTCCGGCGCCGGGGTAGGAGGCCGGCGGTTCGGCGCTGATCTCCACTCCCGTCAGAAAGCCGAGACCTTCGGGAATTCCGTCAAGCAGGGCCTCCCGGGAACCGGCGATGGAGTCATGGTCGGTGATGGAGATGGCGCTCAGCCGAAGGCGCAGGGCGAGGGCGATGATCTCTGCGGGGGTCAGCGTACCGTCGGAAGCCGTGGAATGAATGTGAAGATCTATAAAAGGCGGTTGCCTAAATTCCAAGCGCTTTCTCCAGGGCCTCCTCTTTGGCCTTGCACTCGATGCACTGGGTGGTCACCGGGCGGGCCTTGAGCCGCTTGACCGAGATTTCCTCCCCGCACGATTCGCATATGCCGTAGGTCCCGTTTTCAATCCGGTCAAGCGCCTGCTTGATTTTCTTGATCAGCTTGCTCTCCCGGTCGCGAATCCGCAGAAGGAAATTGCGATCCGCTTCCAGGGAGGCGCGGTCGGTCGGGTCGGGGAAGTTCTCATTCGTGCTTGTCATCCCCGAAACCGTGTCATCGGCTTGGCTCAGGAGTTCCTGAAGTCTGTTTTCAAGGTATTTTTTGAAAAAATCGAGATCTTTCTTTTTCATATCAAGCCCCGTTAATCGGCTGAGACAGCTAACGCATGATTCTTAAATCTATCTTTCTATCAAATTCTCTGAACAAAGTAAATACTAAAATAACGGGGCGGCGGCCATCAGTCGGCGATCTTAACAAATTCCTCCACCTGGGCGAGGCTGCCGATGTTGTGAATCCCGGCCGGGTAATCCTTGGGGAGGATTTTCTTCAGCAGGCCCGTCAGAACCCTGCCGGGTCCGACTTCAACGAAGGCCTCGACACCGGCCGTTTTCATCCGGCACATACTGTCGTACCAGCGCACCGGGCTGCAGAGCTGGCGGGACATGATCTCCCGGATCTCGGCCGGGTCGGAGGCGGCGGCCGCGGTGACGTTCAAAATGACCTCTTTCCGAGGGGCCTGAAAGGCCGTTTGGCAGAGAGCCTCTTTGAATTCGGCTTCCGCGCCCTTGACCAACTCGCTGTGCCAGGCGCCGCTCACCTTGAGGGGGACGGCCTTGGCACCCTTGGCGGCGGCCATGGCTCCCACCCAAGCCACCGGGTCGGGTGCACCGGTGATCACGATCTGTGTTTCCATGTTGTGGTTGGCGACGGAAACGATCCCCTGTTTCCGGCCTTCCGCCACAATGGCCTCGACGTCCGCCATCTTCAAGCCCACGAGGGCCTGCATCGCGCCGCGGTGCCGGCAGGCTTCGCGGTGCATGAGTTGGCCGCGCTGAAACACCAGCCGCATCGTGTCTTCGAGGGAGACGGCGCCCGCGGCCTGAAGGGCGCTGTACTCGCCCAGGCTGTGGCCGGCGCAGACGCTGAAATCGGCGTTCGCATGGCGCAGGGCGGCCAGGCACGCCAGGTTGACCGTGGTGAGCGCCGGCTGAAGGTTGACGGTCTGCGTCAGTTCGTCCATGGGCCCTTTGAAGCACAGCCGGGATAAATTTATCTTGGTGATCTCCTCGGCCATGTCGAAGATCTCCCGGACAAAGCCGAATTCCCGATAAAGATCCTCGCCCATGCCGACGGCCTGGGACCCCTGGCCGGGGAACAAAAATGCGGTTTTTCTCATTTACCCTCTTACCTCCAGCGTCATGGTTCGTCGAGCTTGAATAATTTGCGAACCGTATCGATCTGCGCCGATTTGTCGCCCAGCATGGCGTCCTTTTTCAGAAACACCGTGGGTTCGTGCAGAACCTTGTTGATGAAGGCCCCCATCATGCGCTGGAGGGCTTCGGCGGCCTCCGCGGACATCCCCTGCCCTTGGGCCGTTCGCCTGATTTCCACCTCTGCCATAGCCTCCAGCTTCTTGCGCAGGGCAACGATGGTGGGGACCACGTCCAGTCCATCGAGCCATTCCCGGAAGCGGATGATCGCCTCGTCGATGATGCGCTCGCCCTTGACGGCTTCCTTCTGGCGGTCCTCGATGTTCTCCTCGATGACGCCCTTTAGGTCGTCGATGTCGTAGACATACGAGTGGTCCAGGCGGTTGATCTCGGGGTCGATGTCGCGCGGCACGGCGATGTCGATGAAGAAAATCGGCCGGTTCCGACGGGCGCGGATGACCGGTTTCACCTGATCGCGGGTGACGACGAAGCCGGGGGCGCCGGTCGAGCTGATGATGATGTCGGCCTGTTTCAGGTGCTCTTCTATTTCCTCGAAGCGGATGGCGGTGCCGTTGAAGCGGCGGGCCAGGGTCAGGCCGTTTTCAAAGGTGCGGTTGGCCACGTAGGTCGCGCCGACCTGATGGCGGATCAAATGCTCCACGGCCAACTCCGCCATTTCCCCGGCGCCGATCAACAGGACGCGTTTGCCTTCCAGGCTTCCGAAGATCTTGCGGCCGAGCTCCACGGCGGCGTAACTGACGGACACCGCGTGGTCGCCGATGCCGGTTTCGGTGCGGATGCGTTTGGCGATGAAAAAGGCGCGGTGCATGAGGCGGTTTAGGATGACGCCCGCGGTCTTGGCCTCGGCCGCACTGCGGTAGGCCTCCTTGATTTGGCCCAGAATCTGGGGTTCGCCGACGATCATGGAATCCAGGCTGGCGGCCACTCGAAACAAGTGGCGGACGGCGTGATCGTTTTCGTGGACGTAAAGGCTGTTTTCGAACCGGGCCATGGGGATGTTGTTGCGGCCGGATATGAATTGCTTGGCGGCCTCGACGGCCCGGGCCTTGTCGTCCGTGACGACCAGCAGCTCCACCCGGTTGCAGGTGGAATACAGCAGCGCCTCGAGAATGAAGGGGGTGCGGCGCAGCGTCTCCAGCGCCGCCGCCGATTCGTCCTTGTCGAAAGCGATGCATTCCCGCACCTCGACGGGTGCCGTTTTGTGGTTGATGCCGATCAGAATGATGTCACGCATATGCAAAAAGTCAAAAAAGTCTATCCCGTCGCCCGTCAGCCCGACCCGAAGAATCCCATCCAATCGGGCCGACCGGTGACGGATCGACCGTTGTTACTTGGTGAAGTCTCTGTGATGCCCTTCCATAAACAAATTCACCCCCAGGAAGGTGAACAGCAGCACGGCGAAGCCTACGATAGCCATGATGGCCGAGCGCCGGCCCCTCCATCCGACCGTCAGGCGCTCATGCAGGAGGGCGGCGTAAAACAGCCAGGAAATGCCCGACCACACCTCCTTGGGGTCCCAGCTCCAGAAACGGCCCCAGACCGATTTGGCGTAAACCAGCCCGGTGATGAGACCGATGGTCAGAAGGGTGAACCCCACCACGATGCAGCCGTAACCGGTCGAATCCAGAAGATCCAAAGAAGGCAGGCGCTTGAAGAAGAAACGAAGCTTTTTCGTCTTGATGGAATTTTCCTGGACCAGGTAAAGGATGCCGACCCCGCAGGCCAGGGCGAAGGCCGCTTCGCCCATGAAAATGGCCGTCACATGCGCCACCAGCCAGACGCTCTTGAAGAGTTGGGTGGTCTTGGCCGGTTCATCGGGCAGCTGCGACACGATCACCATGATGAGGGCGATGAAGGGCGCCGCATACAGCCCCAGGATCTTCAGGTTGTATCGGACGCTGAGCAGGATGAAAACGCCCGCAATCGCCCAGCCGGCGAAAGACAGCGTCTCCCGCATGTTGGTCGCCGGGAAGTGTCCCTGGCGGGCGAAATCCAAACCGAGGGCCGCCGTGTGGAAGACAAAGCCGCCCAGCAGCAGAATGAAGCCCGCCTGCTGCAGTCTTTTCCGTTGCAGGAAAAAGTAGGCGATATAGGCGCCCGTGCTGAACAAATACAGCAGGATGCTGACGATGATGGCTGTTTCCATGAGCTGCACGCTGGTAAGAGGTTATTGCTCCGGCAATTGAATCTGCCGACTCCTATCGGGGTTCAGGCGGAGATGTTGTAATTTGGCACATTCAATTCAATGGCCGGAGCCATCATCCTCTTCGGAGAGGAGATTCTCCGCGCGCCAGCCGTCACCCAGAATCTCCGCCAGCAAGCGATTCACCTCCTGCATGCGGCCGTCCCGGATCCACCTCAGAATGTCGCTGTGGACGATCTTTTCAAAAATGGGTTTGTGCGCTTCGGGCGCATGCGCCTCGGCGAGCAGCCGTTTGCGGGTCGCGCCCATCAGTCTCAGCAGCACGGCGTATTCATCCCCGAACTGGTGCTCAAGTTCCCGGCGCAGTTTTTTCGCCAACGCGGGGCTCTTGCCGGAGGTCGAGACCGTCAGGACGAGGTCGCCCCGCTGAACGATGGCCGGCAGGATGAAGTTGCACTTCTCAGGCCGGTCGGCGATGTTGCACAGGATGTTGAGCGCCGCCGCGTCGCGGCTGATCCGGAAATTGAGATCTTCGTCGTCGGTCGCACCGATCACGAGAAAAACGCCCTCCAGGTCCGAGGCGGCATAGGCCCGCTCCCACAGCCGGATGAGGCCCTCGGCGGACAGCCGGCGCAACCCGTCCGTGACCTCAGGGCTCACCACGGTCACCTGGGCCCCGCACGACAGAAGCGTGTCGACCTTGCGGGTGCCGACCCCGCCGCCGCCGACCACCAGGCACCGGCGGCCCTGGACGTCCAGTTGTATCGGATAATATCGCATAGCGCAAAACAGATACGAGATGCTGAATGCTTGATCCAGGATAATGTTAGGGGGTACGAGCTGCGTTTTTATCTCGAATCCAGCCGTCCCGTATCCAGTATCGAGCCTCTCCGAAATGGGCACCCTTTCAATCCAGGGTAATCCGCAGCAAGTCGCTCGCCAAAATGAGCGGTCCGCCGTAAGTCCGCCGGCACTCCGCCGCGATGTCCGTCTGGGCGCACACGGGGTAGAAGTGGGTCAGCATCAGGCGGCGGACGCCGGCGCGGGCAGCGATCGCACCCGCCAGCGCGGGGGTCAAATGGCCCTGCACTTTCCGGTTTTCCGGGAAAGCCGATTCACATATCAGAAGGTCGGCCTGCTGCGCAAGATCGATCAGATGCTCACTGTAATCCGTGTCGCCGGAGTAGACCAGACATTTGCCGCCCGGCCCGGTCAGGCGAAAGGCCACACTCTGGGGGCTGTGCTCCATCGGAGCGGTGGCGATCTCGACCCCGGCCGCGCGGAGGTGGTCGCGACCCCCGGCGTCCACCTCCACGATTTTGAGGAGATCCTCGCCGATGTCGATCCAGTGGCCATAGACCTGCTTGAGTCGGTTGAAGAAATCGGCAAAGCCGCGGCCGGCTATAATGGTCAGCGGTTCCGTGCGGCCGCCGTCGGGGTACTTGGTGGCGAAAAGAAGCGGGACGAGATCGGCGGTGTGGTCCGGGTGGAGGTGGCTGTAGAGCAGGTGCGACAGCTCGAAGATGGTCGTGCCGGCTTCGAGCAGGCGCCGCAGGGTGCCGGCGCCGGAGTCGATCAGCCATTTTTGGCCGGCGGTTTCCACAAGGACCGAGCATGAACTGCGTTCAAGGCTTGGCACGCAGGTCCCGGACCCGAGCACCGTTACCGTGATGTCGGAGGGCTCACCCATTGGAGCTGTTCTCGGCGGCGGCAGGCCTGGCGGCGGAAGCTTTGCGCCGGGTCCTCTTTTC
>Ga0208665_10000134_pt1 | contig 12154 bp, 12 predicted proteins | sample Methanogen_OWC_FD_187365 | JGI IMG/M metagenome (GOLD analysis project Ga0208665, IMG submission 187365) | Enriched soil microbial communities from Old Woman Creek wetland in Ohio, USA - Methanogen_OWC (SPAdes) (version 2) | ecosystem: Environmental > Terrestrial > Soil > Wetlands | place: USA...
ATGGAGCGATCATCGACGGAGTCATCCACCTGTATGATGCGGAATGCGTCTGGCGTCTCGATGCCGACCTGTTCGGCTCTGTATTCCGGCGCGCGCAGCTCCTGCCCGATGAAATGAAATCTTCCTTCAAAACGACCGGCCAGGGCATGAAGAGGGTGCTGTGTGATGTTCTGCATGGCGTGGTCGTATCCGGTGACGGTTCGGTCGCGTGGGGAAAGGCCGCTGGTTCCTTTCATGAACTCGAGGAAGCTTCGAGCGTCGCCTGTGACGGCACGACTGTTGCAGTGACGAGAACTCGTTCGCACAAGGTGATTCTTCTGGCGCATTTGCCCCTCGGGAGCGGAGCCGGACCTGATTGCAGGGCCGTTCCATGAACCAGACCTCCGAAACGATGCGCACGCTGTCCGACACATGGCGTGCTCACTGGCCGGGAGCACTGGCCATCTGGAGCCGGTATACCAAGCTTCGCGAGCCCGTCTGGTGCGAAATTCCAGCCCAGGCCGGCCGCGAAGGCATCGGTGCCGGGGATTCGGGTGCGATGATCAGACTCACCGACCAGGTCGTGGTGATCAGCTTTCCCAATCTCGTAAAGGCGGGGCTGCACCGGTTCCCGCTTGAAATTCTCGCACACGAGATTGGTCATCACGTCTACTGCCCGGGCGATCTCGCCGATCAGGCGCAGCTCCTGGCGCGTATCCGCCGGGCGTTGCCGAAATTCGAATCGCATGCCGGACTCGTTGCGAACCTGTATGCCGATCTTCTGATCAACAACCGGCTTCAGCGGAGTGCCGGCCTGGATCTGGCGGGATTGTTCCGCGCCATCCAGGGAACGGAGGGCACGGATCCTGTCTGGACGCTGTACATGATGATCTGTGAAAATCTCTGGGGGCTTCCGGCCCGGAGCCTCGCGAAGGGGGAGTCGACGGCACGTCTTCGCGCCGATGCCGACCTGGGAGCACGACTGGCGCGGGTCTATAGCCGGAACTGGCTTCAGGGTGCCGGAAGATTCGCGGCCCTGCTTTATCCGCATATCGCCGTGACCCGGGAGAGCGAAACTGCCGTGTGGCTGCGCGGTCTGCGGGACCTTGAAAAAACAGGATCGGGCGCGGATCTAGCGCCTGACGGACTTGTCGAAATCGATGCCGGGGAGGTCGGGGGCGCGGTTCACCCGGCTCTCGACGAAGAGTTGAGCGGCATCGAAGCTGAGTCAGGCGAAGAAACGGTTTCCGGCTCCGATGCCGACGGTGCCGCCTCGGGCCAGTATCGCGAGCCATACCAGTATGGCGAGCTGCTTCGCGCCCTCGGAATACGGATCTCGCTCGAAGACCTTGCGATCGCCTATTATCGGGAACGCGCACGGCCGCATCTGGCAAGGTTTCCCCGACGACGCGCACCCGAAGCGACCGAGGAACAGGCTGAAGGGCTTGAATCGTGGGATATCGGCTCGCCGATCGAGGAACTCGATCTGTTCGAATCAGCCGTAGCCTCGCCTCACATCATTCCCGGGGTCACGACCGTGAGGCGGCAGATCGGAACTGTGTCGGGAAAAGAGCCTGAAACGACGCCGGTGGATCTCGATCTGTATGTCGACTGCTCTGGCTCGATGCCGGACCCGAGACATTCGACATCGTATACGGCGCTGGCCGGGGCGATCATGATTATCTCGGCCCTGCGTGCGGGTTCCAGGGTGAAAGCGACGCTCTGGAGCGGCAAAAATGAGTATCTCACGACCGGTGAGTTTGTCCGGGATGAAAAGGCGCTGCTGGGAATCCTGACCGGCTATCTGGGCGGCGGAACATGCTTCCCCATTCACTTGCTGCGCGAAACGTTCGCCGGGCGCACTTCCCGGGACAGACCGGCTCATATCCTGGTCATTTCCGATGATGGCGTGGATACGATGTTTATGGATGATGAAAAAGGCGTCAGCGGCTGGGAAACCGCTCGGACAGCGCTTGCAAACGGGCGTGCCGGCGGCACTCTGGCGCTGAATCTGTGGCGGCCGCTGGCAAGCTGTCCTTGGGCTGCCAGAGCACAGAAGCAGGGCTGGGATATCGACGTTGTCCATACGCTCGAAGATCTTGTCGCTTTTGCCCGGGAATTCAGCCGAAGGCAGTATGAAAGGAGAATCACATGACGAAGCGCGAAGGCCCGCGCATCGAGATTCTTCTGCGGCGACTGGCCGAAATTCCGCACTGGTTCAGGCGCGAATCGCTCAGCGGCGAAGGATTGCCGCGTGAAATCGATCCCATCGCTATCGTGCGTGATCTTCTTTCCGATCTCGGCTGTGAGAATCCGCGTTTGCTTTACCCTGAACCCATCACACCCCCGAAAACGACTGCTGCCACATCGGCTGAACAGACGCGCCTGACGCTGATTCTGGCCTGGCTTTTGCATGATGGCTGGTTCAGGGAACGAAGAGGGGAATTTGTTGAAAAAGCTATAGATATATTTCAAACGACACCGGCCAGGTTTTCCGGAGTTGTAAAACCTGACAGATTCATTGATGATCCAGAACGTCGCGAGGAACTTGCCAGGCTCTGTCTCGACATTCTGGGATTGCGACCGGCCGGGGAAACCGATGAACAGGCGTCTGACCGGCTGGCGTCCCTCGACAGCGTCGAACGGGGAAAGGTCATTCGTGAGGCTCGCGCAGCCGAGAAGCGTGCCCGGGAGGTCAGGGAAGCGATGGCCCGGAAGGCTGCCCAGGAGGCTGCGCCCACGTATGGACGCGAATAATCGAGAAGGCTTGACCCGGCATGAGGAAAGTCGCTAAACTCCAGAGGAAAGAGAGGATGAACCGAAAATGATAAACGATGCATCGAAACCGCCGATTGAAGCCGTTGGGCTTTCCATTTCGCGCTGCATTCTCGCGATTGCCGAAGGCCGCATTCCGCCGGGTGCCGTGCAGAAAATAGTTGGCGGTACCCTTTTCGATAATCTCGAAAATATGTGGCAGGAATACAGCCAGAAATACTGGTCGAGCTGCACGCTCCGTGCCCGAACCGCGTTTTTTCAGCTGGTCGAGCAGAACAAGATCGACCAGCCGAGATTGCGCAACGAGGAACCGCCCGATTCATCAGCCGGGATATGGATGGTCGGCGACAGGAAGTTTGAAACGGCAGCATTGAAAGAGCTTCTCGATATTTCAGAAACGTTTCTCCGGATGCCTCCGGCAAGTCGCGATGATCTCATCAACATTCTGCCGCCGGATGCGATTACGGCTCTCCAGGACGGAATTCTCAAAGGCCGGCTCAAACCCCTCATGCCGGATCTTGCGGAAAATTCAGCTGGCAGGGCACTGCCCGAAATCGGTCAGATGATCCGGGACCGGCTGAAAGGGTATTTGGCCGCCGCACCGGCTTTCGTGCCGATCGAGGTGTATCCCGATCTTCTCTATATCCTTCAGCCATTCATCCGCACCAGAACGGTTGACAAGTCTGTTGTGACGACAAAGTCCCAGAGGCCGGCCGCGTTTTCTCAAATACGTCCGGCTATAAAATTGCCCGGCTCGGATTGATACAGGATCGGTAGAAATTCATTCGAGAGCTCAAGAGAGCCCGAAAGAGGGTGAGAGAGGATGCAGGACGCGCACGAGGCGATGTTGCGCGATCTCAGGGTATACGGCATACGCGATGAACGCGTATTTGCCGCCATGCGTCGCGTGCCGCGGCACGTGTTTATTCCCGAATCCCTGAGACGCGGCGGCGAATACGGCGATCATCCCCTGCCGATCGGGCATGGACAGACGATCTCACAGCCATTTATTGTGGCATACATGACGGAAATGCTCGATGTCCGGGAGGGGGAAAAGATCCTTGAGATTGGCACCGGATCAGGTTATCAGGCCGCAATTCTTGCCGAGATGGGCGCCAGGGTCTTCAGCCTTGAACTTGTTCCGGAGCTTGCCGAGCATGCACGTTCGGTGCTCGCGGCCCGGGGATACGACGTGTCGATACGAATCGGCGACGGGTACGACGGCTGGCCCGAGGAGGCACCCTTCGATGGCATCATAGGGACGTGCGCAGCCGCTGAGGTGCCGTCGAAACTCGTCGGTCAGCTTCGGCCGGGCGGCCGGCTCTTTCTGCCTGTCGGTGCCCTGGATGTCCAAAAGCTGGTTCTCGTCCGTCGCAGACAAGACGGGATAGTGGTTCAGGAAGATCTCCCCGTCCGTTTCGTTCCGATGGTGCATCAGAAATCTGGTTGAAGAGTCGGCGCCCTGTCTCCCATCCAAGGGTTAAATTCAGACCTGAGAGGATCAAGAGCGTATGGAAACGATGAGCATTTCATGCGGATACCTGGGCTTCATCCTGGCGCTTCAGGCGATGCGCAGACGCTCGACAGGCGTGCTGGTTCATGTGATCGCATCGGCGCTTTTCCCGATGGCATCGCTGGTCATCGACCTGAACAGTCTTTTTGTGCGGAATGAGACTTCGTTCACGGCTGGTTTCCTTGGCGCCATTCTGGTCCAGGTCCTTCTGCTGTATCGTGCCAATGCGATCTGGGCTGCCCAGGCAGCCTCAGGCCAATTCGCCCATATGCCGGCGGGAATCACCGTTCGCGAAAGGCTCAAACTGCTGCTGGTGGGTATCATCCTGCTCGTCTTCCATAACCAGTATATCCATCATCGACCGACGGCATTCGAAATGATGGACCGTGGCGTATTCCTGGTGATGATCACCCTGGTTGGCCTGTCCGCGATTCATGCCTATGTGACGGCAAAACACCCACCCATCGCGCACTACTGACGATTCTTTTCCCCCTGTCGCATCTGCGGGAGCGATCTGGGTGTATCATATGCAGCATCACGCTATGCTGAAGATGATTCGTTGCACCTGTGCCGGAAAAACCTCTGCTTCCATGCTTTTTGCCTTTGCCGCTCTGCTGTGCCTTGCCGGCGCGGAACTGGAAGCCGCTCCATCCGACGGCCAGCAGCCGGAATACACGGCTGTTGGCCTGCACTTCATCGCGGGAGCAGCTACGAAAGGGTATGAGCGTTGGCGTGAGTTTTTCGAATGTGCCAGTGGCCATCACACGGCAGTGGTCGTCGGAATCATGAGTGTCGCAAAACGATCCGAGGAAGCGTGTCTATACCATCTCAGCGAGCGAATGAAACAGCTTGACACAGCTCCCGACAAAACGTATATAGCGTATTCAATAGTATATGGAACCCAGAATGAAAATCTGGCATCATCCCTAAATATTATAAATGATAATATAAAGTCTACTGAGCGTGCAATCCCGAAGGATCATGCATCTGTCTTTGCTGATGCCGGGATCGTGGTCCGGACAAAGCTGAAAGCACTTCGGTGGCTCGAAATGAGAATCAGGGAATTACGGCGGGATCCTCTCCCGCAGGATTTTTTACGGGTCCGGTGAGAGCGTTCTGAACATACTTTACGCGACGGGAGAGAGGATGCATGTCGGATACAACGGATCAGGGACAGGGCGCTGGCCGTTCCATCGCGGTGCTGACAGCCGTTGTGATGTGCCTGTTTCTCGGCGTTGCCGCGTATTTTGGTGATGAATCGCTTATCGCCCCCAGTCAGCCCGACGCGGTGGTGTATCATCGGTATGCCCGGTCGATCGCCGAAGGGCACCCGTTCTGTTTTGCCGCGTCTGATGCCCCGACAACCGGTTGTACCGGGCATTTGTATGTGTTCATCCTTGCCTGCGCTGCGGCGGCGGGTGTTTCTGTTCCGGACCTCGCTGGGATTTCATTTCTGCTTGGGATCTGTTTCTATCTCATTTTTCTGTACTCATTCCGGCGCGTGGCGGTACGAATGGATTCGAGAGCGGCAACGCCGGCGATGACTCTCGTCATTCTGAATGGCTATGTTGCATTCACCGCGTTTGGCCAGTCTGATATGTCGCTGTTCATGGCATTGTCAGCTTCTGCTTTCGCCTTTGCCCTCGAAAAACGCTTTGCTGCGCTCGGGGCGACTCTTCTCCTGGCAAGCCTTGCCCGCCCGGAGGGCATCCTGCTGTCCGTGATATGGCTTGTGAAAGCCGGGTATGACCGTTTCCGCGGCAATGATACCGATGTGAGCCCCCTTCTTGCCGGACTGGCAGGTCTGGCCGGCATGGTGGCCGTCATCCTGGTAAACATATACTTCACGGGCCACGCAGCCTTTGACTCGCTGAACGGAAAGGGGCTTTACAGGCTTCCGATGCTGCAGGCCATGTCGGCGATCGCCGCTCATGGCGTTCGGTTCATTTCCGAAATCGTGATCGGCATTGCCGGTAACGGCAGCTGGCGCACATTTTTCTGGCCGACCTGCATCGGCGGCCTGATGCTGATCTGTGGCCTCGGAATGAAGGCGCGCACGGAACGGCCTGAGGCCGGCGTCGAAAGCTGGTTTGTCGGAACGATGGTGGCGCAGATGCTGCTGATCATCGTGAGTGGGTGGCAGGGAGCGGCTTATGACAGGTATCTTGGCTGGATCGTTCCGTTCTTCATTTTATATCAGACGATTGGCATCATCGAAGTTTCGGAGCGGCTTGCGGCGCCCCGCCTCAAGACTCTTCTTTTTGCCGCTTTTGCAGGATGGCAGCTTTTCGGGATGTCGCATTTTCTGTCTCTCTCTGCGGAAGGATGCCGCCGCATGGTGGAGGAAAAACAGTTCTGCATGCAGGTCGCCCGCGTTCTGCCGCGGGGAACCCGGATCGGACTCTATGATGAATATCATTTCGCGGCTTGGCTCGATGGGCTCCGCCCGGTTGCCATGGCGGGGATCTTCACGCCGGGCATTCCGGTCGATGATCCGGGAAATATCGAGTATCTGAAACATCACAAGGAAATGCGGTTTCCGGCGATGATCGTCTCCGGACCGACTGCCGGACGGTGGATATCCCGGATCGAAGGCAGGAAGCTGCCGGTCCCGTCACCTCTTGTTTCACCGGGCCGACCGGTGCCGCGGCTCTGCGAAACATCGCTGGAAGCCCTCGAGAATGCTGTTCGGCCGGTCTGCCTGCCGCAGATTGCATCAGCATCCGTGCTGGAACTGAGCGACAGGCTGGATGTCGGGTTCGCTGAGGATGAAGCCCGATGTGGCTACGAGGTGGGCTGCAGACAGCCGGGGCTCGAAATGATGCCCTTCGCTGTTACCGCAACCTGCTCAGGCATGCCTGTTTGCGAGGTCGGCAGGGCTATTGCCGGCTGGGAAGAGTTCCGCGTCAGGGCAAAACCGGGAAAAGACATGCTGATGATCATGCGGATCGGCGGCAGAGCATTTATTGAAACCCGCTGCCCGACCGGCGTTTTAGAGCGGGATATCGGCATCGCATCAGGCGCTTTGATAGGGATCGCCGCGAATGGAGCTCCGCTTGAGTCTGTCATTGCAAGTGTCGATGAACACTCCGAAAACATGAAAGAAGTGACGGTCAGGATCCCCGGCGGTCTGATACGCGGGCCGCTCGTGCATTTCCTCATAAGCGGCGATCATCTCTCGTATGCATACTGGTTTTACCAGTAACGATCCGGACTGTCCTAATGCTTCAGCTTGTAGAGGACTGAATTCGGATGCTGGGATGTCTGGTGCCCGGAAAAACAACTCGAACAGTATTTTGCTTCCAGGCAAGGGGTTGCTTGTGGCGTCAAAAAAGAGGACAATGAGCAACAATGGGAGTTCTGACAATCAGAACCGCAGAAAATCGGACTGGAAGAGTCGACCAGGATAATGGGCGAAGAGGACAGGCTACAATCCATGCTCTTCATGCTTTGTCGTAAGCGTGTTATCCTGCCACGCTATCTGACCGATTCCAGATATCGTGTTTTCTTTTTTATAAATGAATAATTCGCGTGAGAGGTGAGGGTATGCATAAAAGATTATTTACGGCATTTCTTTGCTTCCTGTTGACGACAATCTCACTGTCTGGTCAGACAAAGGGATGCAAGGTCGTTTTGAATGATGGCCGGGAATTTCTTGTGAAGGAAATTGATAAGTCTGCGAATGTAACCGTTCTTCGATTTGAAACAGGAGAAATGATCGTTCAAACATTGAATATCAAAGAGATTACACAAATTGATTTTGATGCAGAAAAGAAAATAGAAATGGAAAAGAGTAGGAAAACTACAGCGGCAAGAGAACTGGCCCGAAAAAAATGGGAAGCCGAGCATCCGGAGGAGGTCAGGGAGCCTGCCCCGAATCAATGGGAATCAGAACAGACTGAGGAAACCGGAAAAGCGGATTCGGAAGAGGCCAGGAAACGGGCTTTGCAAGGGAAAAGAGAAAAAACTGAAAACCCGAATATGACCGAAGAAGAACGTGCTCGGCAAGAATCCCAACAGACCCCACCTTACGACTACCAGATTCTTGTTGTTCTCGATGGGGATGAACGGGCTGCTGACACCTTGAAATCTCTTCTTGGCAATGGCTGGGAGATATTTTCCAGGAAGCAGATCATCAAAAAAACAGTGGACGAGGATATCTGGGGGATGGAATTATCATTGAGAAAGTCCAAAGTTAAATAGATTGAGAAATATTGTAATACTCCCCTGGTGTTTTAGGAGTAATGAACGATCCTGAAATGGGGACATTACACGGTATTTTCGAGGCAAGGAGCCTGAAATGCTCGCCAGCGACATTCTGCGCCGTATCCGCTATGCTTTTAATTTCAACGACCGTCTCATGCTGGAAATCTTTCGGCTTGGTGGAATCGTGATGGACGAGGGAAAATTAAAGAACCACCTCAAGAAAGAAGAAGATGAGGGGCATGTTCCAGTAGACTCTAAAACTCTGACGGCATTTTTAGATGGCCTGATACTGAGAAAACGCGGACCCAGGCGGACTGTGACTACGCCAACGGCCAGAAGGGAAAGCTTGAGCAATAATGTGGTTTTGCGAAAAATCAAAATTGCTCTTGAATTCAAAGAAGAAGATTTACTGGCAGTTTTAAAAAGAAATGATATGGAAATTTCAAGAGCCGAACTGTCGGCTTTATTCCGCAATAAAGATCACAAAAATTACAAAAAGTGCGGTGATCAGCTGTTGCGCAACTTTCTGGCTGGCTTGGCTGGTTACAAAAGACCTCAGCCCGATGAATCAAAAAAGATGAAAGAACAAATCCCGTCCTGAAACCTCTCATGAAAAGGGTTTGGTGCAGTCATGAATCTGGCGGTCGTTTGTGTCGTATTCTGCCCAGTATAAGATATCCCGGTAGTCCATGAGGGCCTCACCGAGGAAATGCCGGAGCTTCGAGAGAGAACCCTCGGAAAGGAGAAGAACCGCCCTGATGACCCGGTCGCCAGGGGACTGCTTATAATGCTTGATATATGCATTGTTGAATCGTTCGATTTCGCAGAGGATCCCGTTTGCGCTTTCCTCGCCGAACAATGAAACGATCTTTTTCTGAATATCTTCTGCTACCATGCGCTCCTGCTTCCTGGAAATATCGTGATCCGACCATATCAGGCTGAGCAGATCCTCGTGAAGCTATAGTCCATCCAGATACATCGCCTCCAGTTTTGACAGTTCGGCGATCGAGGAAATTTCGATGTCGAGGTTCTTCAGCAGGCCATCGGAAATCGAGTAAATCCAGCCGTGGATGACAACTTCCTGATTTCTCCGCCAGGCATCCTGGACGATTGTCGTTTCTCCAACATTCAATACCTGGCGAATTACGTTCAGTTCGGAAAGCAGATCCAGTTGATCGGATCGCTTCCGGGGAAAACTGGATTTTCGCTTCCTGATGCGAATGGTTTCCTGCAGGTTGCGCAGCCAGTTATCGATGAGCCCGTGATAACTGTTTTCGAGTGCGGCCTTGATGCCTCCACAGTCGTAATGGCCGCACACGATGATGTGTCTTATCCGCAGGATGTCAACGGCATACTGGATCACGGACAGGCAGTTGATGTCCGTGTGAATGACCTGGTTCGCAATGTTGCGATGGACGAACAGTTCCCCCGGTAGCAGACCGACAATCTCGTTGGCGGGAACCCGGCTGTCAGAACATCCGATCCACAAATACCGGGGATTATGAATCCTGGAAAGCTCCTGAAAAAATCCGGGGCTGGTGTTCTCCGTATCGGAAACCCACGCACGGTTATTCCTGAACAGCCTGGGGAGCTTATTCAATGGGATTTACTCTGGGCCTTCCGCCGGATGATCGAACCTCATCCTGTTTCTTGAGCAAAAAAAACCGCCCCGGGTCTGCCGAGAACAGACACCGCAGGTCCCGCGAAAGCAGGACCTGCGGCTGGGTGGGCATCTGGACAGGCAGCGGCCGTATCATGAACAGAGGTGTCTGGGCATCAATGTCCTGATGGGGCTTCCGTCGAAGACGGCTTGTGGGCGACAGGCCCGAGGGGGAGAAGAGTGCATCCGTACACTTCGTTGAGGATCTGGGCGATGGCGGCATAGAAAGCCGATAAGCCGCAGAGAATGCCCTCATAGCCGGCGATGATCTTGATCGTGGCACTATGGGTGAAGTCGCCTATGGCGAGCAACCAGAAGAGAATCACGAGGGTTCCGAAGACGACCTGGAGGGCTCGATTGAGGCGGAACGTTCCGATGAACATGCAGAAAGAAAAGAAACCCCAGGTGAGCAGATAGAAGCCCATGGCTTTTTCATCAGCCGCTTCGGCGAGCCCGAGTTTCGGGAGAACCCAGATGGCAACCAGCGAAAGCCAGAAGGAACCGTAGGCGATGAATGCGGTGGTGCCGAAGGTGTTGTTCTTCTTCGATTCGAGAATGCCGGCGATGATCTGCGCGATACCGCCCACAAAAATGCCCATGGCGAGGATCATGGAATTGTTTGGATAATAGCCGGCATTGTGGATGTTGAGAAGAATCGTCGTCATTCCAAATCCGAGGAGGCCGAGTGGTGCGGGGTTTGCCGTGGTGTCCTTGATGATGATTGGGTCGGTGCTCATAGGTACTCCTTTTTGTATGAGTTTTAAATTTTCAGATCGCTAACCTATTATAATCGAAAACGGATCTGATTTTGTATTCCATCATCACAAGAGATTTCACATGTTCGTCAAGAGTCATGGGGAAAATGAAACTCAAGATGCTGTTTTGCGCCAAGCCGCCTGGAAAAAGGAGATGCAAAGGGGGGATTCACACCGCTACCGGATTCAGGTGATTTTCTGAATCCGGGTGTCGTTGAGGACAACCCGATACATTGCATTTTGAGATCTGCTCCGGGTTTAAAACATCAGCCGTGGCGGAGCATTGTGTACCCATATTATAACAGGCAAAATGACGCCCAGGATAATGGTAAGAGAAGGAAATACATATAGTCCCGGGTGCCCGTCATTTTCATGTTCTTTCCACCCAATGAAACTGGAGAAGATGGATAGTCCGAAGAGAGAGAGAGACGCTGGGTCTATAATGAGATTGGCTGGTCCACCGGAATTATAACTTTCAACCACACCGGTCTGCCACCAGGTGAACCCGGCAAGGCCGAGTCCCAGGACATTCAATCCCCTGGCCGGAGTTCCTGCCAGAAAAAACCAGGCTGCGAGCAAGGCACAAGCAACAGAAAACCATGTGACAATCGTCGGAAAATGCAAACTTGAAATCCAGATTCCCATCAACAAAGCGGGAAGAAGGGCAAGCGCACAGCCTTTCCAACGCAGGGTGTTTTCACGGTCCTTCCATCCAATGAATGCCGACAGCAAACAGACCCCCATGAAAGATACCGTCGTCGGATCCAGAGCTGCGCTGAAAGGCGTTGCCGGGAAAAGGCGATTCAGAGCCTCGAGAGGTCGTTTCCAGGTAAATCCGTCAGGTCGGATTTCGAGTATGCTCCAGCAATCGCTCGAGCCACCGGCAAAGACCTGCATGGATTCCAGAGCATAATACCAGGTAAACCCGACAAAACTTATCGAGAGCATGCTCCAGAAGTTTCCTGGCTTCCCTTTTACCAGAAGACCAATCGCAGCCATGGCGCAAAGAGCGGAAAGGAGAATGACGATGTTCGGGTAGCTCAAATGAAGCTTTTTGAAACGAAACGGGGGAGTGGCCCCTTTGTTTCTCAGAAGGGATTCTATTTCAGAATCTTTGCCAGAAGGACTTTTCGATGAATATGATATGTCGAGAGGAGATTGCCCTTTTCCATTTTTTGCGTCAGGCAAAGCCCCTGCGTCCAGGAGGAGTCGAACAATCTTCACATTGCCTTTGAGCACGGCCAAATGGAGAGGCGTGTTGCCATC
>Ga0208665_10000136_pt1 | contig 12134 bp, 9 predicted proteins | sample Methanogen_OWC_FD_187365 | JGI IMG/M metagenome (GOLD analysis project Ga0208665, IMG submission 187365) | Enriched soil microbial communities from Old Woman Creek wetland in Ohio, USA - Methanogen_OWC (SPAdes) (version 2) | ecosystem: Environmental > Terrestrial > Soil > Wetlands | place: USA...
ATGTCCCTGTAAATTATACATAATGTTACCGGTATTTTATGCCAGCAGAGGTTATGCCAGCTCGAACTGCCTTATAAACTTTATAATTTTAACAGTGTAAGGATTTTTGTATTTTTGATTGATTTTAACCTGATAGCACTTATAACTAAAACCTAATGATTATGGGAATGATTAAAGAATTCAAGGAATTTGCCATGAGAGGAAACGTTCTCGATATGGCAGTTGGTATTATCATCGGAGGTGCCTTCGGCAAGATTATCACATCCCTTGTTAATGACGTGCTTATGCCACCCATCGGCATTCTCCTGGGCAAAGTGAATTTCTCTGACCTGAAAGCTGTGATCATGAAAGGCCATGATGCGGTAATGGAAGGAGCGACAGTGATACAGCCTGCTGTCAAACAGGTTACAATTAATTATGGAACATTTATTCAGACAATAATTGACTTCCTTATTGTCGCATTCTGTATCTTTTTGGTAATTAAAGCGATGAACAGGGTAAGCAAGAAGAAGGAAGCTGAGCCCGCTGCTCCTCCCGCTCCTCCGGAAGATGTGACCCTTCTCAGGGAAATTCGCGATCTATTGAAAAAATAAAATCAGAACTTGTACGTTGAATCAATATTGTTTGCATATTTGCGGGCAATTGGAAAAACATGGCAAGACTTAAGAAGTACAGATGGTGGCACAGGCTCTTTCCTGACAGAGGATAAGACCTGAGCAGCATCATAAAATAAAGACACCCCAGCAGGATACTGAGGTGTGTCTTTATCAGAAATATATGAAGAAAGCCGGCTGGGAAGCCGGCTTTCTGTTACCCCGGAAAAGTCATAACAGAACCTGTGCCTGAAAAACTACTGGATGTAAATGTTGTATTCGTAGGTAAAACCATTTTCACGCAACCACCTGCGAAGCGCTTTGGCAATCTTCCTTTTCCGAAGCAGGACAATCCCTATTCCTTCCGCTGATATCTGGTAATATGTTTTCATCTCTCCTTTTACCATGAAAGTGCCTTTCACATTCATGGTTCTCTCAAAATTCATTACCAAATTAAGACAGGGAAAGGCAATTTCAAAGCTCATTTTGATATACTGACGCCAGCTGTTGATAAACACACCATATCGATAGACATGGCATTCCATGACTGCCTGCGATTTGCCCGATTATGAAAAACAATGGCACGGGCCGATGCCCGTGCCACTTATTTCCTGCTTTCAGTCAAAGCTTAAAATTTCATTGGCTGACAATCTTGATCAGTTTGCCTGCCTGGACCTGATCTGTCAGCTCAAGGTCGTTAAGCAGTGCAAGTTCTTTCATCATTTCCTGCTTGACCCCCAGGGCGGTGAAGGCACTGGCAAGGGTACCGGTACGCTGAACCTTTACAATATGAATCCGCTTTGGCGTCACATTTATTTTTGAAGCGTCAGTAAGCCTGGCAAAAGACTTCATTGAAGACTCCATTGCGCCTGCATAGTTAGGAAAGTCAGCCGTGGTGGAGACACTGTGAAAAACGTAATATGCAGGTCCGTACTCTATGACATATGACAATATTGTATTTGATATTGCTGCGCCAGTTGATTGGTCCTGTCCTTCCTGTTTTGATAACATGACAATGGCCGGCATGCCGTTTACGGTCTTCTTTTCGCTGCGTTGCAGGGTCAGACCAAACTGAATCAGGGTGGAGTCTGCGGCAGCCTGCAAAGACTTCTGCCCCGCCAGGGTAAAAAGTATTAACGCCTTGCCGTCTGAGGGCTGCATAGTAACCTGTGTCGGTGCATTTGTAAGAGTCCACCCGGAGGGGTAAGAAAATTTAAACTTCATCTCCGGATGATAGAATGTATTTCCTTCCGAATAACCCTGCCGGGGATCTTCGCCGTATACTATACCGTCAATAAGCTGATAATAACCGTCCTGGTTGACCTTGTAAGCCGGAAGCCTGAGGCTGTCCTGCCAGAGTGTGGCTGCTGCGTTTACTGCATTATAACGGTCGCCCGGGTCGGGGTGTGTCGACATCCAGGTGGGAACGCCGCCCTGGGCGCTGGCCAGCTGCATTTTCTGAAGAACCTTGAAAAAGTCAGCCATTTTGTGGGCGTCATAACCTATTTCAGATGAATATTGCACCCCGAGCTGATCTGCCTGACGCTCATCCTCACGGCTGAAACTCAGAAAAAGCAGTTCCATGCCCTGCATGGCATATTCGGCATATTGCGCGAATTGTTCAGATGCAATCATGCCTCCTATAAGCAGAAGTGTGCCCAGCTGCTGTTTGGTCTGCTGGCTGACAGAATGACGGGCTGCGATATGGCCCATCTCGTGGCCCAGAATACCCATCAGTTCAGCTTCGTTATCGACCTGGGCCATAATTCCGCGGGTTAGATATATATAACCTCCCGGCACGGCAAAAGCGTTCACCACCGGAGAATCAATAACTCTGACATGATACTCAAGTTTTGGACGGTGCGAGATCTTGCCCATTTCCGTACCTTTTGCCTGAACATAATTTTGTATATCAGTGTCATCGTACAGGCCGAAAGAGGCAATCACCTGCGGGTCATATGATACACCAAGCGCTATTTCCTGCGCCTCGGACATCAGCATGAGCTGCTTTTTCCCTGTTACAGGGTTAACTGCACAGGATACTGCCAGTAAAATTACTCCTGTGAGAAGGGTCGCAATTACCGGAATTCTCGATTTTTTCATTTCCTGCTCCTGATATTTAGATAGTTAAGATTTTGGTCTGAAAAAACCAATGACTTTCAAATTTAGTAAATGTCGCATAAAAAAACAAAGGTCACCTTTTATAAGGTGACCCCGTTCTTCCGATATTCAGATCTGATATTTACTTGCTTGTAAGGGTGAAATTCTGAACAGTTTTGTTTCCTGCAATAACCTTGATCCCATCAAATTTAACCGTATCGTAGCCATCCTTGTTGGCAAAGATTGAATACGTTCCGGCCGGCACGCCGATAATTGCATAGTAACCGAGCGTATCAGCAAATGCTGTCGCCATCACGGTATCCTGTGCAATCCATATCTTGGCTTCCTTAATCTTCACGTTGGCAGTATCCGTCACCATGCCTTCAATCCTGCCTGCTGTGGTGAGGTTTGACGCCCTTATGCATGGTTTGAATATGAAACCGTTATTGTGGTCCATATTACCTCTCAGCACAAATGACCTCGAAAGATCAAAATCGAGCAGCATTTCAGATGTCAGTCCGCCGGAGACGTTTATAGGGGGATTAATGTGCAGTTTGATGCCGGTCTGCCGGCCGCTCGGCACTTTTACATTATAGCTATCCGGAAAATCAAAGAGTTTCAGCCCGGCCTCCTCGACATATAATCTTACAAGATCATATTCACCTTCGGGGACCTCAAGGTCAAGCAGTGTCTCCGTAACCCCGTTCCTGAGATCAATAAGGTTTACAGTGACCGTATCGTCTGACAGCAATATAAAAGGATTGCCGTCACTCACACCGTCTCCGGTCTTTTTGATTTCAACTTTTGTGATCGTCACGGTTGCCGATTCTATTGAACTGATATCAAACGGGTCATCCGTTACTTTAATCACCAGTCTGCCCTGCCCGTCGCCGGTGCCCGTCTTGTTGCATGCCCCGGTTAAAAGGAGCATAGCTGCTGCTAAAAGAATAATACCCGGTTTTTTCATATCGTCGCTATTTTGGAATTTTATTAATAATTGCCAAAACTAACTAACCCGAAATGAAGATCAGATGAAATTTACTTTTTAAATATTTTTCTAAGGATGGACTTTATTTTGCTTTCCCCGGCTTTATCAAAGTCCGTCTCATCATCTTTAAAGATGTCTATAAGTTTGTCAAAGAAGCTCTTTTCCCTGAAATCCGGGCAGTCAAGTGCACCCCGGAGTTCATCAGGAAGGTCAGGGAAGGGTGTGTTCAGCTCTTTCATCAATTCCGGGTCTGATTCAGCTTTTTTAAGGGTCATGGCAACAAGAGGTAAGGCCAGCGCGCTTCCCGATCCATTGCTGCCACTGTTAAAATGAATGGCAGGTGATGACGCTCCAACCCTGCTGACGATGACAATGCCGGGATTGAAGGCAGCAAACCAGGCATCGGCATAATCCTGCGAGGTGCCTGTCTTGCCGGCTAACGGGATTTTGACCCCGTAGACGCTGTGCACCGAAACTCCTGTCCCTTCCCTGATTGCCTTTTGCAGCATTGCGCTCATGAGGATGGCTGACCTCTCTGACATAACCCTCTCTTCCGCAGGAGGAAATTCATTTTCCCATATGACCTTCCCGTCAGGTGATTTGATGGAAACTATTGTCTGCGGGCTGATCTTATATCCCCCGTTCGCGAAGGAGGCATAAGCCACTGCCACTTCCGCAATACTGGCTTCAGCAGTACCCATGGGGAGCGACGGGGTATTGGCAAGGGGAAAGGTAAAGCCCATTCTCCTCCATTGCATATCCAGCTTATCGAAGCCGATCATCAGGTAAAGGCTAAATGTCGGAATATTCATCGATTGTGCCAGTGCACCAGCCAGCGAATATTTGCCGCCAAAGGAATGGTTATAATTTTCGGGACTCCAATCGTCAAAACCCGACAAAGTAACAGAGTCATTATCAAGATACTGGCATGGTTCCATGCCCTCCTCAAGCGCAGCCGTGTACAACACCGGTTTAAATACCGAAGCGAGCTGTCTCCGGGCCGAGATCTGATCGTACGGCTGTGTCCGGTAATCGATCCCTCCGACCCAGGCTCTTACGGCACCTGTTACGGGATCCATTGCCAGCAATCCTGCCTGGAGAGTAATCATAGCCTGCCTCAGGCTGTCAGGAATGTCTTTCAGCGATCTTCTTCCGGAAGATGTGTTGTATTGTTCGTTCATCCTCTGCTGCATCTTCGAAAGATGCACCTTAAATGCCTCGTTGGCCGCATTCTGAAGCGGGAGGCTGATCGTGGTGGTTATTGTCAGCCCGTCCTTTTCAATATTCCATTCTTTTCCTTTTGCCGGATGTGATTCTTTAAGTATTATTTCGGCTTCCTTTCTTACCCTGACAAGGAAATAGTCTGCCGGTCCGGTAATATCATATTTGTTGTAATCGATCTTCAGCGGGAGGCTGCATAATGAATCTGCTACTGCCCTGGTGAGATAATTGTATTTCTCCATCTGTTTCAGGACTACATTCCTTCTTTTTAAGGCATTTTCAGGATAGAGGCGGGGATTAAAGGTAGTATTGGCCTTTAGCATGCCTGTCAGGACAGCAGCTTCTTCAATCTTAAGATCCTGTGTTTTTTTATTGAAAAACCGTTGTGAGGCAGCCTCTATGCCATAGAGGTTTTCTCCGAAAGAAACGGTGTTCAGGTACAGTGTCAGGATCTCCTCCTTGGTAAAGACTTTTTCTATACGGCGTGCCAGCAATACTTCCCTGGTTTTGTTGAGTAAAAGTGAAAAGAGGATATAATCTTTTCTGCCGTACATATTCTTTGCCAGCTGCTGTGTGATGGTGCTGCCCCCGCCGGAACTCTGTTCGTTGAAAAGGATTGTTTTGAAAATGACCCTGAAAAGGCTTCTTGAATCAACCCCGCCATGTTCATAGAACCGCGCGTCTTCTACTGCTATCAGTCCATTTATCAGGTGGCGGGGTATTTGACTGTATGCGATGTTTGTCCTGTTCTCCGAATAGAATTTTCCTATCGGAAGGTTTTCTGAGGAGACAACTATTGAAGCAGTGGCATTTTTGTATTTCAGAAGCTCTTTTTTTGTGGGAAGGTGGCTGAATACACCTCCATAGACTGACATGGCAAAAAAGCCGGGAAGGAATATTACAACGGCAAGAGCAATAATCGATGTTTTCCAGATCTTCTTCATTCTTATGGGTGAACTCCGGTCTGCAAACGTAGTAATTTTAAAATTACCGGTAAATCGGGAGCGTGAATCCCGGGAGGACGGGAGATTGGAAACAGTGTACCGGAAATAGCCTTAATCCACTAATGGGACATATCAAAAACATGCTCTTATTTCCCTGCAATAGAACGCATGCCTTCTTTTGGTTTCCGACTTTATCCGGTCAATAGTTTGCTGGCCATCTTTCATGTAGCTACCTGATTCAAAAATCTCAAAAAGCTCAGCCAGGGAATCAAGTACATACATATTGCTTTCAGCAGCAGTTTTCCTGAATTTTTCCCTTAGCGTTTCAACAGCCGGCCATGCAATTCCAAAATGGTCATGAACCGCGAAGTAGTTTCTTGCCCACTTTGACATGTTGGTCACTCCTTCGGCACTCCATAACCATTGCACAAAAATGTCCATAACTGTAGAATAACAGTCATTAAGCGATTTAGTGTTGAAATCATAGTCATAATGTCCCGGCCTGCCCTTCAGCCTGCCCTGTTCTTTCAACTCTCTTTCAACCCGGGTTTCAAAGTATGGCATCAGCTTCAGAAAGAATACAGGAGTATATCCATCGCTGCATACCTTGCCCAGAAATTCGAGATTTTTCCTCAATGAAGCATGTGTTGTTTCAGGCTGGAACATCATAAACCCGTAATCAAAGCCTATCCCCGAGCTTTTAAGGAGTTTGATGCATTCAAGGTTTTCAGCAAGGGTGGTTTTCTTGTTGATTCTGGCTAATCCTTCGTCCGTGCCGTCTTCCAGGCCAATATAAACATCGAATAACCCATGTTGTTTCATAAGCCACAGGTTGTCCGCATCTATCTCGTCCGGCCGACAATTTATTTTCCATATTATTCTGTTATGAAGTCCTCTTTGCTTCAGTTCATCACAGAATGACTTAATCCAGTAATTATCATCACCAGTCTTCAAGGGAAAGTCATCATCCTGGAACAGGAATATTGCGCAGTCTTTATCGTGAAATAACTGTTCCATCTCGGTTACTACTGCCTCAGGTTTCCTTAGTCGTTTCACAGGACCTCCATGCATTCTGTAGAATTCACGTGAATTGCAATAGGAGCAGTTATAAATGCATCCCCTGCCTGCAATGATTGTGGCAAACTTCTTACCAAAAGCGTATTCTTTCGGCGGCAACCGTAATGGAAAAGGGAATCTGTCGAGATTATTTTCAAGAGGACGAAGAGGAGTATTAATAATTCTGTTATCGTCCCTGAATGCTATGCTTCTCAGCTCTTTCCAGTCTTCTCCGGAACTGAGACATTCTACCAGTTCAGGCAATGCGTCTTCACCCTCAAATCTAACAATAGAATCAAGTTCGGGAATCAGACTGAAAAGCTCCTCTGGACGCAGGCTGGCAAAATAACCACCAGCTGTAAAGTGGCAGTTTATCCCACCGTTTCTGAGATACTTCGCAAGCTTTACGAATTCGTCAATATAGCCCTCATAGGTTACCGAAAAACCTATTACCAACGGGTCACACATCTGAACATCTGCCAGGATCTTATCATTTCTGAGCCTGAAGTCGATCATTTGGGTTTCATACCCTGCTTCGTTCAATACAGCCGACAAGTATCCCATTCCGAGGTTTTCATATTCCCCGAAGGCAATTAAAATTACAGGCCTGGCGTAAAACTTCAAACCTTACGTTACTGTTTAAGAATCTTCAATGTTGCATCATAGAACTCCTTCTCAGCTTGGGCAATTTTCTGTAGAAGTTCCATTCTCGCAATGTAAGCCAATTTCATCTGTTCAACAGAAAAAAGTTCTTTTGGAAGCAGAAGGTAAGGTAACAACCTGAATGGAGGAGGATTACCTATTGACGTTGTTTCATCAATGTGATCCATGATCGTTTGTTTTAAGGTTAAACAATCTGTTTATTATCTGGTGCCGGTCCTATTACCGGTCATATCTTTAAATTCGGGTGCTTCTGCCAGTTTTTTCCATACAGGATCGATTTTTAAAAGATTAAGTGAGAAGGATGACGGATTATCCAGGAGCCATTCTACCTGTCTGGTTGCATTGGCAAAATCACCTGTTATAATATAGATTTTTCCAAGGTTAAAAATCATGTCAGCCTTTGTGAGCTGGTCATCACTGGCCAGTTCAACAGCTGTTTTCCCTGCTATGACGGCATCAGTCACATCCCCCAGGCTTGCGTACGCCAGGCCGCAGTTGCCGTAGGCATAATAGTTCTTCGGAGAATCCATGATCATCTGTTTGTACAGAACAAGTGCTGAGTCATTGTATACTTTTGCCCTATGCTGATCATTCAGGAGGCTGAAGATCCAGCCTTCCGTAAGGTATCTTACGCCTGGAAACTGAAAGTCCGCATCTGAGGATGATTGTATCTCTTTTAATGCATCCTGGTACCTGCCTTCATAGATGCTCATCATAACACCCCAGTAATGGTCTCTGATGCTTGTTCTCACATACATGGTATCAAGGACTTTTCTTGCTTCTCTGGTATTTCCGTTATTCAGAATTAGGCATTCAATCATAGAGATGTATGGTCCGGACCAGGAAGGCATTACCTCAATAGCCTTTTGAAAAAAGATTGCAGCAGTGTCAAAACTGTGCATATAAGTGAACGAGGACCCAATGTTTATTAGAATAAGGGCATCCTGGGGTTCTTTTTCAATGACCTTCATTATCAGATCCTGTGACTTTTTCCATTCACCCATCTTGCGGAATACCATTGCCATGTAGAATGGGGGCTGATAATCAGATGGATCCATTTCAGAGGCTGTACGAAAATGGGCAATTGCCTGCTGATAATCTTCCGCACAATAATAGTAATAGAATCCAAGAGCCACCTGTGCGTCAGCCAGGTCTTTATCAATTGCCAACGCCTTATCAGCATCAGCCTTACAGGGCGCAAACTGTGACGTGTCCAGCTGACCCGTGTGGTAACCCCATGAGCGTGCTACGGAACGTTTGGCGTATGCCATGGCAAAGCCCGGGTCATCATTTATGGCCTTGTCATACATCTTGATGGCGGAAGCGAAGTTTGAGTTAATATCCAGAGAATCAATGAATTGATTTCCGGTTAAATAAAAATATAAAGCCTGGTGTGACGTAACATTGGCTGAAAGGTAATTCTTGTACGCCCCCGGATTCTTGGTAACTTTCTTTTCAATTTTGGCTTTTTCCGCAGGAGAAGGTACCGTCTTCAGGACTGAAGCAATCTGCTCGGCAACATCAGCCACCATTTTAGACATTTCAGCCCATGTCGGCTCATAACTTTTACCCCACAGCTGCTCATTTTTCTTTGAGTTTATCAGATTCACGTTTACCCGGAACTTCTCATCAATGTCTATGTAACTGCCCTGAATAATATAGTTGGCATCCACCTCCCTGCCTATGTCCGGAAACGATTTGGGCTTTCCCTTGTAACGCATCACTCCGTTTATTGGCCTGACACTGAATACGTCAATATTGTGGAGATTGTTGATTAACTCATAGGCAAGGGCATCACCGAGCAACGTATTCTCCGTATTGACTCCTTCGTTTTCGAACGGCAGAACGGCAATTGATCTTTTGGGAAACATGCCTGATCCTGTTCTGCCGGCAGAAATTTTATAAATCGCATACCCACCGGCGGTAACAAGCAGTAACAAAGGCAGAATAAGATAGACCAGCAGTGACCTGCGCGGACTTTTAACATGAAGTTCTTTCTTATCAGATGCTTTTGCCTCATCTCTTTCCTGTGCTCCTTCCATGACTGGTTTTTCCTTATGTGCAGGTGGCTGGTCGTACCGGAGCGAGGAGATGATCTCCTTCACGGCATTGGCGGTCTTATTGATCTGGTTGCGGTATCTGGTACCGTACATGTTTTTGTTCTCATCGTCCGCCTGGGTGAGAGGTCTGTTAACGCCGGGTTCCTTGTAAATAAAATCGATGGCCCTGAGCGTTCCCCCGAGTGCATCCTCAACCATCTCCCTGTCTTCAGGATCAAGTTCGTGAATGCGCACCGGCAGCACCCTGCTTGCCACATTGCCGCTGTGCAGGGTGACTTTCAGCCCGAACCTGTCATCAGAGGCTTGAGAAATGAAAGCCCTGAACTCATGTTCCCAGGCAAAAGCTTTCGGATCACAATAAGTGCGGGAAATTATCGGGATGAATATCAGGCATTTCAGTTTTTCCTTAAGCGACGCATCCACGTCATGTGTCTCGAGAAGTCCGTCGTGGGGATTAATATCGAAGTAGACACTGACCTCCTCCTTGAACGTCGATTCGAGCTCTCCCTTAAGATTTTCGACAAAATCAGTGACCCAGCCGTCACGCTTATTGTCCTTCTGACGGTAACTTATGAAGATGTCATATTCGAACCCGGAAACGAGGCTGGCCATATTATCCGTTCATTGTGATAAAGTTACGAAAGGAAGGAAGGCGAGTCAAATAAAAAATCCGCCTCCTTCTCAGGCAGACGTCAATTAGAAAATGCTGTGTCGTCAATAACCGTTGGTTTTAACCAACGGTCTGAACTTCAGATCTTTATTCCAATTATGGTTATATCATCAGTCTGATCCTCGCCCTTCTCTTCCCTCCACTGCTCTGTCTCCTCATACAGCCTGTCAGCCTGCTCAGGCATCGCAGAGGTGCTTATATGAAGCAGGAAATCCCCCAGTTTCTTCCTGCCGTATCTTTTATGGTTGCTTCCGCCGAACTGATCAATGTAACCGTCAGAACATAAGTATAATATATCATTTGTTTTCAGCTGAAGCCTGCCTGTGACAAATTTGTTCTCATCATTATCACCTGCACCTTCCCTGCTGTTACCTGAACGGATTTCCGATATCCTGCCATCAGTCTGATGCCATAAAATATTGCCTGTACCTGCATATGTCAGCAACCCCGTCAGGGTATCCAGGTTGCAGAGGATGATATCCATGTCGTCCGATACCCCGTACCCTTTAACGTCTCTTCGGAGAAACCGGTGCACGCCGGAGTAGACGTGCCTCAGCACCTCAGCAGGATCAGTGATATTCATGATGTTAATAGCCTGATCGAGAATGCCGTAACCTATGGTGCTTATCAGCGACGCAGGAATACCGTGACCGGTACAGTCAGCAAGAGCGAAAATCATATTATTGTCATGCCTGGTGAACAGGTAAAAATCACCGCTGACAACATCTTTCGGCTCATAGAATACAAAACTGTCAGGGAAGCATTCTCTAATATATAGATCATCAGGGAGGAAACTTTCCTGGATATGCCGGGCATAATTGTAGCTTCCCTGAACCTCACTGATGGTCAGCCTTATTTTTTCATCAATTGACCTGATCTTTTCATTGACCTCAGGCGATGCCGAAGCCAGTTCTTTTATCTCTTCACCCATTTCAGTGATTTCACCCAGAAGCTTATGAATGCTGCTCTTCGGCTTTATTGCATATGATAATTTGCTGATACGTCCGGGTGAAACAGGATAGGTTTCATAATCAATATCCTGCAGAATGGCCGGTATCAACCTTATAAGCTCGCGGTCTTTTTCCTTTTCCTTTTCATCAAGCTGATCATATGGTACCAGGCTCGGATGAATCTTTTTCCCGGCATCTTTTACCTTTCCGTATGACCATCCGTTAAGCCTTTTCTCCCAGCTCCACCTGAGATGCTCTACCCGGGCCATCGTCTCAATTTCTTCCTCATCAAGATGAATAGCCCGCGCTTTAAAACCCCTGCTGACAGGTCTGATTTTATAACCTATTGATAATAACTTGGTTGGAATATGAGCGGCATTGTCATTATTCGTCTGCTGGATTTCTGCAGGCAAATTATCAAAGTCTGTCATGCTGAAGTCTTTATCAGCCGCGGCGGAGTCACCCTGCTTTCTCAGTTCATGCAGGTATCTCGAGTGAATAGCCCTGGCAATTTTTCTGATCATCGACTTGTTCACTCCCGCAACCTCCTCATGTCTTATGATCTCGTATCCTGCTTCCTTAAGACTGTATGGGATCAGATAGTTCAGTTCAAGGAAGAGCGTCTTCCTTTCTTCCCGTCCGCTCTTTCCGTGGAACCTCTCAAGATCCATCCCTACAAGGGCATCGATCTCCTCCTCGGTAATTATACATGTCGCGCAGAAATCTTTGTATAAACGGATGAGGAGATTAAGTGACTTGAATTTTACAGGGATAATGGAAGCATAATCATACCAGAAGCTCTTCTCGCTCTTTGTAAGGTCAGCAAATTTTTTCAGGAAAGAATCCGGGTGAGCATACAATTCGGCTTTTTGCTTCATTCACTGATAAA
>Ga0208665_10000140_pt1 | contig 11894 bp, 19 predicted proteins | sample Methanogen_OWC_FD_187365 | JGI IMG/M metagenome (GOLD analysis project Ga0208665, IMG submission 187365) | Enriched soil microbial communities from Old Woman Creek wetland in Ohio, USA - Methanogen_OWC (SPAdes) (version 2) | ecosystem: Environmental > Terrestrial > Soil > Wetlands | place: USA...
ATCTGAAGATTTTCTAATTTATGATTTCTAGAATTACCATCTTTATGATGCAATTCACATGTTGTATATTTTGAGTTTTTTCGTTTCCCATTCCAACCACATTTACAACATTTGTCTTCTAATATATTTTCATCTATAAGTCTTTTCTTTAGTTTTAATGTTTGATATTGTGGAAATTTACCATCAAGTACATCTTTTAATAAAAATTTTCTATTATTTGATTCATTAGGATTGTATGGTTTTTTTAATCCTTTTCCACCTTGATTTGGTTTGTATATTTTTAGTTTTTGTGCTTTCCTTTTAAAAGTTGAAAACGACATTCCAACTTTTAAAGATGCTTCTGCCATTGAATTTGAATTTTGTACAATATTGATAAATTGATCATCATTCATTTTATCTTATCTCCTTTATTCAAAAATAAAGGAGATAAGATACTTTATAACACATATCTGAAGTATTTATTGAAAAATTTGGCCCTTGCAGATGCGAATCGAACGCTCACTTTCGGTTCCACAATAAGCTGGCAGGCTTTTTCCGATGTTCTACCCTGAAATAAATGACAATTTTTTTACTAATTACTATATTGATATAATTTCTAAATCAAACATTATTCTGTTTGTAATTAGTTTATCCATTTCAACTTTACTTCATATTTCTTTGAAAATTTCATCCAATGTTTATATTACAATCTTTAAATTAGCCTGTTTGGACTTTCACCAAACTGTTTTTTTAAGCTTGCCAGCATGTTACTAATTTAACCACTATAATATTACTAATTATTTTACTTTTTCCAAATACTCATTCAGTATTATTGAAATTTAAATTATTCTCAAATAATTTTCATCCAAAATATTACCTATCTCAATTAAACTATGCAAGGATGTTTTATGTTTTTGAAAAGTTTAGTTAAAAGCCGTTACGCCAACGTCAAGGCACTTTTCATGTAACGGTGGAGGAAGATATCAGACTTGAACTGATACATCACTGTGAAGTGATTACTGACAATTTAGCAAATTGTTCCCTTGCCAATTAGGGTTAATCTTCCATTTGGAGGAAAGTGTGGGATTCGAACCCACGGGACTGTTACGCCCTTCGGTTTTCAAAACCGATGCAATAAGCCAGACTCTACCAACTTTCCATATTTGGTAGCGTGTAGGGGATTCGAACCCCTGAATCTCCGATAGAAAGCCGGATGGCTTCGGCCACTTGCCAAACACGCCATTATCAATTTAATTTGGTTGCAGGAGCAAGAATCGAACTTGCATAGTCAAGCTTATGAAACTTAATGGGATACCAATCCATCCTACAATATTTTGTTAAAGTCTTAGTGAAAACAGGGAATACCACGTGAAGGTGCTTTAACATCATTCCCCTCTAGATGGCAGGATTCGAACCTGCGACCCCCTGCTCCCAAGGCAGGTGCGCTACCAAACTACGCTACATCTAGATAAAAAAACTACCTCTGCTTTCATATTAAAAACAAAGGTAGTTTTTTGAAAATCATATACAAAAAACAAATTCACTCTGAATTTAATATAAAATTATTACATTCTAAATTAGACCATGATTGATTCAAATGAGCATCACCAAAAATGCCAGCGTTAAGTTCTGGTTTATTACACATATGATAACTTTGATAATTCATGCGTTCCATTTTTGATTCAACTCCTTTTTTTATAATTATTATTTACTAGACGCATTTTATTTTTTCCACAAAAATTTTTTAATTGCTGTTAGCGTCTACATTTTTATTATACTTTACTTTTTTTATTTTGTCAATACTTTTTTTAAATTTGCTAGGCAGTTCTTTGCATTTATCAAAATTGTAAAGTTTATAAACAGTTACTTAGTAACCTTTATTGGCATACTGCATACCTCTACTAAATTTATATATAATTATATATATTTTTAGTTTCTTTTTAACAAAATATTGATTGTTTTTATTATTTAAGTTAATGTCTTGTCGCTAGTTTTTGTTATAACTTACTATTAAAGTAGCTATATCACTAGAAACTAAATGATTCATTAAATAAATAATCATATTTAAACAATCTTTAATTTTGTTATTACTTTTGATTGCAAAATACAATAAACAAAGTAAACTATTAACCTTATTTTATAAAACTCATTTGCTAGACACATTTTTTGATAAAGCGATAAACGCTTTGCTTTTTTAATTTAATCGCTGTTAGTGTCTACTATTTTATTATAGTATATTTTTAAAAACTTGTCAACATTATTTTTACATTTTTTCCATCATATTTTTTTATTTTTCCATATAATGAAACATTATTAATCATGATATCTTTTATAATTTCTTTTTCAAACATCATTACCGATTTATCATCAGTAATACCTAAACAATCGTGTTTAATTTCAGAAGAAATAATTTCATATTCACCAGTTAATGTTACTATTTCGTTATCATATTCTAATACAAACTCAACATTTTTACTTGGAAGTTGCCGTAAATACTCAGTGATAGAACTTTTATGATGGTCAAAATCATCATAGTCTATATCTAAATATCCTTTTTCAACAATTTTCATTATTTTCCCCTTCCTAAAACAAAAAACACTTTGTAGTTTTTTACCTACAAAGTGTTTTATATATAAAAGAATATATAATACTACTTATGTACGCAAAAAAACACTATTTTCTTGTGACCATTGGGAATTAGCATCACCAAAAACGCCAGCATTAAGTTCTGGTTTGTTACACATATGTCTTTCACTATATTTAACACTAAACATTTTTGATTCACCTCTTCTTGTTATTTAATATACTAATACATTTAGCAACTATAAATATAACAGTCATTGTTATTTTTTTGTTGCTTATTTCATTATAATGGTTTTCAATACATTTGTCAACAAATATTACTAAAAATTTTCCCTTACTATTTGATCACATCTAAATACAAACGTTAATATGAAAACAAAACCAATAATAGCGCAATTGTCGAATCCCTTCAATATTAACAATTTAGTTGTCATCAACATCAAAGCCAGTAAAGCAATCAAACAAAATACACTATTCCATAGTTTAATTATAAATTTTGGCATATAATACTCCCGTTTTTATAATTTTATTGTGTGAATTGTTATTTTACAATATCAAATAAAATCGCTTTTTTTAATTCTTGTTCTGTAAAAACATTGTTTTCTATAAATGTTGATAAACATTTTTTGGAAAGAAATAATAACTCATTTTCATGTTTTTTGCTTTCATATAACCATAAATCATAATCAAGAAATCCACTTTTACTATAACCTAAATAAATTGGTAAAAAGCACAAAGAATAAATAACAACATACGCATTAGTTTTTTCATCATTATTGGGATTTAGTTGATCACAAAATTTAAAATAATGCTTTTCCCATTTTTTATTATTACAAACACCTTTGTGGTCTAATGTTCTTGACATAAAAGCTAATGCTTCAACATAATTATTTTCAACCACATAAGACATATCTAACATTTTCTATCTCCATTTATAACAATTATTTTTGTTTAATTTTTAATTTTGCAATATTATTACCAGACATTAATGCCATACCAAATTTTCCATAAACAAAAGAATTATCTTTAACAATATCACAATAAGATATAATTCCAATATATTCAGGGTCATTCAATGCAAAAATAACATTATCTTCAATTAAATCACTAACTATAATTTGTTTGCCAAATGTATTTCCATATATGCCAAAATCCAATATTTCTTGGTGAGTACATATGTCAATATCTAATGCAGATATTTTTTTTAATAAATTAAACGTATTTTTATTTACAACAATGGAGTTGATTTTTTTATTATCAGTTTCAATGCTTTCATATAATTTATTCATAACGTCAAAATCAATTATATCAGCTTCTAGTGAAATATTATGTAAATTTAAAAACTCTAAAACAAATTTTGAAATCAACTCACCAAAATAACAAATAGCATTTTCTTCATTATCATATTTTTTACAATATGTGTTCAATGGGATAATGATTTTATCATCACATATATAGCTATTATCATTATCTAAATTAATAATTTTTTTATTTTTACCAATAATAAACTTATTCAATCCATTATTTTTTATTGTTTTAACATTACCACTACTTAACCGATCAAAAACAAAAAACCTACTTAAAGGAAATTTGCTGTAAATATCAAATTCCATACCTATAACACCTTCCAATACATTGCAATTAACATTTATACATATAAATAAAATCTAAAACAATCTTTCTATTTTATTAGAACAAAAAATAAGTTTTTATATTTAGCAAAATCTGTATTTTACACATCATTAGGTTTCTTATACGCTTTATTTTTAATAATTTCTTTATCTTCTTTTGATAATTTCACTTCTACTTTATTTTGTATTCCATTTTCATCGTAAAAAAACACATTATAACCTTCTAGATGATCATTAACGAAATCACTTTCCCAACAATTTGTGAAATCAAAATTTTTATTTATCTTATTATTCATTTCATAATCAATATTAAATGAATCATACAAACTATCTTCACTTTCGTGTAAAGGACGAACATAATTATAATAACCAGTTTCTGTTGCTTTTAATATTTCTAATAATAAAATAATTTCTTTCATTCTCGCAATCTCTTCTTCTGTTGCGAATAAACCATATGTTGTAATGGAAGAATCAACATTATTATTGTAATGATAAACATCCACTTTTACTACATATCCATTTTTGATTTTTTTTGCACGAATTGGTTTTTTAATTTTCAATTCCAATTGCAACCACTCCTTTTTCCTTTTTAATATAACACATAATTTAAATATTGTAAACTACTATTTCACAATTGCTTTTTATGTTGTCAAAATTTAAATTTTGTTGTATAATTATCTTATATTGTAAAAAAAGAAGGTTTTGATAAAATTGAATAAAACACAAATACATAAAATAAAAAACTATATTTATAAAACAATCAGTCAAAAACCTGCTCAAACAAAAATAAGCAAAGTGTTCCATTTTTGTATGGTTAGTTTAATCATTTTAAACGTACTTGGAGTAATGCTGGAAACAGTAAGTGGTATTGTTGCTACTTATAGGTTTTATGTTAATTTATTTGAACATATATCTGTTTTTATATTTACTTTAGAATATTTTTCTCGATTATGGTGCTGTAATATAAATCCTAAATATCAAAACAGATTCAAATATGCAATTACACCATTAGCAATAATTGATTTACTTGCTATCTTGCCATTTTATTTAGGCATGTTTCTTCCAGAAGATTATTTGATATTTAAAATACTAAGGGTCATGCGTATATTTCGATTGTTTAAATTGGGTCATTATTCTGATGCTTACTATACAATCATCAAAGTTTTTTATAAAAAAGCAGAATTGATCTTTACTAGTTTAACATTTATTTTCTCTTTACAAATTGTCTTTGCAAGTTTAATTTATTTAGCAGAGCATCAAGTTCCTGACACAAATTTTACCAGTATACCATCTGCACTATATTGGTCTATTATTACAATGACAACAGTAGGGTATGGTGACATATATCCAACAACCTGCCTTGGAAGAATTGTCGCTGGATTTACTGCCGTTTCAGGAGTTATTTTATTTTCACTACCAACTGCCATTTTAGCATCAGGTTTTTTTGAGGAAATAAAAAATAAAGAACAAGCAAAAAATACATTTTAAAAACCAGCATTTTTATGCTGGTTTTTTTAGTAATATATTTTTCTTTTCGTAAACTACCTCAATTTACAAAAGTGGTGTAGTTTGCGAAACATTTTCCAATTTACGCTCTAATTGTTTAGTGTAAATATCATCATTTAAATCAAATGACTCATAGTAGTCAATTAATAATTTAATATAAATTCTTTGGCATTCATCTTGTATTTCTTCCTTTGTTGGATAATGACCTTGAATGTTATATTTAATTCTAACTTCATCTGCAAGTTTTTTACCTTCATTATCAGCAGATTGGTTTTCATTATAATTTTCAACTAACATTCCTACTTGTTTATATTTTTCTTCTATTTCATTTTTAGATTGTGCAATTTCTAAAAATTCTTTACTTTTAATAATTTTAGAATAAATTTGATCAATATCTTGTATATTAGAATTGCTTTGAAGAAGTTCTTTTACTTTAGATTTTAAACTATTAATATCATACATTTTCGCTAATATCCTATTCAAAAACATCACATCCTTTTTTAAAAAAATAGAAACAAATTAATTTTTTATGTTAATTTGTTTCTTTTGAACAATATTTAATTATTCATCTACGTTTTTATGTAATGGCGTTATTTTTCTATTATTAATATTTAATTCTGATATTTTTTCCCATGTTTTTTTTAATTGACATTCTAATTCTTCTTTTTCCCATTGCGCTCTTTTTGATAATGATGGGTCAATGTTTTTTAATTGTTCAAGTAAATTATATTCTTTTTCTTTTAGAAACATTTTTGTTTGTTTATCAATACATTTGTAACACATTACTTTCACTTGACCATCACTATAATCAAATGTTTCCTGTACATCATCTATAAGTTTTTCGGTATTACATACTTCACAGGTGCAAACCGTTTCATATATATACGATTTTTCAACTTCAACATCTTTTTGTGAAAGCAAACCAAGAAACAAATCTACTTTTCTTTCAAGTGTATCATACATTTCTTTATTTTTTTGCACATCAAAAATTTCAACATTGTAATTGATAATTTTATATTTATTTTCAATGTTTTTTAAAAAACGCGAAAAATCTTGGAATTTATCTTTAATAATATCAATGTCTTCTTTATCGACTTTTATTTCATTAGAAAAGATAGCGTTTTCTAATACTAATTCATTATTAACTATAGATGAGTTTTGAAAATGTTCTAAAAAGAAGTTTTTATGAAAAGTATTGTCACCTTCTATAGTTAATGGATAATAATGTTTCATTAAACATTCAGTATCTGTATCATTTTTTAAAAAAACTTTGTCAGCACTTATTTGAATTACTCCATTTGTTTGTGAAACAGAAAAGCTTGTTAAAGAACCTATTTCTGTTGTTAACTTACATTCATATCCGCGATTTTTTAATATTTTAAACAATATTTTTTCCTCCATTTAATTTTATATTTAAACCATGATGCTTTCTCAAATGCAACATCATCACAGTTAATTTTTCAATCATTTCTTTTTCTTCTTGGTTTTTAGCAAGTGATAAAATATTTTCAACTTCATCTTCTTTTTCTACCAATATTTCATCTAAATTAATATCATATTTTTCAAAAATAAAATTTAGTTCATCTAAAGTTGGCAATTTGTTATTCTTTAATTTGCTAACTATTTCTTGTTCTAAATTATTATTATCAATTTTATTAATTATCTTTTCAAATGAAAATATTTTATTTTTCATTGCACCAATAACAATACAACTCATGATCTGCTCCAATAAAAGATTTACCACAAGCAATACAAATTCTTATTCCATACGATTTTGTTTTATTACCACATTCTTCTTTTACTATATCCGATTCATTTCTATGATGCATTCTTCTCCTTTCAAAAAATTATCCCATGATAAATTCAACTAACTATCTCCTATAATTACCTACGGTACTAATCAAAATAAATTTATATTTATTCTTCTATTATAAACATCTGTATTTTATTATAACAAAAAAACTAACTATTTTTACATAGTTAGTTTTTATATTTTAAATCAAATATGAATAATAATTTTGTTGTGCTATATAAATTGGGACACCTACTATATCCATAGCAATATTGTTTGGTATATCAGCTTTCCCTAAAAATGTTAAACCTTCATCACTTCTATTAACCAAATTATTAGTAACATCATAACTATCACATTTATATACTGATATTTGTTTTGGTAATTTATATTTAGCATAATCAATGCCACCAAAATAAGCTTTTACAACACTAACTGTATCTGCTTTACTAATACTCATAACAAATCTTGTATATGAATCCGTTGTTTCTTTTGTTGAAAGCGTGTTAGTTACTAACGCCGCTGTTGTTGCATAACCTTTATTCAAATCTATTAACCTTGTTTTATTATACATAACATCAACATTATCCCAATTTGCATAAATAGTAAATTTTTTCACACCTATCTGTGTTTTATCTAATACTATTACTGATGCATTTTGACCGCTTACATCTAATACTTCTAATTCATTAACAACTATATTGTTTGAATAACTACTATCATTTATATCATACCATTTGCCAGCTATATCAAAAATCAAAAAACTTCTTTCTATATTGCCACCTAAAATACTAAATTCTGTTATATTAATCGTTGTATTTGGAATATCTATTGTTGTTCCAATTTGAGTTAAATTAACATTGCTTCTATTAGTCAAATTTGTATTTACATCATAACTATCACAAATATATGCTGATATTTGTTTTGGCAATAAATAATTCGCTTGTTTATTACCACCTAAGAAAACAGATAAGTTTTTTATTTCATTTACATCGTTAATATCAGCTTGCATAACAAATCTTCTAAACATACTAGTATCCGCTGTTGTATTATAAACACCAATGATTGAACTTGACGCTAAAAGACTATACATCAAACTACCATTTACCATAAATTTATAGCTTAATATAGTTCCATTATTCCAATAACTTGACAACGGAAAATTGCCACCTGTTTGAGTATAATCTAATGGTGTTAATTTTATTTTGTTATTGTTTTGATTTATTGCTTGTATTTCATTGATAACAATAGTGTTAGCAATTGTTGCATCTGTTGTAGAAAAATGTTTACCAGCTACATCTATAATTAAATATTTCATACATTACCTCTTTCCCTTGTTTATAAAAAAATATAATTGTTAGAAAAAAACAAATGTTTTTTTCTAACAATTATTTAATATAAAAGACATTTAGCTGTTTTGTTTTTAATGATAAATTTACTTACAAGTATTTAACAGTTTAACTTGCAAATAAGCTGGATTAATTGGCATAGCTTCATTCTCTAAAATATCTTTTGGTTTTAACCCATAAGCTTCGCACATTTTAGAAGCTAAATTATAATCAAAATCGTCAAATTTAAATTTATAATCAAATCGTCCTTCTCTTAAAAATGCACTATCTAATTTTTCGATATAATTTGTTGTTGCAATAAAAACAACATTTGTTGGTGATAAGGCTCCATCTAAAATCTGCAATAATAATTCAAAACTACGAGCTACGCCATCTGTTTCTCTATCACCTACAGCACAATCTATATCTTCTAACAATACAACTTGTTTGGGATTAATAGAATTTAATGCTGATGTTAACTCAGCATAAGAAGAATTTTTTAAATCGATAAATACTAATTGCCAATCTAAATAAGTAGCAATTGCTCTAGCTACGCTTGATTTTCCTGTGCCGGGACAACCATATAACAACAATCCTAATTTGTAATTAATGCCATGTTTCATAAACAAATCTTTATTGTTCTGCCACCGTTTAATACTATCTAAAATTTCATTTTTTTCTTTACAAAAAACGCTATCAAAACTTCTTTTTTCTATCTTTTTAAAAAAATTACCATCATTAATCTTTAACGATAAATAATTTTGATAGTCAATTGATTTGATACTTTCTTCTAATGATTTTTTATATTTTAAACTATCTTTACCAAAAACCTGTACAGTAATAAAATCAGTATTGTAACCATTATTTGCAACCTGTGTTTTAGAAACTACAATATAATTCAAACCTCGAAAAAACGAATAAACACCATAATTTATACTTAATATAATATTTGGCTTTCCACCTTCCCAAAAATTAATTGGCATAGAATGGCGTAAAATAGTTTTACTGTTAAATTCATTTATCCACTTTATTCCACAACGATAAACATCTTCATGTTTTTCAGCAAACGTTACAGAAAATGAATATTTTTGTTTGAAATAAGCAAAAACAAACATCGGAAAATCTTTTAAAATAAAACCAAAATATCCAATTAAAGCAGTAACCACAATTCCTTCTTGTAACAATTTGAAACTCTCCCTTTTGGTTAAAATATATCCCTTGAATGTTCATGGTTTTTTAATTCTTTAAAAAAACCTGATGCCAAAATTGCAGTTGGTAATGAAAATAAAATAACACCTAAAATAGCAGTAAATCCTGCGATCATCCTACCTATACAAATTACAGGATATATGTCTCCATAACCAACAGTAGTCATTGTTATAATAGACCAATACAAAGATGCAGGAATAGATGTAAAATGCGTATCTAACATTTGATGTTCTACTAAATACTTCAAACTTACAAATACAATTTATAAAGAAAATATAAACGTTAAACTGTTTCTAACATTACTCCAACGACATTTAACAATATCAGTGTTGCCATACAAAAATGAAATAATTTACTTAATTTTGTTTGAACAGGTTTTTGACTTATTGTTTTATAAACTGCTTGTTTTAAGTTTTTCATTTGAATAATTTAAAAAGCTTTTCAATGATTTTTAAAACTTTAAAACCATCATCTTTTAATCCATTACAGTCATTACATGTCCAAACACCAGAAGTAGTTTTAGTCTCTATATCTAAAGGAGTAGTAACACAAGCACTACAAGCATATTCTCCACATTGATCACATTTAGTTAAATGATAATTATATTTAATTATATCTCGTTTTGTGGGAATATAACCACAACAACTACAACGTAAATATTTTATTTTTTTCATAAAAACTTCCTTTTGAATTACATAACTTTTTTAATAATGTTTTTATATTTTTGATTTCCACTTTTCCATTTTTAAGTTAACATAATCTAAAAATTTATCTGCTGTCAAACTATCATCTGCATGAATTGCCATAGCTATAGCGCAAAGAAACACATCTACTGATTCTTCTACTATATCACCTTTACCTAAATTCTTATATGATGTGCCACTAGCCTTAACATAAGATAAAACCGCTTGCGCTAATTCACCTGTTTCCTCAGAAGTTTTTAAAGCTCTTTGTTCTAAAGTTTTATGGTCTTGATTTGTGATTGTTTTTATTTCTTCAAAAAGTTTTTGCATTTTTATCACCTCTATAAATATTTTTCAATATATTCTCTATCTTGTGTAAAAATAGGAATTTCTTTATCAATACTCCACCGTGTTCTGATTGTTCCATTATTTAATGTATAATTTTCTTTAACCACACAAGCACCACGTTTTTGATAAATTGGCAGATCATTCCAATTAACATTTTTCTCTAAAAATAATTTATCTTGAATTTGATTGCAATTAACTTTATATAATTCTTTATGAGAAAAATATATTCTGCCAACTGATTCAATAGAATTTCTAGTAGCATCCATTTGTCTCCAAATAAAACAATTACAAACTTCTTCTTTAGGAATAGCAAAAACCCTGCTGTCGAATAATGCTTTTAATTTGCGTTTGGAATATAATTTATCATATTCTATTTGTGCAATTTCCCCTGATTTTAATTTGTTTTCTACAATTATATCATAATGTTTATTGAATGCTAATGTTGCTATACTAGCAGAAATTGATACCATTTTTTGTATGTTTTTTTCAAACCATGAAGATGTATTTAGTTTTTCATAATCTGTTAATAATAAACTAATCTCATCAGATTGAGTATACGCAATTTCACAACCTTGAATATTCTCACATAGGAATTTTGTTGTTTCCCACATAGTTTCAGTCAATATAGAATCAAATGGTTTTTTAAAGCCTTTAGAAAATGTATGAAATGCTTTTCCATCAACTCTAATAATAACAGGCATTCTTTTGATTAATGAAAATCTTGAAATATTTTCATAACCTTTCATTCTGTTCCCAAGATCATCTTTCATAATTATTTCACCACTCAATCATTTAATATTCCAATTTCTCTTGATACTTCTATTGTTTTTAATAC
>Ga0208665_10000141_pt1 | contig 11881 bp, 7 predicted proteins | sample Methanogen_OWC_FD_187365 | JGI IMG/M metagenome (GOLD analysis project Ga0208665, IMG submission 187365) | Enriched soil microbial communities from Old Woman Creek wetland in Ohio, USA - Methanogen_OWC (SPAdes) (version 2) | ecosystem: Environmental > Terrestrial > Soil > Wetlands | place: USA...
TGTTCGAAAAAGATAAAATATTCGTCAATTCGCGGGTCGAAGAACTGACGGGGTATTCCAGATCCGATCTCGACTCGCCTAAGACGTTTTTCAACATTTTGTTTAAGGAAGGCGCGGAAAAGGCCAGAGAAATCTTTGAGTCGATCGTCGACAAGTGCCCGGTCTCCATCTCTCTTCCATTGTACAGAAAAGACGGCGCCGCCAGAATCGTCGATATATCCAGGATGCATATCGAAGGTCAGCTGGAAGTGTGGACATTCTTCGACGTCACAGATTACTTGAACGTACAATATAAGTTATTGAAAAGCGAATCGCACCTGCTTCAGGCACACCGTGTCGCCAATATAGGAAGTTATGAATTCAACCTGTTGACCGGTGAAATAATATGGTCGGAGCTGTGTTACGAAATAACCGGAATCGAAAGGCAGACGGTGAATTTTGAATTATTGAAATCGCTCATACATCCCGACGACCTTAATTTTTACTGCAGCCATTTTTTCGACCTCTTTTCAAAAAACTTCGATTTCAGCATAGAATACCGCATCAAGCGACCCGACGAAAAGATCATATTCATCCATGACGAGGCGAGGATAACATTTGACGATAACGGCAAACCGCTTTATTGCATAGGATATTTCAAGGACATAACAAGCCGGAAGAATATCGAGGAGGAATTGAAAAAAAGCGAGCAGAAAAAAATACAGCTCATCGAACTGGCGCACGAAGGCTACTGGGCGATAAACGAATTCGAAAAAACCACATTCGTTAATAAAAGGGCGAGCGAGATAATCGGATATTCGAAAGAGGAAATAATCGAAAAAAACCTTTCGGAATTTTTTGACGAAAACCATTATAAGTTGTTTCTTTCAGCGATCGAAAAATGCCGCCGCGGCGAAAAATGCAGTTTGAACTCAGAATTGATATCCCGAGACGGCCACAGGGTATTCGTCAACATGACGGTTTCCTCGACGTTCGACGAAAAAGGATGTTACACCGGATCGTTCGCCCTTATCGATGATTTCACCAAGCAAAAGGAACTCGAAAAAGAAATCAGAACGGTACGGCAGGAACTAATGGAAAAATATACCTACAACGAAATCGTCGGAAAAAGCGCGGCGATGCGGACCATATTCGAATCGCTCCCGACGATCGCCGAAATCGACTGCAACGTTCTTATAGAAGGCGCTTCAGGCACCGGCAAGAACCTTATAGCCAAAAACATCTACAATATTTCTAACAGGAAAAACAAACCCTTCGTTGTCGTAAACTGCGGGACCCTGCCGGAAAATCTTCTTGAATCCGAGTTATTTGGTTACGTCAAAGGCGCTTTCACGGGCGCCGATAAAGACAAGCATGGAAAATTCGCGGTAGCCGAAGGCGGAGTCGTCTTTCTCGACGAGATCGGCGAAATGCCGCTGAATCTGCAGGTTAAAATATTGAGAATAATAGAGGAAAAACGCTTCGAACCGATTGGCTCGAATAAGACCCTGACTTCGGATGTGCGTATAATCGCAGCTACCAACAAAGATTTAAAAGCCCTTGTCAACGAGGGAAAATTCAGGGCCGACCTTTATTTCAGGCTGAAAATAGTCAGTTTGAAAATACCTTCTCTGAAAGAGCGCCACGAGGACATAGATGTTTTATCTGAATATTTTATTAATCATTTTAACGAAAAATATAATAAAAACATTAATTATATATCAGATGAAATTTCCCGTTTTTTCAAATTATACGATTTTCCGGGAAATGTCAGGGAATTAAAAAACATGTTCGAGCACTCATTTATCTTCTGCAATGGCGCAATATTGCAAATGCATCACATGGCTTCAGAATACCGCTCAATATTTAAAAATATTTGTGACGAAAGTTTAATGTTGCGCAATATTGAATCCGAAAAACAGAAAAATAAAAAAGCCGGTATTTCCCCAAATGACATCGTCGAAAAAAATCTTATCATAGACACCATTAAAAAGTGCAACAACAACAAATCAATGGCCGCAAGAGCTCTTAAAATGGACTATTCCACGTTATGGCGAAAAATGAAAAAATACGATCTCGATAGATATTTCGATCAAGCTTCGCCCAGTGACGGCATTTTTCCGACTAACGGGCCGGCTCCGGCCGAAAAAACGAAGCCGGCCGCGGAGCGGGAAAATCTGCGAGAAGCCTTGAAAAAAGCCAATAATAACAAAGCGGAAGCTGCCAGAATATTAAAAATAGACCGTACCACTTTATGGCGAAAGCTAAAAAAACACGGTCTCATCTGATTGCAACGCAATGCTGCAACGTCATGCAACGCCATTTTTGAATCGCTCACAAGCGCCTATCTAAGTTACACTTATCACAAATAAAACGCAGCCCCTTTTTCACGCGTCGCGTTTTCGGCACGAAAATTGCATTTTTACTTTTGCGACAAATCCCTGGAAAATCAGCGTTCATTTATATTTTAAGGTGGGTTTCTAATATGCAGCAATGTGTACTTTCTTCACAGACCAACAATATTTTTGAAAACAAACCTGCCACGCTCGACGGCATAGCGGCCATGCTCAACGGCATCGACGAAAATTCATTTTACGCGGCCGAAACCGGTGGAATATCTCTTCTTAAAACGATCAAAGATTCTCTTTTCGATATAATTAAAACCTCCTCCGAACTTGTCGAATCCCTTATCACTGATGTCATAAAAAAAATAGATGATTTACTGGAAAACCGCGCGGCCGATCCGAAGGAAACATTGGCCGCGATCGGACGCATAATCGACGCGGCCACGACTTACAGCGAAATCGATCTGATGGGGGGCGGCGGGAACGCTTCTGAAAATGGGATTCCTGCGTTCGCCACGGAAACGACGGCCGGCGAATGCCTGGACGAAGAAACGCAGCGCGAATTTACCGGCGAATGCTCCGAACATATCGAAATAGCCGAAATGGCGCTTCTCAACCTGGAATCGAACCCGCTCGACGCGGAATCGATAAACAGTATTTTCAGGGCATTTCATACGATTAAAGGCTCTTCGGCTTATCTCAATCTCAAGCTTATATCGGAACTTGCGCACCATGCCGAATCGATGCTCGTCAAAATCCGCGACGGCGAGTTGAAATACGATAATCATTGCGCATGCGTAGCTCTCAGAACGATCGACATCCTGAAAATATTGATTTTCAGTTCCGATGGCATTATGACCGACAAGCCAAGAGAATATGACGAGCTTATAAACGATATCCAAAACGTGGAATTTTTCGCCTGCGACACGGATGAAAACAAAAAAAGGGCTGCCTGCGAAAAAAGCGCTTCGGCGAAATCATGCAAAAACATCACTGAAACCGGCAAGGAAGCCTCGGTGCGCATCCGCACCGAAAAACTCGACAGATTGATCGATACGGTCGGAGAAATCGTAATCGCCCACTCCATGGTGCTTCAGGATCAGATTTTTCTTGATACCGGCTGCAATGAATTTTCAAAAAAAATAACGCAGGTCGGAAATCTGGTAAGGGAATTGCAGGACATAAGCATGTCCATGCGCATGGTCCAGTTCAAGTCGTCGTTTCAGAAGATGTCACGCCTGGTGCATGACCTGTCGCAAAAAATGGACAAAACGATAGAGTTCGAAACGTCGGGAAGCGACACCGAAGTGGACCGCAATATCGTCGACATAATCAACGAGGCGCTCGTACACATGGTCAGAAACGCCATAGATCACGGCATCGAAATGTCCGCCGAACGCGAAGCGGCGGGAAAGCCGCCCGCCGGAAAGATCACATTGTCCGCATATCACGCGAACGGGTTCGTGGTCGTCGAGCTCAGGGACGACGGCCGTGGGCTTAACTGCGGAAAGATACTCGAAAAAGCGCGGACGCTTGGAATCATACGCGACGACGACGATCTCCCGCCGGAAAGCATTTACAATCTTATACTGGAGCCGGGATTTTCGACCGCCGAAACGGTAACCGATATTTCGGGCCGGGGCGTGGGCATGGATGTCGTGAAAAAATCCATAGAAACTCTCCACGGGAAATTATGGATTGAATCCACGCCGGGCCGCGGGTGCCGGTTCATATTAAAAACGCCGCTCACTCTGGCCGTAACCGACGGAATGCTCGTCAGAGTCGGAAAGCAGCGATTTATCGTGCAAACGAACAATATCCAAATGACGTTCAGACCTGAAAAAGAGATGATTTTCACGGTATCTGAAAGCGAAACCGCAGTCATGCTTCACAACAGGGCGATCCCCATACTCAATTTATTCAAGAAATTCGCGATAACCGGGGCCATTGAAGACCCGTTGGACGGAATAATAATGGTCATAGAAAACGGCGCTTCGAAAATAGCAATGCTCGTAGACGAGATCATAGGGCAGTACCAGTTCGTTGCCAGGCCTCTCGGTGGCATACTGGGTAATATAAGCGGTATTTCCGGCGGCGCCATACTAGGCGACGGAAAGGTCGGCCTTATAATAGACCCGTTGGGCATCGTCGATTAAGCACCTGAAAAAACACTTATAGAAAGCGGGGTATTATAAATGGGAAACGAAATTGTCATGCAAAAGGAACGAACGACATCGAAAGAGGAGGAAGTTCAGTCCGGGTATTGCGGCGGCAAATTTCTGACGTTTTTTCTGGCCAACAAGGAATACGGGCTCGAAATATTAAAGGTCCAGGAAATAATCGGGATACTCGAGATAACGCCCGTTCCCAAAACGCCCGACTTCATAAAAGGCGTGATCAACCTGCGGGGCCATATCATCCCCATCGTCGACCTGAGACTTAAATTCGGAATGAAGGAACTCGAGTATTCTGAAGAAACTTGTATTATCGTCGTAAAAACAAGTGGAATAATAATGGGCATAATTGTCGACAGGGTGTCGGAAGTAATAGATATCGCCGGAGTCGATATTGAAAAAACTCCTTCCTTCGGCGTGAACGTGAATACGGATTATATCCTCGGCATCGGCAAAACCGGAGGTAAAGTCAAACTCATTTTAGATATTGACAAGGTTCTTTCAGAAGAGGAAGTAATCGACATGTATAAGATGACCTCGCCAAAACAGAACGGCGCTGAAACGGCATCCAGAGAAAATTAATTATTCCAGCAAAAAAATATTATGGAGGATTCGATGAAAATATCAATCAAATCGAAAATCATCTTCATGGGAGTTATGGCAGCTTTGATTCCAACGTTGATATTGCTCGCGAATATTTATTATGAAAAAGGCCAGCTTGCCGGCAATGTCGAAAAGCAGATGAAATCCAACCTCGAAGAAAATCTCACGTCGATAGTCAAGGACATATATTCCGCGGTTGAAAGCCAGCATGAAATACTGACAAAAATAGTTGAATCGAACCTTAAATTCACAGAAGAATTAATTAAGAAAAACGGCGGCGCGAAATTATTTAACGAAACTTATAACTGGACGGCGATCGACCAGGTTTCAAAGGAAAAAACCAGTATCACGCTTCCAAGAATGCTAATCGGATCAGACTCGGACGCCATCGCCTTTAACCAGAACTTCGACTTGAAGAAAAATACGCCCATCGTCGATGAAATACCCGGCCTCACCGGAGGCGCATGCACTATTTTCCAGAAAATGAACGAAACCGGCGATATGCTGAGAATAGCCACCAATGTGGCGACGAAAGACAATAAAAGGGCGATAGGAACGTTCATCCCCGTCATCAATCCGGACGGTTCGAGAAACGCCATCATCGACACCGTACTCTCAGGCAAAACATATACCGGCAGGGCTTTCGTAGTAGATTCCTGGTATATAAGCGCTTATTCGCCGCTATATGACGATTCGAAAAAAATAATCGGAATGTGCTTCGTTGGCGTAAAGCAGGAAAGCGTTCAGAGCCTCAGAAAAACCATCATGAATATCAAAGCCGGAAAAACCGGATACGCATTCGTTCTCGGAGGCACGGGCGAACATAAGGGGTCTTACATTATTTCGGCCGGCGGCAAGCGTGACGGCGAAAATATCTGGGAAACAAAAGATTCCGAAGGAAAGTTTTTCATTCAAAACATCGTGAACAATACAATCGAAAAATCAAAAAAAGGCGAAACCAATTTTGAAAGATATTTCTGGCAGAACAAGGAAGACCCGAAGCCGAGGCATAAAACTACGGCATGCATCTATTTCGAACCGTGGGACTGGGTCATCGGCGTCGGAACTTACACTGACGAATTCATGGATTCTCTCGACAACGTTAACGCGTCCATAACCAAACTTATTTCGACGTCTTTATTAATCGGCTTATTGGCGCTGATCGCAACCATCGCAATGGCGATTTTTATAAGCCTGGGAATTTCCGCCAATATAAAATCCATCATCGACGAATCGAAGAAATTATCGGATTCGGTCGAAAACGGAGAGCTCTCAAGCAGAGGAGACGTATCGAAAGTCAGCTTCGAATTCGCGCCGGTCATAGCCGGAATGAACATGATAATGGATTCGTTCATCAAGCCGCTCCAGGTAAGCTCGGAATATATCAACAAGATATCCCTCGGGATGATACCTGCGAAAATCACCGACGAATATAAGGGAAAATTCAACGAAACGAAGGTAAGCCTGAACACCTGCATAGACTCGATAAACATGCTCACGAAAGACGTATATTCTCTGTCAACGGCGGCCGTCGAAGGCAAGCTCGCCGTCCGCGCCGACGCGTCAAAACATAACGGCGATTTCCGCAAGATCGTCCAGGGCTTCAACGACACCCTCGATTCGGTCATTGGCCCCCTGAACGTCGCCGCCGAATACGTCGACAGAATATCAAAAGGCGATATACCGCCAAAGATCACCGACAACTATAACGGCGATTTCAACGAAATTAAAAACAACCTCAACACGTGTATCGACTCCCTCAAATCGCTTATAATCGATGACGGCGGAGCGGTCCTCAAGGCGGCGGCCGACAAAAACCTCTCGGTAAGAATGAGCGTCAAATATTCCGGATTCTTCGAAACCCTGAAGTCCGACATCAACAATTTACTCGATACGCTGGACGGCTCGCTTCAGCAGGTCGCGGCAGGCTCTGAACAGGTTACCGCGGCGTCTCTTGAAATAAGCCAGGGAAGCCAGGCTGTAGCGCAGGGCGCTTCGGAGCAGGCGAGCTCGCTTCAGGAAATTTCAAGCAGCCTGCATGAAATGAATTCCATGGCCAAACGCAATGTCAGCAACGCCAAGGAATGCCAGCTGCTGTCGACGGCCGCCAGAGGAATCACCAACGAAGGCGTCGACAACATGAAAAAAATGTCGGCGGCTATAGACCGGATAAAAGAGTCCGCGAACGCGACCAGCAAAATCATTAAGACGATAGACGAAATCGCATTCCAGACGAACCTTCTGGCGCTGAACGCCGCCGTCGAGGCCGCGCGCGCCGGCGACGCGGGAAAGGGTTTCGCCGTAGTCGCCGAGGCCGTCAGAAACCTCGCCATGAGAAGCGCCGACGCGGCCAAGAACACGGCGAAACTCATCGACGAATCTGTCAAGAACTCCGACGAAGGGGTCAACATCAATAAAGAAGTAATGAAAAGCCTTGAAGAGATTAACCAGCAGGTAAACAAAGTCAGCGAATTCGTTACCGGCATAACCGAAGCTTCCGAAAACCAGAGCCTTGGCATCGAACAGGTGAATACCGGCCTGAATCAATTGAATGACGTGACACAGCAGAACGCCGCATATTCGCAGGAGTCCGCCAGCGCCGCCGAGCAGCTTTCTTCGCAGGCCGAACAAATGAAGTGCATGGTCGCCTGCTTCAAGCTGTCGACCGCTTCGGCGCCGGCGCAAAAGTCGGCGAAACAGGCGGCCTGGAACGAGTCAATGAATTCAAAAAACCTTTCGCACGTATTCGAAGCGGCCGTAATGGAAGCGGCCAAAAAAATGGAAAACAAGGCGGAAAAAGCCGAGCAGCCGTTGAAAAAACGCAAGCTGGAAGCTAAAATGGCAATCCCGTTCGACGAAGACGAAAAAGCCATAATTCAAAAATTTTAAATGGGCTTTCAAATGGTGATAAAATGGTTCACGTCGTTGGAATGGCCGACATTAAAATATCCAGGGACCCCGGCGATAAATTGATCACCTACGCGCTGGGAAGCTGCCTGGGAATATCCATCCACGACCAGACGGTCGGGGTCGGAGGCCTCCTGCACGTAATGCTTCCGACCTCGATTATCGACCAGGCGAAAAAGAACGATAACCCTCTGATGTTCGTGGATACCGCGGTGCCGATCCTTTTTTACGAATGTTACAAGCTCGGCGCCGACAAATCCAGACTCACTGTAAAGGTGGCGGGCGGCGCCAGCATTTCGATCGACCACGAATACGACTGTTTCCGCATCGGCGAGAGAAACTTCGCGATGCTTCAAAAAGTCCTCGAAAAAAACAATGTTTTTTTGAAATCATACGATGTGGGTTTGAACGTTTCCAGGATGATGTTGCTTGATATAGCCACCGGAAAGGTGGAAGTCAAGGCGAACGGAGCAGTGACCATATTATAGAATCCCTTTCGAAGGATCCGTTCTCAAGGGAGGATGAAATATGTCATTGAATATACTCGTTGTCGAAGACAGCGATATCGTGCGGGAAATGATGATCAAGGTAATCAGGATGTGTAAAATCGCGATAGGCAAAATCTTCGAGGCCGCAAACGGCCTCGAAGGCCTGGCGATAATAAGCGACAACTGGATAGATCTCGTCATAACCGACGTCAACATGCCGCGAATGGGCGGCGTGGAAATGATCGACAATTTAAGAATGATGCCCGAGAACAACGATCTTCCGGTTATAATCGTCACGGGCGACTGTTCGGAATGCGGGAAATTCGAGGAAAATTCGCGGAAAAGCTTTATTCACAAACCATTCAGCATGAAAGAAATAAAGGAAACGATAATAAATCTGACTGGCGTTTGCTGCGAACCGTCCAGCTGATTATCTTCAGGACATTTCGGCGAAGGAATGGAACATTGATTAAAGTACTGATAGTCGACGATTCGATTTTCATGAGAAAGGTCCTTACCGAAGGGCTTTCCAGAAATCCCGAAATAAATGTCGTCGGCAGCGCGGCCGATCCTTACGAAGCGAGGGAAAAAATACTCGATTTGAATCCCGACGTGGTGACGCTGGATATCGAGATGCCGCGCATGGACGGCCTTTCCTTTCTGCTGAAGCTGATGAAATATCATCCGATGCCCGTCGTCATTCTAAGCTCGATGACGCCGGCGAACAGCGTCATCGCCATCAAGGCCCTAGAAATCGGCGCCGCGGAAGTACTGTGCAAGCCGTCGGGAAACACCTCGCCTTCGCAATTGCAGCTGGTACTTATCAATTCAATACGCGCGGCCTACAATTCGAAAATATTCAAAAACGATTTTTATAGCGCGCAGAATACCGTCACGTACAAAGGATCGAACGCCGAAGCGAATCCCGTGAATCCCGGACGCGTAATCGCGATAGGAGCGTCTACCGGAGGGACGAAGGCGATACAGCAGTTATTGATTCAAATACCGTCTAACGTTCCAGCCATAGTAATCGCGCAACACATGCCGGAAGGGTTCACCGGCCCTTTCGCCAGAAGGCTGGACGAACAATGCCGGCTGAAGGTCGTCGAAGCGTCGGACGGGGAGGCGCTTTCGCCCGGAACAGCATATATCGCTCCGGGAAACAGGCATTTGACTATCGAAGGCCCTAAAGGCGCCCCGAGAATAAGACTGAAGGACGGCCCCCGGGTCTTCCATCAGAGGCCAAGCGTCGACGTGCTTTTCCAGTCGGTCGCCAGGACGGCCGGAGCCGACGCCGTGGGAGTCCTTCTGACGGGGATGGGCGAAGACGGCGCGCGCGGACTTCTGGAAATGCGAAAGGCGTCGGCCCACACTATCGCACAGGATGAAACCACATGCGCGGTTTTCGGGATGCCCCGAGTCGCCATAGGCCTCGGAGCGGCCGTCGAAGTATTGCCGATCCACAAAATCCCCGAATCTATTTTAAAAGCCGTTTCCACTTAAAATGCGATTTTCAATATGTTTTTCTGGCGCGCGCCAATGCCGCATAACTCCAATCGCGTTCGCGCGCGCCGATAGCCTTTCCATTTTATCCGGGACCGTTCACATTGACTTTCGCGCGTTTATCTGCCGCCGAAATGCCTGAAGGAGCCGAACCAATTGCGTTCACCGCCCTTTTTTTCGGGCGGCACCGGCGGTCGCATACCGGCGTTATTCGAATCCGTTTGAGCCGGCTGCGACACGTCAGACGAATTCTCTGTACCGGTTCCCTGCGCGGACGACTGTGTCGCGACGGCTCCGGCGTCGTTGCCGCCATTCACGGCGGCAGTCGCGCTCAAAAGCGAAGCCTGAAGATCCAGAAGTTTTTTTATAAGTTCGGTTATGTTTTTCAATATTTCGAGCCGGGTCTGAATCAGGGTCGATGAAGCTTGAGCCTCGGCAGTGTCGTTGTTTTGAGCGGGCGGATCGTTGACCCCGACGGCCGAGGAATCGTCGTCGCCGTTTCCGGGAGGCGGTGGCGGAGGAGGAACAACGCCGCTTTCGTCGGTATCGACATGAGTTCCGAACGTAGCGATCATGTAATTAGAGCATTTTTCCTTTGCCTCCAGCGATATTTTTTTAGAGGCCTGAGGGTTTTTCCATATCCTCAGGAATATCTCGACAGGTATCTTGTATTCCTTTTTCTTTCCCCAGAATGCGTCCCTGACGAAAACGGCCGAGACTGAATCGTCCTCGGCAAGCGAATACCCGACTACGAGGACCCAGTGAGAGATATGCCTGACGCTGACATAGCAGATGAGCGGATTTTTCGCGTCTATGAATTCTTTCAATTCTTCTATCGAGGCGTCGTTTTTGACGAGCACTCCGATGGAGCGCTCGCCCAGATACTCTATGATGACGTCGCGCTGGTCGGATTTAGGATCGACCCATCTTATATTATCCAGCGTCGTTTCCATGCTTTCATTCTGGTCATAGTATCCTAGAACGAGGTTGAGAACGTACGCCATGCAGATTTTTTTCAGCGACAGTTCCTTCGGCGGCTTGGGGCCGACATGGAGTATGACTTCGGAGGAAGAATTGCCGCGGTTCTTATTTTCGATCGTTACGCACGAAGTGTCGAAATTTGGAGTTGAACAGCCGTAATAAGCTTTTTGTATGCTGTTATACGACGATAATTCCCGCCGGTAAGAGTCCCTCAGGCTGCCAACGACGTCGCTTCCGGCATCGTTGTCCTCGGCCTGCTTCAATGCGGTGAACTTATACAGGCACTCAAACTGGGAGGAAATCTTCGAGTCCCTGGTAATTTCAACGGCTCCCGCCGAAACAGCCGAAAATACAACTATTGATAAAAGAACCATGAGGACGGAAGTTTTTTTCATCATAATAATCTCCCCCTTCGGCTTAATGATAATAATATTGCCCGGCCACAAATAATTACAAGTTGCATACAACTCAGCAAGATCGATGCCCGAAACAAATCTGGAATTTTATAAAGGGGCCATGCCGAAACGGGCCTGCGTTCAAGTTTTTTTCATAATAATATAACGTAAATATGATACCGCCGTATAAAAAAACGGAAAGCGATATCGGAATTTACAACGCTACCGTGAAATCGTCGGAAAACTCAACAAAACTATGGGCGATCCAAATTTATTTCAGGGGACCCGCGCAAATACATCCGGCCACAAGACGCAATCGCGCGGGAAAAAAAATCCCCGGAAGCGGAAAAATATCCGATATCTCCGGAATAAATTCCGACAGCCTCCGGAAACGCTTTTTTCTTCTCGCTTCCCGAATACGTCTTTCATTGATCCCCGGCTTACTCATGCCGATATCGCCGGTCAGCCGGATTTCGAAGGCGCCATGCAAAATTCCGTCTCTTTAT
>Ga0208665_10000142_pt1 | contig 11850 bp, 10 predicted proteins | sample Methanogen_OWC_FD_187365 | JGI IMG/M metagenome (GOLD analysis project Ga0208665, IMG submission 187365) | Enriched soil microbial communities from Old Woman Creek wetland in Ohio, USA - Methanogen_OWC (SPAdes) (version 2) | ecosystem: Environmental > Terrestrial > Soil > Wetlands | place: USA...
GCCGCCAAGGCTTCCACCTGGGGGGCGCCGGACGGGAAGAGGGTGTAGGTGAGATCGATGGGCAGATCCTTGGTCCCCTGCTCCATGATCTGCCAGGTGGGCATCCCGTGCATGGTCGGCTGCCCGCTCACCCGGACCACGGGTTTGCTCTGGGCATTGGCGCCGGAGAGCCCCAGTGCCAGAGAAACACAGAAAACGACGCTGATGATTGCTAATCGTGCGGTAAACTTTTTCATGGCCATTCATCCCTCCTTGGGTTTAGTAAAAACTGGATTAACATTTCGGACCGGGTTACAGCAGCAAAGAAACTGCACCCGACCCGCGCCGATGTTCACGGCTACGCACGTCTGCTTCTATCTCCTTCCCCGGCAAGCGCTTTTTTCGTGTGCCTCTCGTTCAACCAGAAAGTCACTGAGGCGCATGCGGGTCAACCACCCCCGATGGGGGGAATAAGGGTAACCACATCACCGTTTCGCAGAGGCTGATCAAAACGGCCGTCCGCCCGGTTGACCATCAAGACGCCTACGTCATCTATTGAAATGCCGAGAGCATCAAGCAGATCGGTGACCCGTGAACCCGCTGCCAGTCGCACCTTCCCGCCCGGAGGCTGGTGCTTTTTCAGACTTTCGAAGAGCCTGATCTCTACGTCCATTTTTAATCAATTTTCCAGCAGCCAATAAAGGCCCAGTTCTACGAGTTTGCCCCGGGTGGGGCGCCCCTGGGCATCCCAACCGGACATGTCGTAGTAGAGCTGGACGAGGTCCTTGAAAATTTCCGGATCGATGCGCTTGCCCTTCAGGGGGCCGCCGGGCATCTCCTCGAACCAGCGGGAGATCAGGGTGTCGTCCTTGAGAGTAAACCCCTCGCGGTTGTTGAAGACCCGGGCCATGACATTGGAGCGCTCGGTCGCCTGCACCAGCTCGCAGAGGCTCACATCCCACCCGGTGACGGCCTGCACCGCCTCGACCAGACGGCCGAAGGTCATCGCGTGGATCGGCACCGAGGTGAAGTTGCAGAGGTTGAGGACGTTGTTGATCCCCCAGGCCTTCTGACCAATGAAGAAAAAGCGCATCTTGGCCTCGTCGGTCTTCAACGGGTCGACGGGGTCGTAGAGGCCCATGGGGTAGAGCTTGCTCACCCCCTCGCCCTGGAACGCCACATCGTGGGGGGTTTCAATGTGGTCCGCGCCGGTGGGCGAGAGGGCAAAGCCCATCGCCATGCCGGTCTTGCCCCGTCCGTCGTGGAAGGCCAGCTCCTGGCCCTTGATGTGGAAGGCGAACTTCTCCGCGCCGCGGCCGATTTTTTCGGAGGCGCGCTTGACGCCCTCGGCCAGAACGTCGCCCAGCCCGCTTCTGCTTGCGATCTGCTCGATCAGCCAGATCATGGCGTCGGCATCGCCGTAGCGGAGGGCGCGGCCGCCGGTCTCCATTTCCGTCAATATGCCGTTCTCAAAGCACTCCATGGCAAAGGCGATGACCGCGCCGGTCGAGACGACGTCAAGCCCCTGCAGGTTGCAGATCTGGTTGCCCCGGGCCACCGCCGGCAGATTGTCGACGGCGAGCATGGAGCCGAGCGCGGCCAGGGATTCATACTCGGCGCCGCCGAAGCGCTTGTCGAGGGGGTACTTTTCATGCGCCAGCTCCACCCGGCGCTTGCAGCGCACGGCGCAGGCCCAGCAGGTGCTGTTCGAGTGGAAGATGGTTTCGTGGTAGGCCGGGGCCGCGAGCTTGTCCGCGCCCTCGAAAACCCCCTCCTTGAAGTTGCGGGTCGGCAGAAACCCCCCGTCGTTGATGCCCTTGACCAGGCCGGTGGTCCCGAACTTCGAAAGCCCGACGTTCGGCGGGTGGGTTTTGATGCGCTCGTTGTGCCAGCGGGCGATCTCCTTGACCTTCTCGGGGTCCGCCATCTGCAGTTTCTGGGTGCCGCGCACCGCCACGGCCTTGAGGTTCTTGGATCCCATGACGGCGCCCATGCCGGTGCGGCCGTTGTAGTGCTCGAGATCGTTCTGCACGCAGGCATAACGCACCAGCCGCTCGCCGGCCGGGCCGATCGAGACCGCGCGAATGCGCGTGTCCTCGAGCTCCGCTTCGAGCCGCTCCAGGGTCTGCCAGTTGTCTAGCCCCCAGAGGCCCGCGGCGTCCCTGATTTCAACGGCTCCGTCCTTGATCCACAGGTAGACCGGCTTGGCGGCGCGCCCGCGCACGACAAGGGCGTCGAAGCCGGCGAACTTGAACTCGGGCCCCCAGTAGCCGCCGGCCTCGGTCTCGGCGAAACCGCCCGTCAGAGGGGATTTCGCCCCGATCGTGTATCGGTTGAAGCCCGACAGCGGCGCGCCGGTGACGACGCTGCAGGCAAAGATCAGAATGTTCTCGGGTGACAGCGCGTCCGTTCCGGGCTTCAGGTTTTTGAGCAGGTAATACGAAATGAAGTTGGACCCACCCATGTAGGTGCGGTACCATTTTTCTTCGGGTTCCTCGACATGCCAGGACCCCTTGCTCAGATCTACATGCAGGATTTTTCCGTTGTAGCCGTTGGGCATGTTTACCTACCTTTCAGCCATGCAGTCTTATGGCACCGGGTGGGCATGGTGCCCGGGATCTCCTCAAAGGAAGGTCCCGGGGATTTCCAAGCCAGAAATTACTTGATGACCTTGTATATGGCGTTGCAGTCTTCTTTGCCGTGTCCAGCCTCGCTGCCCTTTTTAAGATAATCCAGAGCGACCTGCATGGTCTTGGCGTCGTTGCCCCAGGCCTTGGCCATTTCGCAGCCCAGACGGACGTCCTTCAGCGCCAGGTCAAGACCGAAGCGGCTCTTGAAATCGCCGCCGGCAATCCACGGCCCGCGCACATCCATCTGGAAGCTCTTGGCGCCGGTGTCGTTGAGCAGCTCCAGCAGGTATTTCGGATCGATGCCGGCCTTTTCGCCGATGTGGATGCCTTCGGCCAGGACCGCGAGGTTGGTCATGCCGATGAGGTTGCTGATCAGCTTGAGGGCGCAGGCGGCCTCGACCGATCCCATGTAGTAGACGGGCTTGCCGATGATCTGAAGGGTGGGGAGCATCTTCTCGTAGACGGCCTTTTTGCCGCCGGCGAAAATGGGCTCCTCGGCTTTCTCGGCGTGGGTCGGGGTCTTGCCGAGCGGGCACTCCAGGAAGTCGATCCCCTTGGCTTCGGCCGCGTCGGAGAGTTTGCGGGCCGTGCCGGGGTCGATGGTGCTGACGTCGATGTAAGTGGCGCCTTTTCGCATCTTGGCGAGAAGGCCCTTGTCGCCCAGCATGACCGACTCGAGATGCTGAGGCAGCGGAAGGCTGGTGAAAACGACATCGGCTCCAGCCAGCTCTTCGATTTTGGCGGCTGCACGGCCGGTGGTTCCGGCGGCCAGGGTCTGTTTGACGGCCTCGGGATTGAGGTCGAACACCAGAACGGTTTTGCCGGCGCGGATCAGGTTGCGGGCGAGTCCCCCACCCATCTGGCCGACGCCGATGAATCCGATTTCCATAATAGCCCCTCCTTTAGATTTAAGATACCGTGTGCCGGAGAGGGCCGATCGGCCCCCCCCGGCGTACTGGTGAATCAGGCGCTCTCGTAGAGCTTCGTCAGAACGAACTCCTCGTGTCCCAGCACTTCCTGGGCCGTGAGCCGGCCGTTGCAGGTGCGGACCAGCATCTCGAGCAGGTTGTCGCCGGACTGGTCGAGGGTCATCTCCCCTCGCAGGATGGCCGAGCAGTCGTAGTCGACGTGCTCGCTCATGGTCTTGGCGGTCAGCGGGTTGGCGGTCAGCTTGATCACCGGCTCGATCGGGTTGCCGATGATGTTGCCCTGGCCGGTCGGGAAGAAATGGGCCACGAAGCCGGCCGCCGCCCACAGGGTCACGGCTTCGGCCGCGGCGCTCGAGGTGTCCATGAACCACAGGCCCTTGCCGGTCGGGGCCTCGGCCTTGTCCAGCACGCCGACGTAGTTCGCCTTTTTGCCTATCTTCTGCAGGTTGCCGTAGGCCTTCTCCTCGATGGTGGTCAGGCCGCCGCGGATGTTGCCCTTGGTGGGCTGAGAGCCGGAGAGATCGTCGGTCTTGTTGTCGTCGATCATCTTCTGGTAGGCGTTGAAGGTGGCCATGAACTGCTCGCCGACCTTGCGGTTGGCCGCACGGTCCTTGCAGACCATCTCGGCGCCGGTGATCTCGCTGGTCTCCCCGAAGCTGCAGGTGGCGCCCATGGCGACCAGCTTCTCGATGGCGTTGCCGACGGTCGGGTTGGAGGCAAGGCCGCTGGTCGTGTCGCTCTCGCCGCACTTCACGCTGACCCAGATCTCCTTGAGATTGACCGGCTCCCGGCGCAGCTCGCTCGCCCAGTGCACGTACTCCTTGGCCTTCCAGCTGGCCATCTCGACGGTCTTGAACTCGCCGAAGCGCTCGATGCTGAAGCCGGACACGGGCTTGCCGGTCTTGGCGATGCCCTCGACGATGCGGTTGGTCCAGTCCGGCTCGATTCCGATCACGACCACGGCGGCCACGTTGGGGTTGGCGCCGGTGCCGATCATGGTGCGGAAGAAGAGCTCGAGGTCTTTACCGAACTGCAGCCGGCCGTAGGCGTGCGGGATGGCTTTGCAGCCCTTGACGTTGAACGCCACCTTCTCGCAGGCGGAGTTGCTCAGATCGTCGAGCGGCAGAATCACGACGTGATTGCGGATCCCCACCCGGCCGTTCTCACGGCGGTAGGCGAACACTTTGGGCAATTTGGCGCTGGCCATGGTTACCACCTCCTTGTTTTCAGATTGTGAATGTGAACGTGCTCGCCGGTCTTAATGGAGGCAACCACGCGGCCGATGTCGTGGCCGTACTTGATCACGGAGTCCTCCTTTTGGAGGTCGGTCAGGGCGATCTTGTGCCCGAGCGGGATGTCCTGCAGGGCCTTGACCTCGACCTTTTTCTGGGAGTCCATGTAAAGGCCCGCGGCCTTTTCCCCCTTTTTGATGTCGACCGTGGCGACACCGACGTTGTCGGCTTTTTCGTGAACCAGAAACTGAATCATGCGCGCTTCCTCCTTGTCGGTTGCGACGGCTTCGTTGAAAGCCCGACTCCTGCGGTGCGCGTCGGCCTGCTGCCGCTGCGGCGTATTCTGCCGAACGCTTTACGGCGAGGCATTCGCGTACCTTGAATTCGGGCTTTGAACAAAGCCGTCCGGGTTATGGATTGCTGTCAGTAAACACTATCCTTCTGGGCCGATTGCTCTGTTGTTCAATCCTTCAGCCTCGAGCCGTCTGTCTTTGGTAGAAGTAGGTCGTGTTCGCGTTGGGAATGACGGCCACCCGCGGGGTGCCGTTGAAATCCGCCACCCACTCGCGAATGACGCTTTCGGGTTCCGCCGCCCGCAGGTGGCACTTGCTGAGGATGCCCGGGTCCAAGTCCGAAAACACCGCCACGTTGTAGTTTATGAGCGTGCGGCCGAAAAGATAGGCCTTGTGCGCGCCCATCCGGAAGCCCGAGGCCTTGAAATCCCGCATGACTTCCTCGGGCGAGGTGAACTGCGAGACGTAGTCGAAGTAGATGTCGTCGCCCACCCCCTGGGGCGAGGCGGCCAGCAGCAGGATGTGGCCGCCCGGCTTCAATGCCTGCGAGGCCAGGTTCAATCCCTTCTGCGCCTGGTAGAGGCAGATGTCCTTGGGATAGCCACCGCAGGAGGCCACGACGATATCGAACTTCTCCTCGATGCCTACCCCGTAGACCTTGGCGCAGATCTCCGCGCAGGACTCCAGGACCAGAGCGGCTTTCCCGGCAGACAAGTGCACGGCCTTCTTGTCCGCGTCCAGGACGAAGTTGACGGCCAGGTCGATCCCGACCATCTCGCCGGCCTCGGTAAGGTCTTCGCGCACCGGGTTGCCCGTGAGCCGCCCGACGTGAGCGTCCGGTTCGGACATGAGGCTGTGGTTCTTCTCGATGGTCTCAGGGGCGGCGCAGCCGATGACCACTCCCTTGGCGCCTCCCGTGAACCCCACGAACTGGTGCGGGTCCACCTGTCCGATCACCATCTTGAAATCGGCAACTGCATACTCGGCGTTGATGCGCACCGGCGTGCCGCGCGAGGTCGAGCCGTAATCGCGCATGGCAGCCGCGCGGGCGTCGTGGGCCACCACCCGGCAGCCCCTGGAGATTGCTGCGGGAAGGATGCGTTCGATGGCACCGGCATCCGCCGGCGGGTGCAGGCCGCCGCCGATAAACAGGGTGACGCGGTCGGCCTGGGGACCCGGGAGCCCGGATTCGATTCGACTCAGCAGTCGGGGCAAGACCTCCCGCAGCGGGGCAGGGCGGGTCTCGTCCGGGACCGCGATGGCCACCGACCGGGGGCGGCGCGCCTCGATGACCGCTTCCAAGGTCGGGCAGCCGAGCGGAGCGCTCAGGGCCGACTCCAGAGCAGCCGGCACGGATGCGAGCACGGGCGCTCGCAGGGGCTCAAGGATTGAGACGGCAGCTTTTTCGGGGATGCTGACCCTGATCTTGCTTTTGCCGTATTTGAGTTCGACCATCTTTTTGATCCTGCCAGGAGTTGCCAAATTGTCTGCAAAAGGGCGGCCATGCTCGTACAAAGTATATTTAATTAAAATCATTAGATAAAAAACAATTGCCGGATTGTCTGCCGAAAAATTTTGCCCAATATTCGGCGCAATGATGATTTTTTCTTGTGTTTTGGGCAGAAAACCATCAAATTGGGCAACGAGGTGTGAGATGCGCTGGACTACCGAGACGCGCTACAGGATGCTGCTTGAAATCAACAACGCCGTGGTCACCCGTACCAACCGGGAAGACCTTTTCCAGGCGCTGGCCAAGGAGCTACGCAAGCACTTTGCGTTCGACCGCATGGCGATCAACCTCTACGACGCCAAGAGCCAGTCCATCAGCTATTTCGCTGCCGCCGACGGCGTTCAGCCCGGCGGCGGACTGACGCGGCACAGCCGGCCGCTCGCCGACGGCGCCATCGCCCGCATGGTGGTTCAGTCCCGCCAGCCGATCATCATCGACGACCTGCGCCGCTACACCGACCTGTCCTCCATCGGGGCCATGGTCGAGGCCGGCCTCAACGCCACCATGGCGTTCCCGATGCTGGTGCGCAGCCGGATCCTGGGTTCGATCCATTTTTCGTTCCGCAGTGCGCCCGAGCACATTTCGGAACTCACGGAAGTGTTGACCGACGTGTCACGGCAGGTGGCGATCGCCGTCGACAACATGATGGCCTACACCGAGCTCGAGAAGCTGAACAAGAACCTCGAGCGCGAAAAGGATTTTCTGCTGCAGAGCAGCGACGACTACCAGCAGGACGAGTTCTTTTACACCTCGGCCGCCATGGCGGGCATCATGAAAACCATCCAGCAGGCGGCCGACACCGACGCCACGGTGCTGATCACAGGCGAAACCGGGACGGGCAAGGACTACCTGGCGCACTGCATCCACAACCTGAGCGTTCGCCGCAGCCACCTGTTCGTGAAGACCAACTGCCCGGCCCTGGCCTCGTCGCTCTTCGAAAGCGAGCTTTTCGGCCACGCCAAGGGCGCTTTCACGGGCGCAAGCGACAAACGCCTCGGGCGATTCGAGCTGGCTCACGGCGGCACCATTTTCCTGGATGAAATCGCCGAGCTGCCCATCAGCCTGCAGGCCAAATTGCTGCACATCCTGCAGGACGGGCAGTTCGAGCGCGTGGGCGACAGCCGTCCCGTGCAGATCGACTGCCGGGTCATTGCCGCCACCAACAAGGATCTCCAGGAGGGCATCCGGGCCGGAACGTTCCGGGAGGATTTGTTTTACCGGCTGAACATCGTGTCGATCCACGTTCCGCCGTTGAGGGAAAGAAAAGAGGATATCCCCCTGCTGATGAAACAGCTGACCCTGATCCAGGCCCGGGAAATGAACCGCCCGGAGCCGATTTACAGCAACCGCGCCATCGAGTGCCTCTGTGGATACCCATGGCCGGGGAACGTGCGGGAGCTGAAGAACCTCGTCAAGCGGCTGGTGATCCTGCGGGCGGGCGACCGGATATCGGCCGATGACGTCGAAAAAATACTCGAATCCGCGCGGCCGCAGGGGCAGCGGGTATCAGACGAGTTGGCCAGCCTGAGGGACAGCGAACGGCAGCACATCATCAAGGCGCTCGCCAAGACCCGGGGAGTGCTCGGCGGCAAGCGGGGCGCCGCCCAGCTCCTGGGTCTGCCGCGCTCCACGATCCAATACCGCATCAAGAAGCTGAACATCAAGCCGGAGAATTACTTGAGCCGCTTTTCTTCCAGTAAGACCTGAATAATAAATTGGCCATTCCTGTTCGACCGGCCGCAGTCGCTTGCCTCTATTTTTTTCAACCGACACTGAGAATTCGGCCGAAGGCCGAATTCTCAGGAGTCGCTCTCTTCGAGTTCAATGTTTTTGGCTTTGGCCTTCCGGATCAGCAACATCCCGCTCACCACCGAAAGCACTGTCAGCAACATGAAGGCGGCGGAGATGGGGCGGGTGAAAAAAATCAGAAGCGAACCTCTCGACATGGTTATGGACTGCATGAACGATGTCTCCATCATGCTGGCCAAAACGGTGGCCAGCACCATGGGGGCCACCGGGAATTCCAGTTTGCGCATGAGGTAGCCGACCACCCCGAACAAGAGCGCAATCCACAGGTCGAAAAAGGAATAGCGCAGACTGAAGGCCCCGATCAGGGTAAAGACCGTGATAAAGGGCCCCAGGATCGGAAACGGGATGAGGGCCATGCGCGCCCACAATCCCACCAGGGGTAGGTTAAGGACCAGCAGGATCACGTTGCCGATGTACATGCTGGCGATGATCGTCCACAGCAGGTGGGGCTGCTCCTGCATGAGCCGGGGGCCGGGCTGCAGGCCGTACATGATAAACCCTCCAAGCAGCACGGCCAGAGCCGGCCCCGAGGGGATCCCGAAGGCGAGCAGCGGCACGAATCCACCGCTGGCCGTGGCGTTGTTCGACCCCTCGACCGCGGCCACGGCATCCATGGCGCCCTTGCCGAATTTCTCAGGGTGCCTGGAGAAGCGTTTTTCCATGTCGTAGGCCATGAACGAGGTCACGGCCGGGCTGCAGCCCGGTATCAGGCCGAAGAAGAACCCCAGGAAGCCGGAGCGGATCGTTGCCGCCCAGGTATCCTTGATGTCCTGCCAGGTGGGCAGCCACTCGATCTTTTTTCCCTCTAAGATCATCCGGGTTTTCTTCTCGGCATTCACCAGGATTTCGCTGATGGCGAACAGCCCCATGATGATCGGCACGAAATCGATTCCCGCCATCAGTTGAAAGGACCCGAAGGTCAGGCGTGCCACCCCGGAAAGGGGGTCCAATCCGATCATGGCCGTCAGCAGGCCCAGCAGGGCGGAGAGTAGCCCCTTGCCGAGGGAGCGCCCCGAGAGGCTCACGACCAGGCTGATTCCCAAAAAGGTCAGGGCGAAGTATTCGGGCGGACCGAAGGCCAGGGCGGCCCGCGCGAGCACCGGGGCGAAGAAGGTGAGGCCGACCACCCCGAGGGTCCCGGCCACGAAGCTCGCGATGGCGGAGATCCCCAGCGCCGGCCCGCCACGGCCCTGCAGGGTGAGTTGGTAGCCTTCCATCGCCGTGGGCACGGAGGAGGCTTCCCCCGGGATGTTGACGAGGATGGAGGTGGTCGATCCCCCGTACATGGCGCCGTAATAGATGGCGGCCATCATGATGATGGCGGGGGCGGGGTCCAGCATGGCGGCCAGCGGCAGCAGCATGGCGATGGCGGCGGTGGGGCCCAAGCCGGGCAATACCCCGACCAGTGTTCCCGCAATGCAGCCGATGAGGGCAAACAGTAAATTGTAGGGGCTGATGGCCGCCGAGAATCCATCCAGGAGAGAAGACCACGCTTCCATGCCGCAAAGGCCTCCACATTTCCGATTACGCGCTGCTGGGATTTCTGCTCAGGGTCATCCCAGAAAGGAGAGGGGGCCGATGGGCAGTGTCAACTGCAGCAGGCGGATAAACACAAGATAGATGAAGGCGGCGATGCCCAGTGCGCAGGACCCTGCCACCAGAGGGCTGTAGCGGCCGAAGTACCGAATAAACCAAGGTACGAAGATCAGGGAGCTGATGATAAACCCCAGCGCTTGCGAAACGGCGACGTAGGCCACCAAGCCGGTCATTGCGATCGATAGAAGCTTCCATCCGTTGCGGTCCGGCCAGGCGGCCGCTTTGTTGCCGCCGCGTTTGTCGGCCGCTGCCCGGATGGCGAGCACCGCCCCTCCGATGAACAGCAGCGCGCCGATCATCATCGGGAAGGTGCGGGGGTGCAGCTGCCCCCCCGCCCCCTCGCCGATACCGGTTGACGCCACGGCAGCCGTCAGTCCTAGGGCTGCCAAAAAAACCCCTGTCGCAATGTCCGTCGAGCGCCTTGTACTGAACACCGTGCCGGTCCCTTTTTCTTTGCTACTTGATGTCCTTGATGATGTCCTTGTAGATGGCGGTCATTTGGGCGATGTGGGCCTTGCTTTCCGCATGGCCCATGGCCAGGGGGACAAACCCCTCCTTTTTCATCTGCGCTTGAATGGCGGGGTCTTTGGCGATCTTCAAGAACGCGGCTTCGAGAGTCTTGATGATCGGCTCGGGCGTGTTCGGCGGCAGGCCGACGCCGCGGTCGATGGACTCGACCAGGTCGATGCCGGACTCTTTGAACGTCGGCGCATCCGGGAACCCGAAAAAGCGCTGGTCGTCCGCCGTGCCCAGCACGCGGATGGTGTCGGAGTGCTTCACCAGGTCATCGGAGTTGCCGAAGATAGCGTTGACGTGGCCGCCCAGGAAGGCCGTGATCTGCGGGGCGGCGCCGGTGAAGGGCACGTAGTTGAACTTGGTGCCGGTCATCTTCTGCAGGCGCAGCGTGGCGATGTGGTGACCGGAAAACGTTCCGGAGCCGCCGATGCTGATCTCACCCGGCTTGGCCTTGGCCGCTGCCAGCATCTCCTTGAGGTCCTTGTAAGGGCTGTCCTTCAGTACCGCCAGCGCCAGGGGGGTGCGCTGAAAAATGGAGACAGGGACGATCTGCTCGGTCTTGTAGCCGGTCTCCTGTTGCAGTGGCTGGATGATGATGTGGGGGATGTTGATGCCGCAGATGAGGTAGCCGTCGGGTTTCGACCGCACCAGCTCGCTCCAACCGAGAGCCCCGCCGCCGCCGACCTTGTAATCGACAATGACCTTTTGCCCCAGGATGTTTTCGAGAAGCGGCTGCTGCCTGCGGGCTTCACGGTCGGACTGCCCTCCGGGGTTGAACGTGGTCAGGTAGGTGATGGATTTGGTCGGGTATTTGTCCTGGGCAAACGCAGGAACCCCTATCGATACCGTTAACGATAGACCGACTACCAGGGTTTTGAGAAGAAATCGTTTGGAACGATGCATGATTAGCCCTCCCTTTTCATTCAGTGGTTTGATGCTGCACAACATAAAATTCATTAAGCAAAACCGCTGCCAAAACCTGGAAAATCATAACTATCAGATATGGCATGTTAAAATTTTATCCTTTGAACGTGCTTTCTTTCGATGTGCCTGATATTGGGCGGTGTGCCGAATGTCCCTCTCCGCCGTCAGGGAAGAGCGAAGCCTTGGTGGGCGGCAGGGTCAGCCGCCGCCTACGGGTGGAAAGATCCCCACTCGTTCTCCGCCCTCCAGTCGCGATGAGAGCTCTGCCTTTGTGCCGTCGATGAAAATCAACTTGGCTTTTTCTGCCGGCAGATTGAGCTGGATGAGCAGGTCTTGGACGGTCATGCCGGAAGTGATGGGGTATGCATCCCCCTCTGCGGGCATGAACATTCGAAGGTTCGCGTAAAGCTTGAGCTGGATGCGCAGCATGAG
>Ga0208665_10000143_pt1 | contig 11816 bp, 9 predicted proteins | sample Methanogen_OWC_FD_187365 | JGI IMG/M metagenome (GOLD analysis project Ga0208665, IMG submission 187365) | Enriched soil microbial communities from Old Woman Creek wetland in Ohio, USA - Methanogen_OWC (SPAdes) (version 2) | ecosystem: Environmental > Terrestrial > Soil > Wetlands | place: USA...
ACGCGCGGAATGTTCATGGCAACGACCCGGACGATCTCGGCAAACCCGAGGGTGGCCATCCCGAGGTAGTCGTCGCCGAGCCGCAGGAGCGGGATGCCCACGAACACCCCGAAGAGGGCCGCGATCAGCCCGCCGGCGACCACGGCCACGAAAAACGGCGCCTGGGCGGATTGCACCCAGTCGTAGGCCGGCTCCAGGATGAAGAGCATCTCCTTTTGCTCGGGGGCCAGGATCAGGATCGAGCAGACATAGGCGCCGATAGCCATGAATCCCGCCTGGCCCAGGCTGAACAGACCCGTGAAGCCGTAGATCAGGTTCAGGCTCAGCGCCAGAATGATGTTGACGGCGATAAGATTGAGGATCTGGATCATGTAGCCGTCCAGGTTGTCCTCGGCCCACCAGATGAAGAGGGCCAGGGCGGCAACCGCCAGGATGTTGAGGATGGCCTTGGTTTTGGCGTTCATCAGACCTTGTCCTCCAGTCTCTCGCCCATCAGCCCGGTCGGCTTGATCAGCAGAATGACGATGAGCAGAATGAAGGCGAACGCGTCGCGGTAGCCGGCGAGGTCCGGGAAAAATGCCACGGCCATGATCTCGATCACCCCCAGCATGATGCCGCCGACGACCGCCCCGGGGATCGAGCCGATGCCGCCGAACACGGCGGCGATGAAGGCCTTGAACCCGGGGATCGCCCCCATGACCGGCTGCAGCTGCGGGTAGCGCAGGGCCCACATGATGCCGCTCGCCGCGGCGAGCGCCGAGCCGATGCCGAAGGTGAGCGATATGATCCGGTTGACCGGCACCCCCATGATGTAGCTGGTCTCGATGTCCTTGGAGATGGCGCGCATGCCCAGCCCGGGCTTGGTTTTGTAGACGATCCAGACCAAGCCCAGCATGAGCAGGAAAGAGAGCCCCGGCACGAAAAGAGTGAGGGGCAGGACGCGGACGTCGCCCATGAGGATCGGGTTTTCCAGCCATCCGGGCCGGTAGACCTCCCGGGGGATGGCACCGAAAGCCACGATCGTGAGGTTCTGCAGAAAAAACGAGACGCCGATGGCGCTGATGAGGGCCGAGATCCGGGGGGCGTCGCGCAGCGGTCGGTAGGCCACGCGGTCCACCAAGATGCCGATGCTGGCCGTGATGATAATGGCCCCCACGATGGCCAGGAACCAGGGCAGGTAAAGCAGCGTGATGCCCCAGAGCACGAAGTAGGCGCCCAGCATGAAGATCTCGCTGTGGGCGAAATTGATCAACCGCAGGATGCCATAGACCATGGTGTAGCCGATGGCGATCAGGGCGTAGAGGCTGCCCAGCGTCAGGCCGTTCAGGGCGTGCTGCACGAACATGGCCCAGGTCATGAACTCTCCTTAGTAGATGCGCATGGGGAAGCCGATGCTTCCCCATGCGGATTGACACCGGCCCGAGGCGCCGTTTATCAACTCCTGTTACAGCTTGGGCGTGATGCTGCCGATGTAGGTCTTCTTGCCGTCCTTGATCTGCACCAGTCCCACGGGCTTTTCGGCGTCGTGGGTGGCGTTGATGGTGGTGCTGCCGGTCACTCCTTCGAAGCCCTTGGTGGCGGCCAGCGCCTTGGTGATGGCGGCCGGCTCGGCCTTGCCGGCCCGCTTGATGGCGTCGAGCACCATCAGGTAGGTGTCATAGCCCAGGGCGGCGTTCACGTTGGGCTCTTTCGTGGGGAAGGCCTTCTTCCAGTTCTCGGTGAACTTCTTCGCGATCGGGCTCATGTCGGTCATGGACGGGTCGTACGGGAAGGTGGTGTGCACGAACCCTTCCACCGCCGCGCCGCCGATCTCTACGATCTTGGGGTTGTCCATGGCGTCGCCGCCCATGATGCGGAACGTGGCGCCGAGCTCCTTGGCCTGCTTCATGATGATGGCGCCTTCGGCAAAGTAGGAGGGAATGAACAGCACGTCCGGTTTCTTGCTGATGATCTCGGTCAGCTGGGCCGTGAAATCCTGGTCGCCGGCCTGGTACTTCAGGTTGGCCACCACCTGGCCGCCCACCTTGGTGAAGGACCGGGTGAAGAAGGTGGCGAGGCCGACCGAGTAGTCGTTGGACACGTCCACCAGAAGGGCCGCGGTCTTTGCTTTCAGGCCGCTGTACGCGTAGGTCGCCGCACCCGCACCTTGGTAGGGGTCGATGAAGCAGACACGGAAGCTGTATTTCTTGCCCTGGGTCACCAGCGGGTTGGTGCAGGAGGTACCGACCATGGGGATTTTGGCCTTCTCTGCGACTTCGCCGCCCGCCATGGCGAGCGAGGACCCGTAGGTGCCGATGATGGCGACCACTTTCTCTTTTTCGATCAGGCGTTTGACGGCGTTGGCCGCCTCGACCTTGTCGGACTTGTTGTCGACCACGAACAGTTCGACCTTTTTGCCCAGCACCGTCGGGGCTTCCTTGTGAGCCATTTGGATGCCCTCAAGCTCGAGCTGGCCACCGTAGGCCATCTGCCCGGTCAGCGGCAGGTAAACGCCTATTTTAACCGTGTCCGCGGCGAGCGCGGCGCCCGAAAGGGCAAAGACCGTGAGAAACGCCAATGCCAACAGCTTTTTCATGACTCCTCCTTTAGTTGTTGATGTGGTTGCCAATGGCCCCTGGGGCCGTATCCGATGCCATGGTGGGGGATAGTAAGCGTGCGGTCGGCTAATCGGCAGCCGCCCGGCCATTGAAATAAAAAGACATATCACACTGGCCATTAAAAACGAAGCGAAATCAACCGGCGCGCCATCTCTCTTCTATGCCGACGCTTCGATCAACGCCGGCATTTTTATTGCCCTGACATTTATAAACCATTGCCCGCCGCAAGCGGCGGGCAATGGTTTATTCGGGGAAGATCTTGCCCGGATTGAGTATCCCGTGCGGGTCGAAGAGCCCCTTGATCTGCTTCATCCAGGCAAGACTTGCCCCATGCTGCACCGGCATGTATTTGCGTTTGCCCAGGCCCACGCCGTGCTCGCCGGTGGCGGTGCCGCCGAGAGCGATGGCCTTCAGCACCAGACGCTCGGAGACTTTCTGCACCAGCGCCCATTCCGCAGGGTCGTCCTTGCGGCCGGCGATGTTCAGGTGAACGTTCCCGTTGCCGGCATGGCTGAGGGTATAGGCGATGAGGCCGTGGGTTTTGACTTCGGCTTGCATGGCCTCCAACAGCTCGGCGTAGCCGGTGATGGGTACCGCCACGTCCATGATGAGAATGTGGTGCTCCGGGTGGTTGTGCTGGATCATCTCGCCCAAGGCGTGCCGCGCCTTGAATATCCGGTCGCGTTCGGCCCGCCCCAAACCCGGACGGAAGTCCCGGCAGCCCTGGCCCGCGCAGATGTCCCTGGCGGTATCCAGCCCCTCGGCGAGCTGGCCGGTGCTTGCGCCGTGAAACTCGAGGAACAGGGTCGGCTCCACGGCCAGTCCGAGCTTTTCCTCCTGGTTCATCAAGGCGACGCACTCCGCCCCCAACAACTCGAGCGCGGCGGGGTTGAGCCCCGAGCGCTTGAGCTCGTACACCGTGCGGGCGGCCGCCTGCACCGATGGGAAGGTGGCGACGGCGGCCGAGTACTCGTCCGGGAAGCCCACCAGGCGCATGGTCGCCTCGACCACGATGCCCAGCGTCCCCTCGGACCCGACGAAGAGGCTGATGAGATTGTAGCCCGAAGAGCTCTTGCTCGCCCGGGTGCCGAGTTCGAGCAGCTCCCCGTTGGCGAGGGCGATTACCAGGCGCATAACGTAATCCCGGGTGGAGCCGTAGAGCACGGTGCGGGTGCCACTGGCGTTGTTGGCGATCATGCCGCCGATGGTGGCCCGGGCGCCGGGGTCCGGCGGGAAAAAAAGGCCGGTGTGCCGGAGCTTGTCGTTCAGGTCCTGGTAGACGACACCGGGCTGCACATCCGCCTGGAAATCCTCCTCGCGAATGGCCAGGATCCGGTTCATGCGGCTGAAATCGAGCACGATCCCGCGGCACACCGGGATGGGGTTGCCCTCCAGGCTGGAACCGGCCCCCCAGCCGGTCACCGGGACGCGTTGGTCGCCGGCGAATTTGAGAATCGCGGCCACTTCCGCGGCCGTCTCCGGCCAGATCACCGCCTCCGGCCGGCAGGCCGCGTGTGCCGATTGGTCTTTGGCATGCAGGTCGAGCACCGACGCACCCGTTGAAAACCGGTCTTTCGACACCATCGATTCGAGGTCTTTGAGGATGGAATCGGAAATGGGCCTGAATGTCACGCTGTCCTCCAAGTGATGTTGAATCCGCTGCAAACGCATCTTCATATATCACAACCCGCCGATGCATAAATCAACTTTTTCCCTTTCTTTCTCATCAATAACCTCCGATGTTTTTTCGGGGATTATTGCTTGACAGCAAAATCGGAATCGCTTAGTCAATTTAAAAAACAAGGGAGGTGCGTCGATGAAATCTCTGATGGGTCGCCTGATCGTTCTATGTTCCGTTATCTCTGTTATCATGCTGGGCGGATACTCCATGGCCGCCGAATTTCCCACCAAACCCATTACGTTGATTGTGCCCTATCCTGCGGGCGGCTCCACCGACGTGGTCATCCGGCCGCTGGCGGAAGCGGCGGGCAAGATCCTCGGCCAGCCCGTTATGGTAGAAAACAAGGGGGGCGGCGGCGGGGCTGTCGGAACGGGTTCCATCATCGGCAAGGAGCCGGATGGGTATCTGCTGTCCGTGGTCGTCACGAGCCTGCACCGGGCCGCGCACATCAATAAGCTCGCCTTCGACACGGTCAAAGACGTCACCCCCATCATCCGGGTCGGCGGATATCTCTACGGGGTCCTGGTGAAACCCGACTCCAAACTCAAGACGCTGAAGGATCTTATCGACTACGCCAAGGCCAACCCCGGCCAGGCAAGCTACATGGCTTCGGGCATCGGGACCGGAGGCCACATCGCCGCCGAAGAGATGGCCACCAACGCCGGGGTCAAATTCAACCACCTGCCCTCCAAGGGCGACCAGGAGTCCTCGGCGTCCCTGCTCGGCGGCCACGTGGACTTCATATCCACCACCTCGGGCTGGATCCCGCTCGTGGAGGCCGGGCAGCTGAAGCTGATCGCCGTTTACAGCGAGAACCGTGTCAAGCGTTTCCCGGACGTCCCCACGGTGAAGGAGTCGGGCTACAAGGTGGTCCACGACTCGCCCATCGGCATCGTCGGCCCGAAGGGAATGGCCCCCGAGCGGGTCAAGGTCCTGCACGACGCCTTCCAGAAAGCCCTGAGCGATCCGGGGTTCCTGAAGGCCATGGTCAGCTACGAGATGCCCGTGCTCTACCAGAACTCTGCGGATTTCGCCAAGTTCTGGGCCGAGGCGTATGTGGAGGCCGGAGAGCAGGTCAGGAAATACATGAAACCGTAAACGTTGAAAAGAACCTATCTCATCACTTATTTCGTCTGGGTGTTGCTGGCCCTGTCCGTCGCGGCCGAATCCGGCCGCTTGGGATTCGGCACCTTCGGCCGGCCGGGGCCGGGGTTCCTGCCCTTTTTGGCTGGCATCTGCCTGGCCGTTCTGGCTGGCGCCGGCATGATTCAGACGATTCTTAAGAAATCCGACACCGAAGCTGGCAGCGGTTTCCGCGCGGCCGACATCCTCAGGATCGGCCTGGTTGCAGCCGTCTTGTTCGTCTACGTGTTTCTTTGGGACGTCCTCGGGTTCCTCGCCTCCACTTTTCTGCTGCTCCTGTTTCTCTTCAGATGCGTGGAGCCGCTCCGGTGGCGGACGGTCTTCGTGGCGTCCGGCCTGACCTTGGCGTTCACCTACATCCTGTTTTCGGTTTTGCTCGGGGCCCGCCTGCCGGCCGGACGACTATGGACCTATTTCATCAGCTGATCAGCGGCTTTGCCGTCGCCTTTCAGCCCGTCAACCTTTTCTATTGCTTTCTCGGCTGCCTGATCGGCACCCTCGTGGGGGTGCTGCCGGGGCTGGGGCCCACCGCGGCCATGGCGCTGCTGCTGCCCGCCACCTTTCATGTGCCGCCCGTCACGGCCATCATCATGCTGGCGGGCATCTACTACGGGGCCATGTACGGCGGGTCCACCACGTCGATATTGGTGAACATCCCCGGCGAAGCCGCTTCGGTCATGACCTGCCTGGATGGCTATCAGATGGCCCGGCAAGGCAGGGCCGGCGCGGCGCTGGGGATGTCGGCCTTCGCCTCCTTCATTGCCGGCACTTTCGGCCTGGTCGGCCTGACCCTGTTGGCTCCGCCCCTCGCTCTTTTCGCCCTCAAGTTCGGGCCCCCCGAATATTTTTCCCTCATGTGCATGGGCATGGTGGTGTTGAGTTTTCTGACCGGCGAATCCATGATTCACTCCCTCATGATGGCCTGCTTCGGCATCATTCTGGGGACAGTGGGAATGGACACGGTGTCGGGCAGCACTCGCTTTACCTTCGGGTTGACCGAGCTTATGGACGGCGTCGGGCTGGTGCCTCTGGTGATGGGGCTGTTCGGCATTTCGGAGATCATCCTGAACCTCGAGCAGAACGTGGACCGCGAGGTCTTCAAAACCAGGGTCAAGGGACTGCTGCCGACCCTCGGGGACTGGGCCCAGGCGAAATGGGCCCTGGTGCGCGGGACGCTGATCGGGTTTTTCCTCGGAATCCTGCCGGGGGGCGGCGCGGTGCTCTCATCCTTTGTGGCCTATGCGGTGGAAAAGCGCGTCTCAAAGCACCCGGAGCGATTCGGCACCGGCGTAATCGAAGGGGTGGCCTCGCCGGAGGCCGCCAACAACTCCGCGGCCCAGTCGGCCTTCATCCCGCTCTTGACCCTGGGGCTGCCTGCCAACGTGGTCATGGCGCTTTTGCTCGGCGCCCTGATCCTGCACGGGGTCACGCCGGGGCCGCTCCTGCTCACCAAGAACCCGGACATCTTCTGGGGGGTGGTCGCCAGCATGTACCTGGGAAACGCCATGCTCCTGGTGCTCAACCTGCCCTTGATCGGGTTGTGGGTCCAACTGCTGCGGATCCCCTACCCGTATCTGATGCCGGCGATCGTGTTGTTCTGCATCGTGGGGTCCTATTCGGTGGCCAACAGCATCACCGACGTCTACCTCATGCTGGGCTTCGGGGTCGTCGGCTACTTGATGAAAAAGCTCAAGTTCGACTCCCCCCCACTGGTGCTCGCCTTCGTGCTGGGCCCGCTGATCGAGTACTACTTCAAGTCCGCGCTGATGTTCTCCCGGGGAAGCTTCGCGGTGTTTTTCACCCGGCCGATCAGCTTGGTGTGCCTCATCATCACCGCTGCCATTTTCCTTTCTTCAATCATTGCATCTCTCCGCAAGCGATCCCTCAGGCTCGTTCCGAAGGAGCCTTGAGCCGTCAGCGGTCCGCCGCGTGTTAAACCCGAGAGTTGCCGCGGTTGCGTCTTTCCGCCGAGTCGCCTACAGGCGTGTGCCGTGCATTCCTACGGCAAAAATCAGAATTAAAGTTTCTCCGCCGGTTGCCGAAAGCATAACAAAGCGGCGAGGTCCGTGCCTTTCTCTACCTGGCCCGGCTTAGCTATACTGTTACTTCGGAGCGGCATTCCCATGAGCATCTCAAGGGCCCTTCCGCTTTGACCAGCTCCTTCAACTGAACAAACCGGCTCCTTGCATATTTTGTTGAGAGGCTCTCATCGGGAGGCAAATCGCATGAAACTGAATACCAAAATCATCATCCTCATCACGACGGCCCTGGTTCTCACCGCTGCGCTGTCCGGCGTGGTTTCGACCTGGAAAACTCAACAGTCGGGAAACGAGACCATTGCCCAGATCGAGCGCCTGGGGCAGGACAACCTCCGGCGAATCAAGGAGGACGGTGAACGGCAGGCCGCGGCTTTCCGTGAGGAGCTGATGGCGCTGAAAAAGGAATACCTCAAGTCCCAGGTGCAGACGGCCATGAGCATCCTCGAGACCGTCGAAAAAGATGCGAAACTGAGCCCGGAGGTCAGGCAAAAGCAGGTCTTCGCCCTCATCGAGTCCCTGCGCTACGGGCCCGAGGGCAAGGACTACTTCTGGATCAACGACCTGCACCCCCGCATGGTGATGCATCCCTACAAACCCGAGATGAACGGCCAGGACCTCACCGAAAACAAGGACCCGAACGGCAAGAGGCTCTTCGTGGAATTTGCCAATGTCGGCAAAGCGTCGGGGGAAGGCTTCGTCGACTACCTTTGGCCCAAGTACGGCGCCGACAAACCCCAGCCCAAGCTCTCCTTCGTGAAGCTGTTCAAGGCGTGGGGGTGGATTGTCGGCACCGGGCTTTACATCGACGACATCGACGCCATGGTCAATGCCCGGCGGGCGGAGCTGGAGCGCCGATTGAAGACTGAAACCGATCAGCTGAAACAGGAGATCGAGTCGGCGAAACAGGATATCCAGAAAAGCATCCGCGGCGTTCTGACATGGATCAGCGGGTTGTCATTGGCCGCACTGGCACTCGTGCTGGTTGTGAGCCTGGTTTTCACCCGCCGCAGCATCACCCGGCCCATCTCCCGGATCGTCGCCGGCCTGAACGACGGCGCCGACCAGGTGGCTTCCGCCGCCTCACAGATCTCCTCCACCAGCCAGCAGCTGGCCGAAGGGGCGTCCGAACAGGCCGCCTCCATAGAGGAGACCTCGGCCTCTTTGGAGGAAATGGCATCCATGACCCACCGGAACGCGGATAATGCCCGGCAGGCCGATTCCCTGATGAAAGAAACCAGGAAGGTGGTGTCCCAGGCGAAGGATTCCATGTCCCGGATGTGTCAGTCCATGAACGACATCACCAAGGCCAGCGAGGAAACGTCCAAGATCATCAAGACCATCGACGAAATCGCCTTCCAGACCAACCTCCTTGCCCTGAACGCTGCGGTCGAGGCCGCGCGTGCCGGCGAAGCCGGAGCCGGTTTCGCGGTGGTGGCGGATGAGGTCCGAAACCTCGCCATGCGGGCGGCGGATGCGGCCCGGAACACCGCCAACCTCATCGAGGAGACGGTGAAAAAGGTCAAGGACGGGTCCGCGTTGATGTCTTCGACGAACAGCGACTTCGGCCAGGTGACGGATAGCGCCGACAAGGTGGCCGACCTGGTGGGTGAAATCGCGGCAGCCTCAGGCGAACAGGCCCAGGGGACCGAGCAGGTGAACAAGGCGGTCTCGGAGATGGACAAGGTGACCCAGCAGAATGCCGCCAGCGCCGAGGAGTCCGCCTCCGCTTCCGAAGAGATGAGCGCCCAGGCCGAAACGATGAAGGCCATGGTGAACGATCTCATGGCCATGGTCGGCGGAGATCTCCAAAAGGATGCGAACTTGCCCCGGAAGGTGCTCGGCAAAAAGCTGGCGGCAACCGGCCAATTCAAAAAACAGGCTAAGAAAACGAGTCTTCAGCAGGATAATAGCAAGGACCCGGGTAAATTGATCCCATTGGAGGAGGCCGACTTCAAGGACTTCTAATCTGGTTTCGCGGAGATAGTCTTTCCAAACAAACACCCCCGCAGCATGCTGTGGGGGTGTTTGTTTGGATGACGCCGGAAATGCCCATTTGCCGGTGATGCCGGAGCATGATAAAGAATTCATATCTATCCGATCGAAAGGGTGGCGAAAAACACGCCCATGGACGAATCTGAAGGCAAAGATGCGGCTGAGCAAGCGATGAAGGAAGGGTACGCCTTTCTGCCATCGGGGGCGCACGAGCAGGCCCTCGCGTCATTCACCCGCGCCGAGGACCTGTTCGGAGAAGCCGGCGACCGCCGCCGTCAGGCAAGAGCCTCCACGAACAAGGCCCTGGTCCTGGTGCAACTGCAGCGGTTCGACGAAGCCATCGCCGGCTTCAAAGAAGCACTCGAGCACTTCGAGGAGGAGGACGAGTTCATCCGTGTCGCGGAGCAGTGGGGCAACGTCGGTTCCGTCCACCGCGACATGGGGCAGCCGGATGAGGCGCTCGAGAACTACGAGGAAGCGCTGACCATTTACCGCGAGCTCGGTTTGAGGGAACGGGCAGCGGACCAGTGCACGAACATCGCTTACGTCCGCTTCATGAAAAAAGAATATGCGGAGGCTCTCCGGTGTTACCGCGAGGCGCTTTCCCTCTACACCGAGACCGGCAGTGAAGAGAAGCGCGGCCTCACGGCCGAAAACGTCGCCCGGCTGGAAGCCGCCCTCGAGGAGCCGGCGGAATGAAGGGGCTCGACCTTGCCGAGGCCTACTATGGCAGTGTCGGTCTCGCGATGATCCGTGAGCGGTTCAGGGCCTTCGAGGACCGACTCGCGGTGGGCCTCGCCGGCCCGGGGTCGGAGTGCTTCGGTTTCGACGACGAGGTGTCCCGGGACCATGACTGGGGCCCGGCCTTCTGCCTGTGGCTCACCGAGGATGATTACCGTCTCATCGGCGACAGTCTGCAGAACGCCTACATGGAGCTTCCGCCGATCTTCAAGGGCTTCGGCCCGCGAAAGGCGAGTCCCGGCGAGGAGTGGCGCGTGGGCGTGTGCCGCACCGCCGACTTCTTCAGGCGCTTCACCGGCCTCGACCGTCCGCCGAGGACGCTCCCGGAATGGCTGCGGATACCGGACCAGAACCTGGCCGTCTGCACCAACGGCAGGGTTTTTTCAGACCCCCTGGGCGAGTTCACCCGCTGGCGGCTGGCCCTGCTCGCCTATTACCCGGAGGATATCCGGCTGAAAAAGATCGCCTCTCTGTGCATCACCATCGCTCAGACCGGGCAGTACAATTTCTTGCGGTCCTTGAAACGCAGGGAGATATTTTCGGCATCGTACTCCGTCATGAAGTTCTGTGCCGACGCGATGGGCCTCGTCTTCCTCCTCAACCGCCGTTATGCGCCGTTCTACAAGTGGCTGCACCGGGCCGTGCGCGATCTCCCCGCGCTCGGCGCGGAGGTTTATCAGCAGATCAGCGCGCTGCTCGCGGAGGAGGACACCGGCCGCAGGGCCGACGTCATGGAGTCCGTCTCGGTTTTGCTGGCGGGCGCCCTGCGGGAGCAGGGGCTCTCGGATTCGGACAGCGAGTTCCTCCTGGACCACGCTCCGCGGGTTCAGGCGAATATCACCGATGCGCGGCTGAGGCAGCACCTCAGCGCTTAGCGGAACCCCCTCCCCCAGCCCCTCCCGCAAGGGGAGGGGCGACTGCGGCAATGCAGAAGAGACTTGATCCATTATGCTGGATGCTCGATTTGGGCCGATCATTCGGTATTGGAGCAACACCCGTGGGAGCGGCATCTTGCCGCGATCTTATGTCGAGGCGGGGACGCCTTTCCCACAGCAGGCCTGAATGATCCGACATTCGATCCACGATTCTGAATTTATAATAAAGACTGAATCTCCACTCTTTTTCCCCTCCCCTTGCGGGAGGGGCCAGGGGAGGGGGTGATTCCGTTCGCACGGACAAGGAAACCGCTATGACCGAGAAAGAACGCATCATCGAAGCCATCCTGGAGATCGAGCTGGCGATGTTCCTCACCGTGAACCCCCAGCAGACGAGCAGCTGCCAGGAATATCCCGAGAGCTTCAAGCTGCACCGGCGCGCCCAGTTCCACCCCTGGTCGGAGGAGGCGCTCGGCAGCTACCTGGACGACTTGCGCCGGGCGAAGGAGCGCGGGGACAATCTCATGCGCCAAAAATACGCCCGCATGCAGGGGCTCCTGCCGCCCGCGGCCGGCAGCACGGTCCTCGAGGAGATCGTGCGGCTTAAGATGGCATGGCAGCAGGCGATGTTCCTGAGCCACCCCGCCGTCATGAGCGGCGCGCGCCCGTTAACGGACGAGGGCACCCAGGCGCAGATGACCTCGTTCGAGACCTACGCGCGCGGGGAGCTCGAAACCTATTCCGAGCG
>Ga0208665_10000145_pt1 | contig 11645 bp, 5 predicted proteins | sample Methanogen_OWC_FD_187365 | JGI IMG/M metagenome (GOLD analysis project Ga0208665, IMG submission 187365) | Enriched soil microbial communities from Old Woman Creek wetland in Ohio, USA - Methanogen_OWC (SPAdes) (version 2) | ecosystem: Environmental > Terrestrial > Soil > Wetlands | place: USA...
TATGAGTTCAACCCGACGGAAGAATTTCTCTTCATGTCATGGTTTTTGCTCGACGATGCCGATGCGGCCGGCAATTCCCTGATCGACGAATTCCTTTCCCGGTATTCGGATGATCTCACCCTTCAGGAAACGCAGATCTGCAAGGCTCTGAAAGAAACCCATCTGACGCTGCTGCAGGTGAAAGAGATTCATCCCGGCCGTTCGATCAGCCTGCGCGATGTTTTCCTGGGCGAGGATTTCGAAGTATTCGAGTCCGCGGGCTCAGCCGAGGGAATCCACAAGGACAGCATCCTTTATACCCGGGTTCTCCGGATCGGCGAGACGCGGTTCCTCGTGGGGGCAGGTGTGTTCCTTGACCCGGTTGTGATGGAACCGCTGACCCAGTTCATCACCGATCAGTATCGCGAAGAGTGCGAAGATGGCCAGAAGGTCAGTTTCAAGCAGTTTCTCAAGGAAAACGGGGAACTGATCAACTGGTGGATACGGGCTCTCGAACAGGGTGAGCTGCTTGATTCCGAGGAAGGCGAACAGCCGGACGGCGATGATGATGATAAGGACGACAAGGGCGGCAAGGATGGTGGAAAACCCCCATCCGACGATAAGACGCCCCCGGATAAACCGTCTGAGGCCTGAGTTTATCTAGAGAGATATTTTTCAAAAGCAGGGTGCCAGAGAGAGGCGCCGGTGTGTGAGAGGGTGGATCGAGTCGATGCAAAAATCGATCGTGGCCGGCTTTCTGATCGGATTCGGAGCGCTTGTGCTCTCGATTCTCATAGACAGCCGTTTTGAGTTACACGCCATTCTCGCTTTTTTCAATTTTACGGCAATGCTGATCATTTTCGGCGGAATAACCGGGGTCATCATTGTTGCCTTTCCCCCCGAACAGCTCCGGGAAATTCCGGTCGCACTGAGGAAAGCGTTTCTGAATTTTCAGGATATAAGCCGCGTCGCCATGTCCCTCGAACTGGTCGATCTTGCCCGGAAATCCCGCAAAGAAGGCATTCTGGCTCTCGAAAGCATTATTCCTGAGATCAGCGATGCCTGGCTGAAAAGAAGCCTGCAGCTCGTCATCGACGGCCTCGATCGAAAAGTTCTTCAGGATATAATGGATGTTGAATTCGAAGAGTACATACGCAAGACCAAGATCGGTTCAAAGATTTTCATGTCACTGGGCGGTTTTGCGCCCACCCTTGGAATTATCGGAACGGTCATGGGGCTGATTCATATGCTTGCGAATCTTGAAGACCCCGGTAAAGTCGGTAGTGCCATTGCCGTGGCGTTTCTTGCGACATTCTGGGGCATTCTTTCCGCCAACTTGATTTTTCTGCCCATTGCCGAACGTGTGAAGGCCAAGGATACGGAGCTGATCCTGACGCGTCAGGCGATGATCGAAGGCGTGCTTGCCATTCAGGCCGGGGAAACGGTTCGCCTCGTCGAGGAAAAGCTCAAAGTTTTCATGACGCCTGAAATGATGGCCGAGTTTTCGTATCAGCGCGTTCCCGACAGCGCTAGACGCTGAATCTGATGGGTAATTTCTCGCGCCGCCGCCACGACGAAGAAGAGCGGGAAAATACCGACCGGTGGTTGCTGACATACTCCGACATGATTACCCTTCTGATGGCCTTTTTTATCCTCATGTACACCTTCTCGCGCATTGATACCGAAAAACTCAAGAGTGTCGGCAAGAGCGTTCAGAAAAATCTCGGTTTCTCGATGGTGACCATGTTTCCAACGATATCGGTCTCGCCTATCGACGGATCGCCGCTGACGACGAAGGTTCCACCGGCAATCGTCGGAAGCACGCGCATCATCCCTGCTTCCTATAAACTGGCCGCGAAGAATATCGCAAAGACGCTTCAGAGAGATGGAATATCCGACCAGGTCAAGGTGGGCATGGATTCCCGCGGAATGATCATAAGCCTTGTTTCGGGTGTTCTATTCGATCTGGGGTCCGACAAGCTGAAAGCCGATGCGAAAAAGCTGCTCGATTCGGTGGGGCTGATCCTGGCCGAAGTTCCGAACGAACTGGTGATTGAGGGCCACACGGACGAACAGGGAACTCCTCTTCCGGGTGGCCTTTCCCCTAACTGGAAGCTGTCCGCCGGTCGTTCGGTGGCGGTTCTGGAATACCTTGTCGGCCGTGGTTTTCTCGCACAGACAAAAGTATCTCTCGGCGCATTTTCCTCGAACAAGCCCCTGGCAACGGATCCCAAGTCAAGTCTGGAGGAAAGGCACAAACGAAACCGTCGCGTCGACATCGTCCTTGTCGGGGAATCCCCCTTCAAGAGCCGCGTCGATTCGCGTTATCGCACCGACGCGTCCGGAGTCGCCGATCTTGAGTGGTGATCAGGGCCCGTAGCGGCCCATCTGGACATTGCTTTCACCGGCCGCCAGACACGGAGAATCAGAGGCATACCCGCCTGCAACCGTCTGCAGATGATAATCATACTGCATGCCGCCGATGAAGAGCGGGCCAACCGTGATATTGCCGGGACCGGTCGCGACGGTCAAGCCATTGGTCGGGAACGTATAGTTGGAAATATCGTTGTAGGAGATCGTTGGCGTTGCGGTCGTCTGGGTCTGATTGATTCCATACAGCGCACGGCCTGACCCGGTATAGGCAAAGATATTATTCCTGATCGTCGGCTGTCCGTAGGGAATCTCGAGCCCGACGAGGCAGTCGACCGTGTTGTGTTCGAATACATCCGCGCCCAGCGTGCTTGCCGCGACCTGATTGTCGATGAAGATATTGTTTCTGATATTTGAGTTGGCCGAGACAAGGCCGATGTTACAGTCGCGAATTGTATTGTATCGAATGTTTAATGCCGTCGAGAGACCCAGGTCGAGACCCACGACGCAGAGTCCGAATTCTGAATTTTCGAGCGCCGGAGTTGAACCCTCGCTTCGCACGCCCGTGTCCGCGAACATGACGGTAGTAAACCGGAGTTGATTGTTCGGATCGTTCGTGGAGAGGAAAACCAGACCGCCCCAGCTGCCGCGACGCGGGAATGTGTCGGCCGAGGTGAACTGGATGCGTGCGTCGGTGGTTCCGACTGCTCTCAGCGCGCCCTGTACGATCAGCTCGGTCATGGTCGCGCCGTTCGAATCAGGCAGGGAGTCGCTCTGAGTGAATTTTACTTCGACCCCGGGCTCGATCGTCAGTTGGGATCCGCCCCGAATCCTGATGTCGCCGGTGATGACATATGGGCTCTCGGCGAGCAGCCAGGTCCGGTTCTCTGAAAGCGTGCCGGTTGTGACCATTGTCTGAGTCTGCGATGGAGAGCTTTCATTTCTCGCCGTATCGATGGCCTTCACCTGATAGTAATATTTCATGCCGATCTTGAGACCATCATCTCGGTAACTTGTCATGCTTGCCGTCGAAGGAATGGGATTGGCATTCACACGAGTGAACGGGCCTGAAAGACTTTCCGCGCGATACAGATTGTAACCGGCCAGATCGGCTTCGGTGTTGCTGGTCCAGGAGATGACGAGCCGTTCCATCTCGATTGACGGGGCAACCTTGAAATTCACCGGCTTTGCCGGTGCTGTTCCGGCAGGAGTCATGAACTGATACTCCGAAGAAATGCCTTCGTTTCCGGCGAAATCACGCGATCTCACCCGGAAATGGTAGGTGATGTTCGGAAGCAGCCCGGTAAGCTCGATTACGTGATCGAGAAGCATCGCCGAGTCGGAAGCCTGGTAGGTGTAGGTTCCGATTCCGATCGGGCCTGTCGCGAAATCGAGGATCGAAGTCGCCGGCTCGTTGGTGACCCACCTGATGGTTGCTACGTTTTCAGTCAGGCTTCCGACCTCGACATCCGTAATCACCGGTGGCAGGCCATCGACAACGGCGAAGGTCAGATCGGCGTTTTCGAGAGTTTCGCCGCGGGCGATCTCGACATTGATGACAATCGAGCGCCCCTGATACGTTGCAACGATCCGTTTTTGTCCGGGCTCGACGCCGCTTATCGCATACCGGCCGAGTTCGTCGGTAGAAGTCTTGTGGTTGCTGCCATAGATTTCCACCTGTGCACCGGGCAGAATGTGTCCGTTCGAGTCGAACACCTTTCCGGATACGTTGCCCATCAGCGGGCTCGAGGATTGCAGACAGCCTGTGAGAGTTCCGACGGCGAGGAGCACCAGAGCCAGAATGAACACCCGATTTCCGGTTGCGGATGATATGGGACGGCCGCGACCGGTATCCGCCGGGCGGGCGATGGTTGTCGGGCGAACGTGGCTCATAAGTGGTTCCTTTCCTGTTCCTGTATTCTCTTATCGGAGCAGGAAGTCGACCATTTTACCCAGTTGATCGATTGTCGTGTTTGCGTAGTCGGGATTGAGTTCCTTGGCGTATTCCATCTGAGCCAGCGCATCGTCGTTGCGGCCGAGAGCTGCGAAGGCGTAAGCCAGAAGGGCATGGACTTCTGCGTCGCTAACGCTGGTCTTTCTGCGGGGAACATAGTGAAAATGCGGATTTTCACCGCCAAGCTGCTTGTAAATAATATCTACCGCCGTTTCCAGGTCTGCTTTCGAACCTCTCTGAATATAAGCGGCTCCCAGCCCTACTTTTGCATCAGCCGATGTCGAAACGGCCTTTTCAAACCAGGGAATCCCGTCAGAAAGGCTGCCGAGATTGGCGCGGGCCCAGCCGAGGCCGTTGTTTGCCTCGGAACGTTCATCTTCGGTCGGGTTGTCGGAGAGGACCTGATTGAACGCAGAGATGGCGCTTTCATACTGGCCCGAAGAGATGAGAGTCCATCCCTTGTCGTTGAAGGTGTCGGCGCGCACGATCGGAGTGCCGGCCGTCTCTGAATACGTATTGGTTCCTTCTCCCGCGACGCCGCCACTGCAGCCGGTCAGGCCGAACAGTGCCGGAACAGACAACGCGAGAGCGAGGAGTATGCGCTTATCCATGGTTGCTCTCCTTCTCTTTCAGCGGAGCACCGCGAGCTTGCCGCGGGACTTGAGGGTCTTGCCGTTTTTGGTGGCTTCCATCTTGTAGAAGTAGACACCATTGCCGACGCGATTGCCGTCCTGATTCGTCAGATCCCATCTGATTTTGCCGGAGGCCTGGCCACCGTTGGCATCGAGCAGATCGAACTTGTCGACCCGATCACCAGCCGAATCGTAGATCGTGAGATAGAGCTCGTCAGGCCGTTGTTCGAGATTGTAGGTGATCCAGGCCGCATTTCCACGAACCGGGTTCGGATAGGCTATCAGCTGAGTGATGCCGAACGGACCGGGGGCGGTAACGGTGACGGACTGACGGATCAGATTACCAGCCTTGTCGGAAGCGGCCACTTCGATCAGGTGTTCGCCCTTCGACAGAGGCTTTTTGAGCTGATGTGAGAATGAGTTGTCTGGTTCAAGCTTCGCATCCGTCTGTTCGATGCCGTCGATCAGGAGTTTGAAGCTGGCCGTGTCAATGCCTGCTCCGGCATCTTCAAGAGTGCCTTCGAGGAGAGGCTGCGGATCTTCGAGCTTGGATCGGTCGGACGGGCTTACCTGGCTCAGGGTCGGGGGTTTGAGATCTGCCATGAGTGCCAGTTTTCCAAGCCCGCCAAGCTGGGCGGTCACACGCTCATCCTTCAGGATGCCGCCGACGAAGATCCATTTGCCGTTGACCTGGCGATACAGGTGAACCTTGTCGGCCGGAACCTTCAGTTCGAGGTTTTTCACCGAGGCCGAATACCAGATTCTCCGGGTCAGGCGCAAAGAGGACGGCCCGACTTCTTCCAGCGGCATGACTTCTACCAGTTCTGAGCCGTCAGCTGCGGAAACCGCGTTCTTGAGGAGAGAGGGCATGATTTTGGCCAGCGGAGATTTACTGCCGGCGTTGTCCAGGTCGGCACGGGACAGCATGAAGAGGCCGGCTGCCTTTGCGACGGTGCCGGTAGCAACGTCGAGGCTGGCAAGGCCGTCAGCGGTTTTGAGGCTGATGCGCGATTCCGGGGTCAGGTTGGCGACGGTGAACTGCACCGAACCCTTGCCGATCATGCCATACAGATCGGTTCCGGTCAGGTCTATGTAGGCATTGCCCGACTGCTCGGGATCAATGCGATACGAGCCTGCGTAATACTTTTCCTTGAGGAAGTTCATCGTGACCGGAACCGGCGATCCGCCCTGAGTGACTGAGCAAGACGGCGGTCCCTGGAGGGCTTCTGTGGAGCGTGTAACGACCATGATTTCGTATTCGTGAGCCGGATTCGAGAAAATCTTGATCTCGAAAGCCGGGCCGGTGTTGATGACGACCATGTTTGTCGCATCGGCTTCCATCTCGTTCCCGGCAAGATCCTTGGCGCCCGAGATGGCGATGACTGCGTTGCCGTCATAGGTGGCGCTGTTGTCCTTCGGGATAACCGTCGTGCCGGTCCAGGTGTTTTCCCGATAGCTGATCTGCTCGATGAGCATCATCTGCCCACCGGCCGAGGTCAGGCTGATCGTGGGCGCAATCGTGGTATCCATCTTTTCGTTGAATCGGATGGTGAAGGTCACCATGCCGGTTGTGACCTTGTTGCCGGTCGACGGAGTCGGCTGGACTTCGAGGGTTTTGGGCTTGACCGTATCGACGGTAAAGTGCCATGTGGTCGAGAATGCGCTGATATTCCAGCCGTCGGTGCAGGTCTCGATCGCGGCGATGCGCCAGTAGTAGGTTCCATCTTTGGGGGCGGTGAACGCAGCTTCGTTCATCATCGTCACCTGGCCTACCAGGCCGGTGTAGGAACCCGGAGTATTGTTGAGGATATTGTTGAATGCCGAGTCATCGGCGATCTGGATGAGATAATGATCTCCATCGGTCACCTGACTCCATCTGAACCGCTGGCTGCGCAGGCGGGTGCCGCTGTCATTGAGGGGCAGCACGAGTGTGGGTGCGGCCGGCGGAGTACGGTCGACGATGATCTTGATGCTTTCGTCCGTTGCCGTATCAGCTGTTTCGTTCTGGTCGGACTTGTTGTCGGCGCGATCGTAGCAGTGCCCCTTGATCGTGTGTTCCCCGTCCGCCCATTTGGAAATGTCGAGGACGACGGTTCCCGTGGAAGGATTGGACGGAAGGATGGGCGTGTTCGTCAGAGCGACCCAGTTCCCTGATGCATCGGTGACTTCAGCTTTGGTGATCTGAAGATTCTTGGCTGAGCCGCGGTCAAACGTTCCGGCTTCTATGGTCAGAGTCGTCTTACTGTATTTCGAACCGGCAGCCGGTTTGGTGAACTTGAAAGACGGGCGTCTGTAATCGAAGAAGTAGTTGAAATCGATTGTCCGCTTGTTCGGCTCGCTGTTGGTCACCAGGTCTGCCAGTTCGGCATGCATCGAAAGAGTCGCCACGCCTTCCGCATTCGAAGAAGGAGGATCCTGTCGGGCAACGGCAATCAGCGAGTTGGTCTGAGCCACACCTTTTGCAACGAGAGACCCAAGAGAGGCGGTATAAGTGGATGCACCGGCATTGCAGCCACTGCCGGAGCCGCTCTGCCAGGTTGAATCCTGGGCTGTTTTGGCGCTGCTGAACTTCACCTGATCGGCAGGAGCGTCAGACATGGTCAGCGTCAGGCTTTTGTCGACCAGGCCGATCCAGGATCCGGATGCGTTCGAAAGGGCTGTTACAACCGGGCCCTGAGAATCGAGATAAAAGAAGGAGCGCTTTGCCGTGCCGGTGTTCCCGCTGACGTCGCGAGGAACAACGGTCACATCATACCGGCCGTCTCCACTCTGGTCCGTTGGCGCGGAGGCAGTGGAGCCGTAGAGATCCCAGATGATCGCCGCTGTCGAAGCATTGGCAAGCTGATTTCCAACAGAAATGCCGTTATAGGCAACATCGATCGTCGATTTTCCGTAGTCGGCCAGAGGATCGCCGATGCTTGCCCAGACCTGATCGACATGAATGGAGGGGTAGGTGCTATTCACATACATGCCGTTTCCGGGCTGGAAGCTGACAGTGTCGGGGCCTGCGGTATCGAGAACGAACGATCTGGTGGCGACGCTTGCTGCCTGATTTCCGGCCTTGTCGACCGGCTGCAGGGAGATCGTGTATGTGCCGTTATCGGTCAGCTTGGGAAACGTGAATGTAATCGTGTCGATGCCATTGTTGTTGAAGTTGCCGGAAATGTTCTTCCCGCTTGCATCGTGAATCAGTGTAAACAGGGTGGGGGGAACGGCAAGATTCAGGCCGGCGGTGCCGCCGTCCTTCATGACGGCAGTAATCTTGGTTACATCGCTCGCTACATTGATGGCGCTCGAGGTCGGAAGGTCCGTGGTTTCATCATCAAGACTGATCCTGACGATGGTCGGAGTAGCCTTGCTGACGATGATCGTGCGATAGCTCGATTTGGCTTCGACGTTCGAAGACGGCTTGGCTTGGTCGGCTGAATAAGCCCAGAGCTTGTATTTACCGGCTCCGAGGGATGAAACATCCCAGTTGTGCGTCCATGAGACATTCGGGCCGTTGAAAATCGGCACTCGCAATCCGCTGGTGGGCGGAACTCCGTCGAATGGTGCTGTTGCGATTTCGACGTATCCGACGAGGGAGCCGCTGTCGTTCGACGTGCCCTTGAGCGTGATGCTTGTGGTGCTGCTGGAAACATAGATCGTATCCATCGAATCCATCGAGGTGGTCGGAGCGGTGGTGTCGATTTTGAATGCACTGGGTTCGCCGTATGCATCCTGAGTATTCCCGGCGACATCCTTTCCGCCGAAAATTCGCAGGGAAGCCTGCCCATCCCAAGTCGTGCCCTGACCGGACGGAATAGATATGCGCCCAAGGAACGTGTTTGATGCGATCCAGGTGCCGGAATTGCTGCTGACTTCAGCTCCGCCGGCCGGCTTTACCGCAATGCTCGGAAATACCGTGCGGTCCATGTTTTCGCTGAATGTCACCTGGATCGAGTAGTCCCCGGGAGCGAGGAACGTGGTGGCGGATAATGGAACCGGCGTGCTGGCAAGGTTTGTTCCCTGAGCCAGGATGACGGCGCTTACGGATGTTCCGTCGCTGGTGTTGGTGTCCAGAACGACACGGACGGAAACCGAGGTTTCTGACATGTTTCCGGCCGAACCTTTTGCGTTGTCTTCGCAGCGGGCGTAAAGAATGTTGTCGCCTTCCTGATGAAGCGTGACATTGGCGAATGTGAAAGTTCCATCAGCGTTTGCCGTTGTGCTGGCAATCTGACCGGTCATGTCATACAGAATAACGGTGATCGGAGTCGACAGAATGCTGCCCTCATCGACCGCATCCGTGCCGGTGATCGTGATCTGAGCCGTGGAAGTCGGAGACTTCGGCTGTGTGATCTTGGGGGCGCGGGGCTTGGTCGTATCGATCACGACCTCGAATTCACCGGAAGGAGCTGACTCGTTGCCCAGAGCATCCTTCCCCTTTGCAATGTATTTGTGGCGGCCTTCCGTAAGACCGGAGAGACTGGCTGTCCAAGTCAGGCTGGTCGTATTCACGGTTGCATCGGTGACTTTGTTGGCCCCTTCATAGATGGCGATAGACTTCATACTGCTCGAAAGTGTTCCTTCCAGCGTCACGGCAGACAAATGGGTCGGGGACTGGGGAAGAACCTTCGAGATGGCGGCTGGGGACGGGCCTTCGTTGACGACGCTGAAGGCGGTCTGACTGGAACCCGTGTTGGCTGATGCTGCAGGCTGCGTGGTGTCCTTGCAGACGGCGCGGATCGTATACTGGCCTGTAGTGGCCGTGCTGAGAGTAAGTTTGTATTTTGCTTCGCGAGCTGTTGGAGTCCCGTCCTGAGCCAAAGCGGTGCCGGCGCTGGGCGAGACGGTCACGTCGGGAGTGCTGGCAATATCCTTGTTCGTGCTCCGGACGGTGAAGTTCACGACATTATTGGGACTCTGGTTGGAAAAATTGGAACCATTATCGAGTGTTACGGTGATGATCGGGGCTTCAGTATTGACGGTGATGGAGTGATCCCCGTCCGCATATTTTGCGACGGCGTTTGGAACAGATGTCTCCATAACGGCTATTCGAAAAGATTTTTCTCCAGAGCCGATAGAAGCTCCAGTTGTGAGAAATTGAGTCTGGTTGTATGGCGTGTTGTCAGCGCCGATTGCATACCCTTGGCCCTGTGAAATGGCATGGTATGTAACGCCGAAGGGTGGAGTGTCACCTTTCGTCCAAGAAGCCTTCAGGGTGATCTGGGCTCCAGCGTTGAAAATCATTCCTGACGCATAGGCAGGATCTGTAATAACCGACAGCGATACTCCATCAATATCGGCGAAAAGTGCCCCTGAAACCGAAAAGAAGAGGATGATGGCGATCATCATCCGGATTCCCTTCAGCAGATGGAAATGATTGGTGGATTTGTTTGTTTGCCTCATAGGTATCTCCTGTCGTTCTGGAACGTGGCACCGTGAACACAGAATTTCTCCCTAGAGATTTCGGCACGAAGTGCCCCAAACTTGACAGGGTATGGGCAATCTGTCAGAATTCTTTCGGATTTCTACACTATGCACACCGGCTCTGCGAGGAAGTTGTAATGAATTTGAGCGTGCCCCAGAAATATTTTTCGGTGCGAGGCATTTTTTTAACCTGTCTTTTCGGTGCACTGATTTTTCTGGCGGGGTGCGGTGGGGTAAATCCGACAGACAGTGACTCAAACAGTGGTTCGCAGCGAATTACCGATCTTGAATCAGGTGGAATAAGCGGCGTGGTGGTGTCCAGTTCCTCTGTGCCGATCGACCAGTCGCTTGTCGAAGCCGGAGCACATCAGGCTGTTGCTGCCAGTGATGGGCGGTTCCTCCTGCTGAACCTTACAGCCGGGGATTATAAAGTGGTTGCGCGTGCACCTGGTTATACTCCGTCATACAAAGATGGTGTGAGGATCCGGTCAGGCATCATCACGGAGAATGTGAATTTCACCATGACTGATGGGACCGCCACGGCGACGCATGATTTTGAGGTCGTCTCGCTGTCTCCGGCATTCGGAACAGACGGGGATAGAATTTCCGTGATAGCCCGCGGAATTGGAACCGCCCGCGGGAAAGTCACTGTTGACGGGAAGGAAGCCTCGATTCTTGACTGGAACACAGGAAATAATGGTGTCATTGTCGTTGTCCTGCCTGCGGAGGTGGAAACGGGCGAGGTCAAGGTGATCATCAATAGTGAATATTCTCATGAGGTCACTCCTGTCGTTTTCACGGCAAAGCCTGTTGCACGCGAAGTGCGGCCACCGACATCAAAACCGAATGGCATCGTCACCCTTTACGGGCGGAATTTTCACCCAATTGCCGCTTCAAACAAGGTCTGGCTGAATGACCTCCCGTGCACGATCCTTGGATGCACCGCGGCGGGTCAGGATCTTCAAATCCAGCTGCCTCCCAAGGCCGAGACTGGTGTGCTCAAAATTGCAATCACCAGCCCGGAATATCAGATCGAAGGAATATCGACGGTAACGGTCACCATACAGCCTGAACTTGTGCACTTGAGCCCCCGAAGATCCGTCCCCGGAAAAACCCTGACTCTCTATGGAACGAATTTTGTGCCGGACAGCAGTGTGACGAAAGTCCGTATTGGTGATGTGAAAATCGTGCAGGGCACCGATATTCTTTCTGTCTCGAAAACGAAGATCACCTTCAAGGCGCCGGCAGTGACCGACGTGCTCCCCGGGCAAAGTGTGCCGATCCGGGTCGAGGTGAAT
>Ga0208665_10000147_pt1 | contig 11627 bp, 8 predicted proteins | sample Methanogen_OWC_FD_187365 | JGI IMG/M metagenome (GOLD analysis project Ga0208665, IMG submission 187365) | Enriched soil microbial communities from Old Woman Creek wetland in Ohio, USA - Methanogen_OWC (SPAdes) (version 2) | ecosystem: Environmental > Terrestrial > Soil > Wetlands | place: USA...
TTCTTCCGCGACCGCCGTGGAGGAATGGCCGAGTGGTCGATGGCGCCGGTCTTGAAAACCGGAAACCGAAAGGTTCGCGGGTTCGAATCCTGCTTCCTCCGTGCCAGTAGTCTTGGAGAGGTGGCCGAGTTGGCTTAAGGCAACGGTTTGCTAAACCGTCGTAGGGCCATAAAGCTCTACCGCGGGTTCGAATCCCGCCTTCTCCGCCGCTCATTATGCGCCTGTAGCTCAGTTTGGATAGAGCACCAGATTGCGGATCTGGTGGCCAGAGGTTCGAGTCCTCTCAGGCGCGCTGTTTTTTTTATGGAGAGATGGCTGAGTTGGTCGAAAGCGCTCGACTCGAAATCGAGTAGGCGAGTTGATAGCTTGCCTCGTGAGTTCGAATCTCACTCTCTCCGCCCTTGACTTTATTCCCCGGATGGGGTCTTGGAGAGGTCGCCTAGTTGGTCTATGGCGCGTGCCTGGAAAGTACGTATCCGAAAGGATCGCGAGTTCGAATCTCGCCCTCTCCGCTGTCGTGCTAGACGGAGGGCTCGGGGTCCTCTATTATCCGCAAATCCCCGCTAGGCGGGTTGAATCCCTGCCAGAGGACCTGGTTGGTGGTACCAGCCTGTTCCGGAAGTAGTGAAGGACGGGTTCCACACGGCGAAAGCCCGTGAACCCCGCCAGGATCGGAAGATAGCAACGGTAAACGTCAGCTTTCGGGTGATGTGGCAGTGCCTGTCCGGAGCAGAAGGTTCAGGAAGTGGGCCATTGATTTAGGGACGAGGGCAGGTGCACGACCTCGTAAAATACGAAGGGAAAACGCATTCAAACAGCGTTTTCCCTTCGATGTTTTTAGCTGTTCCTTGATTCCCGGCGAGGTGCATTTTAACATGCCCTTACCCGCGTAGCTGCAAAATGTTGCCTGAACGGCCCGGCTCGTGCATCATAGGATGAACAATCCGACGGGCGAGTATCGCGACCCCCCGACGGCAGGAGATTGAAGTGAAATGAGCAGCCAGCCCACCCGACAGAACCTCTACCGGAAATACAGGCCGCAGACGTTTTCAGAACTACTCGGCCAGGACCATATCGTCCGCACCCTTCAATCGGCAGTTTCAACCGGAAGACTTGCGCACGCATACATGTTTTCAGGGCCGCGCGGGACGGGAAAAACATCGGCTGCCCGGTTGCTGGCAAAAATTCTGAACTGTCGAGAGCCTGTTACATTGCCGTCCGGATTGAAAGATGCCTGCCGGATATGCGATGTGTGCCGGCGCATTGAGGATCTGACCTTCATGGATATCGTCGAGATCGACGCAGCAAGCAATAACGGCGTTGACGACATCCGTCAGATGCGCGAAAAGGTCAAGTATCTCCCGGTTGAAGGCCAATACAAGATTTACATTATAGATGAAGTTCATATGCTCTCGGGAGCGGCATTTAACGCGTTTCTCAAAACACTTGAAGAGCCGCCGCCGCGCATCGTATTCGTGCTGGCGACTACCGATCCCCAGAAAGTTCCGGCAACGATCCTGTCGCGCTGCCAGTGTTTCGATTTTCACGCGATTTCACGCAAAGTCATCGTGGATCGTCTAGCCGAAGTGGCTGCCAGAGAGCGTGAGGCCGATCCGCAAAACTTCCCGGAAATCGGCCAGGAGGCGCTGTTTCTGATCGCGGAATGCGCTGCCGGCGGGTTTCGTGATGCATTGAGCCTCCTCGATCAGATCACCGGTTCCATGGCAGGCGGCCTTGTTACACTCGACATGGTCCTCGAGATGACCCGCAGGCTGGGCCATGCAACCCTGAAACAGCTTGCCCAAACTCTTTTTGCCAGAGATCCCGGTGCCCTGCTGGGCAAACTTCATGAATTATTCTTCAGAGGGCATGAGACCCTCACCGTCGGTCGCGATCTGCTCGAGTATCTGCGCCGCTGTCTTGTCCTGAAAATCGATCCAAAGGCTGGCCCGGTGCTGGAAATCCCTGTGGAGCAGACGCAGGACATCATCACGCAGATTGCCGGCACCTCTGCCGAACTCCTGATGGCTATGGCTGCAAGGCTGGAACGTGTCGTATGGGGTCTGAGAAACTCGGCATATCCGAGACTCCTCCTTGAAATAGAGCTTGTCCGCCTTTCCATGGGGGAAGTGTCTGCCGGCATGGAAGGTCTCGATCGCAGAGTGGCAGCTGTGGAAAGCCGCATCATGGGTGGAAATCTCCCCCCGGGAATCACCCCTGCTTCCGGGATGGGATCCAGGAGTCCGGGCACCGCTGCTCCGGCTGGTCTTCGTGCCATTCCTGGCGGTGCGGGCCAGCAGGCGAATGCGCCGGTTCCCTTGGGCAGTGTCAGAAAATCCGCCATATTGCCGACGCCAATCTCTCAGGGACGACCCTCTCCGTCAGAAGAAGGATTTCCGCCCGAAGACCCGGTTGTTGTCAGTGAAACCCCATCAGACAAGTATCGGGTTCTGCAGGTTCGCTTCGCCAAAGCTTCAAAAGTGAATGGCTCTTTCCTCCAGCAGGCAACGTTTGAGTCTTTTACAGGCGGTATCGTGACGGTTGTTACATCATCGGGATTTCATGTCGAACGGCTCCGGGATCAGAAGGTGCAGGCACAACTGGAACCATTTCTTGCCGAACTATATGGCCCAGGAACCAGGCTTGCAGTAAAAAATCCGCAGGAAGCAGCAGCGAAATCAGGATTTGATGACAAACCTGGTGAAGCCCCCAAGTCCCCGGCTGTGCAGCCGGCAGCAAACCATGCACAGCAGATTGCCCGGCTTGACCAGGAATCCCGAAACAAGGTGCTTGCAAAACCTTCCGTCGCCGATGCATTGTCTGTTTTCGGTGGTGATGTGACAAATGTGGAACGTGGACCCGGAATCGATCCAGGCGATGGCGATCCAAACTGATACGTGACAGGACAAAGATAAACACGGATAAACATGCATCGGTGTCTGTGATGAAAAAGACGCTTGGACCCGTTTTCCCGGTTTATGAGACGTTCTGTGCATCATTGGAAACCGATGAACGTGGGCTGATACAGGTGTGGAAGTGGTACCGGGACGGGGATACGGAAGCGGATCCATGATTCCCGGCGCATCGTAGAGTTTGGCCGATTCATTCGCTTTCGGGGCGAAGAGCCAAATGCGCAAGAACGGTCAGGTATTCCGGCGTGCGAACGGGTAAATTGAACCCATGACGAACGCGGGAAAAAGATCCTCGACCATCGAGCAGTATCGGGAGCGGGTGCAGAACGTCCTGGATCATATCCAGGCCGATCTCGACCGATTGCATTCCCTCGACGAGTTGGCGCAGCTGGCCTGCTTTTCTCCCTTCCAGTTCCATCGGGTGTTTCGGGGGATGGTGGGCGAGCCGGTGGCAGAGTACATCCGCCGACTGCGCCTCGAACGGGCCGGACTGCGTCTCCTGCAGAGCAGGCGGCCGGTCACGGATATCGCGTTCGAGGCGGGGTATCAGAACCTGGAATCCTTTATTCGCGCGTTCAGACAGCGCTTCGGCCAGCCGCCGTCCCGATTTCGGCGGCTGCGCGAAGTGCAGGCCCGCCATCTGTTTGCCCGGGATTCGCTGCCGGGCTCATCTCTCTTTTCTTCAGGAGAAAACATGGACGTCCAGATCATTCACCAGGCATCCCGGACCGTTGCGAGCGTGAGACATACCGGACCGTATAAAAACTGTGGGAAATCCTGGGAGGCTCTGTGCGGCTGGGCCGGTCAGCTTGATCTGATCGGGCCGAACACACAGTTCATCGGCCTCTGCTACGACGACCCCGATGTGACCCCGGCCGACAAGATCCGCTACGACGCCTGCATCACCCTCGACCGGCCGGTAACACCGGGGAAGGGTGTCACAATTCGGGAGATCCCGGGCGGCGCTTTTGCGAAGACCCTCCACCTCGGCCCGATGGAAAAACTGTCTGAAACGTACGTGAAACTCTGTGGAAAATGGCTTCCCCAGAGCGGCCGCGAGATGAAACACGCGCCGAACCTCGAAATCTACCTCAACGACCCGGACAAGACGCCCCCCGAAGAACTTCGGATCGAAATCCAGCTCCCCTTGGAAGACGCCTGACCATCGTTCGACAGAAAACCGGGGCCGATCATGCGGTGGCGATCATTGCACCGCGTGAAGCCGGCCCCGGCGCTGGATTGGTGTCATTTTTGCCCCTGAAAGGGGGAGTTCCTTTCCGTAAGCCCGCTGTTCTGGCGAATTCTGTATTCAAGCTGGTTTTGCATGGTTCCTCAGAAAAACGGACACGATGTATCAAAATTATGATAAGTATTTCCCCGGTTCGGGGCACCATGACTCTCCTTGCTGAATCAGGAAAAGCGGCATGAACGCAACCGGCAAACGCCTTGAATCAGGCTTGTTTGGTGCATGTGAATAGGTGAAAGGGTGTACAAAGCCTTTCTGTGGAAAAGGTGGATAACCATGGGGATAAGCTGTTCATGCGGTACGGTGGGGTGGAAAAGATATTTCCTGTGCCCTCTTGACAAACGCTTGGCAGGCCGAAAGAAAGGGAGTTACGTCCTGCGGTAGACTTTAAACGGGCATGAACGCAGAAAAGGCCTGGAAATTTTCACCTGTCACCCCTGAATTGACCGAAACCCTTCTGGGCGGTGTCTTCCCGATGCTGAATGCATCAGAGGGCATCACCCGCTGCGAGGCGTTCACCGGGTTCTTGTGTGCAAAAAGGCGGGGCGCCGAAAACACGCTCCGCCTTTTTCGTTGAAGGTCAGACGAAGAGATTGATCGTCGAGTCAGCAGCTGAATCGAGATAAGTCGCCACCCCACCCTCGGTTACTCCATCAATGAACTCGGTCTTTTTCAGGCCCATCACATCCATGCTCATCGTGCAGGCAATCAGCTTAACGCCAGCCGACATTGCGGTTGCAATCAACTCCGGGAGAGGAGCAACCTTCTTCTGATCCATAACATGCTTCATCATTGCGGTGCCAAGGCCGGCAAAATGCATTTTCGAAAGACCAAGTGATTCGGCCCCTTGTGGCATCATCATTCCGAACATCGATTCAAGCATGTTTTTCTCGACGGCCGGGGCGTCTTTCCGGCGAAGAATGTTCAGCCCCCAGAATGTGAAGAACAGCGTCACTTCGAGGCCCATCGCCGCTGCGCCATTGGCGATAATGAATGTGGCGTAGGCTCTGTCAAGATCGCCGCTGAATACGACCATCGTCAGCTTTTTCTTGCCCTGAAGGCCTGCTGCAAGCTGCGTTGAACAGGAAATGGCCGGGGAGAGGCCTGCCGCGGTCTTTTCAATAAGCGCCGAGTAGCGGCCTTTTTCTCCACTGGTTTGAACCAGCTTATTGCCGGAGCGCCGACACCAAGCTTCGACATCGGGTGGGAACCCCGGATCGGTGGCTGTAACCTTCAGATACTGGCCGACTTTCAGTTGTTCCATGCGATCACGCATCTTCATCAGCGGGCCGGGGCACTGAAGCCCGCACGCGTCAAACTCGAACGTTTCACCGCCGGATGTCGGAGTGGCAACAGGTGTGCTGCAGAATGTTTCCTGGAGAGGCTTGGGTGCCGGAGAGACTCGCAGGGCTTCTTCGTGGTAAAGCGTCCAGGTTTTGTAGCCCCCCACAAGGTTTCGTACGTTAAAACCTTTCTGGGTGAGAATGCGCTGAGCGAAATACCCGCGCAGGGCGACCTGGCAGTAAACGATGACTTCCTTGTCATGGGGAAGTTCGCCGAGACGGTCACGCAGCGAATCCACTGGAATCAGGAGTGAGCCGGGAATATGGCCCGCCTCGTGCTCGCCTGGCGTGCGCACATCGAGCAGGATATGTTTCTGTGAATCGAGCGACGGGAGTTCATCCACATGGATTGGCAGATAGAGGCCCTTACGCATGTTTTCTGCCACCATTCCGATCATATTCACGGGATCCTTGGCCGAGCCATAGGGCGGTGCATAGGCCAGCTCCAGATGCACGAGGTCCTCGACCGACATCTTTGCCGCGATGGCTGTTGCTAGGATGTCAATGCGTTTGTCCACTCCATCACTGCCGATAATCTGCGCACCGAGAATCCTGCCGTCATCCTGGGAAAACAACAGCTTGATCGACATGGGAACGGCATTCGGATAATACCCGGCATGGCTTGCCGGATGGGTGAAGGCTTTTTGATAAGGTTTACCCAGGCGCCTGAGCTGTTTCTCGGAAAGCCCTGTCTGGGCGGCGGTCATGTCGAAAAGTTTTACAATCCATGTCCCGATGGTGCCGCGATACTCGACGGGAGTTGCACCCATAGCGTTGTCTGCCGCGATGCGGCCCTGTCTGTTGGCCGGTCCCGCAAGTGGAACGTTTGACGGATCGCCCGTGATGCGGTCGAACGACTCGACGGCATCACCGACAGCAAAGATGTCGGGATCCGACGTGCGCATCATCCTGTCGACCGTGATAGCGCCCCGTGCATTGACTGTGAGGCCGGCATCGCGTGCCAGCTTCGATTCAGGGCGCACACCGATCGAGAGAATGATCATGTCGGTTTCGACCGGTGAACCTTCGGAAAATTGCAGGGCAAGCCTTCCGCCGGCATCGGCAATCCCGGAAACCTGGCTTCCAAGGCGGAGATCAATACCCTGAAACCGCAGATGCTGGTGCAGGGGTGCCGTCATCTCGGCATCGAGGGGGGGCATGACCTGCTTTTCGCGCTCTACAAGAGTTACGGCGAGACCGCGGTGGCGAAGATTCTCGGCCGCTTCGATTCCAATAAAGCCCCCGCCGATCACGGTTGCATGACGCACGGGGTTCTTGTCGAGATGCGCGATGATCGCATCCATATCGGGAATGGTTTTCAGAGTGAAAACCCTTGGTGAATCGATTCCGGGAAGGGGGGGTTTAAAGGCTTCTGCTCCGGGAGCAAGAATCAGTTTATCGTAAGTGAGCGCATACTCGCGCTTTGTCTGAATATCACGAACAGTGACTTCTTTTTTCTTCGTGTCTATTCTGACGGCCTCATGAAGAATACGAACATCAAGGGCGAGGCGCTTTTTCAAGGATTCCGGGGTCTGGAGAATCAGATCATCCCGGTCTTTGATGATGCTTCCGATGTGGTAGGGAAGCCCACAGTTCGCAAAGCTGACAAATGAACCACGTTCCAGCACGATGATTTCGGCATTCTCATCAAGGCGCCTGGCCCTGGCTGCCGCTGAAGCACCGCCGGCGACACCGCCGATGACAACAAGTCGTTTTGCCATTTTAAGATTCTCCTTATTCCGGTCTTTCGTCGGAGTTGCTGCGCATTTTGATCCGTCCTGCGGGGAGGCAGTGTGCCTGGCACGTTTCCAGGCAGGATAGAAGCTGGATCAGGCCTTCGTGAGCAAGTGAATACAGGGAATTCGTGTGGTAACGCCTCTGGCAGACGACCCCGTTACTGCGCATGATGCGCAACTGTTGAGAAACGATTGCCTGAGGTATGTCGAGCAACTCTGCCAGTCTGCCAACGGATTTTTCTCCGTCTGCTAGGGCCTCCAGAAGCCTGAGTCGCTGAGGGTGTCCGAGTGCCTTCAGGCTTTCGGCGATATAGGGCAGGGCTGTAGCCGAAAGTTTAAAAAATGTATTATTCATATATAGCAATATAACTATGTTGCAGTGCAAAAGCAACATAAAAAGTACAAGTTTTTCAAGAAAGCGGGAAGAATCGCATGGGCTCTGAGAGTGTGCCTCAGATGATGCACCACTACCCGCATTGTGCAGGAATCCAGTTTAGCGATGCGCCTGATTGACACACGAATGGAAGAACTTTTTGGACAGGAACGGACTGCCGGAAACAGGTACGAGGATATTTTGAAAACCAACGCGAGTTTTTTGAGTATAATTAGCAGGTAGCTATGCTTCCCGGAGGTGGCAACCTGATGAAACGTGGTCTGATCATGGCAGTGTTAACAGCCTGTGGAGGAGTTTTTGCTGTCGGCTCCGTCCTGGCATCGGTAACACATTATCCGTTTCCCGCGAATATCGCTCTGGAACTCCGACAGAGTGATGAAGAACATATCGAAGCCGTTGTAGAGGCCCGAACCGGCTCGCCTGCAGGAATACAGCTGTTTTTTGAAAGCTCTGACGACCTCCTGGTTGCGCCGGCTTCTGCAAGTATTGATCGATTGACCACGGTTACGCCGGGCAGATTCCAGCTGCTTGTCACGCATACCGGCAAACCGACAGACGCCAGTGGATCCTGGGTCAGATTGCGGGCCGTCTATAAGCCTGATTACGACAGTCTGGCAACGGCTATTTCAGACAAGGGAAAATATCCGGATGAAAATGAGCGGCAGAAGCTGCTCGATATCGTTGCGCGCAACAAGGCTGCTGTAGCTGTTCAAACAGATGCGGCAAGACTCGATATGGGGAAAAATCCCGGCAGAAGTCGTTGAACTTTCGCCAGAACCCGTGGAGGGGAAAATGATCAGATATCGCATATCTCAGGTGAAATGGTTTTTGCCTCTTGTGATGGCGTTGCTTGTCAGCAGCGTTGCCATGGCGGCTGATCCTGAATTCGAATTTGTTTACCAGAAAGTAACTGCCATTGAATTCAAGGTTGAGGCGGCGAAGCCGACAAAGTGGTGGGAAAAAGCCATCGATTTTGGCAAGAGCGTCATCGACAGAGCCAAAATGGTTGTCGACCAGGCTAAAATGCGCTTTTTCCCGGGTGATTTCTCCGGTACTGTCCGATCGACGCAGACAGACAAGGTTTCCTATAAAGTCGAACGTGTAAACGTGCGCGACGAAGCCCATCTGCTCGAACTTATGGGAGTGAAAAACGGCGATACGTCGACGCTTACGAACGGTCAGCGCGGTTTGCTTGAATCCTACAGATATTCAAAATCCCAGGCAGTAAAAGAGCGAGCGGCCTATGGCTATCGCAAGAAGACCAACGTTCTGCTCACCGATCTGACAGAGGGCGAAAAGATTCTGGCCGGTCTCGATTCAGAAAAGAAATCTCTCGCATCGACTGCCATGAAAAAAGATTTCTGGCCGATGTCGCTTGGTTCTATCCAGCTTAATTCACAATTTCACAACGGCAGCAACTGGGAAAAAGAGGCACAGGGAACATTCATGCACGAGTATTCCCATACGCTTGATCGTGCAATTCCAGCCGGCCTGATCGATGAGGGCGTAAAAACATTCGTCAAGCAGGGTGGCTTCCTGTATGGCGCTGACGGAACTCACTACAATAATGAGCGTACAACTGCACGCGTCGCTTTCATGGAAGGCTGGGCCGAGTTTAATGAACTTTGCGTCACGGGTGAGACTGACGGCTACCGGCGCGATGTGAAAACGGTTTCCATCGAAGACCGCAACGGCAAATACACGGATTATCCGGTCGCTTCGCTGACGGGGAAAGACCTCCTGGCCGTCGAGGGAATCAATGCTCTGATTCTCTACGATATCATGGCGACCGTTCCGGGGGGCAAGGAAAAGGTTTTCAAGGCGTTTGCCAGGTCCAATACCCCGTTTCACTCGCTGAAGCATCTGACGGGGGAGTTTGTAAAGCAGAACCCGGATCAGCTGGCAGCCGTGGCGGCCGCTATCGATAAAAACACGTTCGGCAAGCTCAGCAACGACGAACTGAAGAGTCTGCTGGGTGGCGGACAAGCTGTTGACGCTTATCTTGCCACGCGGGGGAAGAACCTCGAGCAGGATCCTGCGGACTCCACCATCGATACATCTGCCGATCAGAGCGTCACAATCAACGGAGCTGGCACCAATCCGTTCAGTATCAAGGAATAGCCGGCAATACCAGCACATGGAGGAATGAGCATGCCCCTGAATATGCGGAGAGTCTGGGTTGCCCTGTTTGCGTTTGTGCTGGTGTTCGGGCTGCTGAAGCCGACCTCCGTGCAGGCAAAGGATAGCGAATTCGAGTTTTATTACCAGCGTATCGAGGCTGTCGAGCAGATCAACAACCCTGAGCCCAAGGGCTGGTGGGAAAAGACGAAATCTTTGGTGAAGGGTGTTGAAAACACGATTGCCAGCGGGTTCGAAAAGTTGTCGCGCACGTATTTCCCGGGCGAAGGCGAGAAGCGCTGGTATTCGGAAAAAGACAAGACGATCGCCTATAAGTTGCAACGCACGAAGGTCCGTGACGAGTCTCATCTGCTCGAACTCATGGGCGTCAAAAATGGAGATCTGTCGAAGCTTTCAGAAGGTCAGAAGGCTTTGCTGGCCGTCTACAAACATTCACAATCGCAAACAGTGCAAGACAGAATGACCGTTTCCTATCGTTCCAAAATTGCCGTCACACTTTCTGATACCACTGGCTATGACGATGCTTCGAAGTATCCGCAGGTTGAGAATGATTTCTGGCCCTGCTCGACGGGGCGCATGATCCAGATGAGCTCAAACTTCTTCAACTATTGCGGAAGTGATGAAAATGCAAAATCGACGTTCATTCATGAGTTTTCACACTCGTGTGACCGCACTGTCAAAGAGTTCATCAAGCCGTATGGCAATGATGGCAACCACTCGTGCAACGAACTCACGCATTCCCGTTCGGCCTTCGTCGAGGGATGGGCTGAGTTCAACGAAATGCTTGACTCGAAAAGCGAATGCGATCGCATGAAAAATGCCATTCAGACGATCAAGCTCGAGAACGCCACAGGATCAAACGGCAATAATTACACGAGAGTTCCCGCAACGGATCCCTCTCTGACCGGAAGAGACCTGATGTCCGTGGAAGGAGTCGTCGCAACGATCTTTTACCGGATGTCGAGCGAACTGTCTGACGGTCGTGCCAAGGTATTCAAGTCGTTCAAGGATACGAACACCTACTGGCGGACGACCAGCTCGATGCTCAAGGATTTTGCATCGAAGAATCCGGGTGACGCGAAAGCCCTGGCGGCGATTCTGAATGAAGAGACGCATGGCAAGCTCAGTGATGCCGACCTGATCTCCTATCTGGGAAACGGCGCGGGCGTGAAGGAGTTTATCGAGGCTCGCAAGAAGCCTTTGGCAGACATTGAGCTGCCTGATCTCAACCCCGGGAACGTCAGTGATGACGATGCCGGCGTAACGGTGAACGGAACGGCAAGCGGGCGGCGCAATCCGTTTACGGCAGGCAGTACAAAGTAGTCTTCATACTTGGATCGGAAACCAGAAAAGCGAAAACCGTCCCTGCCATCCGGCCCGGGGCGGTTTTCGCTTTTCTACAGACGCATCTTCTGTACGGTTTCCCGAGGAGCGCGTCAGCTGAAATCCTTCAGCAGGGCTTCCAGTTCGGGGTCGTTGAATTCTTCTTCGGAGCTGTTTTTGACCATGAAGATCAGCTTCTTCAGATCCAGGTCTGAAAGGGGTTTTCCCTTGGAGTGGGCGAGTTCCGCCTCGTCGCTGAGGAATTTGCGCAGGAACTTTTCGCGGGTTTTCTTATCGGTCATGACCTGCAGCAGCTTGTCGGCGAGGATGGTCGGATCGACCATCTTGTAAGAACCGTCGCGAATCTGGCGGGTGATTTCCTCGAGTCGCTGCATCCGAACGAGTTTTGCCTGGTCCAGCAATGCCGGGGACTGTGTCTCAGTCAGGCCAGCAGGGCGGGATGGGGTGAAACTGTCAGATACGGATTTTGACTTGAGGGTTTTGTCGAAGGATTCGTCTTTGGGCTTGTCAGCG
>Ga0208665_10000148_pt1 | contig 11605 bp, 7 predicted proteins | sample Methanogen_OWC_FD_187365 | JGI IMG/M metagenome (GOLD analysis project Ga0208665, IMG submission 187365) | Enriched soil microbial communities from Old Woman Creek wetland in Ohio, USA - Methanogen_OWC (SPAdes) (version 2) | ecosystem: Environmental > Terrestrial > Soil > Wetlands | place: USA...
AGCTTCTCCAGCGCCGCCGACTGCTGCTGCAGGTCCTTGGCCGCCAGGTTGCCGGCCACTCCTTTGATGGCGTGCACCAGCCCATGGGCCCGGTCGAAGTCGCCGGCATCGAGCGCCTTGAGGATGTCCGCGCCGGCTTTGGCGTACTGGGTCGCGAAGTTCACCAGCAGCTTGCGATACAGCGCCCGGTTGCCCATGAGCCGCTGCAGCCCATCGGCCAGATCGAACTCGGGCATTGCGTCCGGCAGCGTTTGTCCAGGAGGCGCGGGCTCTTTACCCTGCGTGCCTTCGGGGGCCGAAGCAGCCTCGACCGGCCGTGGGGTCCCCTCCCCGGGCCGCACCCATTTCGACAGGGTGCCGAAAAGCTGCGCCGGATCGATGGGCTTGGTGATGTGGTCGTTCATGCCGGCAGCGAGGCTTTTCTCTTGATCCCCCGCCATCGCGTGCGCGGTCATGGCGATGATGGGGAGGCGACCGTTTGGCGGCGGCTGCTTGGCTTCCAGCTCCCTGATCTTTCCAGTGGCCGTGTACCCGTCCATCACCGGCATCTGCACGTCCATCAGGACCGCATCGTAGGCGTTCGCCCGGACGAGGTCGAGCGCCTCCTGACCGTTGTTGGCCACGGTCACCTTCAGCCCTGCCCCGGAAAGGATCTCCATGGCCACCTGCTGGTTGATCTCGTTGTCTTCCACCAGCAGCACGTTTGCGCCGGCAAGTTTTTCATGTGCCGCCGCTTCCAGCTCCTTTTCGGTGCCCGTCCGCAGCTCCCGCGGGGCATCGCGGCCGAACGCCTGCATGATGGTGTCGAACATCACCGACGGGCTGACCGGCTTTATCAAAAACCCGTCCAGCCCCATCCTTTCCGCCTGGCGCATGATCTCCTCCCGGCCGTAGGCGGTCACCAGGATGATGCGCGGCACCCGCCTCAGGCCTTGAAGGTTCTTGATGCGCCGCGCCGTTTCGATGCCGTCGATGCCCGGCATCTTCCAGTCCATCACCACCAGGTCGTATCCTTGGCCGGATAATGATTTTTCGAACTCCGCCAAGCCCTCCTCGCCCGAAGCCGCCAGCGTCACCTCGAAGGAGAACGACTCCAGCGTCCCCTGCAGGATCTCACGCGACGTCGAGTTGTCATCCACCACCAGCGTTCTCAGGCCCCTCAAGTCCGGCGGCGGGATGTGCCGGGTGCGGCTCTCCTCGCGGCCGACGCCGAAAACCGCGGTGAAGCAGAATGTGCTGCCTTGACCGGGCACGCTTTCCACCCAGATCCGGCCGCCCATCATCTCCACCAGCCGCTTGCTGATCGCCAGCCCCAGGCCGGTGCCGCCGAACTTGCGGGTGGTGGAGGTGTCGGCCTGGGAGAAGGACTCGAACAGCCGCCCCCTCTGCTCCTCCGTCAGGCCGATGCCGGTGTCCCGCACCGCAAACTTGATCTCCACCGTTTTCTCCCCCGCTTGGACCAGCTCCGAGGAAACTACGATTTCACCGCGCTCGGTGAACTTGACGGCATTGTTGGCAAGGTTGATGAGCACCTGACCGACCCGCAGGGGGTCCCCCACCAGGGCCCGCGGCACCCCCGGGCCGGTGCTGAACAGCACTTCGAGCCCTTCCTTCTCGTGGGCCTTGACCGTGATCAGGTTGGCCAGGTTCTCCAGCACCTCGTCCAGGTTGAAGGCCACCGCCTCCATCTCGAGCTTTCCCGCTTCGATCTTGGAGAAATCCAGGATGTCGTTGATGATCCCCAGCAGCGAGTTTCCCGCCGTCCGGATCTTGTCGAGGTAGTCCCGCTGCTTGGGCGTCAGCTCCGTCTTCAGCGCCAGATGAGCCATTCCCAGGATGGCATTCATGGGGGTGCGGATCTCGTGGCTCATGTTGGCCAGGAAATCCCCTTTGGCCTTGCTGGCGGCCTCGGCGGCTTCCTGGGCCTGGCGCAGCTTCTCTTCCATCTGCTTGCGGTCCGTGATGTCGCGCAGGGCCTCGATGGCGCCGGCCGGGTTGCCGAAAACGTCGCAAAGCAAGCCCGCCGTGCCACTGAGATAAATCCCCCCGTCTCCCAGGTGCGGGTGATAGGACTCGGAGCGCAGGATGCCGCCGTCCTGCTTGATCGACAGGTATTGGTCTGCGAACTCCGGGTTCCACATCCGGACCAGGTCGATCAACACGGGCCGTTTCTCGTCATAGAAGGCCAGGGCATATTCGTAATTGCCCTTGCCGACCATCTCCTTCGCCGCGATGCCGGTGAGCACCTCCATGGCCCGGTTCCAGGTGACCACCACGCCGCCCTTGTCGACCACCCAGGTCGGGTCCGGCAGAAAGTCGATGATCTGGGCCAGGCGCTGCTCGGAGTTCCGGACTCTCTCCTCGGCCCGCTTGCGTTCGGTGATGTCCTCAAAGGCAATCACCGCCCCGATGACCCGGCCGTCCTTGCGGATGGGGTTGGCGGTGTACTCGGCCTGGAACCCCGTGCCGTCCTTGCGCCAGAGCATCTCTTCGTCCACGCGGTGGACCTCGCCGTCGGTGAAGGCCGCCCGCATGGGGCACTCCGAGGCAGGATAGGGGCTGCCGTCTGCGCGGCTGTGGTGGATGAGGTCGTGGATGGGCTTTCCGATGAGCTCGCCTTCGCCGAAACCCAGCATGCGTTCGGCGGCGTTGTTGACAAAGGTCGCCCGTCCCTCGCTGTCGACCCCGAGGATGCCGTCTCCGGCCGAGTCCAGTGTCAGCCGGGTGCGCTCCTCGGCCTCGCGTCTCAGGCTTGCCTCCCGCGCGAGCTTGCGGTTCCAGTTGAAGATGACCGCCAGGATGGCGGCAACGACCAGGAGGACCGACCCGACGATGCCTCCCACCATCCTCCAGTCAACGCCGCGTTCAAAGCGGACGTTCACCCAGCGGTTGAGGATCGTGTTTTTTTCGGCTTCCGGGATCTCCCGCAGGACGCGGTTCAACAGGGGGACCAGCTCCGGCCAGTCCTTGCGCACACCGAAGGCCATCTGCAATTTGTAGGGGGTGGTGGCGGCCACCTTGAGGTTTGTCAGCCCAAGCTTTTGAGTGGCATAGGTGATGGCCGCGAGTTCGCCTACGAACGCATCCCTTTTCTTGCGCGACACCTGCTCGAGCGCCTCCTCGGTGCTTTGAGCGTGGGCCCAGTTGCGTTCGGGATAATCCATTTCCAGGAACTCCTGGACGGCATAACCCCTGAGCACGATCGTCCGCTCCGGAGCCAGGTCGCGGACACCGGTCACGAAGGGGGAATCCGTGCGGGTCACGATCACGATGGCGGACGTCAGGTAGGGAATCGAGTAAAGGAGGCGCTGCTCCCACTTTTCCACGACCGCGAGACTGGGGATGACGTCCAGATGGCCGCCGACAAACTCCTGGATGGCCTGCTCCCGGCTGAGGCCCGGAACGACCTTCATGTCGATCCCCAGTGCCGCGTTGATCCGACGAACATAGTCCGAGGCGATCCCCGAGAACACCTGCAGGCTGTCCAGGTACTGATAAGGCGGTTGAGCCGGATCCACGGCCAGGCGGATGTCCCGGTGGCCGGCGATCCACTCGCGCTCATCGGCCGTGAGGCGGATGGCCGCGGCACTCTGGGTCTCGGCGGCCGGTGCAAGCTGCGCGTGAACGGCCCCGGTGAAGTTGGCCAGAAGGAATACTATCAGGAAAGCGGCGGTGCCCAAGCAGGCAGACTTTGCCGGTGTTGGATGGTTTCCTCGGTGCGGCGCGGGTCCGGTTGGCTGCATGTTCTTATCCCCTTGAAACAGCTTCTATTCGATGAACGCCATCACCAGGGTCTGGTCGTCGTCCGCCGGGCGTCCACCGGCAAAAGCTTCCAAATCCTGCATGATGCCGGCAATAACAGCCGCAGGCCCGTCGGCGCCGGGCTTTCCCATCTGCCGGCGGAGTCTTTCCTCGCCGTAGGGCTGCTCGTCCCTGCTGAACCGCTCGGACACCCCGTCCGTGTAAAGCAGCAGGCGGTCCCCCGGTTCCAGGCGGATGTCGGTCACGGGTATCTGATCGTAGGGGTCGAACCCCATCATGAACACCCCGTCGCAAGGTACCTCGCGTGCGTTGCCCTCCGCCGGCCTGAAGAGGATCGGCAGGGGGTGGCCGGCCCGGGCGACTCGAAGGGATCGATGCTTGCTGTCGTACACGGCGTAGATGGCCGTCACGAAACTCTCCTTGTTCACCTTGCACAGGTTGGTGTTGATGAAGTCCAGGACTTTGTCCGGTTGGTCGTGCAGCTCCGGGCAGGATCGGAAAAGCGCGCAGGTCATGGCCATCATCACCGTCGCGGGTGCGCTGTGTCCCTCGGAGTCGGCCACCAGCAGGCCGCAGCGGCCATGCGGCAACTCGACGACGTCGTAGTAATCCCCGCCGGCATAGCGGCTGGTCTCGTAGTACTCCGCCAGCTTTAGGCCGGCGACGGCGGGCAGCCGCTCGGGCAATAGCTGGCGCTGAAGCTCGGAGACGACCTTGAGCTCGTGCTCCAGCTGGTCGCGCTGCTCCTGGACTTCGCGGTTCAGCCGGTGGATCGTTAGGTGGGTGTTGACCCGCGCGATGACCTCCTCGGCCTGGAAGGGCTTGGACACGTAGTCCACCGCGCCCAGCCGCAGCCCCTTCACCTTGTCGGCGGTCTCGTCCAGGGCCGACAGGAAAATGACCGGAATCGGCGCGGTGGCCGCGTCGGCCTTGAGCCGTCGGCACACCTCGAAGCCGTCGATCCCCGGCATCATGATGTCGAGCAGGATCAGGTCCGGCCTTGTTTTGCGGGCGATGGCGAGAGCCGCTTCGCCGTTCTTGGCGACCAGCAGCTTGCAGCCGACACTTTTTTCGAGCAGCTGAAAGAGCATCTGCAGGTTGGCCGGGTTGTCGTCGACCAGAAGAATGGATTCGGTGGTCATTATGCTCCCTTCGCGGCGGAATGGCGGATGCGTGACGTAAACCGGTTAATCGACCTGAGAGCTCTGCAATAAAATCACATTATACAATGAATTGCTTGAAAAACGCCAATAAGCCCGACCGGCGAACGGCCGCAGCGATCATCACATGCGGGTTTGTTTTCGGGGGTGCTTGATTTGGGAGGCGGAGAAGGCGTATGAAGACCGGCGCATATCAGAACTCGATTGAGAACGGGAAGGAATCGGCCCATGAGCGAGGGCACTGCATCGAAGGCACCGAATCTTAACCTGCGCTTCGCCGAAGAAACGGACGTCGAGACCATCCTGGGTCTGATCCGGGGCCTGGCGGACTACGAACGGCTGTCCCACGAAGTGACGGCCGACGTCGAAACCCTGCGCCGGTCCCTGTTCGGCGCGCGCCGGGTTGCGGAGGTCGTCATCGCCGAAGCTGACGGCGCTGCCGTGGGGTTCGCCCTTTTTTTCCACAACTTTTCGACTTTCCTGGGGTTGCCGGGGATCTACATCGAGGATCTCTACATCGAGCCGGCGTGGCGCGGCAAGGGCATCGGCCGGACGCTGTTGTCCTGCGTGGCCCGGCTGGCGAAGGAGCGCGGCTGCGGCCGGCTGGAGTGGGCGGTTCTGGACTGGAACGGTCCGGCCATCGCTTTTTACAGAAATCTGGGCGGCCGGGTGCTCGACGACTGGCGGATTTTCCGGGTAACAGGAACCGCTCTCGACGAGTTGTCCCGGCAGCCAGCCTCGGCAGGCGGCACCTCTTTTTAAAAGCGTTCCAACCGGAACCACACCTGGGCATCGAAGGGAATCTTGACTTTTGGCCGGGGCCCCTCCGACTGCGGCACGTTCTCGAAGCCGCCGACCAGGACTTTTTCCACCATGACGCCGCCGATGCGATAGCGCTGCTCGCGCAACGGCGCCTCGATGTCGCGCACGATTTCCGGGGACGAAAGGACCTCCGCCACGTAGCGGTTGATGTGGGCCTTGAGAGGTTTTCCTGCGACGGCATCCCATCCCGGGTCGCTCGCAGCGCGCAAAGCCAGGAATTGGACGAGCCAGGGGTAGTCGATGAGCCGGCCGATGGCGAGCGATGTGAATTCCCGCGAAGCCCACGCGGGGTAAGGTTTCGAAAAGGCCTGCGACAACGCCTGAATCACGGCGGCCTTGGCGATGAGGCAGGGCCGGTGAGCCGGGTGGCCGGCCCGCAGACGCAGGGACGGCCAGTTCTCGGCCGCTTCCAGCGTCAGGGTGCATTCGCCTGCGGGAGTCGATGAGATGACCGCGCCGCCCCCGGCTGCGGGGGTGCTTGCCGAAAGAAGCAGGGCTGCCGCCAATAGAGCCCGAAAAGCCATCATCCCTCCCGGCGCATCCGCCGCCGTCGACCGATGCGGTTTGTCATTCACCGATGACAGCGACCAGCTGTTCGATCCCTTTAAGAAGGTCCGGCGTGTCGTAGTAAGCGAAGCTGAGGCGCAAAAAATTTTTCAGCCCGTCTCGGCTTGAAAACCTGGCGCCCGGCATGAACTCGACATTCCGCTCAACGGCCTTGGGCAGAAGCTCCGCTGCGTCCCTGCCTTCCGGCAGACACAGCCAGATGAAAAAACCGCCGGACGGCGCGGCGAACCTCACCGTCGCAGGCAGCCGGCTGCGCAGCGCAACGCACATGGCCTGCATTCGGCCGGAATAGGTCTCCTTCAGAAAAGCGAGGTTTTGGTCCACCAGTCCCAGCTCCATGGCGCTGCGCACGACCCCGGAGGTGAAGGGGTTGAGCCCCCCGCCGCTGTCGAGAAGCCCGCATTGGACGATGCGTTCGATCAGCGCGGGAGCGGCCTGAAGCCAGCCCAGGCGCAGGCCGGGCGCCAGGATCTTTGAGAACGATCCAAGGGAGATCACCCTGGCCGAGACGCAGGAGGCGGCCAGCGGGGGCGGCGGGGCTGCCGTGTAGGAGAGCGGGTGGTAGACCTCGTCGGCCACCACCGTGAAGTCGAAGCGCCGGCTCAGCTCCGCCAGTTTTTCCCGCCGCGCCGCCGAAAGGCAGGCGCTGGTCGGGTTGTGGTAGGTCGGGATCGTGTAGAGGAAGGCCGGCCGGGTGCGTTTGAGCTCCTCTTCCAGGGCGTCGACGATCAGCCCGTCCGCGTCCATCGGCAAGACCACCGGTTTCAACCGGTGGTCGGCGAAGATTTTTCGGGCAAGGAAATAGGTCGGCTCCTCGACGAAGATGGCGTCCCCCGCCTTGCTGAACAGGGTGCAGATCAGGTCGAGGGCCTGGGAGGCGCCGTTGGTGACGAGCAGATGGCCCGGGTCGACCGGCATGCCGTAAATTCCTTCGAGAAACCCGGACAGGGTCTGGCGGAAACGGCCGTCTCCCTGCTCGGCGCCGTAAGCCAGCAGCGCACAGCCGGGATCTGCCGCGCAATGGGCCGAAGCCTTCTGCATGGCCGCGGCCGGCAGAAGCCAGGGGGATGGCTGGCCGATGGCAAGGTCGATCATGCCGGGCGGGATCTCTTTTTGAGCGGAAGAAAATGTCGTCATCGCGGGCAATCGACTCCTTGGTGCGCGATCGTCTGCATGGGGTATAATACAGCCGCCTTGACTTGTGAATGGGTTTTTGCTGCATACCGTCACGGGTACGAGGATTGATTTATATGCCGAGGGCTACTACTTTTGCGCTTGAAGAGAGTGTCCTTCCACGAGGGGACAAGCAACATGGATGAGCGCCCTGCCGATCGAATGAAGCACGGAGATGCGGCGACCCTTGCCGCCGCCACCCAAGTGCTCACCGGCGAAAGCCGTAAAAAAGGCCTCGCACGCCTGTGGCCCTTTCTGGGACCGGCCTTCATCGCCAGCATCGCCTATGTGGACCCGGGGAATTTCGCCACCAACATCCAGGGCGGGGCCAAATTCGGCTACACCCTGCTGTGGGTGGTGGTGTGCAGCAACCTGATGGCGATGCTGGTCCAATCGCTGTCGGCCAAACTCGGCATCGCCACGGGGCGCAACCTGGCCGAGCTCTGCCGCCTGCGCTTTCCCCGACCGTTGGTCTGGCTGATGTGGGTGTTGATGGAGCTGGTCGCCATGGCGACCGACCTGGCCGAATTTCTAGGTGCCGCCATCGGCTTCAATCTTCTCTTCGGCATCCCGCTCTGGGCGGCCGGCCTGCTCACGGCGGTTGCGACTTTCATGATCCTCAGCCTGCAGGTGCGCGGTTTCCGGTCGCTGGAGGCAGTCATCACCGCCATGCTCGGGGTGATCGTTCTGTGCTACCTGGTCGAGACGGTCTTGGACAAACCGGACTGGGGGGATGTCTTCTACCACGCAGTCGTGCCGCAATTCAACGGGGCCGAGAGCGTGCTGCTCGCCGCCGGCATCCTGGGCGCGACGGTGATGCCGCACGTGATTTTCCTGCACTCCTCTCTCACCCAGGACCGCATCGTGGTTGACAGCCCGGCCCTCCGGCGCCGGTTGTTCCGCTTCGAACTGGTGGATGTGTGCATCGCCATGGGGGTGGCCGGGCTCGTAAACGCCGCCATGCTGATCATGGCGGCGGCGACTTTCAACCGCGCCGGCTTGGGCCATATCGCCACGATCGAAGAGGCCTACATCACACTCGAGCCCCTGCTCGGGTCGGCGGCACGCTGGATCTTCGCTATTTCCTTGCTGGCTTCGGGGCTTTCCTCGTCGGCGGTCGGCACCATGTCGGGACAGGTCATCATGCAGGGGTTTCTGGAGCGGCACATCCCTGTCTGGCTGCGGCGGCTGGTCACCATCCTGCCTTCGCTGGCGGTGATCTTCATCGGCTTCGACCCCACGCGAACCCTGGTGATCAGCCAGGTGGTCCTGAGCTTCGGGCTGCCGTTTGCCGTGATCCCGCTGGTTCTTTTCTCACGGCGGCGCGATCTCATGGGAGAACTGGTCAACCGCCGGGTCACCACTGTTGCCAGCTACGTGGTGACCGCATTGATCGTTGCGTTGAATCTGTACCTGCTCTATCAAACCCTGATGGGAGGGGACTGATGTTCAGGCACATCCTGATCCCTTTGGACGGTTCGGTCCTGGCCGAGTCGGCGCTGCCCGTGGCCAAGTACCTGTCGCGCGCAGTGGGCGCCCGGATCACCCTGATCCACATCATCGAAAAGGACGCCGTGGCCTTTATCCACGGGGAGCGGCATCTCACGCGCCACGAGGAGGCGGAAGGCTATCTCGATCAGATCCGGAAAAGCACGTTCCCGGCGGGCAGCCCGGTGGCGCTGCACGTACACGAATCCGCCGTGCAGGACGTGGCCCAGGGCATCGTCGAACACCAGGACGAACTCACGCCGGACTTGATCGTTATGTGCAGCCACGGCCGGGGCGGGTTTCGGGACCTGCTCTTCGGCAGCATCGCCCAGCAGGTGATCACCTCCGGCCGGGTGCCGGTTCTGATTGTGCGACCGCAGGCGGCGGAAAGGCAAAAGCCTTTTGAGTGCCGCAGCATCCTCGCGCCGACGGACGGACGGCCGCATCACGAGGAGGGGCTGATCACGGCCGCGCGCCTGGCGCAGGCCACCCGCGCACGGTTGAACCTGGTTGCCGTGGCGCCGACCCTGGAAACGCTTGCGGGGCGGCAGGCCGCCACCGGGCGCTTCATGCCGGGGGCGACGCGGACCATGCTCGAGATGGTGGAGGACGAGCTGCGAACCTACCTGGAGGGGATGGCCGAACGCTTCCAGGCCGAGGGGGTGCCGGTGAGTGCGCTGGTCGGCCGCGGCGACCCGGCGGCCCTGATTGCGCGCAATGCGGAAACCACCCACGCCGATCTCATCGTCTTCGGCACTCACGGCAAGGCCGGCACGAAAGCCTTCTGGGCCCACAGCGTCGGGGCCCGGGTGCTGGCCCAGACCTCGCAGCCTGCGCTCCTGGTGCCGATCAGGTGAATGGACTTGACTCGCTTCATGGCTCTTGTTAAGGCTTCCATATATGTTTAATCGGGTATGACTCCGGCAAGGGAGGGCTTTATGCGTCGGTTGCGCTCGATCGTCTGGAGTGTGTCATTTCTGCTGGTGTTCTGCGGTGCGGCAGCCGCGGCCGGCGAGCAGGCCATGAAGCTGCGCGGGCAAAACGGTTTGTCCGAATTTGCGCCGCCGGAGGCATTCCTGTCCGGCAATTTCCTGGCGGACGAAACCGATCCGAACTTCATCTTCGGCAAAGTCAGGGATTTCGCCAAATCGCTGTCCTGCCCGGCCACCTGGCTCATCGAGGAGGCCGAGCGCAAGCGCATCGAGGCCCGGGGCCAGCAGTCCGGGCCGGTCGAGTATTCCATTTACCTGGAGGCGGACTGCGCCGGCAAGGTCACCTACTACATCTTCGTCGACCGGTCCCTCAATTCCTCCCAGTGGCTGGAATGGCGCCGGCAGTTCCACAAAAACAAGGCCGACCCCCATTACAGGGAAGCCAAGACCAGCCTGGACCAGGCCGCCCAGAGCGGGGTCACGGTGGTAGCCGAGCTGCGTTTCGTAGCCCTCAACGGCGACCTGCTGCTGAAGCGGCCGGAGGAGGTCCTCGCCGGCGAATTGAAGTTCCAGCCGATCTACGATCTCAAAAAAAACCTGGCGCTCTCCAAGTGAGCCGAAACGGGCCCACCCCCACTGCCGACCGGATGGCAGGAAGGTCGCGGCTTTTATATCGTTGGAGGTAACGATTATGGATCATACGAAAAAACAGCAGGGTGTAACGCGTCGCGGCTTTATCCGAACCGTCGGAATCAGCGGGGTGGCGGCCACGGCTTTGGGCCTCCCGGTGGCTGTCGGTGCGCAGGCGCCGGCGGGCGGCCAAGCGGCGTCCATGCCCAGGCGCAAGCTGGGAAAGACCGGGGCCGAGGTGTCGATTCTGTGCCTCGGCGGCATGTTCGACACGGTCAACAACCAGCTGCTGCTGCGGCAGGCGCTCAACTGGGGCGTGACCTACTGGGACACGGCCGAGGGCTACGGCAACGGCTTGAGCGAAGAGGGGTTCGGCCGCTTTTTCACCCGCTACCCGGAATCCCGGAAAGAGATCTTCCTGGTGACCAAGTTCCGCCCGTCCCCGCCCGACAAGCTGAGCGAGGCCCTGGACAAGGGGCTGAAGCGGCTGCAAACGGATTACGTGAACGCGTTTTTCACCCACGGCATCAGCGAGTTCAACCAGATCGCGGGGGTCCGCGACTGGGCGGAGCAGATGAAGAAGGCCGGCAAAATCAAGTTCTTCGGTTTCAGCACGCACGCCAACATGGAAGATTGCCTGCTCGCCGCGGCAAAGTCCGGCTGGATCGACACGGTCATGTTCACCTACAACTTCCGGCTGATGAACACCCCGAAAATGAAAGAGGCCGTTGACGCCTGCGCGCAGGCGGGGATCGGCCTGACGTCGTTCAAGACCCAGGCGGGGGGGCAGGTCCAACCGGACGCCGAGGCCGAGTTCAAACTGCTCCAGAAATTCCTCGAAAAGGGCTTCACCGACAAGCAGGCCAAGCTCAAGGCCGTGTGGGAGAACCCGAACATCGCCAGCGTCTGCTCCCAGATGCCCAACCTGGCCTACCTTTCGGCCAACGTGGCCGCCGCCCGCGACCTGAAGGCGCTCGCCAAGAGCGACTTCGAGGCTCTGGACCGCTTCGCCTCTGAAACCCGCTCCGGCTACTGCGCCGGCTGCGGCCGCATCTGCCAGGCGGCCGTGGG